>Ga0209395_1001001_pt1 | contig 40808 bp, 37 predicted proteins | sample GOMGulsemesocosm_3_FD_184635 | JGI IMG/M metagenome (GOLD analysis project Ga0209395, IMG submission 184635) | Methane-oxidizing microbial communities from mesocosms in the Gulf of Mexico - GOM9D Gulf of Mexico (SPAdes) (version 2) | ecosystem: Environmental > Aquatic > Marine > Cold seeps...
TTCTAAATCAAGCATCGCGGCAGCATAGACTGTATCGGTATTGCCGGTTAAGAACAGTGGGTTGGAGTCCATCAGGTCATCAAAAACAAGCACCTCATTAGAGTTTTCAACACCCACGCTCTTCATACCTAGGCGGATCCCCTCAACAGAAGTCGCAGGAATGAAGTTTAAAAACACATCAACGCCACGAATAAAGTCTAAATTATCATAAACTTTATCAAGTGTTTCCTGTGTTGGAATGCCGTCATAAAACTCAAGTTCACCAATACGTGTTTGTACTTTATTGGGAGTCATGATTTGTTCGGGGATCTTTTGTGTAAAGCCTTCTGTAACCGACTCAGTTGACCAGCTTGGTAGACTAAACAATAGGCTCGTAGCTATAAATAGAGCTTTGAATTTAAATGGCATTTTCATATTCATTCCTCACGAATTAATTAAGTATGAATAGTGTATGAAATAAGTATAAAAAATAACACCTTTTAAAGTGAAACCTATTGTTGCAATAACTGGAACGATTAGATAAAACGGTTTACGGTAGATTTTATCTCATCTTTAATGTTGCTCTGCTTCAGCTTTTCAATAGTAAAGTCTATGCAGCGACGCATTGTTGCCGGCATGAATTGCTGTGATTGATACATGATCCAGCTTTGGCAACGATATATTTCCAGAGAGGGCAATATTTTAATTAACTTATTTTGTGCAACTAGTTGATCACCTAAATGCTCAGTAAGCACTGTTAAACCAATGCCTGCAATGCAAGCGTTAACAGAAGCGTTAATATCGTTGCAGGTTAATACAATATTAAGTTTACCTGGGCAGAAGCCTGCTTGCAGTGGTTTTTGGAAGAAGTGCCCACTGGGTAAGCGTGGCTGAATATAGTTATGGCCAGCTAACTCTGCAATTGATTTGGGCAATGTTGTAGCTGAGAAATAATCTGTTGAAGCATATAGTTTAAGCGGTGCTTCATTAATTTTACGGGCAATGAGGTTACTGTCTTGCAGCTGTTCAGTGAATACAAATGCAATATCAATATGTTGCTGAGCAAGGCTTAATTCATCAGTGGTGGTGATCAATTCTACTTTTACCAAAGGGTAAAGTGCCATAAATTCAAAAATGGCATTAGCAAAAGAGAGAGAGTGCGCGTTGGTCACCATTTGTACTTTTAATTCACCGGATAATTGCAAAGTGGGCTCAGTAATATCACTGATGGTTTGCTCAAGTTGCGCCAGAATAGATTTTGATTGTGAATAAAAACGTTCGCCTGCTTCGGTTAAGATTAAAGCGCGCGCCTCTCGGCGGAACAAATTAATACCAATTTCAGATTCTAATTGCTTTAAACGACGACTAATATTGGACTTTGCTAAATCCAATACATCTGCGGCTCTGACCAAGCTTTTGCTCTCAACAACCTGTTGAAACAGTTTAATATCTTCAGTTTTCATAATAATACCTTCTCTGTTGATAAAAAATCATATTCAATTTTTGTGATTATTAATAGTGCCATTGTCTGTTTATGAGTAATCACAGATCACATCTTGTTATGCGTGAATATCATTAAATTACATTTATTTGTCGGTTTACCTCTTTAAAATTACTAGCAAGTTTTGACTTGTTGATGGTGAGTAATAGCTAATCGATGTGAACTTTCAATCACAAATAAAGAGCGGGATCTTACTTTTGCTTGTATTAATTCTCGGTAAGTATTTTAGATGATGTAGAGATAACACTACGATAAATAACTGGTATGCGTGAGATGCATAACTGTTAGTAATATAAGTCATTATACCTCCTACCCGTAACACGATATTTTAAGTAAAGAGTTCCTAAAACGAATAACAACGCGGGTCAAAATCATGAATTACAAACTCAAACTTCCTATTGCGCTCGGTGTGCTGACATTAACCCATAACGCTGTTGCTGGTGGACTTAGTTTGCCTCAAGTCGGTACAGCAGAAAGCACCGGTACGGCAGGTGTCAGCAACGTAACTAATAACCGTGATGCTTCTGCGGTGATAACTAACCCGGCTGCATTATCGGGCATTGAAGGCTCAAGCCTGATGTTAGGTTTACAGTATTTAGATGTAAATAATAATTTTGAAAGAGAAGGCGAGCAAGAGGGAACTAATGGTAGCTCTGGCCAATTTATGCCACATATCTCCTATGCAAAACGTCTTAATGAGCAGTGGGTTGTTGGTATTGCTTCCCATGGGCCGGGTGGGTTGGGTATAAATTATGATAACGGCCTAATTGGCGGAGACAGCCCTGATATTGTTGAAAGCAATATGATTGCAATAATGAATATTACCACATCAGCCTCTTATCAAGTGAATGAGCAGCTCTCATTAGGTGGATCTGTTATTGCACAATATGCAGGACTAAAAACTGAATTATCCCCTAATAATACAGAGATCACGGGTAGTGACTGGACTGCATCTTTTGCGTTATCAGGGCTTTACCAGTTTAACTCTCAGACTCAGGTAGGTATGACTTACAACTATGGTGCGCAGCATGACGTTGATGTTGAATCTAATCATTTTGGTAACACGGTACCTGCAGAAATTAACTGGCCACAAAGTGTAGAGGTGGGGTTGCAGCATCAGCTTTCAGACAAGTTAGCATTTATGGTCAGTGCAAACTGGCAGCAGTGGAGCCGGTTTGGTGATGGGCTAGGCCAAAATTACGATGATACCTATGGCGCAGGTATCGCAATGAGTTACCAGCTTGATAGCTGGAAATTACACTCAGGTTTTAGTGTTGATAGTAGCCCGTTAACTGCAGAAAACCGTGGTCATGCTTTACCGCTGGATGAGCAGTGGCGATTAGGTTTTGGGGCAGAGAAAAAATTAAAAAATGGCATGCTATTAGGCCTTGCATATCAGTACCAGTCATTGGGTGATGCCGAGATCACTGGTAGTGGAATGGCAAACGGTGAGTATGAAGATAACCGTGTGCACTTTATTACTGGTTCATTAAGTTTTTAACCATTTTTACAATATTAATATCTTTGAAAAGGTAACTATTATGAGTGTACTTCAGATGCCATTTGTAGGTTCAGGGCAGGACACCGTGTTAACGGGGGTGGCAATATTCACACTGCTCGCTTCATTAGGCGGAATTGCATATGCTTTTTGGCAAATACATGAGATTCCTAAGCATCATGCACAAAAAACTAATCATCAACAGATGGCGTTGGTCTCTATATTGACCTTTATAGGTTTATTTATGCACTGGGTATGGGTTGTTGCGATAGTGCTTGCCTACTTCGATGCACCAAGTGCATTACGCTCTATGCGAAATATTTGGAAAGAGGTGCCTGTTGCTCCAGAAAAGGAGGATGAGTCATGTTAGAAGGTTTAGCGGTATGGGCATTGCTCATTTACATACTACGACTGTGTGGTATGCCTTGGAACACTTATTCACAACTTTTTGCTTATGTTGGTGGTAGTGCATGGTTAGTATTTGTGTGGTTTGGTTTAATCACTTATGCACCCATGGATATGTCTGGTGGATCTGTTGTGCAAAGCCCACATATTCAACTGCGACCCGCATCAACCTCGATCACTGGTAATGTGTTTAAAGTGCATATTAAACCCAATCAACGCATACAAAAAGGGCAGTTAATCTATGAGTTAGAAACGGAGTTTTATGAACTTGCTATTGAAGAGGCTGACGCAAACCTTATCACTGCACAGATAGCTGTTGAGGGCTCTGAAATAGCCTTAAAATCCGCGACGATTAACTATGATCTGGACTTTAAAACTTATGATCGTTATTACGACTCACGTAATACGGTGAGTGAAGAGGAGTTAGATAAAAAACGCTCAGAGATGTTAGTTTCAGAACAAGCATTAAGTAATGCCAAAAGTGATCTTAATAACAAACAATCGGTGGTGAAAACTAAAACAGCTAACTTAAAACAAGCGAAGTGGAATTTAGAGCATACAAAAGTATACGCACCAGCGGATGGTTTTGTGACTAATTTCCTACTACGTAAAGGACAGTTTGTTGGTGCGGCGCCACGTATGATGATGTATACCAATGAAAAATATGTTCTTATGCGAGTTAATCATCAAGCAATACGTAACATCAAAGAAGGACATTTAGCTGAGTTTGCCACGGCTGTATATCCTGGCCAGGTTTTCTCTGCACAGGTTGAAGGCATTATTGAAGCAACGGGAGAGTCACAGGGATCATTGCTTGCTAAGGATGACGCTGTGCGTAAAACCACTGCGATTAATATGGTTAATAAGCATCACTTTGTTAGGTTAAAAATTAATGAAGTCGATGGTATGTCAATACCGGTAGGTTCGGTTGGCCTTGCATGGATTAGTGGCACTAAACCGGTTAAGTTTTTAGCCTTTTTAGATGCAATTCGCGGCATTGTTATTCGCGTTAAAGCGCAGGTATATTATGTTTACTCAATGTAGACCTAACTACTCAGAGCGTCGTCATTTAAACCTATGTATGAAGTACATCCGTGTACTTCATCGCTACGCGACTAGCTAAAGCTATTCACATATGTTCCATACTTGTTTGTCATCGTTGAAAAGTGCTTACAAATTCATCCGGAGTGAACTTGAACATCCGTAGGATGGGCCGAAGGGCGGAGTACAGTATGTACGTAGTATTTAAACTACTAAACTGCGCTTTTTCGCCTTGAGCTAAGCATGAATGGCTTAGCCCTGAGCATTTACTCTACATTTTATAATAGTGGCCAATTTGTATGAGGCTGAATAGGTATACATAAGCTATTCAGCCCCACTGTTTTTACTAACAGGCACTATATTGGAGAGGAAAACGCTACTTGCTTGTTGAGTGATTGTCGCTTCAATTGAAAAGTGCTCTTTTAAGTTCCTGTCTGTTAATACCAGCTCTGGTCCGCCATCACTAATAATAGTTGTACAACCATCCGTCCCTTTCCCAATTAAAATCAATCGATCACAGTAACGTGCCGCTAAGTTCAGATCATGCAATGCACTAATTGCTGTTTTACCTGATTCAGTTAATGATTTTATCAGCTGCAGAGTTTCTAACTGGTGGCAGATATCCAAGCTTGCTATTGGTTCATCTAACAGAATGGTTGCCGATTGTTGCGCTAACGCACGTGCGATAATGACGCGTTGTTTTTCTCCGCCTGAAAGGGTATTAACAAGGCGGTTTTGTAGGTGCAAAATATCGGTCTGTAACATAGCCTCTTCAATTAACTTTTTATCTTCTGTTGTTTCTAACTCAAAGGCACCTAAATAGGGATTACGTCCCATCGCGACAATTTGTTGTACATTAAAGGCAAAGGGCAGTTCGATAGATTGTGGTACAAATGCCAGTTGCTTCGCTATCTCTCTGCGTTTGATGCTGTTTATCTGTTTATCGGCTAACAACACCTTGCCCGATTGTGCTTTTAACAACCCTAATAACAGCTGCAACAGGGTGCTTTTTCCCGCACCGTTTGCGCCAATTAGCCCTACAAATTCACCCGCTCTGAATGTCAGGTTAATATCTTGTAATAATGGTTTTTTATCAAAGCTGAAATGTAAGTTTTCACATTGTAATGGCGCTGACATTATAAGCTCCCCGATGCTAAACGTTGTTTCACTAATAAAAATAGAAAGAAGGGCGCGCCAAGTGCGGCGGTAACCACACCAAGGGGGATCGCTTGATCATTAAAAAAGGTATTGATAAACAGATCGGCGCCTAACAAAGCAATGGCACCACCAAGCAAACTCGCAGGTAATAGGAAACGGTGAGAAGGGCCTAATAACAGGCGTAATATATGTGGTACTACTAAACCGATAAAACCGATACCACCCACCACAGAAACAGAAGCACCCACCATCGCGGTGCTGATAATAAGTAGGTTACGGCGTACACGTATGACATCAACACCTACAGAGAGCGCATGGTGCTCACCAAGCAGTAATAGGTCGAGCTGCTTGCTATAAAAAAGTAAAAAGATAAAACCTAAAACTACAATGGGTAAGATAATTAATACATGGTCCCAAGTGCGTCCATCAAGGCCACCCATTGTCCAATAGATGATCATACGCGCGACATCCCAGTTGCTCAGTGAAATAGCTAATAACAGTGAAATAGCTGCTACATTTAATGCGCTCATGGCAACGCCAGAAAGCAGCAAGGTCGCGATACTGGTTTGTCCTCGACTAGATGCGATACGGTAAACCACACTTAGTGATACGCCTGCGCCGATAAATGCAAACAGTGGAATTGCCCAAGCAGAAATCAGGGAGGCACCAAGGTAGATAGCGATAACTGCGCCTAACGACGCGCCCGATGAAACTCCTAATACCGAAGGGGAGGCGAGAGGGTTACGAAACATGCCCTGCATGATCAATCCACAAAGCGCCAAACTTGCACCTGCAAACAGTGCGATAATAAGTCGTGGTAGGCGAATATCTAAAATGATATTACGTTGCCAATCAATCACATCACTTTTGTTCGTTAAAATATCCCAAATCTGAAGCATTGATATATCAGTTGCTCCCTTTAATAGTCCACTTACGGCTAAAGTAATAAACAAGCCAATTAGTAGTATGAATATCAATGGGGTGTAGCGACTATTATTGAACATGTTTATTCTCTTGTGAGAGGTTAATTTGAGGGTGTAAGAGTTTAGCAATCGCCTCAACCCCCTTAATTCGATGTTGTGAAACACTGCGTAACCAAGTGCCCGGTACTGCGTATACGCGACCATTTTTTATTGCTGGCACATTTTGCCACGCCTTTTTAGCACTTAGCAGTTGTGCGGGTGAGTTCTCACCTTGAGCTTCATTAAATACCCATTGGTTCATCACAATCACATCGGGTTGCAATGAAATAGCAAGCTCCTCACTGATTTTCTGTTCGCCATCTGCTAATACGCCTTGCGCTACATTAATGCCACCAGAGAGCATTATCGCTTCATCCATCAGGGAGTTTCCTCCCACGCTATAACCGTTCATATCGTAATACAAAACCCGCGCTTTAGGTTTGTCTTTTACCTGCTCTTGAATATGGGATATGCGTTGTTTAACCGCCTTAATAACTTGCTCTGCCCGCTGTTGAGTATCGGTGACACTGGCAACAACTCTTATATTATTAAAGATATCATTAAAACTTTTAAACTCGCTGAGGCGTACAATTGCAATACCACTGCGTAGCAGGTAACGCACGGTTTCGGGGGTGCTATAGGAAGCCACAAAAACAAGGTCGGGTTGTAGAGCAAGCATCGATTCTATTTCACCCTGCAATCGTGGAATGCGTTTATCATAAACACCAACAATATTAGACAGGCTGGGGTAATCAACATAACTGGTCACAGCAACTAAACGTTGCGGGTCGATGAGTTCAGCTAAGATATGATCAGTTGCCAAGGTGGATGAAAGAATGCGTTGTGGTGGTTTTTGTAATTGGTAACTGATGCCGGTGACATCGGTCAGTTTTTTGGGAAATGTGTCGCTATTAATCTGAGTGGTAAAGTTACCTTGCCCCTCTTCAAAAAGAACAAATAATTCTTTTTTGAATTGAATAAGGCCAATAAAAATCAGTAATAAAAGGGCAAAGAAAACGAGTTTTAAATTGTTCATTTTGCCCTTATCAAGATTAAACAGAGTTTAAGCCCTGCATATTACATATTTGCACCAACAGTTAACAGATAAGTTCTGCCATCTGCATTATAACCATCGTGCAACTGTTTATCGTTGTCAGTAATATTATTAATATTAAAACCAACATTAAAGTGTTTTGTTATTTTGTAATCAATTGCAAAATCAAGCAGGTGCACAGCATCTAACTCCCCCGATGATGCCATACGTTCACCGATGTACGAATAGATAAGTTTTGGTTTAATGCTATTGGTAACATTATATTGAATACTTGATGAACCTGCCCATTCTGGCACGTTGTTTAACTGTTTATCGGTACTCTTATCAATGCTTTGTGAGTACGAACCTGAAATATCAAAAATGTAACTTGAAGCATTATATTGTGCGTAAGCTTCAACACCTTTGATATCTACTTCACCGATGTTAAATGGAGACCAAACCCAAGAGCCTTCTGAAATAGGTGCCCATTCAATTTTATTATCTAATGAACCCGTGTAGAAGTTTAGTTTAAGGGGAATAAAAGCCGTTTCAGTATTGATGTTGTGAGTGAGCGCTAACTCCAATATTTCACCTTCTTCCGCTTCTAAATCTGGGTTACCTGTATCAGGCCAGTAAAGGTCGTTATATGAAGGGGCTGTAAATGATGTTTTGTAACTTAGACTCGCGCTATTAAATAGTGAAATACCTGCAGAATAAGTCAGTGCATTGCCAAAGTCAGAATAGTCATCGTTACGTAAACCAGCAGAGATATTTAGGTATTCAGTAAGGTCACCACTAGCTGCAAGGTAGAGTGCTTTTTGGTCTCGATCTGCATTGTTCTCATTTGAGTCAAAGGCTGACTGAGTAAATTCTCCTCCAAAGTTAACCGATAGTTTTTGCCATTGGCTATTAATGTGCAGTTGTGCAAGATTCTCTTGTGTTGCATAACTGTCAACATTAGGTGCGTTGTAATGGCCCGCTTCAAGCTCAAGGTTTGCATGGGATAGTGTTAATTCTGAGGTGATATTTTTATTTAAACGTTGAATATACTTACCGGTAAATTGGTAGGTATCTTGTTTGTTTTCTGCTTTACCAGGTGGGTTCATGAAGTATTTTGGATTATAGGTATCGTAAATTTCAACATCTGAGTGTGCGTTGTTAATCGCTAGTGATAAACGGTTTGTTTCGGTTACATAAGCAACGTAGCTATTCATTGAATAAGTTTGGTAGCCAAAATCATCTTCAGATTCAGTAATGAAGTCATAACCATCTGACTTATCCATTTCTAGTGACGTCATTACATGAAACGCACCAAAGTTATCAGCATAAATACCACCAATACGACCTGTATTATGCGAACCTGCGCTTATGTTCAACTGTGCGTCTTGTGTATCACCGGTTTTTGTAATGATGTTAATAACACCGGTCAGAGAACTTGAACCATATAGCGATGCTTGTGCACCACGAATAACTTCAATTAGTTCAATCGATTCCATTGGAATATCGGGAACATTTTGGCTACCCAATGTAGAAGTTGGAAAAGCAACGCCATTTAAAAGGTATAGGGTATATTTATCAGAAAGACCACGATGGTAGTTATTAGAGTTATGTTTTGATGTACCTGAGTTGGTATGTACAAAACCAGGAGAGTTCTCTGCAATTAGTTGGTCTAATGCTTTATTGTTATCTGAGCTAGTTGGTACAATTTTAATCACCGTATCACCACTGTAGTTTTGTGTGGTCGCATTTGGGCTACTGTAACCTTTACTAATAAGCAGGTTCATTCGCTCTTTTTCTTGAGCATTTTCTGTTGCGATTGCTTGTGTGCTGAATAGGCTAATCATTGCTAGTGCAATGGGAGTACGGCGAGAGGTAAACATAAAACTTCCTTATATAAAATAGCTTGGAAGTTTTCTTTTTGGGTCACATGACAGCAAAATAGAGAAACTCCCCCTGATTCGCCACAAGCTCATACGCTTCAATAAACCAACCCGTAAATTGAATAGTGACGTTTTATGCTGGTATCTGACTTACGTTTCATGACTGAAACGTTCACAGTTGCGGGGGCAGTGTATGCTTTCATACTTCCCATTTAATCACCCCATTTAAAGCGGATGAACATAAAAAATGCGATTATAGGAATTTAAAGTAAGCTGTCAATGCATATAGATGAGCATATTTATTACGTTAGGTGAAAATTCCTCATTAATCAAAGAAAGGTAAAGTTAAGCTGCGCGACAACCCTCTGAATTAAAGGTGTTTAGATGTATCATTTTTAATTTTTTTAGTTAGAATTGTGACTTGTTTATAAAATTATATTTGCGAGTTTTTATGCTTAATAAACTGTATATATTACTTTTTTTACTCTTTTCATCTTCTTCTTTTGCGCTACTTGATCTAAATGAAAACACACCCAAAACATTAACGCCCACAGTCACTGAGTTACACAAAGAGGTGTTAGGGTTACCCGAAGTGCATTTTTTTAATGAGCAGGAGCAGTTACACGTAGACCATTTATTAAGCCGTGTTTTACAGGCGCAGGTAAAGCAGATAGATCATTTTAAAGCCTCTTTGCTCTCTTACCGCAAAACCAAAAAATCAGCCAATGCCTGGAATAAAGTAGAGGTGGGTTATTACTCTACGTTGAGCTTAAGCCATGACAAGCAGAAGTTGATTGCGCTTAGTAGTACGCATGTTAAAGAGTTAGTCACAGGTTTTGGTCCTGAAGGGGTGACCCAATTTAAATCGGAACTCTATTTAACACGGCTTAATATTGAGTTTTATCTTTATCAAGAGATACGTGCTTTTAATGGTTTTGTGCAAGATATATTTATCTCACCAGTCCCTGTTTTAATGGTTACCTTTAAAGTTTTTGCTCTGTTATTAATCATGCGCTGGTGGTTGCGTAATAGCGCGCGTTTTATAGAGACCTTCAGCGAAAAAATGAACCATAATGGTTTCGCTAATAATATTTTATTGCGTCTATTTTGGTATGTTAGTCGCGCGCATCGTGCCATTGCCTGGTTGATTCTGATCACCCTATCGTTGCGTATCATTTCTCAACTTCCTAGCTTGCAACATCTTGTTTTTTTAGAGATATTCACTTGGTGGATTTTAGGTGGTTCGATAGCAGTAAGCTTTATCCTTGAGTTTGCTTATCAGCATAGCCAAAAGCTCAGTAAAGAGATGATAAACCTGCGTTTATCTACTATCCGTTTGTATGTATGGGGCTTTATTGGCACTGGGGTAATTTCACACATTTCGGAAATTACCTTAGGAAAAGGCACTATTTACGCTTGGATCTCCTCGCTTATCTTTTTCTTCTACTTGCTCTTAACTATCTATTCATTGCATAAGTGGAAAGGTTATATCTTTGAGCGCTTAGCCACTAAAAAAGAGCAACCCGCTTTGATACGCTGGGCAAATAACAATAAAAAACGCTACTTATTTGCCACTGTTTCAACCGCTATTGTTGCACTGTGGTTAGTCCTACGTACTTTACAGCGTAGTGTAATAACACTGCTTTCTGAGTATCAGCTATTCAGCCATGCACTGGCTTATCTGTTCCGTATTGAGGTTGCAAAGCAAACGCAAACAGAAAGCGATCAAACTCACTTAAAACAAATTCGTGGAGACGAGACTTTCTCGTATGTATTACCTGGCAGTGATAGTAGTTTGTTATTAGGCGGTTATGCGCAGAAAACCTATGATTCTCTTGGTACCTATCTGCTCAGTGACAAACCTGCGGTATGTGTTTTATCGGGGGAGCGCGGTGTGGGTACAACCACGTTACTGCGTCGATTTTTATATGACGTAAAAGATGCTGAGCCGATTTATGTGAGTTGCCCTCATGAAGGTTTTGAGGCGTTAATAACACGTATCTGTGAGGCATTAGCTTTATCAGGAGCAGCAAGTGAATCCAGTTTATTAGCACATCTACGTGGCACCGATACATGCTACTTATTAGCTTTTGATAATGTGCAACGTTTAGTTAAACCCCAGGTTGGTGGTTTAGCGCCATTAATGCGCCTGACTAATCTATTACGTCAATCTCGAAATAGTCACCGTGCGGTACTGGCCATTGAAAAGTCTAGCTGGCGTTTTGTTGATAGGGCGCGAGGTGAACGTTTGTTATTTGATTTAGTTGAGTTTTTGCCTCGTTGGAGTGAAAGTGAAATTAAGCAACTACTTGCTAGTCGTATTACTGATGAAGGTGAGTACGCACTCTCCTTTGATGGATTAGCTTTACCAAGGCAGTGGGAAAAAGATGAGTTAAGCGAAGAGCAGCATGCACGTAACGGGTTTTATCGTATTCTTTGGGATTACTCCGATGGTAACCCTACCGTAGCACTGCGTTTTTTTAGGCGCTCACTGTTTAAAAATAGTGAAAGCAACAGTGTGCAGGTACGCCTATTTAAAATCCCTTCGTCTGAAGGTCTAGAGAAGATGCCCAAACCGATGCTAGCGGTATTGCGCTCTATCGTTCAATTAGAGATAGCCTCACCGGAGGAGTTAACTGATTGTACTCGTTTGAGTATTAATGAAGTTATTAGCACGTTACGTTACTTCCAAAGTCGTGGTTACATTGAGTGGTCAGGGGATAAATCGCGAGTATCGGATCTGTGGTTCCGTAGCATTACTAATATCTTGCATCGTCAACATCTACTGGTGAAATAATATGGCCTGTTTATTACATTTAATTGCACTTTCGCTAACTACAACTGGTGAAATACTATGATTCGTTTATTGCTTTTATTAACTCTTTTTATCACACCAACAGTATATGCTTTAGATGCTGCGCCACTGGATAACTTACAAGACTTTGCGAGCCTGATTCGCTGGAGTGGCGTATTTGCATCAATGGTTATTATCGGTTGTGCTTGGTTGTTGCTGCGTTTTATTGACTCACTGGTTGCTAATATTGGTGATCAGTTTGTACAGCGTAGAATGCTATTGCAAAAATTACAGTCGTTTTTCCAATTTTTTGTATACATGTCAACGGCGGTGAGTGTGTTTATGCTTAGCTTCCGAGTTGATGAACGTATCCTAGCTTTAATTGGCGGTACGATTGCTGTCTCAGTTGGTTTTGCCCTAAAAGATTTGACCGCCTCTTTTGTTGCGGGGTTGACCATCATGATTGACCGCCCATTTCAGGTGGGTGACAGGGTGACCTTTGAGGGGCATTACGGCGATATCGTGACAATTGGTTTGCGTTCAGTGCGTATGAACACCCTAAATGATGACATTATTACTATCCCTAACAATAAATTCTTAAACGAAGTGGTAAGCAGTGGTAACTATGGTGCGTTAGATATGCAGGTGGTTATCCCTTTTCATGTGGGCTTAGATCAAGACATCACCCTCGCGCGTGAATTGATCCAAGAGTGTGCATCTTCAAGCCGATATATTCATCTGCCAAAACCTGTGGTGGTATTGGTACAACAAACCATTACCGATAATTATTTAGCGATCAAGCTGACCTGTAAAGTCTATGTAGTGGATACCAAGTTTGAGAAACTATTTGAGACAGATATTACATTACGGGTGATGAGTGAGTTTAGAAAACATAATATTTTACCGCCAGCGATTGCAGTCAAAAGTGCTTAACTAAGTACTCATCAATTATATTTAAAAGCCCATAAAAATACTTTTTGTGGGCTTTGAACATTATTCAGCTTTCAAGTGGTTAGTTTAAATATCCTGCCAGTTTATATCTTCCACATCGATGCGTTCATTAGCGATGTAGTGTAGGTAATCATCGGTTTTAATAACTTGATCAAGCGATGGATTAAGTTGCATATCATCACCATTTTTGAAGTGACTTAGGCCAATTAAGATCATGCCATGATCGCGTTTTAAACTATGGAATAGGGTACCAAAATCGAGCGTTCGCTCTAAATGTGGTGTTTGTAAGCAATACAATGTTGCACCAGACAGTGTTGACAGTAATTGCTCTGTTACTTGGCTTGAACCGGGATCTTGCATGCTACGCACCATCATTTTTGCGCTGTTATCAATACTACATTCGATACGAGGGCAGTGCATTTTCAAAAGCTGTGCTTTGGTTTTATCAAAGAAATGCGCGGAAATATTGGCATCTTGGGCTGCAAAGGTCGCAATACTCAATGCGATAGAGAGTGTTTCATCATCGGATTTACCGTCAACGATAATACGTTTTGCTTTACTAATGCCGACCCTATCCAGCTCTTTTTTATCTGAAAATGTGCGTAAGCGAGCAAATGATACATCCATATTATCAGGAAAGGGATTTTTAATATCATCGGTTACGCAGAGTAAAATTTGGCGTTGTTGGCGTTTTTTATCACCCAGAATCAGTTTTACTATCTGTCTTGTTGAGTGGTCGTCCCAGCACAGTAACAGGATGTGATCGTCATAATGGTAAAAGTCATTGCTGCCGTTCATGTTTCTTCTCGCTATGTTGATAAATAGTTGTGTTACTTTACCGATGAAAGAGGCAAAGACGATTAACCCGGATGGAATTTGCCAAAATGAAACAATTGTTTTTCCTGCGTGAGTGATAGGGCTAAAGTCACCAAACCCTACTGTACTAACTACCACCATATTGTAATAAAAGAACTCAAGAGGGTGGTTTACAAGATCACTTTCGCCCGCTAAAAAAAATAGGAAATAAGTGATCGCTGTTTGTGCAATCGCTAAAAACAGCATAGCTGGCCAACTCATTCTGCGTGCAAAGCGTCTAAATAAGCGATTAATGCGTTTACTAGGAAGCATGATAGAGCCTGTTATTTGTGTGCCAAAAAGAAATGATATGCTTGGTTATCCGTTTCATCTTTGTAATTATAACCCAAGGCTTCAAGGTGCTGACTAAATGCATCTATTTGCTCTTCTTTTAGTTCAAAACCAGCTAATACCTGCCCATATGCCGCGCCATGGTTACGATAATGAAATAGGGTGATATTGGCATGTGTGCCTAGTAGCTTTAAAAACTTAAGTAATGCGTTGGGGTGTTCTGGGAATTCAAAGCTGAAGATGTGCTCTGTTAAATTTTCAACGGGCGCCCCACCAACCATGTAACGCAGGTGCAATTTTGCCATTTCATCATGGCTTAAATCTGCAAAGCGATAACCGCGTTGAGTTAACCTATTGGTGAGTCCTGATAATTCATCTACGCCTTCTGGGGTGCGTACACCAACAAAAATATTAGCTTCTTTACGAGAGTTAAAACGGTAGTTAAACTCGGTAATAACACGGCCATCTAGTTCATTACAAAAATCTAAAAATGCCCCCTGTCGTTCTGGGATGGTAACTGCAAGAATGCTCTCTTTTTGTTCACCCAGTTCACAGCGTTCTGAAACATAACGTAGGCCATGAAAGTTAACATTAGCACCACTTAAAATAGCAGCCAGTTGTTCATTTTCAAGTTGATGTTGTAGGCTATATTTTTTTAAACCAGCAAGAGAAAGGGCACCAGCGGGCTCCGCAATGGCACGGGTATCTTCAAATATGTCTTTAACGGCAGCGCAAATTTCATCGCTGCTGACGGTGATCACTTCATCTAAGTACTGCTGGCATAAACGGAAGGTCTCACTGCCAATGGTTTTAACCGCAACACCATCGGCAAATAATCCAACACGACTTAGGGTGATAGGGCCACCATGATCAAGTGCAACTTTTAAGCTTGCCGCGTCTTCTGGCTCTACACCAATAATTTTAATATGGGGTAGCAGTTGTTTGATATAAACCGCAATACCGGCCGCTAATCCGCCACCACCGACAGGCACAAATATTTTATCAAGATGCACATTTTGCTGAATTAACTCTTTGCCGATAGTGCCTTGACCTGCAATCACGTCACTATCATCAAAAGGATGAATGGATGTATAGCCATGTTCTTTTGCAAGTTGTTTACTGTGTTCGCTGGCCGCGTCAAAGCTATCACCAAATAGAACCACTTCAGCCCCTAATGCACGAACCGAACTGACTTTAATATCTGGTGTGGTTTTTGGCATTACGATAGTGGCGTGAATATCCATTTTATATGCTGATAGTGCAACACCCTGTGCATGATTTCCTGCAGAAGCTGCAATCACACCACACTGTTTTTGCTGTTCTGATAAATTTGCTAACTTATTATAAGCGCCACGTAATTTAAAGGAGTGTACAGGTTGTCTATCTTCGCGTTTTAACAGTATTTGGTTATTGAGTCGCTTAGAAAGTTTAGTCAATGGCTGTAAGGGAGTTTCAACTGCTGCTTCATAAACAGGGGCTAACAGTATCTTCTTTAAATATTGTGCTGCGGATAATGGCTGTGTCATAAGTTGGCGGGTACTCTGAAATTGAAAATATAGGTTAAAATAGCGGGAGTTTATCCCCGCTATTATAGTCATATGCTATTTTGTTGTTGCGAATAGCTCGCCTAAACGTGTTACTGAGCCTGCTTTAAGCTCTTCTGCAAACTCAATACTGTCTTTAGGGAATAAGGCAACAATAGTACTGCCCAATTTAAAACGGCCCATTTCAGCGCCTTTATCAAGCTTGATATCTTGGTCGTTATAATCCCAGTATTGAATCTCTTTGCCTTTTAATGTTCCCTGCCAAACTGTTTCAATACTGCCTACAATCGTTGCACCAACCAATACCATTGCCATTGGGCCAATTGCGGTAGAGAAGATAGCAACTGCACGTTCATTTCTTGCAAATAGGTTGGGTACGTTTTCAGCTGTTAATGGGTTTACAGAGAATAGATCACCTGGAATGAAGATAAGTTGCTCTAATTTACCCGTGATTGGCATATGAATGCGGTGATAGTCTTTGGGGGCTAAATAAACCGTTGAGAAGATTCCTTCATCAAATGGTGCCGCTACATCATCACGTCCGCCAAGCAGTTCACGTAAACTAAAGTCATGCCCTTTCGCTTGGAAAAGTCGCCCCTCTTTAATGTCGCCCTGTTGGCTTACTTTGCCATCAACAGGTGTTGCTAGGTTGTTATCACCTTCAACAATTGTACGCGCCCCTTCTTTAAGCTCACGTGTAAAGAAGTTATTAAAGGTATCAAAATGCTCTGGCTCAGAATGTTTTGCTTCATCCATGTTTATTTTGTATTTAGCGATGAATTGCTTAATCAAAAAAGTGGTGAATTTACCCATTTTAGCTTCGGCTAATTTACCCGCTAAGCTTGATAGCAGGTGCTTAGGTAAAATGTATTGGCTAGCAATTTTACATTGGTCGATCATAGTTATCTCGATATATTAATAAGTATTAGGGTCACGATGACGTGCGTTTTTAGCATCATCCATGGTTTCTAAAATGCGTAAAAAACTGCGGTAACGTGCTTCATCAATTTTATTTTCTTCAACAGCTGCAACTAACGCACAACCAGGATCTTTCTTGTGTTTACAGTCTCGGAAACGACATTCGCCTAAATGATCTCTAAATTCAATAAAACCACTAGCAATGCGTTCTGCCGCTAAATGCCATAATGAAAACTCGCGAATACCAGGGCTATCAATCAGATCGCCACCTTCTGGGAAGTGATATAAACGCGCGGTTGTTGTAGTGTGCTTACCCAACCCAGAGCCTTCAGATATTTCACCTTCTAGTGCATCCACTTCAGGTAAAAGCATATTCAACAGAGAGGTTTTACCTACACCCGATTGGCCAACAAAAATGTTAATTTTGTCTTTCATGACCGCTTTTAAGCTATCAAGGCCATCGCCATGTTTTGAGCTATAAAGTACGTTATAACCGATATCTCGGTAACTTTGTAGTTCATTATCAATAAGTTCACGAGATTCGTCGTCTAAAAGGTCACTTTTATTAAGCACGATAATAGGCGTGATGCCGATATCTTCACAGGCGACTAAATAACGGTCAATTATATTGCGTGAAAATTCAGGCGCAATAGAGCTGACAATAATAATGTGGTCGATATTTGCAGCAATTGGTTTGATACCATCGTAATAATCAGGACGCGTTAACACCGTTGTGCGCGGATGAACAGCTTCAACAACACCACTAATGCCATGGTATGTGTCATTACCGGCTCGCCAAACAACTTTATCACCAGTCACTAATGACTTAACGGCACGACGTAAGTTACAGCGTTCAATGTTGCCGTTTTCATCTTCGATGTCAGCATGCTGACCAAATCGGCTAATAACAACTCCTTGAAGTTGTGGACCAAGTTCAGATTCATCCCATTGTTTGTTCTCATTTTTATTCAATCGTTTATTATGATTGCTTTGAACACGGCGAACTTGATTTTTGCTGAGTTTTTTCTTCTTAGCCACAGGCTTCCTTAACGATTACTTAACTATTACATGTTGTATTAATCGAGTATCATACTATATTTTGTAGATGATTTAGCAAAAGAGCGCTCTCTCGTAGAGAAAAGGATCACAATAAGCATGAATAATAACCTAATATGGATCGATTTAGAGATGACAGGTCTTGATCCAGAGATTGATACCATTATAGAAATAGCAACAGTCGTGACAGATAGTGATCTTAACGTGATTGCTGAAGGGCCTGAAATAGTGATCCATGAAAGCAAAGAGAAAATGGATGCAATGGATGAATGGTGTGTAAAGCATCATGGAGAGTCCGGTTTAACTGAGCGTGTTATCAACAGTAAAATTAGTTGTGCACAAGCTGAACAAGAAACATTAGCATTTTTGAAAAAATGGACTGAAGCAGGTGCTTCTCCTTTATGTGGTAATAGTATTGGTCAAGATCGTCGTTTTTTAGTGCGTTATATGAAAGAGCTAGAAGAATACTTTCATTACCGTAGTATTGATGTAAGCACAATTAAAGAGTTAGGCCGTCGCTGGGCACCTGAAATGACCAAAGCACATAAAAAGCAGGGCACACATTTGGCTATGATGGACATTCAGGAATCTATCTCTGAATTAAAACACTACCGTGAAAACTTCTTTAAGTTTTAAGTCTATTTTTTAAGCGTATATTTGCCAGTTGCGCAAAAACTCAGCAAGCAAGCTTTCCTTTCACTAAAAACAGTAAAAAAAGCTTGCATTCATTCCCCTCCTCTCTATAATCGCCCCCATACGAAGCAGGCATCACCTAGATGCTTAATTAGTAAGAAAGTATACGACAATAACTTAGTTGTTAAGGAAACTTGACAAGAATAGTCTGAGTCAAATGTTTACTTTTGATAGATAAGAAAATATGCGGCACTAGCTCAGTGGTAGAGCACAACCTTGCCAAGGTTGGGGTCAAGAGTTCGAATCTCTTGTGCCGCTCCATCTTATCAACAACATAGAATATTTGCGGCACTAGCTCAGTGGTAGAGCACAACCTTGCCAAGGTTGGGGTCAAGAGTTCGAATCTCTTGTGCCGCTCCATTCTTCCCCAAAGAATGAAGCTTTCAAAAAACAAACTCCAAAAAACAAACTCCAAAAAACAAACTCCAAAAAACACAACCTTGCCTTTTTGATAAGAGCTGGGGTCAAGAATTGTTTTTAATCTCTTGTGCCGCTCCATTCTTTCCCAGAGAATGTAGCATTAAAGATAAACTCCTAAAGAAAACTCCTAAAGAAAACTCCCAAAACCTAAAAATACCAAAAACAAATAAAACCATAATAAACCACTACCTTATGTATAGTTCTGAGCTAACTACGATTCTGCTTCCTCTATTCAACCTCAAATGTCACTAATTGTGGGCTGTGATCTGAAGCCTCTGTAGTAAGACTTTTTGCTTCAAGTACTTTTAATCCTCGAAAATAGATATGATCAAGCGGTAAGCCAAACACGGTGAGTCGTTGATCATCATTGAATAATGCCTCAGAAAAACCCGATTTTATAAGTGATTTTTCAACACCTATTAATCTCGCATCACTCCAGGTATTAAAATCCCCGCTAAAAATAATAGGGCCTTGATGTAAGCTGATTAATTCAAGGTAAGGGTTAAGTTGCTCACGAAGTGGGTGCTCGGTAAGTGTGAAATTAACACCGTGTAAGTTAATCAATAATAAAGACTGGTTACTTGCCTTAATTGGGTAAGTGCTTGCAATGGCTGTTTTAGGAATCCAAATCCATGGTTCATTAAAAGCTGTTCCACACAATTCAAGTGGCGCTATTTTACTCAGGGTATTAACACCATATATGGCGTTTTCGTGTTTAAATGCATAGTTATGTAGATAAAATAGCTGTTTCTTGTGGCTAAAATTTATTAATTCAGGTGATAGTTTTGCCTCTTGTAGAGTGATGAAGTCCGCTTTATTTGCCCATTCATTTAAACTACTTTCCCAATTTTTTTTTTGTTGTTTATAAATGTTCCAATTTAAAAGGGTAAAAGATTGTGGAACACTTTTTTCTCCTGTGTTGATTGAAGCACGCGAAAGAGTTGGGCATAAAGTTTGATAATATTGGTTACTTTTCGCCAGCAAAGTTAGTTGTTCAGGTGTCGATGGAAAAAATGCATTTACAGTTGTCGTTTGTGATAACAGCAAAAAAGTGATTATATAAATAGGTTTGATTATCATTCTTATCAAAGGAAGTGTGAGCTGCCGTTTCATATACCTATATTCCTGTTGCTGCGTTCAGTTTTACTGGTTATATTGCGCTTTCAATTCATCTTTATAAAGTAATCATTATGCCATTACAAAGAACACTTTCAATTATCAAACCAGATGCTGTACGTAAGCAACTTATTGGCCCTATCTTAGCGCGATTCCAAGAGGCTGGTTTAACACCCGTTGCTCTAAAAATGGTGCATTTAACTCAAGCACAAGCAGAAGGTTTTTATGCTGAGCATAAGGGCAGAGAGTTTTTTGAACCGTTGGTTGAATTCATGACATCTGGTCCTGTTACCGTTCAGGTTTTACAGGGGGAAAATGCAATTACTCATTACCGTGAAGTGATTGGTACAACCGATCCTGCAACAGCCGCTGCTGGCACAATTCGTGCTGATTTTGCTGAATCTATGCGTTTAAATGCAGTACATGGGTCTGATAGCCCTGAATCAGCATCACGTGAAATTGCTTATTTTTTTACAGATGATGAAATCTGTCCTCCTGTTGAAGCTTAAGGTAAGTATTTTTAATGAATGATTTTATGATGTTGATGCAGCAAGTCCCTGAACTACTTTGGGCTTGTGTCACTATTCTTGGTGTTTTGGTAGGGTCATTCTTAAATGTGGTTATCTATCGTTTACCTGTGATGATGGAAAAAGCATGGAAAGCAGAGTGTGCCGAGTGCTTTCCTGACGCTAATATTAAAACCGATGATGAGGTATTCAATCTTGTATTACCTCGCTCTCGTTGCCCGCAGTGTAATCACTTAATTGGTTCAAGTGAAAACATTCCTTTAGTTAGCTGGTTATTTCAAAAAGGCTGTTGTAAACATTGTGGCTGTAAAATCAGTAAACGTTATCCAAGCATTGAACTGTTAACTGGCTTTATGTCCTTAGCTGTTGCGTTGGTTATACCGTTTGGTTGGCCATTATTGTTTGCTTTAGGCTTTACTTGGGTACTGATTAGTTTGACCTTTATCGATTTCGATACCATGTTATTGCCAGATCAATTAACGTTGCCATTACTTTGGTTTGGTTTAATTATTAACATGTCGGGCACATTTAGTGGATTAACCGATGCGGTTCTTGGTGCGGTGTTTGGTTACTTAAGTTTATGGTCTATCTACTGGGGCTTTAAATTACTGACGGGCAAAGAGGGCATGGGTTATGGCGATTTTAAATTGCTTGCTGCACTTGGCGCTTGGTTTGGTTGGCAAGCATTACCGATGATTATTTTGCTGTCTTCTTTTGCTGGCGCGATTATCGGTATTGCAGTGATTGCTACTTCCAAAGATAAACAGAGTCGCCCGATGCCATTTGGTCCGTACCTTGCTATCGCGGGCTGGATATATCTGGTTTATGGTTTTGAGCTTAATGAGCTTTATTATTCTTGGGTATTGTAGTGTCAGAACAAAGCCAATTAACACAACAACAAATAGACGAAAGATGGATGGCTTACGCTTTATCAGTTGCTGATAAAGCGGAGCTTGAAAATGAGATCCCTGTTGGTGCGGTACTGGTGAAAGACGATCAAGTGATTGCCGAAGGCTGGAACTTATCTATCTTAAATCATGATGCCTGCGCGCATGCTGAGATCATGGCCATTCGTAATGCAGGTCAGGTAGTAAAGAATTATCGCCTTATCGATTGTACTCTTTACGTTACCCTTGAGCCTTGTCCAATGTGTGCCGGGGCATTAGTTCACGCACGTATCAAACGCCTTGTGTATGGGGCTGGCGATTATAAAACAGGTGCCGCAGGTTCAGTTTTTGATTTAGTACGTAATGAAAAATTAAACCATCAGATCCAAGTGACCTCAGGTATTTTCGAAGAGCAGTGTGCAACTAAAATCAGTAATTTTTTCAAACGTCGACGTAAAGAAAAAAAAGCACTCAAAAAGGAGTTAAAGCATGTCCAGCAAGGTAGTTAATTTTGAGATTGAGAAAGAAACAAAAAATAGTGTGCGCTATAAAGAGATGCCAGAGGAAGGCCTGGCGCCTATTGTAGGTAGCTTATATGTGCAGAAGTGGTTTGCGGGTAATAGCAAAAATATTCAAGTAACTATCGAGAAAAAGGATTAATGATGAAGCGGATATTAGCGATGAAAGTCCGCTTTATGTTTTGGATCTTATTATTGCTTATTGTTGGTTGTAGTAATGGCAAAGAGCAATACAGTTCTCTCTCTACGCAAGAGCAAGAAAAACTAACAAACTACCAACTCAATCATGAGTTTATTTCAGGCTGTGTGACTGAGAAATTACATGAAATAAACCGAGATTATTGTGATCAAGAAAGTAATTATTGCAACATCCCCCCTGAGTCATTTTTTGATTACCAACAATGGATGAAGGTTTATACAGCGTGTCTCGTTGAGTTTTAATGACTAGACAGGATCTTTAAGATCTTGCTTAATTTTTAAGAATGCTTTTTTATTGTCTAGGAAAAGAACCACTAGCTTTGGTTCGAAGAACTTTCCTGACTCCGATTTTATATACTCAAATACCTCATCAATGGACCACGGGTCTTTATAAGCGCGCTTCGAACAGAGCGCATCAAAAATATCTGCGAGCGCACAAATACGCCCATAAAGTGGTATATCTGTACCCGATAACCCTTTAGGATAGCCATTACCGTCCCAGCGCTCATGATGCGTACCTGCAATAATAGAGCCCGCATCAAGTAGTTCTAAGCCCGACCCCTCTAGCATAACTTCACCACACTGAGCATGTGTTTGCATTACAGCCCACTCCTCCTTATCGAGTTTTTCGGGTTTATTGAGGATACGATCTGGAATACCAACTTTACCGATGTCATGTAGCGGAGAAGCAAATAGAATAATTTCACATTGCTCTTCATCTAGGCCATACAGCTCAGCTAATAGTTCACAATATTTTGCTACACGTTTAACATGATAGCCGGTTTCGTTTGAGCGACTCTCCACTACCTCGGTTAAACGATAGATAACTTCTCGTTGCGAGTTTTTCATCATTTCGTGTAGCTCAATGTTCTTTAAGCCAACAACCAGGTTTTCAGCAAACATCTCTAGTAGATGTTTATCTAGCTGGCTTAGCGGGTGTTCAGTGGCGATATAAAACATCACCGAATGCACTTCACTTTTACAGTAAATGAGTATCTCATTGGCCGTGAATACGGAACTTTCCTGTTGTAGCGCTTGGTTTAGTAATTCTTGGAAGGGCAGTCGATCTAAATGTGAATATTGCTCACTTACCTCTCGATAGGCACCAGTGCCACAAATAGTTTTCACCTTTTGCTTAGATTGTATGACTTCAAGTGCCTGACTGCTTAGGTCTACGAGCATGGTATCGCTAACCTTTATTAGGGTGACAATTTGCTCTAAAGCCGCTTTACTAAATGCGACAAAACCTATCTTGTCCATTACATTTTTAGTTGCACTGATCACTTGTTCCATACCCTGTTTACTATGTTCCAAAATCATAATATGTTGGTATGCTCGCAATGCGGTCAACGTTGCACTATAGAGTTTTTGCGCGGTTAATTCTGTTTTTGCTTTATAGTCATTAATATCATAATCGCGAATAACTGCTTGTTCAGGCGCTTGGCCGGGTTGACCAGTTCTTAATACGATGCGTACATTTAAATTCGCATGCTCTTCCCTTATCCATTTTGCTAAATCTAAGCCAGCATGATCTGTCTCCATGACTACATCTAACAAGACCATTGCGATATCATCATTATTCAAAAAGGCTTGCTTGCCTTGCTGCGCAGATATTGCAGTAATAAAATTAAGAGGTCTGTTTTCAAAGGTGAAACCAGCCAAGGCCATTTTGGTGACGCGATGGATCTCCACTTCATCGTCGACCACTAAAATATTCCAAGGCTTGTGGAATGCTTGCTCGTTTGTATCTTCCTCTGCAAACTGCATGTCACTGAATAGATCGTCATCGCTCATTGTGTCACCTTCGCTGGTAAAATAATGTCGAACTGTAGGCCTGATGGTTTAGCATGAGATAGCTCTATTTTGCCATCTGATTTTTTAATAATGTTATAGACAATATTTAAGCCTAAACCAGTGCCTCCACTGCCTCTTCGAGTGGTAAAGAAGGGTTCAAATAGCTTCTGTAATATTTCATCTTTAACGCCACAACCGGTATCAAAATAACAAATATGTAAGTTTTTATTTTCAAGAGAAGCCGTGATTTCAATAGTGCCAGATCTATCAGATTCAAAGGCGTGTAATAGGGAGTTATTAACGAGGTTAGTAATAATTTGGTTTAATTTACCGGGGCAGAAGTAAAAGAGTATGGCTTCGTCAATATGATTGATAAAATTAATGGGTCTATTCTTAAGTTGGTGTTGGAAACTTTTCTGAATATTATCTACAAGTACTTTTATTGGGACTTCTGATGAGGAGTCGATAGTTTGCTCAACTGCCAGTTGTTTGAAACTTTTTACGAGCTCACTTGCGCGCATTAAGTTATCTTGGATAATTTCACCACTCTCATTAGCACAGCTAAAATACTCTTCTAGCTGTGATTTTTTCATGGTTTTGTTTAGGTAATCATTATTAATCTCTTGAGTTTTGTGAACGAGATGCGAGGATGCGGTTACCCCAATACCGATGGGGGTATTTACTTCATGTGCAACACCGGCAACTAAGCCCCCTAGAGAGGCGAGCTTTTCAGATTCAACCAGTTCATCTTGGGTTCTTTCTAACAACTCTACTTTTTCTGTTAATTGTGAAGAACGTTTTTCCACTAAATATTCTAAATTATCATTGATCTCTTTAAGCTTTTTCATATTATTAAATCTAACAATGGTATGACCAAGTGCTTGGGCAAATTGCCCTATTATCTCTTTAAGCCAGGGTTGCATCGGACGCTTATTGATTAAATTATCACAGGCTATCCAACCCACTGCCGTATCACCATCCCAGATTGCTGCCATTGCATTCCAGCCTTTACCCACAATTTTTCCGTAATAGAGCAGGTCTACATTGTCCCAAACCTCTACATGTTCTTTGGAGTCTAGTGTGAGTGTTACCCAAGGGGAATCAGGAATTGGTCCTCTGAATTCAGTTTCATCTTTTACGTTACCATCTTCATCGGTCCCCCAAGTACCAACCATCTCATTTTTATTTTTATCTAAAAGTAGGATCGCTAGCCGGTCAATAAATAAATGTTGTTGCGCTTCAAGAATTGCTTGTTGGTAGAGTTTATCTAGGCTTTCTGCTTGGCTTACACGCTGTATAACTGTGTGTAATTTTGCCATGGTATTGGCAAATTGTTTCCAGTCTTGTTCATCCGCGCTGAGCTGGCTGAATTGGTAACAGTATAAATTATCGATGCAAGTAACACTGTCTAGTTGCAGAGAGAGGCTGGATAAGTTAGGTGATTGATATTGATCTTCGTTGAGTGCTTTAAAAAAAGCATGTAAATCAATAGCACTGTGAGAAAGTAAATTAACAAGCGCTTTACTTTGGCAGAGAAAATCTAACTTTGGTTCAAAAAGTAGCATTAACTCTGAAGATTGAGTGCAGTATTGTTTAGCCCAGTTTGAAATACGCATAAATATCCTAGCTAAATATCTATTACTAAAGCTAGTCCAAAGAGCTGATAAATTCGAGTTAATTACCCGTTATAAATAACGCCTAAAGTATAAAAACATAACTCTTTGAAATGTTTTCTATTGTTTATTTTTAAAGTTGCTTTTGCAGTACATTAAGCTTTTTGAATGATTAAGAGGGGATTTCAGGTAACGTTAGGTGGGCGTAGGTCTTGCATTTTACTTCCTCGGAAAGGGGGGGGCTTAGGCAAGGTAGATTGAATAATATTTAGATATGTCCCTAAGGAGAAAAGAAACAATATAATGAGCCCTAATTAGTCAGCTTATAAATTTCCCCGTACTGAAATTTTTCACTACAGGGAAAAAGGTGTTCACTAATATTTAAAACTGCTCACTAACTGTTTTCCAACCAAGTAATTTTCCTGCCTTTTTCGCCTCTTTCATCATGGCTTTAGGGCCACAGGTGAAAATGGTGGGTTTATTTGCAAATGCTAGTGTTGGATAGATTTTTTGAAAGTCTGGCCTACCATGGTTGAGTAATAACTGCTCCCCGGCTAATGCAATTATCCACTCGGGATATTTCTGTGTGGAAGTAAGATAAACCTGTATTTGAATAGAGTTTTTAAAGTGAGACATAACAGGTGCTAATAGTGGTTTAAACCAAGTTAATAACTGAGCGTCGCGTAATACCCAAACGACTGTTACCTGTTTATTAACTTTTACCTTCTTATCTGTTAACCATGCTTGTAGCAGACTAAATATTGGCGTGATACCTATACCTCCTGCGATTAGGATGCAGCTTTTCTTATGTTGGCTATACGCCATTGGGCTTGCCCAACTACCACGTACTTCTAGATTTAGTTCTTTAAAATTCGCAAGTTCAGTTGTCCAGCGACCTACTTTTTGAATTTTGATGATGCTATAACCCTGTTCATCAGTAATGCCTGTCAGGCTAAAGTCATGCCAATCTTTATCATGCAGTTGCAACGATTTAAGTTGTACATAGTGTCCTGCCTTGTTGTTGATAAAGCTAGGAAGCTTTAAACGTAATAAAATAAAGTTATCTAAACAGCTTTCAATTTTTGTTGGCACCATTTTATAGCGGCGCAAGCTACGGTTAATGATTAGTTCCATAAACAGAATTAAACAGGGAGCTACAACCCATTCTAAGCGGGGGATATGTAATAGCGACAGAATTGCAATAAGGTAACCTAATCGATGAATATGGCGAAAAGCACGAAAGTTTCTCTTTCTAAACCATAACAATGAAGTTACCCAAATAACAGCAAACAGGGTGAACATCACTAATCCTGAGATATTGATTCTAAATTGGCGTGATTGCCAACCTGGATATGAGAAAGCGACAACTTCATCGTAGGTTTGTAATGCAAGAGAAGGAACCGCATAAGTCATGGTAGACGTTTTGCTATGGCACTTACTACAATCCTCTTTCATTAATGGCGCAATATCTGTTTGATAAACATCGAGGCTGCGCCCTGATTTTATCCATTCATCTACTACATCAATACTTTCATCCTCTGAAACAAATTCATACATAGTGGTTTTCATTGAGCGAACTAAGTCTGACTCAGAGCCAAGCAATACAGGTACAAAAGGTTCATCTAAGGTGGTGAAGTAGGTGAGGTACAAACTGCCATGCAATAGTGCAAACGCCATTAAGGCATGACCTAGCCATTTATGCAGAGATTTAACGCGACGAATTGGTAATAGTTGACTTACCTTGAACTGACTTAACCAAGTTAAACTATTACGCATCACTGGTAGCCAAAATAGCGCCATAATGACTAATAAACAGTATGCGCCCATGCGTGCAAGTTGCAGGTAAATATTGGTCGTTTCATTAGACTCAAAATACCAAGCAATATAAGCCTGATAAGCTAACGCGCTAATTAAACAAACTAACCATAACAGGCTAAAAAAATTAAGGGTTTTAATAAACTTCATATTTTAGCTCTGTTCTGGCTAGCGAGGATTTTGCACAAAAAAAGGCGCACAGAGCGCCTTATAAATTACTTAGCAAAAGTAAATTTAATCGATTTATTGTGGTAAAGGTGATTGATTTGACTGTTATCAAAAGCAGTGACACCAAAATGATAAGTTTTAGCTAAATCAGAGAACTGTAGATCTTTTACTTTATCGTCGGTAACCAGTTTACGTTTCACTTCTAAGTGCCAGCTTTCGCCATCCCAGAAACCGTAACCTTCAACATCTGCGCGTGAACCTGTGAAAGGTGCAGTTACAATACCTGCCACCATGTCACCTGCTTTATAGTTATCAACAAATGGCGCTTTATCTTTATCTTCAATCCAGTAAGTAAACTGTTCCGGGTTTTTTAGCTGAAAAGCTGGGCCACTTTTATCTTCATTGTAGTTATTGTAATAACCACCTGAGAGCTTTTTATCTGCATGGCGACCCCATTTTTTATTGCTATTCTTTTCTGAATCAACAAAACCATCGTCTAATTGGCGGTTTACATTAGTACGTGTACCTTTCCACTGCCATTCATCAACAATGGCATCATTTTTAGTGTAATGACGACCCGATGAGTCATCGGCAATACCATCAATCAGACCATCTTCAACCATGTGGCAAGACTTGTCACAGCCTTTCTTTTCAAAGCCTTTTTCGTTGATGTTCCAAAAAACGGCCATTTTGTCTTCATACCAAGTATTGGCATGTTTGGTGCTATCTAAGTTTTTTAGTTGCTTCCAGCTACCATCTTTTTGTTTTTGCCAAGGGAAGCGTTGGTGATCTTTATCGTCATCTTTCCAACTAAACATGAAGTAAACATATTCGCCGTCATATAAGCTACGAACTTGCATTTCGGTACGCTTTAAACCTTCATAACCATTGTTTGGCTCGTAAGGTAATTCATCAAGTTTAACGTTAACGACTTCTGAGTCCTGCCACGCTTTATCAAACTTTCCATCAATAATGATCTGTTGTTGAGTTGTTTGACTCTCTAAGCTCATGCCTTTTTTAGCAAGTGCTTGGTTAGCTGTTATCAACAACAGTAATACGAATATTTTCTTCATTTTCAGTCCCTTGTGATATTTTAAGGGTGCGAATGATAATGATATTGCGAATTGTTATCAAACATTTTTTTGGTATTTCTTTTGTTTGTATTTCTTAACGGGTGTATTTTTTACTTATAATTCAGCTTGTGATGTTTTCTGATTTGTTATTCATTGTTACTTTATGTGTGGGGAAAAAGTCTTATTAGAGTCTTCATAAAGGCTCTAATAAGGCAAAAGATAAGCATGAAAAAAACATGCTATTAACAAAAAGTAGGTTATATATTTTCTCCTTATAATGGTTTGTTTTTAAGTCATTAATCGTCCTTTAAGCTCTCTTTTTTTGCCATATAATCAATAGAGGCCTTAATAAGGAGAGTAATGATGAAACGGTTATTAGCAAAATTATTGGTGGTTTTTGCTGTGTTTGTTACATGCAGTGTGCAAGCGGCTAAGCCTGGCTCAGATTCAGGGAATGATGTCATCAGTACCAGTAATGGTTTTCCAAGTGGCGAGCACTACAACTTAATTATCCATGGTAAAAAGCAGGGGGTTACTTGCCCGGGAGAAAAATATGAATGGCTAATTCTAACGGCTCCGGGTCTAGAGGGAGATCAATATCTTGTTGATGATGTGGTTGAAGCTGAATTATGCCCAACGGATTATACCTGCTTACAGGGGGAACAGGTGTTTGGCAATGTGGTTAATGTGCCACTTGATGGTGAGAATATTAACATTTTGATGGAGAGCGGGGGTAAAGGTCCTAAGTCTAAAGTAGATTTAGTGAGTGGTTTAGAGGTAACAGACTGGTGCTCCGGAGATTTTGGTCCAGGTAAAGATGAGGGTGATGCAACATTTAGGCTGGCTGCAAATAAGGATGGCTATGATGTATATGCACGTGTACACGGTAAACCCTCGGATGCATCAAACCTTAATATTGTTGGTCGTGAATTAGTTCAGATAGGTGATAATAACGGTGAAACTTATATTATTCTTCTCGGGGCAGTCACTGAGGATGGCACCTTCACCGCAGAAGCTTGTGATGACGGTACTGACGATGGGGTGTGTACTTTAGAGCGCTGGAGTACAGAGGATACTCGTGGTGGAAGCAAAGGCAAAGCGGTTAAAAATGCCACTAATATCACCGGCTTATTTAGCTTCTCTGGAGAGGTTTGTTATCTAGACAATACTGATGATAATTGTGTTGCAGCAGATAGCTGTGTTGAAAATGATTATTGCTGTTATGTATCGGGTATGACTGCTGAATATTACGATATTTGGCAATGTGCCTTATTGTCAGAGCCTCAATTTACTAATTTAGACGAGGAACAACAGTGCACCTTTGTAACTGATCCTGAGTGGTTTGACCAATCATTATGGTGTGCAACTTTTGAGCAAGAATGGATATTTAACATCGCCGATATGGTTGATGTATTGTGGGGGATTAATGTTAATCAAACCTACAACCTACAAGTTCGTTTTTATCCTAGATAGTCAAAATAACGATGCACTTATTTTTATAAGTGCATCTCTTTTCCTAAAAAGAGGGTTATTGATGTGCCTTTTGATACTCGCCACCCCAGCCACATAATAACTCTAGCGCAGGGTTTAATTTATCCGCTAGTTCAGTAGTGCGGTACTCTACACGTGGAGGAATTTCCGCATAGACCTTGCGGGTTAACAGTTTATCTTCTTCAAGGGCACGTAATTGTTGGGTTAATGTTTTTTGTGTGATTTTAGGAATTGCCTTTTTTAACTCACCAAAACGTAGTGTTTTACCACGCAGTTGATAAAGAATAATCACTTTCCACTTGCCTCCAATCACATCAATAGCAGTCATTACAGGGCAACTATAAATGCTTTCTGAGTCTTCTGTTTTTTCATTTGTGGCGAGTAGGTTATTATTCACATTCATTTTTAGTACTCCTTTGAGTTCCAAAGTATACTAAGTATCCAAATAATTGACATGTTTTATCACGGAAGAGTTAATGAATCGTACTGAGCGTCTATTTCAAATTGTTGAAATTCTACGAAGTAGGAAAACAACCACTGCGGCGTATTTAGCTGAGCGGCTGGGTTTATCGGTACGCACTATCTATCGTCATATTAATGATCTATCACTTTCGGGCATTCCCATCATCAGTGAAGCGGGAGTTGGTTATTGGTTAGATGACTGTTTTGATATGCCCCCTTTAATGTTTAGTGAAGAGGAGGTATTAGCTTTGTCTTTTGGTGCCAAATTAGTGCAACAAACGGCGGATGACTTTCTAGCGGATGCTGCCAGTTCTTTACTAAAAAAGGTTAAGCAAAGTCTACCCGCAGAAAAAAAGAAGATCCTTAATCAAATCACATTACATGCCCCTTTTGGTTTAATAGATAAACAGCAAAAACAAAAAATGGCAATCTGTCGTGATGCGATTGAAAGACAGAAAATTGTCGACATAAAGTATAGTGATGCAAATGAAGATTACAGCGAGCGTCGTATTTGGCCATTGGCATTAGTGTTCTGGGGAAAGGCGTGGACCCTCGCGAGTTGGTGTGAAAAGCGCCAAGATTTTCGTGCCTTTCGATTAGATAGAATGCATAATATCAAGGTCACTAAACAACTGTTTCAAACCACTGAAAAAATCTGCCTGCAAGTTTTTGTAGACAAGCAGACTTCAAATTCCAAACAGTAGCATTACGCTGTTTTTTGCTGTGCTCTATTAGGCGGGTTTTTAATAACTAATGCAACGCGTTTCTGGTAATCCAATAAAGGTTGAAACTCTTGGGCAACCGCAGTCAGTGCGATTTTCATCTGTTGATTATTAATGTTCTTGATGGTTGCGTAGGTTATCAAATCAAAATAGCTGAATGTGTCACCACAGATATATTTATTCGCCGATAAATGTGCGCTTAATGCTTTTAAGTCTGCGCGACCCGCTTGTAATACTTGCTCTAATGAGAATCGGCCCATTCCCTGTGAGTAAAGATTTTTTTGTGCTAGCTTTCTTGCTTGCTTAGCAATAATAGGGCGTAAAGGCCATTTTAAACCTGAGAAAAAGGCTGTTTCCAATTTCTCCCAGCTATCTTCGGGAACCCATCGATTGTAAACAATATTCCAATACAGGTGTTGCTCAAGCAATAATTGCCAAGCTCGTCCTTGTGCAAGTGCAGGGGCTGTTAAATTAAGGTCGATGTTATAATCTTTAATTAAGCGCTGCAGAATTAATTCTGAATCACCAATAGTTTCGCCTTGGTATTCTACAAAAGGAATCTTTTTGTAAGGTCCATGCATTGGTAGGGCTGCTTCTATCTTAAAAGGTATCTGGTAATAGTTTAAGAATAACTCAACTTTTGCACAAAATGGGCTGGCATTGATGCCATCAAATTCAACGGTTGTTTGTTTTAAAATCAACATACTCTTTCCTTGGTCTGTTTGTTTTCAGTAAAAGCACTATATCGAGTCACTACTGACAACTGTGTGTCAGTAGTTAATAAAAAATCAAAAAAATAAGCCTTTGTTAGCAAGTGAATTCGTCATTAGGCACCTTTAGGGAACTAGCTACCCTTGTTGTGCCTACTTGTTATTAATTAGTTTGAACCTTATAGTATCCAAAGTATACCAAGGTCGTTACCTCATATTGATAAGGAAATAAAGATGTCAGCACAACAAGCAATCGAGTTAATTAGTTTTAAATTATGCCCCTTTGTACAACGTTCAGTGATCACGCTTAACAAAAAAGGTATAGATTATAAAATAACCTATATTGATTTAGCTGATAAACCAGACTGGTTTTTAAAATTATCGCCACTAGGAAAAGTGCCGGTATTGAAACATGGCGATGAGGTATTATTTGAGTCTGCTGTCATTAATGAATATTTAGATGAGATAACAGCAAAACAAATCATGCCTACTTTGCCTTTGCAAAAAGCGAAAGACAGAGCATGGACTGAGTACTTAAGTCAGGTAACGATGAATCAATATATGTTGATGGTTGCTAAAGACCAAGAGGCCTATGAGGTGCAGAAGTTAGCGTTAATTGAAAAACTACAGCGTTTAGAAAGTACTGTTGCTGATAATGGATACTTTAATGGTGAGTTATTCTCTTTGGTAGATAGCGCTTTTGCGCCTGTATTTACTCGATTACAGATTGTGAAAAAATTAAATGGTGGAGATCTATTAACCGGCTTACCAAAATTGCAAAAATTATCGCTATTATTAACCGAAAAAGAGTACGTTAAAAACTCTGTTGTCAGTGATTTTGAACAGATAATGGAAGTTTATTTAGGAAAAAATGAGAGTGTTTTAGTCGCATAAAAAGGGCTATGCTAGCCAGTTGCTATCGATGTTGTTAATGGCACTTTCCCCACCGTAAAAGATCCGGTGATTGTGTCATATACTTTAGTGTTCCATGTGTAATAATTAATGTTATTAACGCCTTCAAGCAGATAATGTGAGCTGTCATAGGTTGCCAATATTCACTGCGGGCGAAACACTACCCACCATTAGGTGTTTAATCCACCCATGTAACTCTGTTTGCTTGTGGTTTATTACTTAATAAGTGTTAAAAATAAACTGAGGCTACCCAAGTTACTCATCTAAAATATAGGTGTAACGACCATTTGGGGTTTTACGAAACTTGCCGGTTGTTAAGTCTCCATTATCTAAAATAATATCCAGTTGCCTGATATCCTCTTCTGATGAAGTTGCACCTAAAATGGCGATACCAGCATAGGCATAACTATCGGGCCCCTCCCAGTTCCAATTTCCTCCTAATGCAGTCTCTGCTAACCATTGTGTTTCATTAATGCCTAACCCTGGTGCGTCGGGTGGCAAGATAATATGGCTGTCGTTTGGATAACTACCATTGAATACCCTCCATATATTAAATTCCTTGGCCCAATGATTAAGTTGCATAGCTGTTTCTGCTAAACGTGCGCGCATAACGTAATTTTGATATGCGGGGATTGCGATAGTCGCTAATATCCCAATAATTGCGATGACTATCAATAATTCAATCAATGTAAAACCATGACCATTGCTAGGCTGAGTTTTAAGACTCGACTTAGAAAATGAATGTCGTTCCATACATATACCTCTCATAGTAAAATGAAGCTATTAAGTATAGTTCACAATAATCGTACTGATCCTAGATTATCTGTTTGTACATTTTTAGTTTTCATTATTTATAGCTATCTACTTTGTGGTGAAGAATAGACTTATCCTATTCGAGTTCTGTTATAGGTAAAAGTGATTGTATCTGTAGGATTGAGAGTTAATGATTATCATCAAAGGTAAGGGGAATTAAGGCAAATCAAACTTAAGCTTAATTTATAGCGATCGCTGTAAGTTAATTCGTTACAATCAACAAATATCACTTTTCCACTCGGAACTAATATGTCATTTGAAATTCGCCCTTATTGCACTAAAGACCTTGGCGCTCTTTATAATATCTGTTTACAAACTGCTGATGGTGGAAAAGATGCTAGTCACCTGTTTAACAAAAAAAAGTTAATCGGTGATTTTTATGCAGCCCCTTACGCAGTGTTAGATCCAGAAGTTTGCTTTGTTGTTTTTCATGATGGCGAGGCGTGTGGTTATATTGTTGGCTGTAAATCCTCTCAAGATTTTTCAAAACAGTGTGCTGCAGAGTGGTTTCCTGTTTTACGTCAGAAATACCCAATAGAGAGTGATAGTATAAGCCCGCTAAACGCTCGTTTATTAGCACTTATCCATAGTGGCTACCAGCCACGACCTGAGTTTACTGACTATCCCGCTCATCTACATATAAACCTATTAAGTAACACCCAAGGGCATGGTTTAGGTGCAAAACTGATTAATACTTTTATAGGTAATTTAAAAAAATTAAAAGTATCAGGTGTTCACCTTGAGGTATCGAGTAATAATTATGGCGCTATTGCTTTCTATGAAAAGATTGGCTTTAAAGTAATCTGTAAATTTGAAGGCTCTATTGGTTATGGCATGAGTCTATAAAATATAAAGAATGCCACTAATGAGAGCTTAAGCAACTTAAATAGGAATACGTAGTATTTGTAGGTATTAATTATATACTTGAATAATGATAAAGTTTTACGACTTAATACCCTATTATGAGTAAATGTAAGACGCATGAGTTATGAAATTCAATTAATTGAAAAAAAACAGATAGTTGTAGTGACATACACAGGAGATATATCGTTAGATACTCGTTTAAGTGCAGTGCATGATATTTGCAGTAACTACACCCAATTTCAGCCTTATAAGTTACTCATCGACTCACGGCAAGCATCACAACAGATGAGTAAAAATGAACAAATTATTTTTGGCCGTTATCTTGCTGAACGTGAAGAGTTTGGTAATGCACTGGTAGCAACACTCTCTAGCCCAGATAGCAGTATCAATAAAGTAATCGTGAAAGAGGCTGCTAACTTAGGTTATCAAATATCTTGCTTTGATAATAAACAGCAAGCAGTAAATTGGTTAAAGAGCGTAGCTTAACGCTCTTTTTGTTTCTGTTCGGCTTCCAACATGCACTCTTCACTATCTGCGCACATATAAGCTTTACTGGAGCAGAAGGGGGTGAGTGGTAATGAAGAGTTAAGTGATGTCTCCTCTGTGGGCTGCTGCTCTTTATCTAAGTTTTTCAAGATGCGTTGTGCCCAAACCCAGGCAATGACTCCAAATATAACAGAACCCACGGCTTGGCCTGCAATAACGCCAATTGCACCAAACCATAAACCGCCAAAATATACTAAAGGGATAGTACCAATAGTTGCTTTACCGATGTTCATTATTGTTGAAGTCGTTGGGTAGCCGAGATTGTTAAAGGTGGCGTTAGCAATAAACAGAATGCCGTTAAAGATAAAGCTGATACACAACCAAGTGCAGTAAAATTGGATCAGCTCTGCCGCATCACCTTGTGCACCAAATAGTGCGACAATTTGTCCCTGTAGCAGATAAATAAGCAGTGCCATTAATACGACATAACAGCTACTAAACTGCAATGCACGTTTAAGCGTTAAGCGAACTCTGTCGTTTAATTCGGCACCAAAATTTTGCCCAATAATAGGGCCTACTGCACCCGACATTGCAAAAATCATTCCAAAAGCTACTGGCAATAACCGTCCAACCACAGCCCAACCTGCAACGTAACTATCGCCAAAAGAGGCGATCATCATAGTCACATAAGCATTACCAATTGGCGTTGCAATATTGGTGGTGATGGCAGGAATAGCCACTTTAAAAATCTCTTTTTGATCAGTAAGCCACTGCTGATAATGAAAACGGCTTACTAGTTGGTGGACATGAGACACACCATACAGTGCCACCCACGCAACCGCACAACGTGCAATAACGGAAGCCACTGCGGCACCATGCAAACCCATGCCAAATGCAAAAATAAACAGTGGATCTAACACCGCATTGACACCACCACCTGCCAAGGTCGAATACATGGCACGTTTCGCATCACCCACAGAGCGTAGTGCTGCGCCTGCGCCCATTGCAATGGTCAAAATAGGGAGTGAGGGAAGTAATATACGTAGGTAATCGACAGCAAGGTCGTGCGTAATGCCTTTAGCACCAATTAAACTCACTAATTCAGGCGTGAATATCCAGGCTATTGCTGCAACTAGGGAGCTGATAATAAAACCTGTTACTAATATATTTATTACTAAGCGTCGTGCTTTCTCTCTATCTTGTTGGCCTATCGCCCGAGATACCAATGCTGTCATTGAGATAGACAGGCCGATACCAATAGAGGTGGTAAAAAAAGCGATAGTACCCGCATAACCAACGGCTGCCGCGAGTTCAGTTTCACCAAGCAAGCTAATAAAGAACAGATCCGCAAGGTCAACTAAAAAGAGAGCGGTTAAGCCAATCGCATTGGTTGAGGACATGATAACGATATGCTGGAAGATATTACCGCTAACAAATTTACCTTTTCTGTTATTACTCATATCGTCAATTAAGCTCCGTTTATTAGGCAGTTGTAGCTTTAATATAGGTGATAGATTTTGCTAAGCCAACCGTTTTTTAAACGAAATATAGATTGTTATCTATTAATGGAGTTATCGAGATAGTATCTATTTTTCGCTTGTGTATACTAGTTTCCAGCCTCATCAGTTATAGGCCCTTTACACAGGATGTGTAGAGTGATTGGTACAATGTAAGGATACAATGATGCTTAATAATAAAAGATTCAAACTTAAAAAACTCTTTAGCTACCTTAGCACTTTCTGTTTTGTGACTGCCAGTGGCTCTGCCGCTGCCTTCTATGATGCTTATCCAGAAAGTGAAGGCCCCTATACCACTGCGCCTGCTTCTGAAAACTTACCTTGGTTAGGTGAGGACTTTGAACGCTATCAAGAAACGCAACTGCTTGAATGTTCAAATAATAAATCCCCAATTCAACACTTTGATATTACCTCAGGTTGTTTATCGGCAAAAGCGTCGGGCAGTTGGAAACAGGGGATGACCGATGACAAGGTATTTCGTGTTGTTGCTATCGCCAAAGATGAATTGCAACAAGAGATTAAATATACTGATCAAACTAATCAATATAGAGCTAAAATTAACAGTTGGAAAAAGAATACTACTATTCCTGTGTGGGCTGGTTTACATGCCTTTGCACGCTATCAAACCTCTGATGATCTGTATGTCGCTTCAATCCGTTACGATGGTAATGTGACTATAAAAGTGAAATACCAAGGTAGCTACACGACCTTAGCACAAAAAAAATTAGCAAATGGTGTTAAAACTTATCTTGATGAGAATGGCCGTTTAATGACCAGTCAATGGTACAGAATTAACTTCTCAGCTATAGGCACTAAATTAACATTAAGCTTAGACGGCATTGAGTTACTGTCGGTTAACAATTCTCTATTAAGTGAAGGCACAATTGGTATCCGTACCGATTATGTTGAAACGTACCTTGATGATTGGCAATTACTAGAAAGTGAGGGGGGGGGTATTCAACCGCCAGTTACGCCCTCTATTACACCATTGCCAACTCCCCCACCCGTGATAGAAGAGCCGAACCCTGTTTCTGAATTCATTCCAGGTAAAAGCAAAGTAAATAACGGCGATACCATCTCTTATAATGGCCAATGTTACCAAGCTAAAAATAACCCTGGTGTATGGGAAACGCCGAGTAAAAATTCGTGGTTTTGGGGAAGTGTTAGCTGCCCGGGTACGCCTGCAATAACGCCGGTACCTATTATTACACCAACAGTGATACCCACACTAGCCCCTACACCAGTAGTAACACCAACAGCAATGCCTACTCCGCCGGTCAGCCCTGTTGGTCCAACTGAATTTGTGCTTGGTTCAAGCAAGGTAAGTAATGGGGAGGTAGTAATGTATAAAGGGTCATGTTACCAAGCTAAAAATAACCCTGGTAGCTGGGAAACGCCGAAAGATAATTCATGGTTCTGGGAGCAAAAAAACTGTTCATAATGTTTGATTAGAAACATCCAGCAAGTGCATGACTTGCTGGACTTTGAAGGTTATTTATTCAGTAGCGATCGCTTTACTTGCTTCAACCTCACTACTCAGTGCTTTACTCGCCTCTTCAACCGCAGCATGACTGGCGGCTTCTATGGCTGCTAACCTATCTATTTCAGCTTGTTTATCTGCTTCAATTTTTTGTGCTTTTTCGCGCTCAAAGATAAACCAATTTAGTGTCTCTACGTACTGACGAATATTATTCACATAATGCTGTGCTTCACGGCCTCGTGCATAACCGTAGCGAGTCTTTTTATACCACTTTCGTTGATGCAAAAGAGGCAAGTTATCTTTTACATCGGACCACGAGTTAGCATTTTGTTTTTTCATGGTGGTGATACGTCTTGCATCCATCAAATGACCATAACCGATATTGTAACTTGCTAAAGCGAACCACACTTTTTCTTCTTCATGGATGGTTGCCGGCAAGCGTTTTATTAATTGTGATAAATATTTTGCGCCCCCTTTGACACTTTGGTTCGGATCAAGGCGGTTTTTAATACCTACATAGTCTGCAGTATCAAGAGTCAGCATCATCATGCCGCGCACACCCGTTGGTGATTTTGCATGCGGGTTCCAATGAGATTCTTGATAACTTACCGCTGCTAAAAGTTTCCAATCTACTTCGCTATTTTCATATTTTTTAAATAGGGCTTCATATTTAGGTAGCGTCTTTTTAATGCGCTTTAAGAAGATACGTGTATCAACATAATCAAAATGGGCTACATGACCAAAATATTTCTCTTCAAGCAGAGCGATGGTTTGGTCTTTATATTTATTACCAATGAATTCGATCATGCCAGCATAAACGCTATCATCTTGTGTTTTTTTAATTAACCAAGCAACAGGTCGTTTTTCTGAAATAGTGAACGCTTCAGCAAGTGCAGGATAATAGCGCTGTTTTTGGGCTAATGTAGAGCTATCAACAACTGCAAATTTAACCTCTTTATCGGCAACTTTTCGTAGTAAGGTTTCTTGATCTTCGTTATCAAAATAATTGATTTCAAGATTGGGGTTTTCTTCGATCAACGCATCTAGTGTTTCAGCATGGCTACTATCTCGTAACACACTGATAGAATCATTTACACCGGTAATATTGCGCGGGCGGTAAGTACCTTTGTGGTACACCACTTTTTGAGAAACATAATAATAGGGGGGAGAGCTACGATATTTTTTAGCGCGTTTAGGCGTTAATGTTAACCCTGCACCGACAAAATCCACTTTGTTATTATCAATAGCGAAGAATAGTTCATTCAGAGAGTCATATTCTTTAATAGTTAATTTCACATTTAGGTAAGCTGCGAATTGTTTACCTAATTCGTAATCCAAACCACTGTAGGCATTACCATCATAGCTGTAGGTTAATGTGCTGTTAATGGTGCCCATGATGATATCACCACGTTTTTGGATCTTCTCTAAACTACTTGTTTGTACAAATGGATTGCAGGCTGTGAGTAGGAAAATGAAAAGAGTGGCAAAAAGGACTTTGCTCACTTGTAATACAGATTTGAAAGGCATAACTGGGTCCAGATCTCTGTTTTTAGTCTAATTTGTATGAATTTCCATCAAAATAGTGGTCATAAAAATAAATAAACTGTGACTATAGATTGTTTCTGTTTAATAAAAAACGCTTTTTGCGTATAATCGCGAACTTACACCCAAAATCATTTTATTTATCCAACGAGAGAAATAACCTATGGAAATTTTGCGTGGGGCACCAGCCCTATCTACATTTCGTGTTAACCAGCTTTTAAAAAACTGTGAAGCATTAAATCTACCTGTTACGCAAATTTATGCAGAGTTTATGCATGCTGCAGATTTAACGGAATCTTTAAATGAGCAGGAGTCAGTTGTTCTACAAAAACTACTGACTTATGGACCAAAAATTGCCGAGCATGATCCAATTGGTACGTTACTATTTGTAACACCTCGCCCAGGCACTATCTCTCCTTGGTCTTCAAAAGCAACTGATATCGCAAATAACTGTGGTTTAGCTAAAGTGAAACGTCTTGAGCGTGGTATCGCTTATTACATCGAAACATCTGCAGAATTGTCTGGTGAACAGAGCAAGCAACTAGCTGGCCTGTTACATGATCGCATGATGGAAGTGGTATTTACGGCATTAGACGATGCACAACAACTGTTTGTGAAAGGCACGCCTGGCAAAATGACCAGTGTTGATGTGATTGGTCAAGGTCGCTCTGCACTTGAAGCTGCTAATATCAGCCTTGGTTTAGCGTTGGCTGATGATGAAATTGATTACTTGGTTGAAAACTTTATTATCTTAGGTCGTAATCCTAATGATATTGAATTAATGATGTTTGCACAGGCAAACTCAGAGCATTGTCGTCATAAGATCTTCAATGCAGATTGGACAATCGATGGCCAAAAACAGCCTAAGTCATTGTTCAAAATGATCCGTAATACTCACGAATTGCACCCAGACCATGTTTTATCTGCATATAAAGATAACGCAGCGGTAATGGAAGGTTACAAAGCGGGCCGTTTCTTCCCAAGTGTTGATGATCGTGAATTTGGTTACCACCATGAAGATATTGATATCTTGATGAAAGTTGAAACTCATAACCATCCAACGGCTATCTCTCCATTCCCGGGTGCTGCGACAGGTTCTGGTGGTGAGATTCGTGATGAAG
>Ga0209395_1001005_pt1 | contig 40769 bp, 37 predicted proteins | sample GOMGulsemesocosm_3_FD_184635 | JGI IMG/M metagenome (GOLD analysis project Ga0209395, IMG submission 184635) | Methane-oxidizing microbial communities from mesocosms in the Gulf of Mexico - GOM9D Gulf of Mexico (SPAdes) (version 2) | ecosystem: Environmental > Aquatic > Marine > Cold seeps...
GGATGGTTTTGAAGCGTTTGTACAGGTCGTAGATCAGGGCAGTTTTTCTAAAGCAGCTTTGCATTTGAACGTGTCGAAATCCTTTGTCAGTCGCCATGTGACGGATTTGGAAAACCGCTTGGGTGCTCAATTACTCAACCGGACAACTCGGACGATCACTCTAACAGAGGTCGGCAAGAGCTTCTATACACGTTGCCGCGAAATTTTAAACGGTTTGGAAGAAGCCGAGCACGCTGTTTTTGATATGCAGGAACGCCCGCGCGGTACGCTGAAAATGACGGCTGCTGGCGCTTTCGGTGAAACCTGTGTGGTGCCGATCGCTGTGGATTTTATGAAGCTTAATCCAGAAGTTAATATCGATATGTCGTTCACTAATCGAAATATTGATTTAGTAGCCGAGGGTTACGATTTGGCCATTAGATTTGGTGTGTTGAAGGACTCGAGTCTTATTGCGCGCAGGATTGCGACGCGTAACTTGCATGTGGTTGGCAGCCCTGATTATTTTGAGCAGTTTGGTCGACCGAAAAATATCCAAGAATTGAAACAACATAACTGCCTGGCGGGAGCGTTAAATGTTTGGCGTTTTTCGGAAAAAGGGCGACAAGGACATACGGAAATCAAAGTCGAAGGCAACTGGCGTAGTAATAACGCACGGGCGTTGCTTGAGGCCGCTCGTAAAGGGTTAGGGTTATCACAGATGCCAGCCGCTTACGTACAAAGCGATATTGAAAAGGGAGCTCTTATTTCCGTGCTAAATGACTACCAGCCCAGGGATCTTGGTGTCTGGGCGGTATATCCAAGTAGTCGCCATTTATCAACGAAAGTGCGCTCTTTTATCGATTATTTAGTCGAGCGATTGGACAAGGAAACGGTTAGTGCTTAAGGCTTTCTCTTAGGTTCGGTAAATACTTTTATTTGAGTTACTCGGAAACTTCAACTTCAACTTTCTCGCAGACTTGCAATGCTCTTGATTGACCGACAAGTAACCTCTACCTATATTTATTAGTATCCCTTCTTTGTTGGCTGTTGCTACATGAACTCTTTATTTGAAGACCTTATTCAGAACGTACCCGCTATCTTTTATCGGTGTGCCAGTGATGAAAACTGGACGATGCATTTTCTTAACAACGCAATCCTAAAACTATCCGGTTACGAGGCATCTGACTTCATAGCGAACGAAGTGCGCACCTTTTCAAGCATTATTCATTCGGATGACATTGAAGAGGCCTTTCGAATAGTTAATGCCGCAATTGATCATCATGAAAGCTGGTCGGTTGAATACCGTATTGTTGACCTGGAAGGGAGTCTGAAATGGGTCACTGAAACGGGCATTGGAATTTATTCGGCGAGCGGTGACCTTGAGTATCTCGATGGTTTTATTATCGATATCAGCGAGCGTAAACGGCTGATGGCTGATGTGGTTGAGACTCGAAAATCGTTAAGGGACAGCGAAAACTTTTTCCATGCACTGACGCAAAGCGCCGTAGACCCGATTATTGTAATTTCCCAACTGGGGCTCATTGAGGAGTTTAATGAGGCTGCCGAAAGAGTCTTTGGTTATCAGTCAGAAGAGGTGGTTGGCCAGAATGTTAGCATCCTTACACCTCACGAACATGCAGTAAAGCACGATGGCTATTTACAGAGCTACTTGGAGACAGGAGAAGCCAAAATCATTGGTATAGGCCGTGAAGTGCAGGGCAAGCGCAAGGATGACAGCTTATTCCCAATGCAACTTTCTATTAGTGAGATTGAAACAGCTGATGGAGGCAGTTATTTTGCTGGCATTGTAAGGGATTTAACGGAAGAAAAACGTCTTGAAGGAGAGTTACTCAAAGCACATAAAATGGAAGCTGTTGGCCAGCTGGCCGCGGGCATTGCCCATGAGATTAATACGCCCATTCAGTTTATTGGCGATAATTTACATTTTCTTGCGGATTCTTTTAAAGAACTCAGTGAAGTGGTGAAATTGAGCGCTCAATTTGTAGATAAAACAGAGTCAGGCGAATGCACTGAAACACTATTTCAAAAACTCAGTGAGCAGATGAATGGGGCGGATCTGCAGTACCTACTGGAAGATATTCCTGAATCATTAAGCGAATCATCGGATGGCGTTAGTCGAATCAGTGAAATTGTGAAAGCGATGAAAGAGTTTTCCCACCCGGGAGGAAAGAAAAAGGAAGCTGCAGATCTTGAGGGAATGATTGAAAGCACGCTGGTTGTTGCTAGAAACGAGTGGAAGTATGCGGCCGATGTGGAAACAGAATTTGAGTCAGGTTTGCCCGAGGTTGATTGTTTCCCTGGAGAAATTAACCAAGTCCTTTTAAATATCATTGTTAATGCAGCCCATGCCATTGAAAGCAAACAAACGACTGACGGTCAGACAGATAAAGGTACGATTAAAATAAAGGCATTCAAAGAAGGGCGGTTTGTTGTTGTTGCTATCAGTGACACTGGATGTGGAATCAAAAAGCAGCATGTGAACAAGGTATTTGACCCGTTTTTTACCACCAAAGACGTCGGTAAAGGAACAGGGCAAGGGTTATCGATGGCCTATGCAACAATTGTGGGTAAGCATAAGGGCAAATTATCTGTTGAAAGCGTGTTGGGTGAAGGTACAACCATGAGGATCAAGCTGCCCATAAGTTAATTGAGCGCTTTGATTTACAAAAAAACTGGGCTGTCTTTTTTGACTAGGGCGATTTTTTGCATTAGCTTAAGTTAGTCGAAGTAAATATTGGACGTAGTGATTACTGCATAAATAAAAGCCGAAAATTACAGAAATAACCCACACCATTCAGGAGGAGGCCCCCCCGCGGCTGTAATACCTTCAATTGAAAAAAGTACCCGAGTTGGTACACCTGCTACTATCCAGAAAGTCATCTTTCTAGGTGATTGAGCGTTGAAGTTCGCCAGATGACGGTTCGACAGTCTCCCTATATTTAAATTACTTAAAATTTTTTGAGCATTCGTAAGTTGTAGTAAAAATTTTAGAAATGAAGGTGGCGAGAGAAGTCAGCGAGTTTTTTTGAGTTGTAACAAATACAAGGGGGCTTACGCGCAAGAAAAGGGCCGGTTGCCCCCTTAGGTCTTAAGTTTTGTGACTGACGGCGTTAGCTCAAGGACAGTCTCTTGCGTCCCAAAATCAAAAGGCCAAGTCCCAGGAGTGCGGCGGTAGCAGGTAAAGGAACTTTGTTATCCGCTATGTGCCCTGCAACGGCTTTGAGTTTGAAGTGGTCATAGCCGTCATTAAAAGCTGTCACCTGAGATAAATCTATTGTAGGTGCCAACTAACCAGTAGCTGGATGTGACATTGTTGAGGTTGCCAATGTCGCGTGTTGGGTTAGAGGTATCAGTGGTATTAGGATTTCTGTTTAACATGTGTGAACTGGTTAAGTGGCTAAATTCATTGTTTCCGGTAAAGGCCATAACAGTGATATCAGTATCTAAGCGGCGAGATGGCCAGCCAATGGCCAGTTGTTTGAGGGTAGTAGGTACATCAAATTCGAGTAATATGAACTCATGAATCCTCTGGTTATCCGTAGCGTGATCGGGGTTTTTTTCAGTCCCTACGCCACTGCCATAACTATCCCGTTCTGAAAGGTTGCGAGTGCGGTATTCAGCTCCTGCGATTCCAGCTGTGTTATCAGTGTTACCCCAGCCCGTTGCAGTTGTCTGGTTACCTGCAGTGCCAGCTGTGATTTCTGTTTTGCTGGTATCCCAGCTGTTTGATTCAAATGACCAGGTAGTCAAAGTTACTGCAGCTTGTGTGGATGTCGAGCAGACAAGCAGAGCAATGCCAATGTCCAATGCTTTTTTGAATGATTTAAACGAGGTCATTTTTAGTGCCCATCCTTGTTTTGTTATATCAGTCGCAAGTGTCAAGCCATGTAAGAAAAGCTCTTTGTCTTCAGGCTAAAATGGTTTTCTTTTCGTTTATAGTTCAGTTTTTGGCACTCAACTGTAAAAAGTGCTGACAGTGCTCCTATGCTAGTGACGCTCAATGATTTTCAATAGTTTTTGAGCGTCCTGCATGTCGCGAAATCCACGTGCGTCTTGCAGTGAAGTTTTTAGCTCTATACGAGCTTCATTGTGTCGTTCTAATTTGTAAAGTGCTACCGCAAGGTGGTAACGGATTTCTGGGTTGTCTGCGGCTCGGGTTAGTGCTTCACGCAGATAGGGTAGGCCTTCATTTACTTGGTCGTGATTAATTAACAGCCAGCCTAGCGTGTCATTAATCATCGGGTCAGCGGGAGCCAGTTGGTAGGCGTGCTGGGCTTGAGAAATCGCGGGCTCAATTTGTTCGGTTTTGAAAAGGCTGTAAGCAAGGTTGTTGTGTAGTGATGCTGCTGATTGATTTTCCAGTAATTCTTTAAAAAGCGGGGTTGCCGCGGCATAGTTTTCGATAGAGAGGTAGTATTCAGCTAACGCATTTTTTATAACATTATCGTTTGGAGTTTGCTGTAGTCGGTTTAGCAAGGTTTGAAGTGCGGCCTTTTCCTGTCCGGCATAACGTTGTGCAATATGTAAACGAAGTACCTGAATAGGGGCTTTACCGTACTCTAAGGCTTTATGGTAGCTGTTGATGGCGTCTTTGAATTGGCTGTTTTTTATTCGTATATCTCCCACCAGTTGATAACCTTGGGGGCGATTGGGGTAATCTTTGATGAGTTGTTTGGCATGCTCCATAGCCTGTTCAAGCCGTCCTAGACGGATTTCCAAATCAGTTAACATTATACGGGATGGGAAATGTTGAGGGTTACCCTGCAATCCACGGAACAGGGTGTATATGGCTTCATCTAATGAGCCAGCGTTTGTCTGGTAGCGGGCTATTTTAAGTAACCATTGCGCATTGAAGTCGGCTAGGGAGGCCATTTTTCGTAACAGCGATAGTAGTTGCCCTTTTTCTCCGGCGGCAGATAGAACCTTCGCCTGAGCTTCCAGTACAAACAAATTATCGGTGAAGACAGATTCTTGATCTAGCGCTACTTTAAGGGCTTCATCGGTATCACCTTCGGTGATAAGCAGGTCTATCAGATAACTGTTGATGGAGAATGAGTTGGGTGCGCTGTCTGCGGCATCTCTAGCCCAGCGTAACGCTTCAGTCAGGTTCTCTGAATTGGCGTTAATTCGCGCCATATCCAGTATTAATTCGGGGTTGCGCTTATTATTTGTCATTAGATTGCGAATTATTTGGCGGGCTGTTTCTGGGTCGCTTTGACGTAGGGCTATTTTGGCTAAATTTCTATTAATCGATATATTTTGAGGGTCGTTTACCAGTAACGAATTCAGCAACGTTTTTGCTTCTGTTAGCTGGTTGCTTCCTACCAGGGCAATGGCAAGCAGGTTTTTTCTGGCTGGGTCATTGGGGGTTTGTTTTAGCAGCGTTTTGGCTGTCTCTACGGCTTGGTTGAATTCCCCCTGATTAAGTAGGGTAACGGTAAGGGCCAGTCCTGAAGAGGCTTGTGATTGCTCGCTGTGAAACAGGTTACTCAATTCATTTATCCCTTGTTCCAGAAAACCTGCATTCATTTTTGATATGGCGAGTTGGGTTTGTAGCTTGGGGTCTTCCTGAGACAAGCTGAGTGCTTTTTCGAAGGTGAGGATGGACAGCTGATGGTTGCCTGCACTGTCGTACGCCAGGGCCAGTTTACTCAATAATTGCGGATTATTTGGTGTTTTTTCGAGCAAAGTATTAAGCAGAGTGACCGCACTGCGAAACTCACCTTGACGCATGTAAATGGTAGATAGAAGCCGTTTAGGGACTGCCTCATGGGGTGAGGTTTTGGTGTAGGTTTCCAAGTAGTCGCGGGCCGATTCCAGGTTGTTAAGGCTGTAATTTGTAATTGCAGCAACCATTAGAAGTTGTCGGTTTCTGGTTACAATTTTAGGGCCAAGAATGTCAAGAATGTGGAGTGTTTCACTGAGTGCTGTATTACTGCCATGTTGGTCGCCGGCTCTGGCCAGACTGATGGCGCGCAGGTAGGTTACGCGAGGATCGGAAGGAATGGATTTATTTAGTGCCGTTAGATCGGCCTGATTCTCGTTGTTGCGCCCCAGATCCATCATCAGGCTGATGCGGGCAATACGTGCATCGTTATTTGTTGGATCAAGTTGTAAAACTTTTGCGTAACTTTGCAGGGCTGCTTCTGACTTACCTTGAACATGCATTAAAGATGCGTGCGTCAGCCAAGACAGAGCGCTCTGGGGATAGAGATCAGTCAGACGATTTATAAACTCTTCAGCCGCTTGAAGTTTGGCTTCGCGCATTAGTAGCGTCGCTTTTAGAGCCAATAGGTCAGCAGCGTAAGGCGTGAGCTTTTCCATTTCGATGAGCGCACTGTCCAGCTCGCTTTGGTTGCTGGTTTTAAGTGCTGCTCGTGCTCTAAGCATAAACAGCTCTGCTTTGATATCCGCAGGAAGGTTGGCCGGTATCTGTTGTGCTAAAAGCAAGTCGTGTTTAGATTGCATTAGATAGGAGCGACTCATTGGCACGGCAACTACAGAGAGGTCTGCACCCAATTCCAGTGCGTCTGAGAAGGCTGATTCAGCAGCGGATGGGCTGCCTGTTTCAAGGTAGGATTTACCTAATAGAACAAGCGCTGGTAGCAATCTAGGGTTTTCTTGAAAAGCATTTTTTAATTGGATGATAGCGTCGTTGTAACGCTGATTATCATAGTGTTTCAAGGCTTCTTCATAATAGCTGCTTGCGTTGTTCTTTGAGTCGTCGGCGATAGTGAAATCGCTACCAAGTAATAGGCATGTAAATAATGCGAAACGGCGGATGCTATTGAATCCTAGGCGGTACGGCACTGCTTTCATGGAAATGAATTCTCTAATTCAAAACGGTTGAGCTATCTTGGTAACTAACTATATTGTTGTAAAAGCTTAGCTTATATCTTCGTTTTTGTTGCTTTGAGTTGCAAGGGTTCAACTATTGTTTCTAGGCTGTCAGGAGGGAAATGGGTTGCACTAATTTTTAGAGATGAAGTTGTTGCGGATACAAAAAAGCCTGGCCTCTTTCAAGGTCAGGCTTTTTATGGGCTGCGGCTTTGTGTTAATTGGCGCTATTAATTAGCCTTAAACACCCTGACTCTTCAGGTAATCCTCATAGCTACCGTGGAAATCGACGATACCGGTAGGGGATAGTTCGATAATACGGGTGGCCAGAGAGGATACGAACTCACGGTCATGGCTGACAAAGAGCAACGTGCCGGGGTAGTTTTCCAGGGCAAGGTTAAGCGCTTCAATGGATTCCATATCCAAGTGGTTGGTGGGCTCGTCCAATAACATGATGTTGGAGCGTTGCAGCATCAGCTTGCCGAAGATCATACGGCCTTGCTCACCACCGGATATCACTTTCACGGATTTGTCGATGTCGTTTGAAGAGAACAATAGACGACCGAGGGTGCCGCGAATCATCTGTGCGTCATCGCTGGGTTTACCCCAGTAATCCATCCAATCGAACAATGTTTTGTCTTCTGCGAAGTCGGCAGAGTGATCCTGTGCGTAATAACCAAGGTCTACATTTTCGGACCACTTGATGGTGCCTGCAGTAGCCTCTTCATCGCCAAACAGGCATTTCAACAGCGTGGTTTTACCAATACCGTTAGGGCCGATAATGGCAATACGTTCACCAACGTTGACGGTTAAGTCGAAGTTAGAAAACAATTCAGTTTCGTAGTTTTTCGACAGTCCTTCAACCAATAGCGCCTGGCGGTGCAGTTTTTTATCTTGATCAAAGCGAATAAACGGGCTTTGACGGCTTGAAGGTTTGATTTCTGCCAGCTCAATTTTATCAAGCTTTTTGGCACGTGAAGTCGCCTGTTTAGATTTCGATGCGTTGGCCGAAAAGCGACTCACAAAAGCTTTAAGATCAGCAATTTCCGCTTTTTTCTTGGCGTTTTCATTTTGCAGCTGCTCGCGAGATTGAGTCGATGCCGTCATGTATTCATCGTAGGTGCCGGGGTAAACACGTAGCTCACCGTAATCCAAGTCAGCCATGTGCGTACACACACTGTTTAGAAAGTGGCGATCGTGTGAGATGATGACCATGGTGCAGCTACGCGCGTTTAGTATGTCTTCCAGCCAACGAATGGTGTTGATGTCCAGGTTGTTGGTTGGCTCATCGAGCAACATGATGTCAGGTTCTGAGAACAGTGCCTGTGCCAGCAATACCCGTAACTTCCAGCCTGGAGCGACTTCGCTCATGGGGCCGTAATGTTGTTCAACGGGAATTTCCAGACCCAGTAATAATTCGCCAGCACGGGAGTCGGCGGTGTAGCCGTCCATTTCAGCAAACTCAGCTTCCAGCTCGCCGGCACGAATGCCGTCTGCTTCAGTCATTTCAGGGTTTGCGTAAATGGCGTCACGCTCGGCTTTGATTTTCCAAAGCTCTTCATGGCCCATGATGACCGTGTCGAGAACGCTGAATTCTTCGTAGGCAAATTGATCCTGCTTTAGCTTACCGATGCGTTCGTTAGGATCTTTTGAAATATTACCGGAGGTGGGCTCCAGGTCTCTGCCTAATATCTTCATGAAGGTGGATTTTCCGCAACCGTTGGCGCCAATCAGGCCATAGCGATTACCATCGCCGAATTTAACGGATACATCTTCAAAAAGTGGCTTGGCGCCAAATTGCATGGTGATATTTGAGCTGGCTAACAAGGTAATATTCCGATTTAGAAGTTAAATAAAAAGTCCCGTTGAGTGACGGGATAAAGGCGGCGCGTATTATGCCACAAAAACAGAGGTTTGTTTCAGCTATCAGCGACGATAGTGGTTTCTTATCTGGCGTTGGGAGAGGGGCGGTGTTTGCTCTTGTAAGCGTGAGAATAACAGCTGTCTGAGTAATAACGTTGGGACAGCTGTCGTTAAGGTGCCGAGCGTGGGCTACAGTAACCTCTTTTGCAACCAAGCAGAGATGTCACGAATCTGTTCCAAGCAAACGCTGTGCTCCATGGGGTAGGTGCTGTAGTTAGCTGTTAGTCCCATGTCACATAATTGTGTAACTGCTTCTCTGCCCAGTTGTTCAGGTACCACGGGGTCCATCGTGCCATGATAAATTTCAACCGGTAACTGTTGGTTGGATGGATTAACCTGAATGCTAGCCTGAGTAGCAAAGTAGGTGGACATGGCCAACAATCCGGCCAAAGCTTTTGGGTAGGAAAGAGCTGCTTGATAACCAACTGCACCGCCTTGAGAAAATCCGGCGACTACAATACGAGCACTATCTATGCCACGCTCAATTTCCCGGTCAATCAATGCCTGTACCGCGGCAGCAGATTTTAACAACTGTTCTTCATCCACTTTACGATCAATGTTGATATCCATAATGTCGTACCAAGCCGGCATTACCAAACCGTTGTTAATCGTGACGGGTATGGAGGGGGCGTGCGGGAAGATAAAGCGGATACCTGCATCCTGTGACAGTTTTAGTTCGGGCACAATGCCTTCAAAATCATGGCCGTCGGCACCGAGGCCGTGTAGCCAGATAACGGCTGCCGTGGCAGGTGAGGCTGGTTCTATTTCAACACAGGGTAAATAATCCATTAGATTTGGCTCGTAACGGCAGGTGTCTCAGCTTTTTTGCTAACGCGATCCAACGCGCCCATGGCAAAGGCAGACACAACAAAGGTCATGTGAATAATCACGTACCACATCAATCTGTCGAAATCTGCTTCGGTCGATGCGTTGGAAACATTCATAAATACTTTGAGCAGGTGAATACTTGAAATCGCCACGATGCTGGCAGCAATTTTCATCTTCAGGGATGAGGCATCCATTTTGCCGAGCCAGCTGAGTTTTTCCTCGTCTTCGCCAACATCAAGCTGGGAAACGAAGTTTTCATAGCCGCTCATCATCACCATGACAATCAGGCCACCGACCATCGCGAGGTCGATAAGAGAGAGTAATGTCAGCACCATGTCGGATTCTGTTAATTCCAAAATATGTGGCAGCAGATGCCAGACTTCTTGAAAGAATTTGATGCCCAGCGCCAGTAGTGCAAAGGACAGACCCAGGTAAATCGGTGCCAGTAGCCAGCGCGAGCGGTACATGGTTCTTTCAATCAGGGTTTCAATTTTTTTCATTTACTCAGCCTTTGAGCTTTGTGTCGGATTTGGAAAGGAATTTTCGGTGATTCGCCAATTGACCGCAAGCATTGATGACGCTTAGAACTCAAACTCTACTAAAAATCGTAGCGTGCGATTGGGACTGACATCATCCAGCCCAAAGATAGCACAGGCTTTCCATTTTATTTGACGCCTGATGCCCAGAGTGATTTGGCCGAGTAGTGCGGGGCCCATGACCAGGGTGTCTTCGCTTTTATAAAATTCAGCAGTTGACTACCACCGCGTTGAGTGGCGACTAAATTACCAATCTCGGTAATTTCTCTACGGCTGACAAATTCTCCAGCTACCTTGCTAACAAAGGTTTCGATGGGCCTTGGCAGGTATTGCTCAAGAAAAAGATCACGATCTCCAGCAGGACGAATGCCTAATGCGGTGATAGGTTTTGAGCGACAGCTAATGCTTAGAAATAGCGGCATGAAATCGCGAATGCTTGCACCATAGATGTCATTGAACTGCTGTCCGATATAGGCCTCAACTGTTGCCCTTCCGGCTGAATTTTTATCGTGCAGATCAAGCGATGGGTAAGGGGTTAGTAAACGATGCAGACTCATGGCAGGCCTGAGTCTGCTGATTTTGGCACTAGTTTCAATTGTTGTTTGCATCAGTCCATCCCAGGGAGTCTCAGTTGATAAGGGATAGACTAACAAGTGAACCTTAAGAAGATCTTAAGAGAGATCTAAATTACGACCGAGCTGGATAATATTGCTGATTGTTTAGTTATTTGTCAGGTTAGGGGTTAGGAGAGATTAAAACGACAACCGTTAACATAAGACAAGCTTCATGCGAATGATTTTAGGGTGGATTGAGGTTGTATTTGTGGGGTGAAAATTAACGATCGATGGTTTTTTTGATGTGCGTTAATGGTGCGACAAAATGTCACACCCCAATGCTTTTTTAGCTGTTTATAATTCCCGCCAATTGAGTTGATGGCCTGTAGTCATCAAAATTTTTAGGGTGTTCGTTTATGAATAGCAAAGTAGTAACCGCGTTAGCTGCGGTAGCGTTCGCAGGAACCGCAGCTGCTGGGGATAATGACCTGGTGATTGAAATTACCTCGGGATTGCCGCAGGTAAAAAACGAAGTTCAAACTAAAACGACCATGGTTCAAGCGTCACCAACATCAGATGGTGGGGATCTAATAACGAGCCTACCGGGTGTTTCAGGTGTTCGGATTGGTGGGCGTGCTATTGATCCGATTATTCGCGGCCAAAGCCAGACGCAGCTTAATATTTTATTAGACGGCGCCTATCTGCATGGCGCTGGCCCTAACCGGATGGATCCTCCCACCGCTTACACGTCAGTTGATAGTTATGATCAGGTAACGGTCATCAAAGGCAACCGTAGCGTTATCTACGGTTCTGGGGGGCCGGGTGGAACGGTTTTATTTCAGCGCAGCTGGCCAACCTTTGATGAAAGTGGCGTTAGCGGTGATGTTTCTGCCAGTTATCATGGTAATGGTGATCGCCATGAATTGGGTGCGGACGTTGCCGTGGGAAACGATAAGGGCTATGTGCGTTTTATTACTCATGATGCATCAGCCAACAATTATGAAGATGGTGATGGTAATAAGGTTCGTTCCTCCTACGACAGTAAATCAAATACGCTATTAGCTGGCTGGTTGTTGAGTGATTACACCAAAATTGATGCAAGTGTTGAGCAGGCCAGAGAAGACGATGTGCTATTTGCCGGTGCTGGCATGGATGGTGTTTACGCTGATGCGGATATTGCCCGCCTTAAGTTAACACATCAGTTTCAATCAAAGGTGTTGCAGCAGATGGTGCTGGAAGTTTATCAATCCAAAGCTGATCACCTGATGAGCAACTTCTCACTACGACCTGCTACTGGGATGATGATGCAAGCTCGAACCAGCTCAGATACCGATGGTGCGCGCTTGGTTTTTGATGCTCGCATGATGGATGTTGATTGGCAGTTCGGCTTTGACGTGCAAAATAATGATCGCGATGGTGAGGTGCAAAATGCGAGTAAAGCTCCACTTAGATTATTGTGGCCCGATGCTGAAATTGATCAGAGTGGTTTGTTTGTCGAAGCGGAAAAAGTACTGAGTGTTGATGATGTGATTAAGGGTGGGCTGCGTTATGACCATGTGACAGCTGTTGCTAACCGTCGCGATGAACTAGTTAATGGCTCGACACCGCAACAAATTTGGGCGGCGCTGGGAGCCCCAGCTGGCGCTGGCGAAAAGAAAACAGAAGACAATGTTGGCGGCTTTGCCAGTTGGACGCATCGCCTCAATGATGAATATTCAGTTGATACGGTTCTATCTCGTACAGTAAGAACGGCAGATGCTACCGAGCGTTACGTTGCCCGCGTTATGATGACGGGTGACTGGATAGGTAACCCTGAACTGGACCCAGAAAAACATCACCAGATTGAAATCAGTCTGCAGAATCAACAACAGGACTTAAGTTGGAATCTGTCTGCTTGGTATAACCGTGTAGATGATTACATTTTGCGAGACACCATTTCTAATGGCATGAAGGATCAAGATATTTATCGCAATATCTCAGCTGAACTCTATGGAGCCGAGTTTGAAATGACCTACAGACTTAATGATAGCTGGAGCGTAGGTAATACTCTGACTTGGACCGTAGGTAATAATCTCGATGATGATACATCCTTGTCACGTATTTCTCCGTTTGAGTTAACCACATCACTGGATTATATGCAGGATAGATTTAGTGCTGGCGTGGATTTGAGACTCGTTACAAATCAGAATGATGTTTGTATCAGCGGATCAGTTAATTGTGGTGGGCAGGATGTTCGTAAAACACCGGGTTATGGCGTTGTGGATATTCACGGTCAATACGACTTTGCATGTGGAGTCACTTTATTAGCCGGTGTCGACAACCTGCTGGATAAGGCATACACAGTGCACGAAAGCAGAGACGATGCTGTTAACCCTGATTCTTTTCAAATTACGGAGCCGGGTAGAAGTGTCTGGATGCGGGTGAGCAAAGCGTTCTAATCGATTCGGCGCTGGCTTTTTAAGCTGGCGCTTAGTTTGAGGCAATAAAAAAGGGTAGGCCGGAAGGCTTACCCTTTTTTGATTTAAACCTGCAATTGCCGTGGTCAGCTCCCTTGAGAGCTAACCGATGGCAGCAAATTTAAACGGCTGTGATGTTCTCAGCCTGTGGACCTTTTTGGCCTTGAGTTACAGTGAACTCAACTTTTTGGCCTTCAGCTAAAGTTTTGAAACCTTCGCTTACGATTGCGCTGAAGTGTGCGAAAACGTCTGGGCCAGATTCTTGCTCGATGAAACCAAAACCTTTAGCTTCGTTGAACCATTTAACAGTGCCGGTAGTTGTGTTAGACATAATAGTAATCCTGATATTTGTAAGTTTGCCTGCAAGAGGCTTGAATAGCGAAAAATTGAGACTGGTACTTAGAAGCTGCAGGACGAAGAGTTACGAATAAAACAACGAAATGGAGATCTGAACAAGAGGCTTTTTTTCTAGCTGCGGTGCATCATATAGATATTGATTGGAAAGTCAAGTTCAGGATTGTTTGTCACCGATTGTAAGACCGTTTTCAACGGGTGATTTTTCAAATTTAACGTTTTCCTTAAAGTAAATTATGGTGTCTGATTTTATCGTTAGCAGGAGTTTTTGTTTAATACATTAGAATAATCTAATTTAGAGATGTTCAAATTAGGTTATTCTAATGTATTATTGAGGCGTGTTTATGGTTCAGAGGAAAAACTAGTGACAACAGCTAACAATACTGACGGAAGCAAAATGGAAGAGATGCTGGAGTACGCCAAGGAGGCTGCCAATTTACTTAAAAAAATGGGTAACGAAAATCGCTTGCTGGTGTTATGCAGCTTGATTAATGGTGAGCGTTCTGTGGGGGAGTTAAATGACCTAATGCCCCTGAGCCAGTCAGCGTTATCCCAGCATTTAGCATCGCTGCGAGAAGCTGGTTTGGTAGGAACGCGTCGTGAGGCTCAAACTATTTATTACAGCTTGCGAGGCAGTGAGGCCATTAAGGTAATTGAAGTGCTGCAGTCTATTTATTGTCCGAATCTGTAAGAGGTGAATTACATGAGTGAAAGTGTTCAAAAAGTTTCTGCGAGAGATTTTCTTGCGGTATTACAGTCGGCGGAAGAGCCGTTAGTTATTGATGTACGTACCGTCGCTGAAGTTGGTCATGAATATCTCGATGGTAGTGTAAACATGCCATTGCATGAACTGAGCCCGTCAAAAGTAAGAACCTGTGTGACCGAAAAAAATACAGGAGAAGGGCCGATTCATTTGTTATGTGGCACGGGAAAACGCGCTGAGAGTGCTATTGAAAAGTTAAAGGGAGAGGTTGCCAATCCATTGTTAATTATTGACGGTGGTATTCAGGCACTTAAGCAGGCCGGCTGTTCTTTAAATAAAGGACAAGGCAGGGTGATGTCTTTAGAGCGACAAGTACGTGTCGCCGCTGGTTCGTTAGTGTTAGCGGGTGTTTTACTTGGCACTTTTTTGAACTCAGGATTTTTTGCATTATCTGCTTTTGTTGGTGCTGGTCTTATCTTTGCGGGAATTACGGATACCTGTGCAATGGGGATGTTACTGGCGCGTATGCCATGGAATAGTGTTACCCGATAAACCAGAGACAGGTTAGTGCCAATGAGCATAATCTCCGTTATGCTCAAGTTATGAAGGAATATTTAGCAGTCGCAAGGCCCTCAAGGACGCCAGGAATTAGCGCCAACCATGTTGATGTGATTGTTTGTCATGGCTGTGATCATTGTTTTGATAGTGTGCACTGCAAGCCGGGACATCAGCTGAATTGCACTTTTTGCGGCACGGTTCTACAAGCCTGTCATGATAACTGGTTGTCCCGCGCAGCCGCTTTTACCGTCGCGGGATTAGTGCTGTTTATCATAACAGTTTCTTTCCCTTTTATTGGGCTTGAGGCGGCTGGTTTGCAGCACTTGAGCAGTCTTCTCAGTGGCGTGCTGGCGTTGCTTGATCGCGACCAGTTTATTTTGGCGTCGTTGGTCTTCGTTACTATTTTCCTGTTACCGCTCGTTGAGCTGTTGTCTCTGAGTTATGTGATTTTCGCACGCTGCTTTAATGTGAAACCCGTTGGACTGTCGATGGTGATGCAGCTGTTATTCATTACCCGGCCCTGGAATATGATGGAAATCTTTTTCATCAGCGTACTGATTACCACCATTAAATTGGGTGACATTGCCTCTCTGGTTCCGGGCACAGGTCTGTACGCCTTTGCGGCGTTAATTCTGGTGTTGATCTACACCCACATGCATCTGGACCGACACGAGCTGTGGCAGTGGTTGCAGTATGAAAACCGCTTTGTCGCCAAAGAGCGTGACGAACTAGCTGCTTGTCACTGCTGCGATGCGCTAGTGGGTGAGTCCCTGAGTCGTTGTCCACGCTGTCACAGTAAGGTTCGGCGCCGTATTCCCGATAGTTTTCAGCACACATTAGCGCTGTTGTTAGCGGCTACAGTTTTGTATTTTCCCGCTAATTTGCTGCCTATTATGACGACAGTACAATTGGGGGTGGAGCGTAGTGATACGATTCTGTCGGGCGTTATTCATCTCTTTGAATCCGGCAATTTTGGTATTGCGACTATCGTTTTTGTGGCCAGTATTGTGGTGCCAATTGCCAAGATTATAACGCTCAGTTATTTGCTGTGGGCGATACGTAAAGGCGAGCAGGGTAACCCGAAACGCCAAACTTTTGTTTACCGCGTCACCGAGTTCGTTGGCCGCTGGTCGATGATTGATGTTTTTGTGGTGACGTTGTTGGTGGCGATGGTGCAGTTTGGTCTGTTGGCCAATGTTGAACCTAACGGCGCCATTGTTTGTTTTGCCGGTGTTGTAGTGCTCACGATGCTTGCAGCTGAAACCTTTGATCCAAGATTATTGTGGGATGCGCATAATGACAAATGAGCCTCAGATGTCTCGAACTAAAACCCTGTCGCCGGTGTGGTTTATTCCATTACTGGCACTGCTAATTGCCATTTGGCTGGCGCTAAGGGCGTGGCAAGCATCGGGGCCGTTGATTGAAATTGAGTTTAAAGATGCCTCCGGTATTACGGTTGGCAAAACTCACGTGCGTTACCGTGATGTGGAAATTGGCCAGGTAAAGGAAATTAGGTTAAGTGATGACTTCACCACCGTACAGGTGGTGGTTGAGATGGATCGACAAGTGTCGAGCCTGATCACCGATCAAAGTAATTTCTGGGTGGTCTCGCCGCGTATTTCTTTGAGTGAGGTGAGTGGCATAGAAACCCTGCTGTCCGGCGTGTATATTGAAATGGATTCAGCCGGCGAAGGTGAATCGGAAACCCAGTTTATTGGTTTGGAAGAACCGCCTTCGGTGCGCTCTTACGACGAAGGCAACAGCTATCTGCTAGTTGCGGAGACATTGGGTGCGCTGGATATTGGTTCACCGGTTTACCATCGTCAGGTGCCCGTTGGCGAGGTAACAGGTTATAAATTACTGCAGGAGCAGGGCAAAGTGCAGGTGCGCTTCTTTGTGAAGGCACCCCATAATACGCTGGTCAAACATCAGAGCCAGTTTTGGAATGTCAGTGGCTTTGGTGCCAGCATTGGCCTTGATGGTATTGATTTGAAAGTGGGTTCTCTTAATTCGTTAATTTCAGGCGGTGTTGAGTTTGATTCTCCGCCTGCTTTACAGGCCGATGTAGCACTGGCAGAACCTGACCATGCCTTTTACCTGTTTGATGATCGTGACGCCGTGAGCGAAGGCGCAATTACGGTTTCTTACCCCTTCCTGTTACGTTTCTCAGGTTCCGTACGCGGTCTTAAGGTTGGTGCGCCCGTTGAATATTTGGGCATCCAGGTGGGCCGAGTCGAGCATATTGTTTTTGAAAGTAACGCAGCAAAGGGTCGTCATATTAATGTTGTGATTGGTGTTCAGCCGGAGCGGATGAGCAGCGGTGAGGTGCTCAGTCAGAAAATGGTTTATCAGGAAATTGGCGATTTTGTGCGTGATGGCATGCAAGCACGTTTGCACTCCGGCAGCTTGATTGGCGGTTCACTGTTTGTGGATTTGGTGCCCAATGCAGGCAAAAATGGAGTAGAGCTTGTGCAAAGTGGAGCTTATCCGGAACTGCCCACTTCTGATAACGAATACAGCCAGATTGCCCGCCAGTTAGCGGCTATTGTGGAGCGGGTGCATAGTCTTCCTATTGAAGATATTGGCAAGGATTTACAGGCCAGCCTCAAGTCGCTGCGCAGTGTTGTTACTGATTTACAAAGTGGTGATATTGCCAATAAAACTGCTGCGCTGGTGGATAACCTAAAAAAGGCTACCGATGGCTTGGATAGCACTTTTGCACAGCTGGACCAGACTCTACGCTCAATTGATCAAACGGTAGCGCCGGATTCAGTCCTCAGCCATGCGCTGAATGAAACGCTGGATGATATTTCCGATGCCTCCAAATCCATGGAGCAATTAACCGACGAACTCTACCGCTACCCCGATGCACTGCTACGGGGTAAGGGAGACGATAAACAATGAAAAAATTGATAGCTCTATCTGTGACATTTTGTGCTGTGCTGCTTGCCGGTTGTGCAGCACAACCGCCGACCTATTATTACGATTTAACCACTCAGACTACCGTGTCGAAAAATAAAATCGATGACAAGATAACGCTCGGCGTTGGGCCCATCACGCTGCCTCAATTGCTTGACCGGCCCGGTATTGTCAGCCGTCACTCTGAGACCGGTGTTAATGTCGCCAGCTTTCATATCTGGGCGGGTGAACTTGAGCGGACCGTTACCCGAGTGCTGACTGATAGTATCGCCACCAGCCTGCAACATCAAACTGTCTGGGCTTCCCCCTGGGACAATCGATTCCGCCCCGAATATCAGCTGCGTGTGTTTGTTGATCGTTTCTCAGGTGAAATTAATGGGTCGGTGCAGCTGAGCCTAAGCTGGTCATTGCTGGGTGAGTACGGGCAGAAAGTCATCAGTACCCATCGTTACCGCGCTAGCGTGGGAAGCGGGAAGGGCTATCAAGGTTATGTGGATGCGCTTAATCAGTTGTTGGCTGAGTTTGCGGGTGTGGTGACTGTGGCGTTGGTTGATGAGTTATCAGAGGAATAGCGGAAGTTTTTACTCTCAAGGCAAACCTGATCCCCACCAATAAAACTGTGCGCCTCATTAAGCGCTAAACTTAATCCTGAGGTGATAAATGACAACACCAAAAAGAAAGCGCAGCCCTGAATTCAAGTCTGAAGCCATTAAACTAGCTGAACGAATCTCAGTGGCGAAAGCTGCAGTACAACTATCTATTAGCCCTTCGCAGATTTACGATTGGCGAAAAACCATGATTCGTGACTTCACCGATGTGGAGCGCGACAGTTATCTCGCGGCTGAGAATGCTCGCCTAAAACGAGAGCTAGCCGAGCAAAAAGAGGAGCTGGAAATCTTAAAAAAGGCGGCCACCTACTTCGCCAAGAATCAAAAGTGAAGCGCTTCGAGTTCATTTTTGAGTATCGAAGTGAGCACACGATTACGATGATGGCGCGCGTGTTACGCGTGTCGCGAAGTGGGTATCAGCATTGGTTTGATCGACGAGGGGTTTTGTCTGAGCAAGCTCTCAAACGCTTGCGCCGCGACGAGCTTGTCTTTGAGTGTTTTCAGGCCAGCAAGCAGCGCTCAGGTGTTGTGCGTATTAAGCACGCCCTCGAAGCTCAAGGGCATCGCTGCGACGTTAAAACTATTGCGTGCAGCATGCGTAGGAAAGGCTTGGTCGCTAAGGCTACACGGCGTTTCAAGGTGACTACTGATAGCGATCACTCGTATCCTATCGCTAAAAATTTGCTAGATCGAGACTTCGTCGCATCCTCACGGAATCAAAAGTGGGCGGGTGATATCACCTATCTGTATACGTCTGAGGGCTGGCTATACTTAGCCGTGATTATCGACTTGTATTCACGTAGCGTGATTGGCTGGTCAATGGCGGCGCACATGAAATCTGCATTGGTTTGCGATGCTTTGAAAATGGCGCTGTTCAGGCGAGGTTTTCCCAAAGGAGTGATCATGCTTAGCGATCGAGGTAGCCAGTATTGTTCGCAGGTTTATCGGGAGCTACTGGGTGATCATCAGCTCAAACAAAGCATGAGCCGAAAAGGCAACTGCTGGGACAACGCTTGTGTGGAGAGCTTCTTTCATTCGTTAAAGGTCGAAGCCATTCATGATGAGCCGCTCAGAAATCGAGAAGAAATGCGTCAGGCAGTTTTTGAATATATCGAGGTCGATTACAATTTAACTCGCCGCCATAGTGCGATAGGATATTTGAGTCCTATGCAATTTGAGCAACTGAATGTCGCTTAACTCGGTGTACAGTTTTTGCGGAGGGGATCAGTCTCAGTTGCGGAGCAATTAGCAGCAACTTGAACTGTATGCATAGGAAGTAGAAGATTACCTTCAGGTTGATCTGAGGTGGAGTAAATAGCGGTGTGTATTATTAAGCATAGATAGATTATCTATGCTTATTTAGAGGCTTTTAAGTAGTCTACTATGATATTTTTCGATGGTCTTGAGGTTTTCTGAAGAGGCTGAAAGCCTTGGTACTAATGGTGCCGGGGCCGGACTTGAATAGTGCTCTATATCCCTTGTTAGTAAAGGATTTTGAGGTTCGTTATAAAAAAGATACCGCCAAAGATACCGTCAAAAGCAAATCTCTCCCTTGTTTTTATGTGCTCCGATTTTATTCCATCCAACGGTAACATAAACTCCTCTTTTACCATCCATACGCTAAGAGTTTCTTTCACTTGAGCCATGTTTTCTAATCAGGTACTTAGTACTTCTGGTTACACGAGAAGGACGGGATAATCGGCAACCAGCACACAAATAAACGGGTAGAGGTGTTGCGCTATACTCTCGTAAGGAATCAGACAATGAGGGAGGAAAAGCAATGACGCAGACTGTTTGGGTACATTCATTAACAAGAAGACTTGATAAGTTTATGAGATGTCCGATTGAATTCACAGCACATTACAGACAGTAGTGATAACCAAGAACGACTAAAGATTCACCACGCCATACCAGTAATAATCTTTAAGGCATGAATAACGCTGAGTGTCTCATAACGACTGTGAATTCAATCGGTCAGCGCAAAGCGGACTGTAAGATTGCATCGAAACCTTGCCTTTGAACGTGTCAGGTTAAGTCGAAACTAATACAGCTAAACACTACGAGCGCATGTGCACGTAGTACGATCACAAGCGTTCGTCGTATTTCTCAAAACCCGCCTCAAGCAAGCTATCACCTATGGACAAACCACAGGAGATAGCCAATGCAAACCATACTACTTAACACCAAACAGGCCGCCGAATATTTGGGCGTAAGTGCCGCATTTTTCGAGCGTGATCGCTGGGCCGGTGCGCGAGTGACGAAGATGCTTAGGCATAGCTCAGAAGGCGTCACACTGCGATATATCGGGATTACTCAGCAGGAGGTGGGTAAAGACTTTAGGGAGTTGGTTTTGTGATCAAATTTAGTGGCTCAGACTTAATCAAACTAGCACGACGATATTTCTTAACTATCTAAACGGCATACCTTTATGCAATAAACGACCTTACCAGGCGGTAGTTTTGTTCCAATATGGGACTATAATGGTCCTGTATTGGAAACCTTTAAACGGAGTGTAATCGTTACTATGTTGCGGATCAGCAAATTGACCGATTATGGCTCGGTGATTCTGGCTTATATGGCGAGTCACCCAGAGCAAACATTAAGTGCGGCGAGTTTGTCCCGGGCGGTGTATCTGCCACTGGCTACGGTCAGTAAGTTGATGAAATTGTTTAAGAGAAACGGATTGGTGAAATCCACCCGCGGTAAAGACGGAGGTTACATGCTGTCACGTCCCGCCGAGGAGATTTCCCTTGCTCAGATTATCAGTGTTATCGAAGGCCCAATCGCTTTAACTGAGTGCAGCGTGAAAAAGAATTTGTGCCAGGTGGAGAGCCACTGTGTTATTCGGCCCGGCTGGCAGAGTGTTAATCGGGCGATCTATAACAGCCTGTCGCAAGTGACTTTGGATAGCATGCTGGAGACAAGCCAGGAAAACAGGACTGAGACACAACCGTTAACGGTGATGAATCAGTGATATAAAGCATCGGAGGTGTTGCATGGCAACACACACGTCAAACCTCGAGCGCTTTGTGGGTGGTGAATACCCGCAGGGCTTCGTTACGACGGTAGCAACCGACAAGTTCGAACCGGGCTTGAGTGAGGCCGTGGTGCGGCGTATTTCCGCGCGTAAAAATGAACCTGACTTTATGCTGCAGTGGCGGTTGCTGGCCTATCGGCACTGGCTCAGCCTCGAAACCCCGACCTGGTCAAAAGTCCATTATCCGCCCATCGATTACGATGCCATTATTTATTATGCCGCACCCAAATCATCCGATGGGCCGCAAACCCTGGACGACGTAGACCCTGAAATTCTACAAACCTACGAGAAGTTGGGCATTCCTCTGCACGAACGTGCTCGGCTGGCCGGTGTTGCCGTTGACGCGGTGTTTGATAGCGTCTCTGTGGCCACCACCTTCCAGAAGGAGTTGGCAGAGGCGGGGGTCATCTTCTGCTCCTTTTCCGATGCAGTGCAAAATCATCCCGAATTGATTAAAAAATATCTGGGCACGGTGGTGCCCTATACCGATAATTTTTACGCGGCCCTTAACGCTACTGTATTCAGTGACGGTTCCTTCTGTTATATCCCCAAAGGGGTGCGCTGCCCCATGGAACTGTCTACCTACTTCCGCATTAATACTGCCAATACCGGGCAGTTTGAACGCACCCTGATTATTGCCGAGGACGATAGTTACGTCAGTTATCTGGAGGGTTGTACCGCACCCATGCGCGATGAGCATCAACTGCACGCAGCGGTAGTCGAACTGATTGCCCTGGATAACGCCGAAATCAAATATTCCACGGTGCAAAACTGGTATCCGGGCGATAAGGACGGTAAAGGCGGTATTTACAATTTTGTTACCAAACGCGGGCTGTGCCAGGGACAGCATGCAAAGATATCCTGGACACAGGTGGAAACCGGTTCGGCTATCACCTGGAAATACCCCAGTGTGATTCTGAAGGGCGATCATTCGCACGGTGAGTTTTACTCGGTCGCCTTGACTAACAACTATCAACAGGCCGATACCGGCACCAAAATGACCCATATCGGCAAGCACACCTCCAGCACCATAATTTCCAAGGGCATTTCCGCCGGTCACGGTTCCAACGCTTACCGCGGGCTGGTGTATGTGGGGCCCAAAGCCATCAATGCGCGCAATTACAGCCAGTGTGATTCCCTGTTGCTGGGCGATGAGTGTTCCGCCCACACCTTCCCCTACATCGAAGTAAAGCACCCGTCGGCCCAGATTGAGCACGAGGCCACCACCTCAAAAATTAGTGACGAACAACTGTTTTATTGTTTGCAGCGCGGCATTAATCCGGAAGACGCCGCTTCCATGATTATCAACGGCTTTTGTAAAGAGGTGTTTCGCAAACTGCCAATGGAGTTTGCGGTGGAAGCTCAAGCGCTAATGGAAGTCAGCCTCGAAGGTTGTGTTGGCTGAGGTGGCTGATTATTAGTTAAAGAAGAGAGGGTTTTCAGAGGAGTTTGGCATGTTGAGTATCAAAAATTTACACGCCGGTATCGATGGCAATGAAATTCTTAAGGGCGTCAACCTGAACGTTAACGCCGGTGAGGTTCACGCGATTATGGGTCCCAATGGCTCGGGCAAAAGCACGCTGGCCAATGTTTTGGCGGGCCAGATGGACTATGAGGTAACCGACGGCGAGGTACTGTTGGGCGACAAAAATCTGTTGTCGCTGAGCGCCCATGAGCGGGCCTGTGAAGGTGTTTTTTTGGCGTTTCAGTACCCGGTGGAAATACCGGGCGTGAGCACCATACAGTTTCTGAAAACCGCGTTGAACAGCATCCGCAAATACCATCAGCTCGACGAGTTGGATGCCATGGATTTTCTGGAGCAGGTCAAAGACAAGATGCAGCAGCTTGATATGGATGAAAGCCTGCTGTATCGCGCCGTCAACGAAGGCTTCTCCGGCGGCGAGAAAAAGCGCAGCGAAATTTTACAGATGCTGGTGCTGGAACCCTCCTTGGCCGTTCTTGATGAAACGGATTCCGGGCTGGATATCGATGCGTTAAAAACCGTTGCCGATGGGGTTAATGCTTATCGAACCTCCTCAAGCCAAGGTCAGGAGCGGGCCATCATTTTGGTGACTCACTACCAACGCCTGCTGAACTATATCAAGCCGGATTTTGTGCATGTGTTAATGGACGGCCGAATTGTGCAATCGGCGGGGCCGGAATTAGCGCTCGAACTGGAAGCCAAGGGCTATAGCGCTTGGGCCGCTTAACGAGTGGAAAGAGCGAGAAACAGCGATGAACGCCAGCGAACGATTCTGTACAGCCTACACACAGAGTAGCGCGAGCATCAGAGATCAGCATCAACAGCTGCCCTGGTTAAAAACCCTGCGGGAAAATGCGCTGCATGAATTTTCCGCCCAAGGTCTGCCGAAGCCCTACGATGAGGATTGGAAATATACCCGTCTGAAACAGTTTGAACAGCTTGAGTTTTGTCGTGCCGAGCGCCCTGCGTCTTTGCTCCCTGAGCAGATGGACATATCCTTGCCGACCTGCGGGGTGGGTTATCAATTGGTGTTTATCAATGGTTGGTACATGGAGAATTTCTCCACACTGGATCACTTGCCGCCGGGTCTTGTGTTATGCAGCTTCGAGCAGGCGCTGTCGCAATACAGCGCTGATTTAGAGGCAATACTGGGCCACATAGCGGATCGGAAGGGGCAACCTTTTGCGGCATTAAACACCGCCTTTATGGAGGATGGTGTATTTTTGCGGGTAGCCGCTGACACAGTGATTCGTGATCCCATCCATTGTCTGTTTCTTTCTACCGCCAGTGCTGATGATGTACGGCCACGGGTCAGCTATCCACGGCTACTTATTCTGCTGGAAGATAACGCTGAAGTGTCGGTTGTTGAGCATTACCTGGGGCTAAAGAGCGATCATTTTGAGGTGCAGGGTTTTGAGGCGCAGGGCTCCGGGGAACAGGAATTAGAGAATAACCACAACTTTACCAATAGCCTCACGGAAATCCGCTTACAGCCCGGTGCCATCCTTAACCACTACAAGTTGCAGTGCGAATCGCCCGACAGCAGCCATATCGCCGGCATTCATGTTGAACAGCAGCGGGGCAGCCAATTTAGCTCCCATAACCTGTCGCTGGGCGCGGCACTGGCCAGAAATGATATTCGGATTAAACTGACTGGTGAGCATGCCAAGTGCTGTCTTAATGGCGTCTATTTAGTCGGTGGCCGTCAGCACGTCGATAACCACACGCAAGTCGACCATCTGGCACCCAGCTGTTGCAGTGAAGAAATCTACAAAGGCGTCATCCAGGGCCGTGCCCGGGCTGTATTTAATGGTAAGGTAGTGGTTCACCTTGACGCGCAGCAAAGCGATGCCCGGCAGATAAATAAAAACCTGTTATTGTCTGAAAAAGCCGAAGTGGATACCAAGCCAGAACTACAGATCTATGCCGACGACGTAAAGTGCAGTCATGGTGCGACCGTCGGTCAACTCGATGCTCAGGCGTTGTTTTATCTGCAATCGCGGGGTATCAGCCAAACCGATGCAGAAGCCCTGCTGGTGTACGCCTTCGTGAGCGAAGTCATTCAGCGGATCAGCTCACCGGCTGTTCAGCAGCTCATTCAGGAGCCAGTACTTGATCAGCTCAGCGGTTTGATGGGTGCTGATGCGATTCACCTACAGCAGCCCATGCCTTCTCTTTTGCCGAAAAGGGGGGAGGGGGTGTTATGCCATTAGCACCTTCTGTACCTCATACTTTAGCGGCCGGTGCGTCTCATACCAGCTCTGCCCCGTCCGCCTCATCCTCGACAGAAAAGTCGGCTCAAACGGTAAGTAGCGTCGATTGGGATACGCTACGTCATAACTTCCCCATCCTGTGCCAACAGATCCACGGCCAACCCCTGGCTTACCTGGACAATGCTGCCTCCAGTCAAAAGCCAAATGCGGTGATTGAAAGCATTGATCATTATTATCGTCATGATAATGCCAATGTGCACCGCGGCATCTATACCCTGAGTGAACGAGCCACGCAGGCCTACGAGGCGACGCGCGATAAAGTGCAGGCTTTTATAAATGCCGCCCAGCGCGAGGAAATTATCTTTGTGCGCGGCACCACGGAAGCCATTAACCTGGTGGCGCAGAGTTTTGCCCGCCCGCGCTTAAAACCTGGCGATGAAATTCTTATCAGTGCCATGGAGCACCATTCAAATATTGTGCCCTGGCAGATGGTGTGCGAACAAACCGGCGCCCAGTTGAGAGTGGTGCCTATCAATGACAACGCCGAAATTGTGCTGGCTGACTATCGGCAACTGCTCAACAAAAACACCCGGCTGGTGGCCGTCACTCATATTTCCAATGCACTGGGCAGCATCAACCCGGTACAGGAAATGATTGCCCTTGCTCACCAGCAGGGCATTCCGGTATTGCTGGACGGCGCTCAGGCTGCGCCGCACCTTGTGGTGGACGTACAGGCGTTAGATTGTGATTTCTACGCGTTTTCGAGTCACAAGATCTACGGCCCGACGGGCATTGGCGTATTGTACGGCAAACGCTCTTGGTTGGACGCCATGCCGCCCTATCAAGGCGGCGGCGATATGATCAGCAGTGTCAGCTTTGAAAAAACGCAGTACAACGTCTTACCCTACAAGTTTGAAGCGGGCACCCCGCATATTGCCGGTGTGGTGGGCTTTGGCACGGCATTGGATTATGTCAGCGATATTGGTCTCGACAACATTGCCGCGCGCGAACAACAACTGCTTAATTACGCCACTCAAGCCCTGTCACCTCTAGAAGGGCTGCGCATTATCGGTACCGCCCAGCACAAAGCCAGCATTATCTCCTTTGTGCTGGAGGCTGCACATCCCCACGACATCAGCACCATTCTGGATCAACAGGGGGTGGCTATTCGCGCCGGACATCACTGTGCCATGCCGGTCATGGAACGCTTTAAGGTGCCAGCCACGGCGCGAGCCTCGCTGGCATTTTATAACAATGAAGAGGATATCGACCGCCTGGCTGAGGGCATAAAAGAAGTGAACCGCATCTTTGCTGGAGTGTGAAGGATTTAGCTATGAATCAGGAAGTACGGAACCAGGATTTGCGCGAGCTCTATCAGGAAGTGATTATTGATCACGGGCGCCATCCACGGAACTTTAAAAAACTCGAAGATTACAGCCATAGCCAGGAGGGCTATAACCCGCTGTGCGGTGATCGCCTGATGTTGTATCTCAAAGTAGAAAACGATCGAATAATCGATGCTGCTTTTGAAGGGGTCGGTTGTGCTATCTCCATGGCGTCGGCCTCTCTGATGACCTCACAAATCAAAGGTAAAACCCTTGAAGAAATCCAACAACTGTTTCAAGCCTTTCATTGTTTTCTCACAACCCCGGAGCCCCCCGCCAGCGTACAGAGCTGTTTGGGCAAACTGACCGTATTGGGCGGTGTCAGGGATTTCCCCACCCGTATCAAATGCGCCACGTTAGCCTGGCATACCATGAATGCAGGCTTGGACAGCAACAGCCATGAACAAGCGGTTTCGACAGAGTCCTCAACGGGTTTGGATTAAAGAGTCATAACAGATTTAGCTAAGGAGCCGCCAGTACAGCGATGAAACAGAAAACCGAACAGGTCACCATGCAACGGGACTGCCAGGCGATTGTTATTCCGGCCGGTCTTTCCACTACCCTGCGCAAGGGCAGTGACGTGCTAATCACCCAGTCGCTGGGCGACAGCTTTACGGTTAATGACCACGGACGGCTGTTGCGCGTGGCAGGCCGCGATGCCGATGCGCTCGGTAAGAAAGCCAAGCAAACGTCGGCGGTGACTGCGCCGAACAGTGAAGCCAGCACTCAGCGGCAGAGCTCTGCCTCGCAAACGATTAAACAAGTGCGGGCGCAACTGAAAACCTGTTACGACCCAGAGATCCCGGTCAATATTGTGGATTTGGGGCTGATTTATCACTTGGATAAAGTTGAATTATTGGACGGTCGCCATCTTATGCGAATTACCATGACACTGACCTCAGCAGGTTGCGGCATGGGTGCCGTACTGGCCGAGGATATTCGGCAAAAAGTCCTGACGGTCCCCGGTGTGGACGCGGTCGAGGTGGCGATGGTTTACGACCCACCCTGGAGTCGCGAAATGATGACCGACGCGGCCAAGTTGCAGTTGGGTTTGTTGTAGGAAGCGGATTAATCAAAAGAGGCACACCATGGCCGAATGGATTGATGCAATTAACGTCAACCAGTTACCGGTAGGGGTGCACACTATCGTTGATCTGGACGATGTCAGCCTGTTATTGGTGAATGTCGATGGTGAATTTTATGCCATCGAAAACCTGTGCAGTCACGACGGCGGAGAATTATGTGATGGGGAGGTCATAGGCGCTGAGATAATATGCCCTCGCCACGGTTCACGTTTCTGTCTCAAAACCGGCACCGCCTTAAGCGCACCGGCCTTTGAGGATATTGATACTTACCCCGTTAGAGTTGTTGGCGACAGAGTGCAGGTGTTTAACGAGCCATAGCATGGCCGAGGCTCGTATTTTAACGATGGTTGAGGGGCCTAAATGCTTTGTATTTGAGCAGTCCCTTAGAAGCGGTTTGAACGATTTATTAGAGAGTGTGCCTAATTTTGATATGACTAACACTCAGAAACTGTGGCTTGGTTTATCCGGAGGGAACTATGAACGAAGATACCTTAAACATGACAACCAGAAAGTTTCTCAAAAAGGTTGGCATTACCTCTCAGCGAGAAATTGAACAGGCGGTTCACAAGGCCATTGAAAGTGGCGATTTAAAGGGCACAGAATCGTTGGAAGTCCATATGACGTTGTCCATACCAGCGTTAGATATCAGCCATCAGATTGATGGCGAAATATCACTGGAATAAGCGTCAACGTTGGATGTTTTTAGGTGGCATGAATACAAAAAGGATCACGGATATCAGAACCTCTATGACTAAATAGGTCAGCGTTACGCTCCCCGGTATGCCATCAATCAGTAACGAGATGAGTCGCGATAGCGCTAGAAAAAGCACCATGATTGCGAGGACAAGAATAAGTGTTCGGTTACGCTCAATCTTATACATCGTAATGCCTGACATAAAGCCTACCGCCGTAACCATCCCGTTATAGGCCCGTAATTGGTTAAGTGCATCCACATGCTGAGCGATCAACCCCGGAGAGCCAGGATTGATTCTAAAAACTTCCCAAAGCCCAGGCATCATAAGGCTTAAACATAGGAAACCGAGAGTGACGTAAAGTATGAGTTTGTGACTAAGTGGCATGTGACCGCCTTCTACAGACGACTTGGTAGAATAATATTATCTGAAATAGCGTAAAATTGATGTCAATAAGAGGGATTGCTGATGAACTCACACCAATTCGAATTCACGTCTATTGTCGGCGAACCTCTCGTACTATCCGACTTTGCCGGTAAAAAGACCTTCTTGGTTAATACCGTTTAATGCTGGCATAGGAGAAAGCATCATGAGAGTTCAATTATTGGTAACCAAAACCGACTTCAATCTGCCGAACCTGGAAAACGAACTGAAGGATCTTGGCGTTAAGTACGAAGTTGAATACGTAGAAGAAAGCCCTCAGCTAGTGGCTGCACTGAGTATCCGCCATTCCCCCAATATCATCGTGAATGGAAGGTTGGCTTTTCAGCGCCAACCCTCGGAAGGCGAGCTGAAGGCGTATTTATTTGAAGATTGATGAAAGCCGTTGCAATGACGGCTTTTAGCTGCTGGCTAGGACACGAAACGGGCTGTACTTTTTGTTTGAAGGATCTAGCGACATGTTGTGCAGCGTGAAGTCGTTTAGATAAATCATTAATAATGAATTATAAATGATAAGTGAGCTCCCTTAACGCGTGTTTAGTCGATGAATTGCTCTGTATAGCACGCGATTATGCAGGAATTCAGGAGAGATAACATGAGCATCAAGGTTGGAATCAATGGCTTCGGAAGAATTGGTAGCCTCGTTCTGCGGGCATCGTTGCTCAGAGACGATATCCAGGTAGTCGGCATCAATGATCCATTTCTGGAACCCGATTACATGGCATACCTTCTCAAATATGACACAGTACACGGCCGTATCAAGGGCGCAACGTCTGCTAAGGATAAAAGCATTGTGGTGGACGGAGCCGAAATTGCGGTCTTTGGGCAGCAGGATCCTGCCAACATTGCCTGGTCGGCCTGCGGCGCAGATTATATCGTCGAAGCAACGGGTATATTTAAGAGCGCCGACAAAGCTCAGGCCCACATCGATGCAGGTGCACGACGCGTGGTTATGACTGCGCCCTCCGTCGATGACACGCCTATGTTCGTAATGGGTGTCAATCACGAGAGTTACATGCCGGAGATGAGTATTGTCTCCAATGCCTCATGCACGACCAACTGTCTCGCCCCCGTGGCAAAGGTACTGCACGACAGCTTCGGAATCGGGGAGGGGCTGATGACCACTGTGCATGCGATGACAGCTACTCAGAAAGTGGCTGACGCGCCATGCGATAATAAGTGGCGCAATGGGCGTGCAGCGTCCGCCAACATTATCCCCGCTACGACAGGCGCTGCGAAGGCGGTAGGGAAGGTCATTCCCGAACTCGATGGCAAGCTCACGGGCATGGCGTTTCGCGTGCCTGTTCAGAATGTATCCGTGGTTGACCTGACCTGTCGGCTTATCAAGGGCGCCTCCTACGACGAGATCAAAAACGCCATGAGGGCGGCTGCGCACGGGGGGATGAAGGGGGTTCTGGGTTACACGGAGGACGAGGTCGTTTCATCGGACTTCATTGGGGAAAGTTGTACAAGCATCTTTGATGCTGGCGCGGGAGTCTGGCTGAACCCACACTTCGTCAAAGTCGTGTCGTGGTATGACAATGAGTGGGGCTACGCCTGTAAGGTGCTGGATCTTATCGCCCACATGGACACTGTCAATTGAGGGTGCATTCTGGTTAGAAAACACGTCTTCAAACTTTTGCGGTGGGCCGAACGGCACCATCTTTGGGTGCGCCCCCTCAACCGCAATCGCTACGGCATCATGAAACAGCATGATCATCACCGTATCACCCACCTGCAGGGCAGACGCTGCAAAAATAAAAGGCAAAGAAGCCCGAGTGGTGTCCGTTGGCCCCCAGGTTGTAGATATCGCATAGTGCATAATGACCACCTTCTATCTATTATTTGATGAATTAATTTTAACTGAAATAACGTAAAATTGATGTGTTCAAGAGGTATTGCAAATGAACGACCGGCAACAACAACTCCAGCAAGCGCTGGCTGCCAAAGGCGAATCCTACCAGCCCCGCACCCGTCACTTAAACAGCGATGGCAGCCCCGTCTATATTAATCGACTAATTCTTGAAGACTCCCCCTACCTCCTGCAACATGCCCATAACCCGGTTGATTGGTATGCCTGGAACAGGCACGCATTCGAAGCGGCCAAAACTGCCGACAAACCCATCTTTTTATCCATCGGCTATTCCACCTGTCATTGGTGCCATGTCATGGAGCATGAGAGTTTTGAAGACGAAAAGATTGCCGAATATTTAAACCAGCATTTTATCTGCATTAAGGTTGATCGTGAAAATCGTCCGGATCTGGACGCCACCTACATGACTGCCGTCACCCTGTTGACCGGACAGGGCGGCTGGCCGATGTCCTCATTTCTGACTCAGCAAGGTCAGCCTTTCTTCGGCGGCACCTATTTCAATCCTGAGGAGTTCTTAACCTTGCTCGAACAAATCGTTTCTCTGTGGAACGATCGACGCGATGACATAATGCAACATGCGGCTCAAACCACAGCGGCAGTCAAAGATTATGACAGCGCAACACATGAAGCAGCGGAAATCACCAGTTCTACCTTAAACCAGACCCTTAAAACCTTGCTAGAACGTTATGACTCTAACTTCGGCGGTTTTTCAGGCACGCCCAAATTCCCCCTTGAATCAACCCTGCTCTTTCTGCTCGATGTACTGCGCCGAAAACCCAGCGATGCCCTGTTAAAAGCGCTTGATCATACCCTGCAGAATATGGCCCAAGGGGGGATTTATGACCAGATCGGAGGTGGCTTTCATCGTTATGCAACCGACGCAGGCTGGCTAGTGCCGCACTTTGAGAAAATGCTCTATAACCAAGCGCTGCTAGCCCAAGTGTATTGCCAGGCCTATCAACTCACCGGCAAAGCTTTCTACGCCCGTATCCTGCATCAAACGCTCGATTATGTATTGGCTGACATGAGCAATCCCGACGGTGCTTTCTTTGCTGCCACCGATGCCGACAGTGAAGGCGCCGAAGGCAGCTTCTTTGTCTGGACCCCCGTGCAAATCGAACAGGTGCTCGGCAAAACCCTCGCCAACTTCGCCTGTGATGTCTATGGCGTCACCCAACAGGGCAACTTCGAAGGCCGTAATATACTGAACTTGCCCCAGCCCTTAAGCCAATTCGCCACTCAACGAGCACTCGATTTTGCCGATGTACTGGAAACACTGGCGCTGATCAAAACGAAACTTTATCAGGCACGCACGCAACGCATTCCGCCTCTGCGTGACGATAAGATAATCACCGCCTGGAACGGCATGATGATCAAAGCCTTTGCCATGGCCTCCGCGGTTCCTGGTAATGCCCATTATCTGGATGCGGCAATCAACGCAGCTGACTTTATCTGGCATCACAATCGGCAGGATAATGGTCAGCTATGGCGCTGCCATCTGAATGGCCATTCATCTGTCACCGCCAGCCAGGAAGACTACGCCTTTTATGCCGATGCGTTGCTCAGTATCTATGATCAAAGCGAGGATCCGATCTGGCTGGATCGTGCAGAACAACTGAGCAACACCATGCTGTCGCTGTTCTGGGATGATCAGGCAGGCGGGTTCTTTATGAATGCAGCTGACCTGGAGGTCACACCCGTTACGCGCCCCAAGGAAAGTCGCGATGGTGCGATACCGGCAGGCAACGCCGTTGCCATGGAAGTCCTAACCCAACTGGCGCGCCGTACAGGCACCCCTCTGTGGCTTGAGAAGGCCAAGGCAACATTAAGCTGTTTTTCAGGTGCCATTGCTAAACAGCCCGAAGGCTATACAGCCTTGCTGCGCAGCATATCTCAACTCCAAAGCGGGGAAATAAGTAATATTGCCTACCATAACGGTGGAGCGATCCGTGCTAAGGCAACGTTGGAATTGGGGGAACAGCACACATTATTATTAAGGGTCTGCTTATCCCTGAAAACCGGGTGGCACATCCATAGCCCCTCTCATTCTTCGCTGCAATTGACCTGTATAGCGCCATCAAAATCTATCAAATTATTGGATATTAGCTATCCGGCTGCATCTGAAAGCCGGACCAGCCAGACACTCACCATTCAAGCCAGGCTGCACATGGAGCAAGACCACGAACCGATGCCGGATCAACTGTTGCGTTTGGCACTGAAAATACAGGCTTGTAATGACCAGGCCTGTTTTCCAGAAGAAACACTGCGCCTGTGCGTCTCTTTGGGAGAACTGTTACCGCTGAAATTTGAATAAATGCTTAGTGTCGAGTAGCGAAAAACGCTGACAAGACAAGCTGTGAGCACGGCAACGATGGCTATGCAGGGCATACACTCGACCATGAGCGCCCCATCGGCTATGCCTGAACAGGAGGACAGAATGCGACAAGAACATGACTGCATATCTTGCAAGATCACCCGCGCCAACGCGAAAGCAACAAGGCCTCATCCCTCATGAACCTGCGAGAGTGCGTAGTCCTTGTTACTGGGGCCAGCAGTGGGCTCGGCCGAGCCATGGCCTTCGAATTGGCGCAGGTCGGCGCCCGACTCGCCATCGTGGCGCGTAGCCCCAAACCTCTTGAGGCCACGGCTCAGGCCATAGCGGCCGCCGGCGGCGAGGCCTTGGCGGTCAGCGCCGATATCCGCAACGAGCAGCAAGTGGAGGCGATGCTCGAGCAGGTGTTGGACCGTTTCGGTCGGGTGGATGTGCTGGTGAACAATGCCGGGGTGATGGTAGGCGATATGGCCTTTACCGATGTTTCGCAAAAACAGTGGCAGGAGATTCTCGACACCAACCTCTGGGGCGCATTTCTGTGCTGCCATGCCGTTTTACCGCACATGATCCGGCAAGACCGTGGCGTGATCATCAATATCAGCTCCGGTGCAGCGGTACGCACAGGTTTTCTCAATATCCCCTATGGCGTCTCCAAGGCGGGCTTGGACCGCCTGACCCTGGGGCTAGGAGAGGAACTCAAGGCATACGGCATCGCCTGTGTATCGCTGTCCCCAACCGCCAGCGCCACTGATACCGTGCGCCGCATGTATCCGGATCAAAACATAGAAGCATGGACGCAACCCCCGGAGGTCGCCGCTCGCGCCCTGCGTGTCCTGCTGGAGGACGATCCCATGCAGTACACCGGCAAGGTATTATCGGTACGCGAGTATCTAGCCCACCAGGAGACTGAATAACCCTCCCGACCGCGCGCCGCGCATCAATCCACAAGCTCCGAGCCAATCTCACTGGATTACCTGTCGTCTTTGCGCCAAGCAGCGGGCACCGATCTTAAGCCACACTATAGCTGTGAGGTGACTGATAAAATGAGGCGATTCAAACTACTGATTTTTATGGCTAGACTTTGAAATACCAGCGAAGGGCAATACTTGAGGATCTTTGGGGAACAGTGGTTCCCAAGCTTCTATTTGGTGAGTTTTTAAAAAGACGGTAATTTCCCTTTCTACCTGTTTGTCACCGTTAGTTTGAGCGACTTTGAGACCCTGCTGATAGGTTCGAATCGCATCGTCATCTAGCCCCAGAGCTTGATAGCTGCGCCCCAATAATTTCCAGGCAGCTGAGTGTGTAGGCTCTTGTTCAACACAAACTTTTAAATGCAGCAGGGCGTTACGGTAAGATTTTTGGCCGAAATAAACACTACCCAAACCAAACCGTAATAACGGATTATCTTGCCCTTGTGCCAACATGGCCTCAAGCCTCTCCAACATGGCGTCAGTCATAATTACTCCCAATCGGACTATTAACGGCGATAAAACATTGCGGCAAACAGTCTAAACTTAGTATACACCTACAGGTTTTGGCTTTTTTAATGGAGCAAGCGTGCGAATTGACATCAAAGCCCCGTGGTAACTCAATATTCGCCGTATGGTTGAAAGCTGGCAACCATACGGCGATATTCGCATCAACAAGAAAACAAATAACAAAGCAGAAGCAAGACAGGGTTTTATTCTTTGACTAAACGTAAAGCAACAAAAGAGCACTACCGAACCTTAGCTGACCAGCTTGGTTATACATGGCAGGGCTCGGAGTTACCCAACAACGCACTGACAAAAACGCAATGGCTGTGCCCGAATGGCCATGAAAGAGAGGTTTGTTACTCGGAGTTAAAGCGCGGGAAAAAATGTGCATTATGTGTTGGGAATGACAGGAAAATACCGGCTGATTATCGTACCTTGGCCCAAAAACTCGGAATAAGATGGCTTGGACCTGAAGCTAAAAACTCAACTGAATATACACATTGGGAATGTCCTAATGACCACGTGTGGAGCGCTCCGTACGCCTCAATACAGCGAAGTCTGGTGCAGGGTAAAGGCAATGGCTGTAAACGCTGCGCTGAGAAAAAGAAAGCTGATAAGACACGGAAGAAGCAAACTGGTTACCATGCTTTGGCAAAAGCTAGCGGACTGACATGGCTAGGCCCGGCCGTCGATCATTCTAACGAGCACACAAGCTGGCGCTGTAAAGAGGGTCATGTCTGGTCTGCACCGTATTCTCGTATATATATGGGACATGGGTGTCGGGTATGTGCTGGCAAAGCTGAAGTGCTTTAAATCAAAATCTGCGAAAGACAGCTCTAGGCGAAAGCAGACGTTCTGGCTATGAAAACGGACTCAAAATACTCGAATCAACGAATGACCGCTATTGGCGGTGACTTCAACCCACAAGAGACGTTCGTGAAATTAGTATTGTAGAGGCACCTCTAATTAGGTGGCCAAACTAACTATGCCACTACAAGGCGCGCCTCACCAAAATAATTATGATAGGGTAGATCAAAACCTTGTGGGCCATTTTCTTTGCTTCTTCGTTACGGCCAAACAAAACTTCGAAGATATCAGTGCGAGAAATCTTTCGCTTTCGTATCCCGCTTTTCTGTCAACGAAAACGGGCATTTCAACCAGTAGGGCTTAGCAAGATGGCAGACAAAAAAGGACGCAAATATTCCTCCGTCGTTGTTGACGGTGTCGAACAGGCACCCAGCCGCGCCATGCTGCGTGCTGTGGGTTTCAAAGATGATGACTTCAAAAAACCCCAAGTGGGCGTTGCATCTACTTGGAGCATGGTCACGCCCTGTAACATGCATATCAACAAACTGGCCGAACACGCCGAAGCGGGAATTAATGAAGCCGGGGGCAAAGGCGTTATTTTTAACACCATTACTGTTTCCGATGGCATTTCCATGGGCACCCCCGGCATGCGTTATTCACTGGTTTCCCGCGAAGTAATCGCTGATTCCATTGAAACCGTCACCGGAGGGGAAGGATTTGACGGTATCGTGACCATCGGTGGTTGCGACAAAAACATGCCTGGCTGCGTCATCGCCATGGCCCGCCTGAACCGCCCCTCCGTTTTTGTTTACGGCGGCACCATACGCCCGGGTAAAGAACGCCGCGACATCGTATCTGTCTTTGAAGCGGTTGGTGGACATGCCAAAGGCACCGTCTCTGACATCGAACTGCTGGACGTGGAAAAGACCTCAATTCCTGGGCCGGGTTCCTGCGGCGGCATGTATACGGCTAACACGATGGCCTCTGCGATTGAAACGATGGGCCTCAGTCTGCCCAACAGCTCTGCTCAGGATGCGATATCTGACCACAAGGCAGAAGACGCTCGCCGTGCTGGTGCAGCAGTCCTGAACCTGATCGAGAAGGATATCAAACCCTCTGACATCCTGACCAAGAAAGCCTTTGAAAATGCGATCTCCGTGATTATTGCCCTAGGTGGTTCAACCAACGCGGTGTTGCACATGCTGGCCATGGCTCATGCGGCTAATGTCGAGTTGAACTTGGATGACTTTTCGCGTATCGGCAAGAACGTCCCTGTTCTGGCAGATGTAAAGCCGTCCGGCAAGTACCTGATGTCCGAACTGATTGAAATCGGCGGCATCCAGCCACTGATAAAAATGTTACTCGACCGTGGCTTATTACACGGTGACTGTATGACAGTAACCGGCAAGACTCTGGCGGAAAACCTGGCGGATGTTGCACCTTACCCTGAAGGACAGGATATTATCCGTAATTTCAACAACCCGGTTAAAGCGGACAGCCACCTTCGCATTCTCTATGGCAACCTGGCGCCCACTGGCTCAGTAGCGAAGATTTCCGGTAAAGAGGGTCTGAAATTCTCAGGCTCCGCACGTTGTTACAACAGCGAAGAAGCCGCGATGGAAGCCATTATGAACGGTACCGTAGTTGCAGGCGACGTATTGGTAATTCGCTACGAAGGCCCGAAAGGAGGCCCGGGGATGCGCGAAATGCTCAGCCCAACTGCCGCCATTATGGGCAAAGGCTTGGGTAATGATGTTGCTCTGATTACCGACGGCCGTTTCTCTGGTGGCAGCCATGGTTTTGTAATCGGCCACATTACACCGGAAGCCTTCGTGGGTGGCCCAATCGCCCTGCTCGAAGATGGTGACAAAATCACCATCAATGCGGAAAACAATATCATTGATGTGGATCTCAGCGAGGCAGAGCTGGCACAGCGTAAAGCCAACTGGCAGGCACCCGCCACAGAAACACGCGGCGTGCTGGCTAAATACGCCAAGCTGGTGAGCTCAGCCTCAGAAGGAGCGGTGACTGACAAGAATCTTTAGCAGGGATACGCGTGCCTTCTTCCGCCGATGCGGGGCGTATAGTGACCGATTGAATTCACAGCACAAAGCAGACTAGCCCCGGGTTGAGTTAATGGTGCGAACACACAAGCATTCAATACCCCGTCATTTCCAGATAACCACGCCCGACTAGCGTTCCCCCGTCTATAGGATAAACATCCACGGCGCCTTCCCAGTATTTAACACTCAAGTCCATTAGTTGGTTTGGAATAACGGCCTTGATAAGCCAGCTTTCATCTCGAGATGGATCATCGAGCCGCCATTCAACCGGATAGCGAGTGCCATCGTTTGCCAGCCACCAGTCTAGTGCTGTCAGTTTCAGCTCATTGGCTGTAATCGTCCGATACTGACTATTGCTGTCGACCCAAGTCCCCAGGCTGTTAGGGTGCGTGCGCCCGTCCTGATAACGCAACTGATAAAACATCAGGTCATCCCCGTTATCAAACTGCAGGGCAAACCAATCCCAGCCGCTTTGCTCATCATCCAACATACTGCTGCCCCATTCGCGGTCCAGCCAGCTTAAACCGCTCACTGTAAAACGCTGTCCCCTAATGGATAGTTGCCCAGTACTATGTAATCGAGTAATCGAGTAATAGTGTGAAGCGTTGCCGGGTATCGGACTTTTCTGGCTGACGCCCTGATTGCCGTTGAGCACAATGGCTTTGGCAGGATTGAGGGCCAGGTTGATGGAAAAATTCGGGTCTTCCACTTTAAGGTACCAGGGAAAGTCTGAGCCGGTGGTGGTGAGTTGCCAATTATCCAGCCACACTTGCAGTGGTGCTTGCGTGGCACCGGCAAGGCCGGCGGCTCCTCGTGCAAAACGCTCGCTGTTGAGGTGAGATTTTGCCTCAATATCTGTGATAGCGGCATGAGCCATCCAGATCTGATTGCTGGCCCAGTTTGAACTGCGATCCTGAATTTCAGGCGTCAGCGCGATACGGAAAAAGGTGATCTGATATCCAAACCGTTTACCTTCAGGGCTCTGTAGATTACCGGTGAAATACCACCACTCATTTTTGAAGGTTGGATGGGCGCCGTGATCGGCTGGAAACGACAACGGACGCGGCTTGCTGACCTGGGCAAACCCGGTATTGGGCATGTCGCCCAGATGCTGGCGAAAGGAAATGCTAGCGGAGCCCGTTTCAGGGGGTTGGCACGCCACTAGTAAGGTCAGGCACAAACAAAGTGATAACAGGCGCAACATCATTCCTCCCGTAACGCCTGGGCAATGGGCAGACGACGCATATGCAGGGCCGGGAAAATACCTGCCAGCAATGCGGCAAGAAGTGCCAATAGCAGAGCTTCCAGAAGAATCGAAGGCGCTATCAGGTACTGCATACTCCAGCCAAAAAAGCGTAGATTAATCACCTCCACCAAGATGCGTGAAATGATCAGTCCCAGCGGAATAGCCAGTACTCCGGCAAACAGCCCCAGCATGGCCGTTTGCAGCAGAATCATACGGCTCGTATCTGCTGTGGTGGCGCCGCTGGCGCGCAATATCGCAAACTCACGCAGACGTTCGAGCTGTAGGGCCATCAGGGTGCAGAAAATACCAATAAATGCCACGATCAAGGCTAGCAGGCGTAATACGTGGGTGATGGTAAAGGTGCGATCGAAAAGGGCCAGTGAGGTGGTTCTGATTTGCACATTACTCTGCACCAGGATGGCCTCGCTGTAATGGCTGGCCACTGTTTGCAGTTGCCCCATAAAGTCCTCCGCTGTGACGCCCGGTTTGCGGTACAGGCCCATGGCCGACAGCCTGTGGTCATCCCAAAGTCGGCTGTACATATCAAGCGGCATGATAATCAGCCCATGACTGGAGGTGTAATCAAAAAACACACCCAGCACGGTTAGGCTGATAGGGCCTTCAGGCGACTGCAGCATGACGTTGTCACCCACATGGTGTCCGGTGTGATAGGACAGGGGTTCGGATAGCAGAATACCCTTGCCTTCGAAAAAACGCTTAAGCACCTGCGTAGGTTCACCTTCCTTTAGATTAAAAGTAAGCGGGTTCTGCGGATCGTAGGCAATAGCCATCATGCGAACGGGCCCCCATTCGGTATCCACTTTCAGAATACGGTTACGCCAGACTGAAGCTACTGCAGGGTGTTGCTCCAGCTCGGTGATCAGGTCGGCAGGTAAACCGGTATCGGCCCTCTCGCTCATCCGACCAGGCAGGGAAATGTAGACGTCGCTGTTGAGTGATTGAGTCAGCCAATCCTCGACGGTATGGCGAAAACTGTCGGTCATAATGCCGACCCCAATAGTCGTTGCCACGGCAATGGTTAGAGCTGCAACGGCCGGTCCGGTCCGGCTGATACTGGCGGCAATATTGCGTACCGCCAGCCGCGCAAGTGGGAACTGTTGTCTACCAAACAGCTGCCCGATTAGCAGGCTGATGGCTCGGACGGCCAACGGAATCATCAGGCTGAACCCTAGGATAATAAAACCCAGCGCCACAAAGCCCATCAGGATATGCGGGCTGGGCCAATAGACCAGCGCTATCCCAATCAACAACAAAGCCAGTCCGGCAATCGTCAACAGCGGTAATTTGCCTAATACCCGTTGTTGCAGGCTGGAATGCTGCTGAATACTCACTGGCAGCGATCGGGAGGCTTCCAGGGCTGGTAGTAGCGCGGCGATTAGACTGGTGATTAAACCCAGCGCCAACCCTTTTAAGAGCAGAAGCGGGCTGACTTCAAAACGGGTGACTTCAAGCAAATAGTAGATGTCATTAATGGTGCGGATAACCAGCTGTACCAGTCCCTGTCCTAACAGTAATCCGGCAGCTAATCCGCACATTGAGCCGATGAGACCAAGCATCAAGGCTTCACTCAGGATTAGCAGAAAAACCTGCCTTGGCGTAGTGCCCAGCATCCGTAGGGTGCCCAGCTGAGAGCGTCGCTGTAATACCATGAAGGTCATGGTGTTGTAGATTAAAAAGCCACCCACCAATAATGCTAGCAGGCCCATGGCCGAGAGGTTGATATGGAAGGCGCGGGTCATTTGTGTCAAAGCCTCATTACGCATCCGGGTGGTTTGCAGAGTTAATGAAGGCGGTAACAAGGCGGTAATGGTATCGATGGCTTGCTGATTTTTGAGAATGAGGTCAATACGGTCCAGCGTACCAACTCGTTTCAGTAGTTCCTGGGCCGTGGCAATATCAGCCAGCAATAAACCCTGCGCGTCGAACATCGAATTGGTTGCGGTGAGGTGAATCATTTGTACGCGCTGGTTTTGACCTCGATGTACCAGGTCGACCCAGTCATTATTATTGATCTTGAGGCGAAGCGCCGTTGCCGTGGAGATGGCAATGCGATTGGGCTCCAGAAACAAGCGTCGCCCACTGTCTTCGTTGAGGTTGATGGCCGGGGCGCGAAAACGATATTCGGCAAAAGGATCGATCCCCAACAGGCTGAAAGTCCGGCCTTTTATAAACACATGACTGGATACGACGGGTGCAATATGAGTGAGTCCGTGTTGCGTGCGTAAGTCGGCATAGAAGCTCTCCGGAACACCGGCAGGTCCACCGATAATTTGATGAGTGGCCTGACCGGTAACCATGTTCAGGGACAGTTCAAAGGAGCGTTTGGCGCTGTGATTAGCG
>Ga0209395_1001008_pt1 | contig 40661 bp, 38 predicted proteins | sample GOMGulsemesocosm_3_FD_184635 | JGI IMG/M metagenome (GOLD analysis project Ga0209395, IMG submission 184635) | Methane-oxidizing microbial communities from mesocosms in the Gulf of Mexico - GOM9D Gulf of Mexico (SPAdes) (version 2) | ecosystem: Environmental > Aquatic > Marine > Cold seeps...
GTTGATTGATGAACAGGGGCGCTATCCCGCTGGTACTTGGCTCAGAAGTCCACACATGAGCCGCCATCATCCCTTTGTTGAACAGGATACGCTGATATGGGTAAAGGTAGGGCATTTGCCTGCCTAGAGTAGCTGTACGTTATTCCTATTATTGCTCTTTGCTTGATAAAGAGCCTTATCTACACGAGCAAATATTGAGTTCACAGAATCATCGTTCAAATAACTTGTCACCCCAAAGCTGCACGTTAAGAAGATAAGGGACTCGAAGCTGCTTTCAGCAATTATTCGGCGGATTCGATCAGTCATGTCATATGCCTGCTCTGCAGTCGTATTAGGAAAGACGATAGCAAATTCCTCTCCTCCCCAGCGTGAAAGAACGTCACCTTCACGCAGATGTTTACTAAGGACATTCGCTATGTGACATAAAACCTGGTCACCAACAATATGCCCATACTGGTCATTTACTGCTTTAAAGTGATCCACATCCGCAAGCACAAGACTCAAAGGCTGGTTGTAGCGTTTAGCACGCTTAATTTCCATCTCAAAAAGACTTTTAAACATGTGCCGATTGAAGACACCTGTGAGCGCATCATGAGTAGCAATATGCTCAACCTGTTGTATCTTATCTTCCAGCTTTAAATTAATAGTGGCTAGTTCTGCTGTACGTTCGGCAATAATTTGTTCGAGGGTCTCGTGACCTTTCAATAATCGGTTATGGCGCTCTAATTGCTCTTGTGCCATTTTGGCAGTATGAATATTAGTATGTGCGCCAATCATCATAGCCACAGCACCATCCGTAGTTCGCTCAGCAATCCTTCCGGAGTCTTCAATCCAGAGTTCGCTATTATCCGCCTTAATACAACGGTATTGAATGCGATAAACAGGAATTCGGCCGGTTGTATAATCCTCAAAGTGAGCCATAACACGAGGATAGTCATCCACATGAATTACATTTTCCCAAGTCAGCACATCGCTATCAAAACAGCCGGCGTCATAACCCAGCATTCTGTACCAACCAGGACTTCTATCAACATGACCCGTTAGCGCATTCCAGATCCAAACACCCTCTGAAATAATGTCTAACACGTCGCTAAAAACCCGATTCGAATCAAAGGAAGATGACATCTTCTTTCCTTAAAATTTAATAAAGTTACTGCCTCATTAAACAAGTATAGAAAGAGTTAGCGATATATTTTAAATATCTGACCGTTCAGTACTCATTCGCCCATTATTGAGGCGAGCCAAGTCTTTTTTAATTAAGGGAGACCGTGAGTTTTGTAACGCTGTTCTATGGCCCCATGAAAAAATTGCCTCGGGCCTACCGCATTTTTATGTCTTTGCTGAGCCAATAAAGCTTTGAATGTAAGCCCCAAACTCATCCGTTTCAACGAGAAATGCGTCGTGTCCATAGGTGGAATGGTGAGCAACATAGTTCGCATCAACACCGCCGTTTAACATGGCCTGATGAAGACACAATTGTTGAGCAGGCGGAAAAAGGATATCCGAATCCACACTCACCACCAGCACCTTGGCTTGAATAGGCCTGTAAACATCGACCAGATCTTTACTCCCCCGCTCGCTCAGATCATAGCTATCCATTGAGCCTATGAGCCTTAAATAGCTGTTGCAGTCGAAACGATCAATGAATTTCTGGGCGTTGTAGTCCAGATAGTTATCAATGGAATCCATGCCAAATTTATCGACAAAGCGCTCATTAATTTCCGCCCAGTTGCGATAGGTGAGCAAGCCATGTTTGCGAGCTGTTTTGAAGCCCTCTAGCTTACTGGAATCACTGTAGTAACCGTTATTAAACCCGGCATCATGCCGAATAATTTCACTCTGTATCAGCCGGTTTGCATGATTGGCCGGATAACCTCTGGAGCAAGAGGAAATGGTGATCAGATAGTTAGCGTGATCAGGGTAAAGCACCAACCAGGTAACGGATAACATGCCGCCCATCGAGCTGCCGAGTACGGCATGCAGTTTGCTGATGCTGAGTGCGTCGACAAGTATTTTCTGCGAACGCACCATGTCAGCGATGGTCACAGTCGGGAAGTCCGGCCCATACGCTTTGCCGGTTTTCGGGTTGATACTGACAGGGCCTGAGGAGCCGTAACAACTGCCGAGGTTATTGATACAAATAATAAAATACTGATCGGTGTCCAGCGCCTTGCCGGGGCCAACCATCTCTTCCCACCAACCCGTGTGTGTGTTCTTTTCTGTCGAGGCTAGATGACTACTGGTGGACAGGGCGTGGTGTACAACGATAGCGTTACTTTTATCGCTATTCAGCGTGCCATAGGTTTCATAGACAAGCACCAGCGGATTGATGCTGCCACCGGCGTCAAAGTGGAAATCTTGATCAGCTGTAAATTCTAAAAATCCATTTTCGAGTTCACGTGTTTGATTTTTCATTGTTTATTATTTTCTGGTGAATCGGCTCAAGCGCTGCATCTTAACATACGCCGCAGGGAGCTTCGTTCACAGAAGCTATTAATATACGCAAAATTGAAACGAACAGAATTAATGCCGCCTCATGTGCTTATGTGCCTCGTCAACCACAATCAGTATCAAGGCAATGGATAGCAAAACACTCCACTGTTGAAATGTCACCGGCTCCATCTGTAACACATCACTCAAACCGGGCGTATACATAGCGGCAATATGAATGCCCTGCGCGGCCAACATGCCGAACAATAACAACGGATTGCCAAAGAAGTACTGTTTGAAAATGGATTGTGTTTCTGAACGGCTGTTCAACACGTGTACATTCTCAAACAGCACCATCAAAAGCAGAGTAATATTACGCGCGGCCTCTTCACTCATACCCTGATTCAGAGACCAGACAAAAACGGCAAAAGCGAGGCTACCCATCACCAGCGCATTGATCAGCACCCGTTCCAGCATCAGCCGGTTGAAGATGGTTTCTTTGGGCGAACGTGGTGAACGTTCTAGTTCATTGCCCTCTTTGGGCTCGAAGGCCAGCGCCACATCCTGAATACCATTGGTGACTAGATTCAACCACAGTAATTGGATCGGAAATAACGGAATTGGGAAACCAAACAATACGCTGTAAATAAACAGGGCAATCTCGGCCGCGCCGGTGGAGATCAACAAAAACACCACCTTACGGATATTGTTGTAAACAATACGGCCCTGCAAAATGCCCTGCACAATGGAGGCAAAATTATCGTCGGTAATAATCAGGTCTGAGCTTTCCCGCGCCACATCCGTGCCGCGCTTACCCATGGCTATACCTACATGAGCATGGCGCAGTGCCGGGGCGTCATTCACACCATCACCGGTGACGGCAACAAAATGGCCATCGGCAATTAACTGCTCAACAATTTGTAATTTTTGCGTCGGTTCGACGCGAGCAAACACCTGCGTCGACGCAACTAACACCGACAGTGCCTGTTCACCCTGCTCCGCTGCTGCGGCAATTTCTCCTCCGGTCACCGCCGTCGCATTCTCGTCAGCTATTTCCAGCTCACGCGCCAGCGCCAGCGCCGTCTGCGGATGATCGCCAGTGATCATCGCCACTTCAATTTGTGCAGCCCGACATTCCTGAACGGCGGCATGGGCCTCTGCTCGCAAGGGATCGATCATGCCAACCAGGCCTAAAAAAGTCAGCTCTTCGAGTGGTTGATCCAATGCCGCTGCGTCGGCGGGCATTTGACCACTGGCCAGCGCCAGCACGCGGTAACCCTGCCCCGCCAATTCATCGACCTGCTGATAGATATCCTCAACAATCAGTGCATTACCGGTGACGGTAGAAGTACACATCGAAAGCACACGCTCGGCGCTGCCTTTAACATGAACATGGCTTTCGCCATCAATCCGGTTAACACTGGCGCTGAAGGCGTTTTCAGATTCATAGGGGATGCGCGACAGCTCGGGATAATCGCGAACTGCGTGTTGATGATCAAAACCCTGCTTGGCAGCCAACACCAAAAAGGCGAGATCAACACCGTCTCCACTGGCCAGCCATTCGCTGTTATGCAGCGTGAGCTGAGCTTCATTGGCTAACAGTCCACAACGCGCCAGCATCTGTAATGCCTGCGAGTCACCGTTAACGGCACCAGCTGCAGAAATATCACCGTGCAGATCCAGCCCCTGTCCACTGACGTTATAGCTCTGGCCATTCGCCAAAAGAATGGTTTTGATGGTCATCTCGTTGACCGTCAGGGTGCCCGTTTTATCGGAAGCGATGTAAGTACAGGAACCCAGAGATTCAACCGCCACCAGTTTACGCACAATGACATTAACCTTGGCCATGCGTCGCATGCCAATCGCCAGCGCTACGGTAATCGCGGCCGGTAAACCTTCGGGAATAGCCGATACCGCCAGCGCCACGCCCAGCAAAAACACTGTTGCCAGGTCCTCTCCACGCAACAGCGTTATCACAAAAATCAGCGCAATAATCAGTATCACACTGATCGAAACTCTTAACGTGAAACGCTCAATACGCTGCAACAACGGTGGCTTAATAGATTCGCGTACACCCAGCTCTGAGGCGATTTGACCCACCTGGGAATTAGCGCCCGTGGCAGCCACTTCGCCCATGCCACGCCCGTGGGTCACGATAGTGCCAGCAAAGACGTGATCGGTCTTCTCACAGAGCGGCGCTGAATCATTACTGCGAATTGCGACCTGTTTGCTGGCCTCCAGTGATTCGCCAGTCAAAATCGATTCATTGACCAGTAACTCCTGGCAACTTTGCAGGCGAATATCGGCGGGGACTTTATCGCCGGAAACCAGCAGTACAATATCCCCCGGCACCAGCTCCGTTGCATCAAGCTGTTGGGTAATACCGTCACGGATTACCGCCGCAAAATGTGGCACCATCTTGCGTAAAGCCACGGTGGCGCGTTGTGCCGAGTACTCCTGCACCGTGCCGATGGTGGCGTTGATAATCAAGACCACAAAAATGAAGATGCCATTGAGCGTTTGCCCCAGCCCCAGTGATACCAGCGCCGCAGCCAATAACACATAAATAAACGGGCTGTTAAACTGACCAATAAAAATAGACAGTGCCGTTTCGCTACGCTTTTCTGGCAGCTGATTGGGTCCAAAGCGCTGGATGCGTTCAGCGGCTTCTGAGGAGGTTAAACCTGTCTTTGGCATCTGGGACAAAGCGGCACCGTTGATAGCGCTAATTAATGGATTTCAGTTCTATTCTCAACACTATAAAACATAGTTACAAAACCTGGAGACCAGTCTTCAATTTAAACCACATCAAGTTCAATCCAATGGACTAAACTCAAGATTTACTAGCCTTTAAAATAGCCAATCGGCTTGCCAACGGTCCCAGCAATTCAAAGATAACCGTGGTACCGATCACAATGGATAAAATCAGTTCTTTGTATTCCGGGAAGCGCTCGGCAGCTATCAATGCCATACCCATCGCAACGCCCGCTTGAGGCGTTAACGCCAGACCCATCCAGCGTTTAATATTGTCAGGCGCATGGACCGCACTAGCGCCCAGATAACAGCCCAGCAACTTACCGACAACTCGGCACAACATATAAACCAGACCTATCAAGCCAATAGCCCACAAGCTACTCAAATGAATACTGGCGCCAGCTAAGACAAAAAACAGAATTAAAAAGGGACGCTCAATACCTTCAATGGCATGGAAGGGACGGTCATGATGTATTGCCAAATTTGCCACCGTCATGCCCATCACAATCGCTGTCAGCAAAAATGAAACCTCCAACAATTCTGCCAAGCCGCCACAGATAAGTACCAGCGCCAACGCTTCTATCTGAGTGGGTGACCCGGATCGAATTCGCCCGGTCAAGTAAGCCATGGGGGCACCGATTAACACACCCAATATCAAGCTGCCGCCCACTTCCCACAAACCATGCAGCAGTACGTGGTTCTGTTCTTCAACCCCTTGGCTCAAACCCACAATGGCCAATGCAAAACTGAACAGAATCAAACCCCAGGCATCGTCTACGGCCACAACGCCCACTAGGGTATCGACAAACTTATTACGAATCTGCAATTGATCTATGACATCTAATGTTGCTGCCGGAGCGGTGGCCGTTGCAATAGCACCCAGCAATACAGCAATACTCACCGGCAATCCTACTAAAGTAAGTCCAAAGGTAACGATAATTGTCGTGCCTAGTGTTGCGCCAATTGAAATCGCAAATACAAAATGACTATTGGTTTTTAGCTTGGTAAAAGACAGGCGTTCACCCAGCAAAAAGCCGACCATGAGCAACGCCATTTCCGTAACTAACGGCAACCACTCATAGCTTATCTCAGGCAATAGATTGGTTGCCGACGGGCCGATAATCAGACCAAACACAAGCAGCAAAGTCACGCGTGGCAAGCGGGTACGGCGACCTAACTCATCGGTCGCAAAACCAAGAAATAAAATTGCGCCGAGGGTCAATAAAATTGTGCCGGTATTTTCCATAAACCGCTGATTTCCAATAAAGGTGTCAGATGTTCACTTATGTCAGGGACAACAAAACAACATTGAAAACAGTTAAGGCGCAGTTTCCGCCTCAATATTAACAAGCGCCAGAATTTCTTCATGACCCAATGATTCATGCTCCAGCAAGGCATCAATCAATCGTTTTAAATTATCGCGATTTGCCTCTAATAATTGTAAGGCCGCAGACTCTGCTTCCTGCAATAAACGACGGATTTCCTGGTCAATTAATTGCGCCGTTGCCTCGCTGTAGCTTCGTGCCTCGGTTAACTCGCGTCCTAAAAAGGGGTGCTCCTCTCCATCACGAAAACCCACCGGCCCAAGCAATTCGCTCATGCCCCAATTAACAACCATGCTACGGGCCAAATGCGTCGCTTCTTTCAAATCACTGGAGGCACCGGAGCTGGTATTGCCATATATTAATTTTTCAGCACATCGCCCGCCTAACAAAATTTGCAGGCGTTCCTTGAGAAAGACGTCATCAATATTATGTCGATCTTCCTTGGGCAACTGCTCGGTCATTCCTAATGCCTTCCCACGCGGCACAATAGAAACCTTTTGTACCGGGTCGCTATGCGGTGATAGCAGCGCGGTTAACGCATGTCCGGACTCGTGACAGGCGATACGTGCGCGCTCATTGACATTGATAAGATCTTTGCGCTCAGCGCCCATCACCACCTTGTCACGGGCGTAAAGGAAGTCCTCATCGGTCAGTTCAGAGGCCTCCGTGCGGGCAGCGTGTAGTGCTGCCTCGTTAACAAGGTTTTCAATGTCGGCACCGGAAAAACCGACGGTCATGGAGGCGATTTTATCCAGATCAACATCTTCAGCCAACGGTGTTTTACGGGTATGAACCAGAAGAATTTCCAGGCGTGCTTTTTTCTGCGGTAACTCGAGAATCACTTTGCGATCAAAGCGACCAGGGCGCAGTAACGCAGGGTCGAGCACATCGGGGCGATTGGTCGCCGCCAACACCACAACCACCTCTTCAGGCTCAAAACCATCCATCTCAGCCAGAATCTGATTGAGGGTTTGTTCGCGCTCATCGTTGCCCCCACCAAGCCCTGTACCGCGCACCCGTCCAACCGAATCGATTTCATCAATAAAGATCAACGCAGGGGCTTCTTTACGCGCATTAGCAAACATATCACGCACGCGTGATGCCCCCACGCCCACATAAAGCTCGATAAATTCTGAACCGCTGATCGAGAAAAAAGGCACTCCGGCCTCGGCAGCAGTGGCTTTAGCTAACAGCGTTTTACCAGTACCCGGTGCGCCCATCATCAAAATACCCTTGGGCATCTTGGCACCCAAACGCTGAAATTTTGTTGGTGATTTCAAGTAATCGACAATTTCCTGTAGATCTTCTTTAGCTTCTTCCAGACCTGCCACATCATCGTAAGTCGGGCCACTATCGCTGCGCTCATAGCGGCGGGCACGTGATCGGGAAAAATTAAAGATGCCGCCTGTGCCACCACTGCCCATTCGGCTTTGCATCGCACGACTGGCATAGAGAAAAAAGAAAATGAGGAATACCCAGGGCAGGAAACCGGTCAGGATCGTCAACCACAGCGGTGACTCATCGGGTTTAATATTGACCACCACCTTATGTTCGCGCATCAGCTGTAAAATATCGCTGTCCACAAAGGCCGGCAAGGTGGTTTTAAATTGTGGCCGATCCAGCGGCTCGTTGAGGTAATAACCCTTTACGTCAACGCCACGGATATCAACCTGGCGAATGCGATCGGTTTCAATCGCCTGCACTAACTCACTGTAGGAAATAACCTCAATGTTTTTGTTAGGCTGTATAAAATCAAAATAAATGAGAGCTAACGCCAGCAGGAAAAACCAGGCGATATAAGATTCGCGAATATGTTTGGGCTGGGGTCCATTAACATTAGGATCAGAACTGGGCATAGAATTTTTCGTCACTTAAATGTGTATACTTTGATTATGCACTTGTCTCATAGTTTAGTCGTAAAAGATGGCTGTTTTATTGATATTGACCAAGAATCGGCGATATCCATTGTCTTATACCAAGGTCTCATGTAGATAGGATCTCAATGACAGCATCCCTTTGGCATCTCGTCTTTGGCTTGGGAATATTCCTCTACGGCATGTCCCGTTTGGAAGCGGGATTGCGTGACATCAGCAGTACCCGGCTTAAAGGCTGGTTGCTGCAATTCACCGCCACACCATTAAGCAGTGCCAGTTTTGGCGTCGCTATCACCACTCTGCTACAAAGCAGCTCCATGGTCAGCCTGCTGGTACTGGCCTTTGCCAGCGCTGGCATCCTTCCACTTTACAACAGCATTGGCGTTTTATTAGGCGCCAATGTTGGCACCACCGCGACCGGCTGGCTAGTCGCTACGCTCGGATTTAAGCTTGACCTGGAGGGTTTGGCAATTCCACTGTTCGGAATTGGTTGCCTAAGCCAGGTACTGTTTAATGTTGGCACCCGTTGGCGTGCTATAGGAAAGCTGATACTGGGATTAGGTTTGTTGTTATACGGTCTGGCGCTGATGAAAAGCAGTGTTGCCAACCTACCTCAATCCTGGGATATCAACCTGTTAAGCGAGCAACCTGCCATTCTGTATTTGTTCGTTGGCATTTTGATAACCGCAGTTATTCAGTCCAGCTCCGCTACCATGATGTTAACGCTGACCGCGTTACATGCTGGGCTGATAGACCTACCGGGGGCTGCGGCTTTAGTTATCGGTGCTGATATCGGCACCACCAGCACCACTGTCTTAGGTAGTTTGACGGGCAGCGTCATAAAAAAACAGCTGGCGCTAGCGCACCTACTATTTAATCTCGTTGTCGATCTCGGTGCCTTTTTTCTATTGCTACCCTTGCTACCAGAGTTGCTCAACTGGTTATCAATTTCCGACCCGCTCTACTCACTGGTCGCCTTCCACAGCTGCTTTAATCTGCTTGGCTTACTGTGCTTTCTCCCCTTTTTAAAACCCTTTTCGCGCTGGATAGGGCACCGCTTTAATGGCTTAGAAACGCCAGCGCCTTCGATTCAATCAATGCCGACAGAAATTCCCGAGGCTGCGCTATCAGCCATGATGAAACACGTGCATTCAATTTGGTTGCAAGCGTTCACTAATAACCTGCAGCACTTCAAATTAACCACCTCCGAATTCGACGTACAGATCGATAACGAAGCGGCATCATATCTAGCCGTTGAGAGTTCAAACGGGGCATGGCAGCAACACTATGAGTTAATCAAGGACCACGAAGATGAGCTGATGCAGTTTGCCCTACGACTGCAACAACAGCCCCTGGATGAAGGGCAGGCACAGCAACTGGCGCAATTACTCGAAGTCATACGCTCATTGGTTTACGCCTGTAAAACACTCAAAGATATTCATCATAATTTGCAGCACCTACACAGCAGTGATAACGCCGCAGCTAACACGCTGTTCTCCCTGCAACAGCAGTTTCATCGTGATTTTTACAAACAGCTGGCTACCTTGATGAACAACAAACATGCCGCCGATTACGTGCATGAAGAAATCGAAACCTTACTAACCGCCAATGATCAGCATTATCAAACAATGAATACACGCGTGTACGCAGCAGCTGATTACCAGGACAAAACTGACAACGAAATTCTGATTGACGATGATGCTCAGCTATCCACGCAACTGAATGTTAATCGCGAAATTCATCATGCTAACAAGAGCCTGATACAATCATTACAGCAGTGGCTAAGTCTCACACCGCTGTCAGGTGTTGCGGCTAAAACAGCAGCTTAGGAGAAGGAAACAATGAGTGAATCCAAACTCCAAAAAAACCATAAACCTCGCATTTCTTTTTTCGGTGCAGCCGGCACGGTAACAGGGTCACGTTATCTGCTGGAAACACAAAATTCTCGTATCCTGGTGGATTGCGGTCTATTCCAGGGCTACAAGTTTCTGCGCGAGAAAAACTGGCAGCCCTTCCCCGTCGATGCTGCCTCAATTGATGTGGTGATCCTCACCCATGCGCATTTAGATCACAGTGGTTATTTGCCGGTGCTGGTGGCTCAGGGTTTTAAAGGCCCGATTTACAGTACAGCGGCTACTCGTGATCTCTGTAAAATTCTGTTGCTTGATTCGGCCAAAATTCAGGAAGAAGAAGCCAACTTCCGTAATCGTCACCACATCAGCAAACACCATCCCGCAAAGCCACTCTATACATCAGACATGGCCGAAAAAGCGCTAGCACTGTTTGAACCGGTTGATGAGGGGAAAAGTGCCAGCTTTGGCGATATGCAGGTTCGTTTTCACCCCAACGGTCATATCCTTGGCTCAACCTACTTAGACGTGTGCCTGGCGGGTAAACATATTCTTTTCAGCGGTGATCTGGGCCGCCCCAGCGATTTAATCATGCGCCCGCCTGAGCCTCCTTGTTATTGTGATTACCTGGTTATTGAATCCACTTATGGAAACCGGCTTCACGATCAGCGAGATTTAATGACCATCGTTGCCGATATTGTGAATGAAACAGTGAGTCATGGCGGCAGTGTGTTAATCCCCTCCTTTGCCGTTGGCAGAGCACAAGGCATGCTCTATCTGATCCAAACATTGCGTAATAAAAAACGTATTCCCTATCTGCCCATTTACCTGGATAGTCCGATGGCCATCAGTGCTACTGAATTAATGCAGCGTCACCACCACCTGCACAAACTCAGTCACAAGCAATGCCTGAAGTTATCTCACGACATACAGTTTTTACGTACCGTGGAGCAATCCATGGCGCTCAATGAAGTCGTGATGCCCTGCATCATTGTCTCAGCCAGTGGCATGGCCACGGGCGGGCGTGTGCTTCATCACTTGAAACGCATGTTGGGAAATCATCGCAATACTGTCATGTTTGCCGGCTATCAAGCGGGCGGGACACGCGGCGCGCGCTTAGTCGCCGGTGAACCCAAAGTTAAAATTCATGGTCAGTATTACAAGGTTAAAGCCAGAATCGAGAATATGGACTTTCTGTCTGCCCACGCTGACTGCGATGAGATTTTACAGTGGCTGAAACAAATACCGGCGGCACCAAAACACTGCTTTGTCACTCATGGAGAAGCCGAAGCCGCTGATCAATTACGTATAAAGCTTAATGAGGAATTAGGATGGTCGGCCTCAACTCCACAAATGGGCGAGTGCCAAATTCTCAGGTAAATCTGCTTAGGCTGAAATTAGCGTTATAGTAGAAATCATCAGCAAACGGGGAGTCTCTATGAACGTCACCCTCACCCACATCGCACTGCACGTAAAGGATATTGATGCCTGCATTGCTTTCTATCAGGACTACACGGGCATGCAGATTGTGCGTGATCGTAAAACCCATGACAGTCACGTCTATTGGTTGGCTGAGCCAGGCAAGGAAACCGAGTTTATTATGGTGATCATGCCTGCTGGATCAGGGCGCAATCAATCCGAAAAAGACCTGTCCCATTTAGGTTTTGCGGTTTCAAGCCATGCAGATGTGGACACCATCGCCAAACGAGCAGCCAACGATAATGTTCTCGTTTGGGAGCCCCGACAGGAACCCTACCCCGTTGGTTATTACTGCGGCGTACGCGACCCCGACGGTAACTTTGTTGAGTTCAGTTACGGGCAGCCATTAGGGCCCGGGGCCAAAGAATAACAACTGACAAGTTCCTGTCGCCGCTGGTAGCCGCGCCATAAAATCACCCGAAGCATGGACCCTATGGAAAAGAGTCGTCACCACTATCATCGAAATAAAAGGTCGCCCCAGAGGCTAACAACGGGATAATTAGATGGGTGGCTTCCTCCTCCGCATGTACAACGGGCGTGATAACAACAACACTCAGTAACACAAATAGGATAAGACGCGCACTGTAGTCGTAAATTGATAAGTTCATTGTTACTCGCCCCTTTGTTAATTTTATTAAGGACATAACAATGCTAACTTCATCTATTCTTATTTCAAATCAACGAGCTATCATTTCAAACAAAACATGTGCTACTGATCCGTTTTATCTTTACCTTCGGTATCACCGGAAAGTTCATCAAGCTGGTCTTCCAGCTCATCAAACGCAATTTCAATAAGAAAATCTTCTTCGTCTTCATCAGCGGCGGGGGGCACTGGCTCCTCTGAAATAGCCTCCTGCGACAACGTCGCTTGTGCATCAAGCTGACTCCACTCATCCGCCAGTTCGGTCTCTTCTGTGAAGATATCATCGAGCTCAATCTCGATTCCCAGCTCATTGGAGCTTTCAACTGTTTCTAAAGCAAAGTCTGGCTCTGGCTCTGGCTCTGGCTCTGGCTCTGGCTCTGGCTCTGGCTCTGGCTCTGGCTCTGGCTCTGGCTCTGGCTCTGGCTCTGGCTCTGGCTCTGGCTCTGCAACAGCTTGTATCGCTTCTTCGCCCTCTTCCAACTTGTTAGCTGGTTTTTTGTTTTGCCAGAAATAAAAACCCAATAATCCAAGTCCGCCTGCCAAGCTCACACTCATAACAACAAGCCACCAAACACTGCCAGTCTCTCGAACTTCCTCTGGTGCAGCTGAACGCTGAGCTAGCGCCTCATTATCAGAAGTTAGCGATAGTTCATCTGCCGCTTCAGATTCAAGATCCTTCTGAACTAACGCTACGGATTTACGTAACTCAATCAAGATAGGTTTGGGTTTAAAATTTATGTCACGCCCTGACGTTGTAACACCCGTAAATTCGAGTTCCACACGAAACTCGGTACTGACGCCATCATCGACCAGAGTTAATTGCCACTGTTGTTGATTATTTTGGCTTACCGTACGAAATTGCTGCTTATCTGAGGAGTCCGTAATGGTGGCGATCAAACGGCTTTTGTAGGTTTGAATATCACTGTCTTTGGATGTCACGATGATCAGATAACGTTTTTGGCTATCAACCTGCTCGGTGCTGACCGTCATACTGAGTAACGGATAAACCTGTATTGGATAATCAACGGCACGATGATGATCAAGTGTCTTTTGCGCAACGGTTAATTGATAGTGTCCCTGCGCCGTAAAGCTCTGTAGGCGATCTTCAGACTGCCCCAGAGGCTGCTTGTATATTTCCTTACCTTGTTGATGCAGGCTGGCGATAACGTTGTGTAACGTATCTGTATTAGCACCACTCACCTGCGGACGCTCGCCAACCACATAGGTTGCCTGTAAACCACTAGCCGCAAGCTGTGGCGTTGCATCAACATAAATACGGCTCAGTGACGACAGTCCCGCGGGTAACTGCCAAAGCCCTGGCACAGGGGCATCAAAGTGCTTTAGGGTGTAATTGTCGTCCGCGCTCCATTCAAAAACTTTTCCGTCGGGTGCCTGTACAAACTGTTTTTGATTCTCTGCCGGGCCAACAAAAAGACCAGAAAAACGCTTCACACCGCTATCAATTACAACCTGATTATTTTCAATGGGAATATAATTTTGCGATGAAAAATCCTGGCTGAGAGTCAGCACAGTTTGTAGTAAAGATTGTTGATCCTCGGCCGTAAAAGAAAAACCACCGGTTTCCTTGGCAAGTGTTGTAAGCAACGCCTTATCAGCCTGCTCTGTCAGCGCCAGTGTATGGATGACATAACCTGCCTGTCGCAATTTAGGTAGTTTTCCCCGCAGTAGTTCATGGCGTTCAAGCGCATTTGCGTCAGCGCCGGAATAAAGATTAATGGCCCCGGCGCTCAATAATAAAATCACGCGCCGGTAATTATCGTCAGCCCGCGCAAGATCGAAACTGGCTTTGCGCATTACCGCCTGAATATTGCGATGAAGGGCTACAGGTTTAATTGTTTGCAACTGCGCCTTAGCATTAGCTCGCCAAGTATCATTAACGGTTTGGTGCTTTACCAGATGATTGACGTACTTCCCATAGCTCCAAATGCCGGCCCGACTACCATCAGGCAAACGATCCACCAGTAGTTGTAGGGCATTAATAAATTCTAGCTCAGGAAAGGCAGTTTTTGACTGTTGAGAAATATCGACAAGGATTCGCAAATCAATCGGCTTACGCTCCGAGACCCCTGCCATCAACAAAGTAGGCGAGAATAAAAGGAACAGAAAAATAACAACAATTCTGTTTTTTATCATTAAGTTAAAGCTCTTATTTAAATTCAATTATTGTATTTATTGTTGGCTTCGCAGCTGCCGATTTACTCTTCCCCTGACTCAACTGAAGACCTTTTTGCCACGACTTTATTTCTGATAATACAAACAGGAACAAACAATAATAGCAGCCCGGCATAAACCAGTAGAATGTATTTTAGACCACCCCAAGCGCCTGACCAGCCTAAGGTAAGGCCATCAAATAAAACCAACATCAATGCAGGCGTTAGATCTGTTTGCTCGGCAACCAGTTTCGCTGGTGTAAACAGCAATGCTGCCACCAATGCTACTAACGCCACGACCACTTCTGGCACGTTGATATAGCGAAACAAGCGCCAGCTTAGATATAGCAAGCCAATGCCAGCCACCACATAAAGTGCCCAGAGGTAAAAATAAAACTGACTCATAGAATCACGATTTCCAATAATAAAAAGGGGCTTACTGGCGCAGAGGACGAACAACTCAGTTGGGTAAAATAAACTCTACATCGGAGCTTTGGTCGCTTTTCATCAACATCGCCAGCGCGTCGGCAACAGATAGGTTATTAAACAGCACCTGATATAAACCGTTCACCAACGGCATATAAATACCCATTTCATCGGCTTTTTGCTTAACCAGTTTCAGCGTGTTGACACCCTCAGCCACTTCACCCAATTCAGCCACAATAGTTTCCAGTGTACCGCCTTTACCCAGCGCGTAACCGACACGATAGTTTCGACTTAAGGGTGACATACAGGTAGCAACCAAATCGCCCACGCCAGCTAAGCCTATGAATGTCATAGGGTTAGCGCCCATTTGTACGGCAAAGCGGCTCATTTCCGCAAGACTGCGGGTAATCAGCATACTACGGGTATTTTCTCCCATACCCAACGCTGCGGCTAAACCGGAGATAATGGCATAGATATTTTTTAACGCCCCGCCAAGCTCTACACCGAACATGTCACTGCTGGCATAAACGCGAAAATAGTCGTTAGCCAGCAGTGCCTGTACTCGGGTTCTGAGTTCATCATTATCGCTGGCAATCACGGTGGCCGTTGGCATGTGTTTGCCAATTTCCTTCGCTAGATTTGGCCCACTCAACACACCAACAGGCTGACCATTAGTTGCTCGTTGTAAGGCTTGGCTCATCAACTCAAAGCCACCGGGCACCACACCCTTAGTGGTGCTCACCAGTAGTTGGTCAGCTGACAAATAGCCAGCCATCTCCGTCACAACGCTGACAAAGGCACTACTGGGCAGTGAAACTAAAACAAGCTCGGCGCCCTCCACCACGGCACGTAAATCAGTATTCGCCACCAGGTTTTCGTGCAGTGGGTAATCCGGCATATAGCGCTGATTAACATGGTTAGCGTTAATTGCCTGCGCCTGCGCCTCGTCACGCAGCCATAATCGAGCCTGATGACCATTTTCTGCAACGATATTTGCCAGCGTGGTACCGAAGCTACCACCACCAAGTATCGCAACCTGTGTCTTGTTCATTACGCAATATTCCTTATTTTCGCATTCGATAAGCTTAGCCATAAAAATGACAGGTTTTCGGCTTACCAATAACCTTATAATTCTAGAAATCCTCTTGGAATTATGAGGTTATAGCATTTTTATTTTTTTGGGTTTAGACTTCCCTGCAGGCTAATTGAGAATCAGTCCCATTAGAGAAAGGTTAGCCCTACTGACACACGCCAAAATGGCGTCACATTCAATTCTGCAGGGATGCCGGAAATTAAATAATCAGCAACTGATGTACAACCCCCATTTTATGGGCAAGACACATACAATGCGAGCATCCAAGGGTCAAAAGACTCAACGTATTTTGGTACTAAATGCCAAAGGTGGCTGTGGAAAAACTACAGTAGCCACTAACCTAGCCTGTCAATTTGCCAATGAAGGCCACAGCACAGCACTAATTGATTACGATCCACAATGCTCCAGTTCACAATGGCTGGAAATGCGCCCAAGCCATTTACCGATCATTCATAGCATTTCTGCGCATCGAAACAATGCTCGTACCACCAGCGTCTGGCACCTAAAAGTACCCGTTGGCACCGCTCGCGTTGTAGTTGACACACCCGCCCGCCTGGACGACATGAGCGCCGTCAAGTTAATCCGTGAAGCCGACACCGTACTTATTCCCGTCATCGCTTCGCCTATCGACATTCGCGCCGCGATCCCGTTCATTGAAAAACTGCTGAAATCGTCAGAACTGAGAAACGCTGACAAACGCATTGCCGTAATTGGTAACCGATCACGTAAAAACAGCAAATCCTATAAGAGCCTAAACGCCTTTCTGGAAACCTATAATATTCCCTTTTTAAGCAGTTTACGTGCTACGCAAAATTATGTTCGGGCTGCTGAAGAAGGTATTGGTGTCCAGGAACTTAAATTGAAAAGCGCTCAACCTGATGTTGAACACTGGCGCTCACTGGTGCGCTGGATTGAAAACGATCATTCTTCGCAGCCCCAGCCTTAGATCAACCCATAACCAAAATTAAAATGCTATTTTACAGAAGTCCTACTTTTGACGTGATTATTACACGTTAAATAGCACTTACCCCGCAAGCCAACGAACAATTATCACTGATACGCCGGAACCAGTTGTACATTGGCTGAACGCCATCATTATCGACATTAGGCGCTCCATGTCCCGCCAGCACCTCATTAAGGTTGACCGTGCGCATCTCCACACTAAAGCGGGTACGGTTACTAATATTCTCTACACTGGCATGAAGATGCGCACTAGAGAAACACAGTAAATCACCGGGATTCAGCATCACCGGGGAAATATGGCTGTCATCCACAGGTTCTGAGGGTAAAGGCACCGAAGAGTACGGTACCTTGCGTTCTTTATTCGGCAGCATGTTGCGTTGACGGATATACTCATCAATCGACCAGGTGGCCGTATCGTTAGCCAACGGACGTTGCCAATATTCAGGATAAAAAGCCATGCTGCGTTCAGGCGTGAGCGAATAAATAGGTGCCCACCAGTTAAGTTGTGCGTTGATTGTTGCTCCCCAACTGTCGCGATGCACATCCACCCAACCACAACGACCACCACCGTGCGTTCCTCCACAAGGGACTGCTCGTAAAGGAAAGTGATCCCAATAGGTGGTACCGTGATCAACGCCCACCTGAGCCAGCGCCTTAAAAAACAATGCCTTGGGTTCCTGACTAGTACGAAACTCATGCTGCGCCCGCCCCATCAACTCCAGATAATCTGCTTCATCCAGACGCTCTTGAATAGTCGTCGGATCGCCTTCACCCAGATGTTTTTTTAACAACTGCCCCGTGTAATTAATCAGCTCATACATCGCAGGCACATCGCGAAACAACAGTACTTCGCCATTAAACAGCATTTCGCTGCGCTGGCGTTCGCTAAGGTGGTGAGAGCATTCAGTTAATTGCATTGAGAAACCTGATACGTTAAAAGCCTCGACAAATTATGCGCTATTACCAAAAGCGACGCATACCCTTTTCAGGCAAAAAAAAGGCGCTAGCCTCAAGGAGGCTGCGCCTAAAATGACCGGTAACCAAGGGGACGATTAACGGCTTACTACAATCAACTTAATGTTAGGGGGAACGCTAAGCTGTCTTACAAAGGTGTTTTCAAAGGCTGACTGAAGCCTAATTACGCTGCTTCTGGCAGCGTAGGTTTTGCATCATTGCTGCTATCATTAGCAGCCTGATTTTTACAAATATTTACCTGGTTAACAGATTTCATCTGTTTTCTAACAGGCACATATTTTTCCAATTTGATTTTGCTAACAGTTTCCATCACTGAATCTCCTTACAATTTTGATTTACTTAAACTTTTTCTGAGTCTTCTAACTCGATGGGGTCATTATATTGATTTACTGAAAAATGATAATCCCGTTTATTTGCAAATCACCTTTACCATATAGCAATAATAAAAGTTAATTACTGCGACTATTTCGTACATGCTTATAAAACACTAGCTAGAACGGGGTTTAGTGAAGTTTCAGGGGCGCGCTGACCACTAAAAAGCCCACCTAATCCTGAAAACCTGGCATTCATTGCAATATTTTCTTGCTGAAAATTAATTGCAACGACACTTTCATCCTGACTGCCAAAAAGACCACCCAACCCAACAAACCGGGAACTGCTTGCACGATGCCGATACTTTACTGACACTTTACTTTCATCCTGATTACCAAAAAGACCACCAAATCCTGCAAATCGAGCACCGCTTACAGCACTTCCATCGCATGCGGTACGTGCACTATTTAGTTGGTCACAAGTGTTGGTCATAGCCGTAGCCGAAACGGCCATAAATAATGCGAAAATTGAAATCATTTTTTTCATTGGAAGATCCTTTTAAAGTTCCGGTACTGGTAAATCGGCTCTTTTTTATGAGCGACCCGATTCAATAAGACCATTATATTTATTTACAAATAAATGATAATTGCATATTTCTGCAAATTACCTTTACCAAATGGTAACAATAGAACTTGCGTAATCAGCCTATTTCAAACGGAAGATGTCTTAACGAAAAAAGGAGGGGGGCAGCCGATATCCTATCCAACTAAAACACCCTCCCCGCACTACTGATCAACGACCAATTAAGCGAACAGTTTACTCAAATTATTGAGTACTAATTGGGTGCGTTGTAGGCAGCGCACCAACAATTCCTGTTTCTAAACCACCGCACTCAGGGTGTGCAAATCCGTTGCCTTGCTGATAAATAATGTTGTCATCACCGGTCGAGGAAACACCACCTGGCACATAGTCCAGTTTCAACGCGTCTCGTGTTTTCCAGGCCACATTATGATCAGCGCAGGATGTATCACTCCTCCCCAGCACCAATGTTTTTTTAGTTGGTATCGTACAGCGATAGCCCGCCGCCGATGCGGCCACCCACCATCGAGGCTAGCCGTGTACCAAGCTTGAATGTCTTACCATGATGGGCGGCCTTAGTATTCGCCGGATTACTGACCTGCAATCCAAAAAAGCAGTCGCCCCCTTGGGTTGCCGTTGACAGTGCTAGTTCGGGTAATAAGAAAGCGTTAGCGGTGTTGGGTTTTTGTGCTGAAATAACACGACGACCAGACCATTGATCTCTACGTTACCCCCGACTCTGGCCACCGCGCAGACTAAGTGGTTTTTTTGTAATACAAGTCGCAGACTAACTCAGCTTGTATTTAACTGGCTTGAGCGGCTCCGGTGGTGTTTCATTCAACGCTTCGGCAACCGAGATTTCATTAACACGACACAGCGCATTCAGTGGCAAATCATTTGGCTCACAGCCATAGGGGTTTTCAAGTTCTTCAGAGAGCGCATCCAGGCCAAAAAACACATAAGCGACAACGGCGGCAAAAAACGGTGCAAACCAACCTACGCTTGATGCCAAACCAAAGGGCACCAAAAAGCAGTAAAGATAAGCAGTACGATGCACCAGCAATGAATAAGCGAAGGGTAATGGTGTATTGGCAATGCGCTCATTGGCAGCCTGTACCGCAGCAATAGCCGTCAAGCGCTCGTCCAGAGTACGCACGCCGATTGAATCAATGTCACCTGCGCGATACAACGCACCCAGACGTTTGCCCATATTTCGCAGCATAAAGTCAGCCTGATTGGCTGCCGCGTCAGCTTGCTCCGCCAACTCCTTGCCAATAAAACGTGCAGCATCATCGGTGGCCTTTATTTTGCGCAAACTACCACGCAAAAAATGGGAAAATGCAGCTACATCATTCAGCAGGCCTCGACGTTCCGGGTGATTAGCGCCGATCAGTGTTTCGGTAGTACGCCCTAAACTACGCACATCGTAAACCAGTTGGCCCCAATGGCCCCGCGCTTCCCACCAACGGTCGTAGGATGCGTTATTACGAAAGCCCAGGAACAATGACAGCGCTATACCGAACACCGCAAAGGGCGCCATGCTGACGGCTGACAAATCAACATAAGCGGCATGGTATAAATATTTCACGGCCACGGAAAACAGTGCAACAACCGCAAGCTGCGGCAAAATGCGTGGAACAATCGAGCCCCGCATTAGAAACAGTAGTTGCCAGGCAGAGGGTTTATCTCGAACGATCATAGTGATTCCCTTCTATTAACGTCGTAAATTCAATCCAAAAATGTGTTTTATTATCTGGAATAGAGCCTCTACAGGGAGAGGTAAAATGGAGGCATATTTCGATCAGGTATTAATCACAGAGAAAATCAAAGCGTGAAATAAATTGCAGAAGTAAATACGGTATAAACTACAATTAAATATAAAAGTTAGTGACAATCTCTAGCGAGGAAAGATGTCACCAACTTTGTCTTTGGTCATACCTTTATGCGAATGCATTAGGCCGCTTCAGGCAGTGCCATTTTGCCACCAAATTGGCTGCCATTTACTGGCTGCTTTTGGCATACGTTTGTTTTGCTAATTGCTTTCAGCTGTTTTCTAACCGGAATATATTTTTCCAATTTAATTTTGTTACTTGTGTTCATAATAAAACTCCTTAAGCTTTTGATTTTCCTGTTGCTTACCAGCTTTATTGCCAGTTTTCTTACCAGCCTTGCGACTTGATAAAAGCATTATATTCATTTCAAATAAAATGATAATCCGATATATTTGCAAATAACTTTTACCAGCCAGTAATAATAGATCCGCTTTATTATGGATTGCTCAAGATCTTAGAAAGGAGCCAACATGTTCAATTGGGAGGGCGTCACCGAGTTTGTCGCAGTCGCCGAAACAGAGAGTTTTACCGCCGCCGCCAAACAGCTAGAGATCTCAACGGCGCAGGTCAGTCGACAGGTCAGCGCGCTGGAGAAACGATTAGCAACCAAACTGCTACACCGTACTACGCGCAAGGTTTCCGTTACTGAAGCGGGCAACATTTACTACCAGCGTTGCCGACAGATTCTAGAAGACCTGGAAACCGCTGAAGTTGCCATCAGTGACATGCAGAGCCATCCCACCGGCAAACTCAAAATCACTGCGCCTGTCACCTATGGCGAAGCCACCATCGCCCCGCTGGTCAATAGTTTTCTGGCCCAGTACCCGGATCTGGAAGTGGAGCTCAACCTGAGCAACCTTAAGAAGGATCTTATCGAAGAAGGTTTCGACATCGCCATCCGCCAGGGCAATCTTGCAGATTCCACCATGATGGCGAAACGTCTATCCTCCAGAACCTTCTATGTCTGCGCCTCACCCGCTTATTTAGAAGCACATGGCACACCGCTAACGCCCCGCGACCTGGAAAAACACAACTGTCTACAAAGCATGGATGATTATTGGTATTTCCAGAAGAACGGGAAACCTCAGAATATCCGCATCAGTGGCAACCTGCGCTCGAATAGTGGCCACGTATTACTGGATGCCGCTTTAAAAGGCATCGGTATCGTGCAGCTCCCGGGAGATTACGTCTGCCCTTATACCGACTCCGATAACAGCGACCTCACCATCTTATTGGAAGACTACCGCGCACCAGATCAAGGGGTATGGGCGCTGTATCCGCAAAACCGCCACCTGTCATCGAAGGTGCGTTTGTTATTGGATTATCTTGGTGAACAATTAGGTGACCCTTCGACCTAATTAGCTTTAAATATAGCGGACGCAAGACAGCGGGCTATTGCTAAATAGCACTGATTATCGGGAGTTAATAATTTTTTCCTTTATTTTTTATTGAGTCGTCAAATTGTCATATCCGAGAGGCACTATGCACGCATCTACTAACTGACCTCGTTAGTAGATGCAGATAAAAACACTCAAGTAAAAACTAAAGGAATTAGACAATGTCAAAAATTAACAACATCAGTCCGGAAAAATACGTACCGGTTAGAAAACAGAGAAACAAAAACTATAACGCCAAAACAGGCCAGCTAATCTGTAGCACACTTTGCGAAACATCTAACGGAACAAAGCCCTCCAGAAAAGCTGCATGACAGTAATTAGTAAATCGTCCGTAGGTCGCACCAAAAATAACGAAACTAGAAAGGTACGACCTAGCTACCCAACCCTTGAATTAGGCCAAATAACAGGCTGCCTTAGCCTGCTACGAGCCGAATGCTACTGCCCTCACGGCCAGCAATCACATCCAGCCGTTGCGACATTTGCTCCTTAAGGTCGGGCACATGGGATATCACACCCACCATACGACCAGAAGCCTGCAAATCAATCAAGGTACGTACCGCTAAATCTAGTGATTCGGGATCAAGGCTGCCGAAGCCTTCATCGATAAATAGTGTATCCAACCGAATACCGCCCGCATAAGCCTGCACCACATCAGATAGTCCCAACGCCATGGCCAAGGCAGCCATAAAGCTTTCACCGCCTGACAGCGTCGCTACCGGGCGCACCTTACCGGTATAAGCATCTTCTACCTCAAGATCCAAACCTGAGGCCTTATTGCCCTTGCTGCGATCTTCCTTGCGCAGCAACTGATAACGCCCCTTGCTCATCATGTTAAGTCGCTGGCTGGCTTCCAGTAACACATCATCGAGCAACACACTCAGCACAAAACGTTGCAGGCTGACTTTATCACCTGTCTGGCCATTGGCCACATCACTGAGCGTACCAATAACTTTGTACTCATCCTCTAGCGCTTTGCAGTCAGCTTTAGCCTCTGCAAGCTTCTTCTCGGTGTTTTGTAAGGCGGTAAGGCGCTTATCCAGCACAAGCCAACTTTCTTCAGCCTCACGCTTTTCCTGTTCGGCGATTTGCTTTGCAGCTTCAAATTCAGCCAGATCTGGTTTCTGTTGTCCATCAAGCGTCTTTTGTTGCTGATCTAGCGAACCTCTCACACGCTGACATTCGGCATCATATTCAGCGATACCCTGCTGCAACGTTTTAAAGTCAGCCTCACTAAAACCGGCGTTGATATAATCCTGTTGAATTTCAAAACAACTAGCCTGCAAGACCGCCGACCAAGCGTCATCAGCCTGTTTTAACAGTACCTCAGCACGTTCTTGAGTTTCGATAGCCGCTTGTTCGGTGGCTTTTGCTGCTTGCCAGGCGGCACTGGCCAGATCATATGACTCACGTGCCTGCTTGATCTGTTGCTCAGCAACACTAATCGTATTTTGGGCTTTAACAATCGCCGCCTGTAAAGCGCCTGTTTGACGATATTCTTCGGGTAACTCCTGCTCAGCAGCTGAAACACCTGAATTAGCAGTTGCCAGTTGCGCCGTTATTTCGGACCGATGCTTTGTTGCCTCATCCAGCGCTGTCCTTGCCTGCTCTTCGCTAGCTTTTAATCCATTGATGCTTTCTTCAAGCTCAATCAGCTGCCGCTGTTGTTTGAGTAACTTCGCGACATCCTGCTTCACGGTATCGTGCTGTTGTTGCAGCTGAGCTATCGGCTGGTTCGCCGCATCACCTAATTTGGCTACTGCCTGATCGTATTGCGTCTGCAAAGACTTCACATGACTGTTAAGGCTTGCATAGTTTTCTCGTGCAGATGTTAATTTATCTGCCGCCTGCTGCTGATCAGTTCTGGCTTGCTCCAATTCCAGTTCAGTCGGTAGTATCTGTTCGCTGTGCGCAGGCTGCGGGTGCTCACTACTGCCACAAACGGGACAAGGTTGTCCGGTATTTAAATCCAGCGCAAGAATAGCCGCCTGACCTTGGTGCCACGCCAGCTCAAGTGTTTTGGTATTTGTTTCTAATGCCTTGTGCTCGTCACTAAGCTTTTTACCCTGTTCTTTAGCCTGCTCAAGATTCTTCTCTGCTTGATCAACTTGATGCTGTAAACCCTGCAACGTAACTTTGTCGGCTAACTGATCTTCTAAACCTTTAAGCTGCAATTGCTTATCAGACAAAGTGCTCAACTCGCGCTGAATATCCTGCTGCAGACCCTGGGATTTGTCACGATCATTGATACTCGTTTTTAGCGACAACTCAGCCTTACTCGCGTTTTCTTTTGCAGCACTTTCTTCTGTTTCAACCTTACGTAAAGCTGCTTGAGCTTGAGCTAATTGTTCACTACGTTCGTGGTAACTTTCGAGCCTTGTTAGCTGCTGCTTGGAGGCATCCAGTTGGCCTCTTTTCTGCTCGGCTGCGTTGTTCGTTTTGCCCGCTTCTTCAAACGCTGTTTTACAATCTCCTTGCTGTTGGATAGCCTTTTTCAGTTTTCCCTTGGCCTCACTTAACGCCTGCTGATTTCGCGCGATCTGCTCAAATTCTGGTTTGATTTTTTGCGCCTGCTCGGCTTGTTTGAGCTGATCGCGATGAACATCAATAGCATTCTTTTTATCAGCCAACTGCTGCTGCTGAGCCTCTGCTTCGGCTAGGTTTTCAAAGCTAACCAGCACCGCGTTAGCTTTAAGTAATTTATTAGAATTATCTACTAACTCTTTATTTTTAATATCTTTTGATTTTAACGCTTCTTCGCATTCTGGTTTAAGTGACGTTAGCTCTTCAACGAGTGCCTGCGGGCTATCAAGTTCAGAACCTTCCAATATGCCCACCTGAACATGCTCAAACTTTTGCACTTCACGACGAATTTCAGCTGACTGAGCTTTAAGATTATCTTCGAGCTTTTTATACACCTGCGTTTGAAACAGCTGACCAAAAATCTGCTCACGATCCTTGGAATCGGCCATCAATAATTGTCGGAATTTGCCCTGCGGTAACACCATCACTTGACGAAATTGATCGGCATTGAGACCTGTTCTATTTTCAATTTCAGCAGTGGCGTCTTTCACTTTTCGTGCAACGATTAGCTGCTCTTCGCCAGCACTATTGAGAGACCATAATTGCGCTTCGGTGGAGTGACTAGTCGTGCCCTCACCGCGTAATTTTGGTTTCTGCTGTTCCGGTACACGACGGATGCGATAATGCTGTCCGGCCAGTTCAAAAGTCAGCGACACTTCGGCAAGTGTTTCAGCCGGTGCGAGGTCACAACGCATCTGACTGCCTTCACGTTCATCACCGGTAGTTTGCCCGTAAAGCGCAAAACAGATGGCATCGAGAATCGTCGTTTTACCCGATCCCGTCGGGCCATTAATCAGAAACAGCGGCGCATCACCAAACTTATCAAAATCTACCGTTTCAGTGCCTGGGAACGGACCAAACGCGGTCATGGTTAAACTAAGAGGACGCATCTATTTCCCTCCCTGATGAATGGCAGTCAGTGCATCTTTAATAATGTCACTTTGCGGCTCACTCAACTCGTCACCACTGATCTGCTGGAAAAAGTCACCGAACATTTCCAGTTCACCCTTTTTCAATTGCTCTCGCAACATTACTCGCTGCTCCCCTGTCGACATCAAACCCGGGCGCTCCAGATGCAAGACGTTGGGGTACACCGCTCGCAACTTGCCCATAATGTCGAGAATGGCATGTGTATCCGTCAGTCGAACCAACAGATAATCCTCATTGTTCGGATCGTTCCTTCCCTGCTCCAGCAGCTCATCCAACGCACCTTCCAACACACGCATATCACGCAGTGCTTTAAGCTCAATTTGCTCAATGTTGCACTGTCCCTCGGCGTCCAGATCGACCAAAGTCACCGACTTGTGGTGATTTTCTTCAGAAAAGGAGTATTTAAGAATCGAACCGGAATAACGAATATGCTGCGCGCCCTTAAACTGGCGGCCGTGCAAATGGCCCAGTGCCACGTAATTAAAATCCATAAAGTGCTTGGGCGATACCCGATCTGCGCCACCGATAGACAACGGCCGCTCTGATTCAGATTCCTCTCCGCCATCCAAGAAACAATGACTCAGCACCACACTACGGCGCTCTGAGCCATTGTGTTCATGCACTTGCGCCACCAAATGCGCCATCGCCTCATCATGTGTTGAGGCCTCCACAGCAAACACATCACGCACCATGACTGGATCAGCATAGGGAATACCGTAAAAGGCCACATCACCAGCATCATCTGAAAGAATGATAGGTGTCTGTTGATTCAGCAACGGTCCAACAATATGCAAACCCGCGCTAGCCATCTGCCCTGCCCCGAACCCCAAACGTTCGGGGCCATCGTGATTGCCAGCAATCATAATCACCGGCACCTTAAGCTCCTTACAAATACAGTTAATCACCTCATCCAGCAACTCAACGGCATTAGCGGGCGGCACCGAACGATCATAGATATCACCAGCTACCAGCACTACATCCACCTGCCGCTCGCTGATCAAATCGATAATTTGATTCAGCACATGGTGCTGGTCTTCCAGCAGCGAAACATTGTGAAACTGGCGGCCAATATGCCAATCGGAGGTGTGGAGTATGCGCATTACTTTTGTGTGCCCTGTTGTTGGGTAAATTGAGTCATTCCCGCCGACAAAACGCGGAAACTCTATTTTCGGAAAGGGGCTGAGTATAACTGATCAAAGCGGCTGAATTGATGTTCTGAACAACGAAAATAAACTTGTACAAATTTAGCCCTATCACCCACAACAGCTCTGTTAACAACCGGGTTGGTATTGCCCTACGGGATAAGGCAGAATGGCCCAATGACAGATTCGATCACTCAGTTTTCCCCGCTAGTCCTTAGCATTATCATCTGGGCCGCTATCCTGTGGGGCGCAAACTGGTTGCTGCTGGCTCGCCAACCAGACCTTGGCAACGAGCGTAAATTCCCGCGTCAGCTGATTATGCTGGCCTTGACGATTGTTGCCCTCATCACCGCCATTCTTGCCCTGCCCATCAACGAGTCATCCCGCAATCAACTGCTGGGCTTAATCGGCCTGATCATCTCCGGTGTGGTGGCCTTTTCGTCAACCACGATTGTCTCCAACCTGATGGCCGGCTTATTGTTACGGATCACCAAACCGTTTCGAATTGGCGATTTTGTCAGTGTCGGCGAACACTTTGGTCGTGTCAGCGAACGTGGTTTGTTTGATACTGAAATCCAAACCGAATCACGTGAGCTGGTATCCCTGCCCAACACCTACTTCATCAATAATCCGGTCACAACCACGCGCAGCTCCGGCACTATTATTTCCCACACCTTGTCACTGGGTTATGACAGACACCATTCAAAAATTGAACCGCTGCTCATCCAGGCTGCTGAGCAATGTGGTCTTACCGACCCCTTTGTGCAAATCACAAAACTGGGTGACTTTTCCGTCAGTTATCGCATCGCAGGATTGTTAACCGAAGTGAAACAGCTGCTTACAGCGCGTTCCAATCTTTGTCGACATATTCTTGATTCGCTGCACGAAGCAGGCGTTGAGATCGTCTCACCAACCTATATGAATCAACGTCCTCAAGATTCACATAACAGAGCCATACCTAGAATTACACGCACGGCACCCACTGAGGAAAATGAAGACTCCGGTTCAAACTCCCATGACATCGCCTTTGATAAAGCCGAGCAGGCGGAGAAAGTAGAAAACCGCAGGCAAAAGCTGAAGGATGACATCAAGCAACTTGAGGCATCCCTGAAAGAAGCCTCCGAGCAAGATGCAGAGGAAATCAAAGAACGCATTCAGAGCAAAACCAAACTGCTTCAGGCGCTTGAGAAGCGTGAAGAGCAAAGCAAAGACGCTCGGTAAATCATCCTCATGAATCACGAATATCTCTTTGTTTATGGCACCCTGCGCAGGGGCGCAACATCACCAATGGACAAACTACTTGCGCGCCACTGTGAATTTTCCTCAGAGGCTTTTATACAAGGCGTGCTTTATGACATCGGCGGCTATCCAGGCGTAACCGAGTCAGCAAAACCGGCCGACAAGGTGTATGGCGATCTTTATAAAGTCCAATGGGCCACTCAAATGTGGCCCAAGCTGGATTACTACGAGCATTGCTCAAACGCTTACGTAAAACCGCATCAATACGCCAGAAAAAAGCGGCCTGTATCACTAGAGAATGGCGAGACAATTCAGGCTTGGGTTTATCTGTTTAACTGGAAAACCGGTGGGCTATTTAAAATAACGTCCGGCGATTATTTGAATTACTTGGAAAGAGAGCGCTAAACGAACCAGTGCTACAGCGGCCTGCATCATAAACAGGTGTCGCCAATAGATGAGCAAGATCCACCAGCATTGAGGTCATCATAATCAAACAGACAAATTTCCAATGCCGGTGAAAGAGAAGTCCAGATTATGATCGCAGGAATAATAAAATATAAACGGATATGAATTCGGAATGATTTTCGATGCAATGATTTTTCATTGCGAGGGACTCAAATGCCCAACCAAGCCTCTGCTTCAACTTTGGTACGAAATACTTTTGGGGTTGGCGCTATTTCAGCAAGCTCTGCATATGCTCTATACATATTTAATAAGCCAAATTCTATTTGTGAATTTCCAACATAGGCCGTTTTTTCATGGGTAGCAACAGCCCTGACAATGTCTGAAATCTCAACAAACTCCTCATTTGTCATTGTATTTAAATTTGAATACGAAAAATCCCAAATGACAAATTTCTTCACCTTCGAATAATTCTCTCGGATCACATCAGTGATCTCCTTACACACACAATCCCCCTCAGGAGTGAATGTAAATAAATCACCGTTATATTCATTTGTGATCGTTATCATTTGTTTATTCCGGCCCCACCGGTAGAAATCGTGACCGAAGCATTGTACCAGAGGTATTTATAAGCGCGAGCCTGATTGTCTCGTTACAATAACAATTGAGGGCTACTTGTTCTCCGTTTGGTCTTTGCTTTCAATGCTGAGGAGCGGCTATACAAACCCTGATGGTAATAACCGTATGCCAAAGGCATTTCGGTTTCTATGACTCAATCGTTAATTCTGAAACTAATCCAGCGTATTATTTAACAGCCTTAAAACTCATTCCCTTTTAAACAGAGATACCCTTGGGGTAGAGCGCCTATATTTCCAAAATCAGATCACCGAGCAAAATGCTAAACAAGATTAAATATTTAAAACGTTTCAGAAAAATACACCGTGAAAAGCCTGATTATTGGTATCTTCCTGAAGACAATCTAGGGTATTGAATAGCCCCCATAAACCTAGTCTCATCTACAAACCCCTTCGCGAAGGGATAACGACTAGTCCATCATTTCGAATCCTTTACTAGCGCCCGGTAATTGGAATCAGGCCGCTAAACGAACCAAACGCCATTGGTTAATTGGCAATCAATAGAATCCAGAGCCATATGAATAACCAACCCAATGCCCACATAACGTAGCTTTGGTATTAAACAAAACACCCCGTATGTGATGATGGGCAGTAGGGTATGCAATGGATGAAAGCCAATACTACAACGGCCAGCATCATAAATTGGTGTCGCCAATAAGTGATCCAAATCCACCAGCATTGTGGACATCATAACCAGATAGGCGAGCTTCCAGTCTCGCCGGAAGAAAAGTCCGACGATAATGGCAGGTAGAATAAAGTGCGAAAGGATATGGATGCTGAGCAGCCTCTTTTGGCTAGGGAAAGCGGCTAGGTGCGGTAAATTGTCTCGATCAGGTGATAACCAAACTTGGTTTTAATCGGCCCATGCACCTTCAGCACGGGCTTTTTGAACACCACATTATCGAAGGCTTTGATCATCTGACCAGGACCAAACTCACCCAAATCACCGCCCTTTTTGGCGGAATTACAGGTCGAATGTTTTTTAGCGAGCGTCGCGAAGTCCGCACCACCTGCGAGCTTCTTCTTAATCGCTTCAGCTTCTTCTTTGGTTTTCACCAAAATGTGTCGTGCGCATGCTCTGGCCATAAGTTACTCAGCTTCTTTTACGCGAACTTTGCTTTTATCTATTTTCGTGCCGTTAAGTTTGGAAATTGCGCCTTTAGCTTCATCCTTTACAGGCATTTCAACAAAAGCAAAGCCCTTGGATTCACCGGTCACTTTATCTAAAACCAACGTGCAATATTCAACGTTACCGTGTTCTTCAAAAATAGCCTTTAGTTCGGCCTCTGTTGTCGTACGAGCAAGATTTCGAACTAATAATTTCATGGGGCATCCATTATTTGAGAATAAAGAGGTGAAGCGTTGATGCAGCGTGCTGCGCGGCGGATTATCACAGAATAAGCAAGCTAAACCAAATGCCTTAGCTGTTTTGCAACGCTACGGCTCAAATAATGCTCTTCAACTTCAATGCGTCAACCACCAGCTTCCGTCGTAAGGGCAAATCAACCTGATCATTTATAATCATGTGATGCGCAAAAAACCACACCTCATCGCCTGCTTCAACGTAACCAACATACCATCCATTCTCGCCTTTCCAACCTGTTTTTGCCCGCAACTTATATGTCAGTGTCTCTTCAACAAGCATGATTTCTTTCAGGATTTTGAAGTTGCGTTTCTTAACAGGTAACTGTTCTAAATAGACTTTGCGGAGGAAGTTAATTTGTTCGCGGGGTGAGACACGTAAATCACCCTCTAACCAAAAAGTTGTGACATCACGACCCGTTTTCTTGTTGGCATAATCAAAAACATCAAGGTATTGCTTGTAGCGAGAGTCACCAACTTGCTTTGCAAAGCGCTGATAACACCAAACGCAGGAGCGAGCAAACGCGGTAGCCAATGTCTGATTTTCATTCCATGGTGCGTATTGCCTCTCGACGCCATCCCACTTAATGATTTCAAACTGATCGTTAATGATACCCTCTTCCAGGGCAATCAATGTATTGGGGATTTTAAAAGTCGACGCAGGAATGTGCGCCAACGCAGCTTTAGCTGAGTCATTGGTATATTGCACATCACCATTCAACGACTCGATCAGCAGTGCGCCTTCTACGCCATCAGCCTTAAAAAGCTGCTCAATATCACTGTCCTTTGCCAACAACGCTGAAGAAAACAGCAGGAAAACCGAACATAAAAATACGCGTTTAATCATAAAAAGAGACCTCAGAATAACGTAGCGAGCGAAGCCAAGATGAGGCAAAAACAGGCGCAAAAGCGGAGTTTACTGGAGTAAATGGGCATTTTAAGCCTGTTTTTAACAAAGTATTGGCGAGCACAGTAGTTATGCCGAGTTCTCAAGAGGTTATTCACAATTGCTCAGGGTGACAGCTCTAACTTGAGTGCTGTTATTAATATCCCGGCTTTGACGAATCAACTCATCGCCAACAACGGTTAGAGGTGATTTAGCGACCCGGTCATAAAGCACCACATTAACCGTCGCGGCTAAATTCAAGCAGCCGCTGGTGGGGATATACACAACAGAGTCAGCACGATCTACAATCTCCTGACTGATCGTGCCATCTTCAGGGCCAAAGATGTAAAAGGCATTTTCCGGATGCTGAAAATCAGGCAACGATATTGCCCCCTCAACTAACTCAACACAGATGATCTTGGCGTTTTCCGGCACGCTATCGAGAAGACACGCCACGCCCGTTAGCGCAATATCCAAATTCTTTTTCCGGGTATCCGTGTTAAAGCGTTTGGCTCGATCATAGCGGTCACCCGTATAGAAAACAGCACTCGCCTGAAAGCACCCCGCCGCACGCATAACCGCGCCAACATTAACCGGGCTTTTTGGCCTAATCAGGCCAATGTTTATTTGAGGTTTACTCATTCTGTTCCTTAGGGGTTATTAATCTGAATTAACCCCAGTAACTATTCTGTATGACTGATTAACAGGTTCTAAGTTATAGCGCCTTGGTTAAACTGAACGCGCCGCGAATCTGGCCCAACGAATACCCCGTCGCCATATCATCCTGATAACGCTCGGCAAGGGCTTGTTTAACCTCTGGCTGCAATAAGTCACCATGACAGTTCAAACAAAGACCCTGCACGCCCTGCGCCTTCATAAAGCGGTATTCACTGCCAACAACGTCCGAAAACATCATGCTGGAAGCGGGCTCTCCATTTGCCTGGCGCTCATCAAATTGTTCCAGCACCATGCGCTCAAAGGTATCAGGCGTGGCACTGCTTTTATTTCGTGCCTTCAAACTGACGCGTTTAATATCCCAACCCGACTCAGCACTCAGGGATTCAGCAATTTTAGGTGCCTCAACAGAGCAAACATCGATGGCATTCACAAAACCACCCGATTGAATCGCACTCTTTAGTTTCGGTTTTAGCTTTCCTGCAAAAGTTTTAACGATTTGAACAGCCTCTGCGTCTAATGCAGACGTACTCTCCCCGCCCCCAGCTACCACTTGAAATGACATTCCGGCTAAAAAAGATGTGAGTAAAAAAGATAGTTTTATGTGCTTCACTGCAATCATTCCTCCAAACGAATTGTTTACTATATACACGAACGCACCGCTGGTGCATTCGTCTCGTAATTAATACGATTCAGCAAACCTAAACTATAAGGAAATATGTTTTGACTGCACTAAAAGTTTTGAAAATATTCACCCTCTCATCGGCTCTATTTTTTCTCGCGGCATGCTCTGAGCCAAGTGAGCCGGAAACGCCTAACAAAACGGCAATAACACAGCTCTCAATCAAAAACTTCGCTAACCCGGAACAATCGATCTTCACCGGCGGTCAACCCAGCCAGGAAGCACTCACTGCACTCGCCAAGGATGGCGTTAAGCACGTCATTAATCTGCGTCCCATGCAGGAACAAGAGCAATCACAGGATTGGAATGAGGCTGAACTGGTTCAGTCGTTAAACATGCAATACCACAGCATCCCAGTAGCTGGCGCAGCTGGAGTCACTCTCGAAAATGCGACGGCATTAGCCGATTTACTTAAAACACTTGAGGGCGAGCAGACCTTCCTACATTGCGCGAGCAGCAACCGAGTTGGAGCACTGACAGCGCTTTATGAAGGCGCGGCGAACGGCGTGAATACTGACGAGGCCATAGCAAAAGGGAAAAGCTGGGGGATGAGTAGCCTTGAACCTGTTGTACGAGCACAACTGTCTAACCCACAGTAAATTTCACCCTTTAATTTCAGACATAAAAAAAGCCGATACATAAAGTATCGGCTTTTTAAATATGGCTCCCCGAGCTGGACTCGAACCAGCGACAGGCGGATTAACAGTCCGCTGCTCTACCAACTGAGCTATCGGGGATCAACTCATCAGTGGCTGCGGATATTAGTTAGGTTTCAGGGTAAGGTCAATGGCCGCCTTAGTAATAAAAGGAAAAGGAGGCGCATTTATTTTGAGGGCCATTAAAAGCTACGTACTCAATGAAAGTAATTCGGGCTCTTTCTTTAATTCAAGCTTTGTAATGTAGGCCTGATAAGCCGCAGGTGCCATCAGGCTTTTCATCTTGCCGGAAGGCGCTTTGCTTTTCCGGCCTACTTGCTAACCAGAAAGTTAAGCGTGATGCTCCCTTATTTGTTTCAGGCTTTCCTTTAACTCAAAAACCCGACTTTTTAGCCAATGCGCATGGCGTTCCATGCCGTGAATACTGTATTCATCCAAACACTCGCTATTAGCCGCCAAACTGGCAAAGGCATCGCATAGGAAGGCGCATTCTTCATTGAAGGCGGTGAATTCGTCGTAGTAGCGAAGGAGCTCTAGGGATAAATGTGCTGCTTCTGATCGTTCTTGTTGGTCATCCATGACGTCGCCCAATAATGTTCATTCCTGATAAACACTAGCACCGTCGGCAGTTCACATGTGAACATTTTGGTTGTAGCTCGGTTATTTGATTGGCCGTTTCGCCCTCCTGGGCGAGTTCATTTTCTTTGCGGCCCAAAGAAAACCGAACCAAAAGAAAGGGCTCTCTAGTCCATCGTCGGCTGCGCCGATACCCTGCGCTACTCGAAAAGTAACGGCCGCTGCGGAACTCGCCTTTTAAAGATATTTAATCTTCAAAAGGCTCAAACAATCCTCGCTACTGCGTACCGTTATTTTTCTCCGTTGCTCAGCGATTGCCAAGAGAATAAAACACTCCGCATCATGATCATGGCACACACCAAACTCCCCTTCTGCGCAGCTGAGCACTGGAAAATTTTAATAGGTTAAGTGAGGATTGTCTGAGGGCTTTTACCGTAGGAAAAAGGCCGAGTTGCCGAACGCCGTTAAAAGTTGAAGCGCACAGGGCAGTCGCGAAGCGATCAAGCTGCAGGGGCGGCTTTGGATTGTTAAGGCTTTTGGCCGCCCAAAAGCCTTAACTTGCCCAGAAAGGGCGAAACAGGCTATTCAAATAAACTGGAAAAGTATTATCTGACCCCACTTTTTATTCTCTAATAATTGAGTAAACTGTCCCCGAACTCCACGTTCTTTTACTTAATTTTCACTCCGTTCCCTAGTACTCCTAAATTATGGCGCTCTTCTGGTGACCCACCTATGGCCCACCTCACATCAGAAGGTCTTTGAACCCCCTTTGAATAGCGATTTCCAATTTTATCGTCCTCAGCAATAACTTTAGTCTTATCTAACTCTTCCATTAGTCTATTTTGGTTAGCATTTAAAACTTCAATACTTGAAATAATTTCTTGAAAATGAAATTCATTGAGTTTTTCGTTTCTTGCCTCATCGGTTAACTCAACTTGACCCAATTTTGCCGGACTAGCTAGCTCCATTAACCTTATTAAAGAATTAATCTCAGACTTGTCATCACGCTTCTCGTAGGTATCTTTAAGCGCAGCAGTTAGCTCTTCTATTGCGGCCTTCACATCTCTATGTTTCATATCCTTTTTGTATGTAACATAACGAAGCCCATTAACATCAAAAGGAGCTTCGGTAACCTCATCTCTCAGAAGAACCGTCGGCAAATCAAAAGCTTGCCTCATACCCAGCTCGTAAAAAACATTGGGGTTTTTTGAACTCATATCACAAATTGCGATAGGTGATTCAACTACGTTTCGAAGAATATCCAGTTGAATCAGATTAGTATTCTTAGTTTCATCCGCTCGAAATGGTTTCAAGCCTGCCGCTTGTATTGAAGGTTTAATAATATCTTCATATACCAACTGAAAATGACCTTCTTCATAACCATTTTGTGAAGATATAGGCATAATCACAAAACATTGATCTTCTTCTACCGATTCTTTAGCCACTGTACTTTTTTTCTTTGGTTCATTTGCCATTTATTCAAAATTCCTTTTCTTCTTAAAACCCCGCGCTCACAGCAAAATGGAGACCGCCAGCAAGCAATGTCTAGAGTCAGAGTAAAAACTCTTACCCCAATAATTAAATACTAAATATTACTTCCCACGCGCCTCAAAAGCCGCCATTTGCTCAGCCGTCGCCGGTAACTGATGCTTCTCCTTCCACTCGTCATAACTCATACCGTAAACCTTCTCACGAGCGGCATCGTAATCAACCTCAATACCCTTCTCTTCAGCAGCAGCCATATACCATTTGCTCAGGCAGTTACGACAGAAGTCCGCCAGAATCATCAAGTCGATGTTCTGCACTTCTTTGTGATCATCCAGATGCTTCAGGAAACGGCGAAAGGTTGCGGCTTCAAGTTCAATTTCAGTTTGCTTATCCACGGTAAACTCCAATATCTAATTGTTCAGTAATTCGTCGAGCAGGATGCAATCTAAAAGATCGCCCTGCTTCACGGTTGTATTCGGTGGCACAATGGCCAGTGCATCGCTGTAGACGGTAGACCTTAGCACGCCGGAGTCTTGAGTGGAAAAGGACTCTAAGCGCTGTTCGCCGTCCTCACCTTGCACCAGACTGACACGGATATATTCCTGCCGAACACCGCTGCGTTTACGTTCGAAGTTAATAGGTAACTTCCAGCGTCTTGGCTCTTTCCAGGGCATGCCCTGGGTGGCTTGCAAATAGGGTTTGATCAACACTAAAAAGCCCACAAACACGGAGACCGGATTGCCGGGCAAACCGAAGAATGGCGTGTCGTTGATATGACCAAAGGCAACGGGCTTGCCGGGCTTCATGGCTAGGCTCCACACATCCAAATGGCCTAGCTCATCTACGGCTGGTTTCACATAATCGGCATCACCGACGGAAACACCACCGCTGGTAATGACCACATCGGCCTGTTGAGCGGCTGCAGAGAGTTTGTCTTTGGTGATGTCAAAATCATCAGGCACGATACCGCCGTCGATAAATTCAAAACCCAGACGTTCGATCATGCCCGCCATAATGAAACGGTTAGAGTTGTAGATTTGGCCATTGGCGAGTGGAGAGCCTGGGTCAACCAGTTCATCACCGGTACTCAGCGCAGCGATCTTTAAAGGCCGGTAGATAGCCACCTCAGCAATGCCCACCGAGGCCAGCTGGCCAATATGCTGCGGGAATAACTTCTGGCCTTTAACCAGCACCACGTCACCGACATTAATATCCTGTCCCTGCGGACGCACATTGTTGCCGGGATTGATCGATGCGGGCAGCACCACGTTATCACCATCAACTTCGCAATCTTCCTGCATCACCACAGCATTGGTGCCAACGGGTATTTGGCCGCCGGTAAAAATACGCACTGCTGTGCCGCGCTCAAAGGGCTGCGCTTTATGCCCTGCCATCACGCGCTGGCTGATTTTCAGGGTGGTTTTTTGACCAGCAATCAAGTCATCGGTACACAGCGCATATCCGTCCATTGCACTGCAATCTTCAGGCGGTACATTAAGCGTTGAGCAGACATCTTCCGCCAATACGAAGCCCAGCGATTCGCTCGCTGGCACACGCTTAATGGCGGTGATCGGTTTGACGTTGTCTTTGAAGATTTGTAGTGCGTTTTCTACGGAGAGTAATGGCATTGGATTGGCTATTGTTATTTAGATAAATTCATATGTCATCTCGACCGCTGGGAGAGATCTTTTCTATCCTGCAAGATCCCTCACACTCGTTCGGGATGACACGATGTTTGATTAATGCGGCAGATCACCCACCAGATACGCCGCAAAGTTACAGGGACGATGGCGGCTATCCAGCTGCTCGGCAATGATGCTATCCCAAGCCGTACGACAGGCGTTGGTCGAACCCGGTAGGCAGAAAATCGCCGTGCTGTTTACCAAACCGGCTACGGCTCGGGATTGAATGGTTGAGGTGCCGATCTGCTTTTCAGAAACCTGACGGAACAGTTCACCAAAGCCTTCAATCTCTTTATCAAACAGCGGCTTTATGGCTTCTGGTGTGCTGTCACGATGTGAGAAGCCAGTGCCGCCCGTCATCAATACAACATGCACGTTGCTGTCGGCAATCCACTGGGAAACCACGGCGCGCATTTGATACACGTCGTCCTTCACAATTTGCTTGTCGATGTTCACGTGACCAGCGGCTTCCAAGCGTTCAACCAGAATGGCACCCGATTTATCGGTTTTGCCAGTGCGTGTGTCTGATACGGTCAATACCGCGATATTCAGGGGGGTAAATTCTTTTGTCATTTCTCTTTTCTCTAATACTTTATGGGAAATCAGTAACACGTCATTCCTGCGTAGGCAGGAATCCATTTCTTTAAAGGCTGGACTCCCGCTTTCGCGAGAGTGACGTAGGTGGTTCGCTACTGGTTTTCCCTACATAAATCCAAATTGATCAAAGGGGAAGAAGGTCAAAAGGTCACCCTCTTCTACCTGTGTTAAATCTTCTGCCAGCTCAACTAAACCATCGGCTTCAACAAGGGAGCTTAAAACCCCGGAGCCTTGCTTGGCGTAACTGCTAACACGCAGTCCTTCTTCGCTTTGTTGCAAAACGGATCGCACAAACTCTGTACGCCCTGCTTTCTTCTTCATGCTAAAGGCAGCAGGTATTTGGTAGCTGCGAGGCTCAGGCCATTCCTGACCCGATAATGTACAAAGCAATGGGTAGGCAAAACGCAGGAAGCACACGCCGACAGCAACCGGGTTGCCAGGCAAGCCAACAAAACGAGCATTGCCCAGCTGACCAAGCGTTAGAGGTTTACCGGGCTTCATCGCCAAACGCCAGAAATTCATCGTACCTTCAGCGGAGAGTACATCAGCAATGTGGTCGGTATCGCCGGTGGATGCACCGCCGGAAGTCATAATCACATCATGATTTGTTGCCGCTTCAGTCAATGCACGTTGAACAGCATCATACTGATCCGGCAATATACCTAAGTCAGTGACTGCACAGCCCATACCCTGTAACCAACTGCGCAGCATATAGCGATTAATATCGTAAACGCTGTCTTCTGATAATGGCTCGCCCGGCTCAAGAATTTCGTCACCGGTAGAAAACACAGCTATCCGTAACGCCTTGTAAACCTGCAACTGCGAACAGCCAATCGCCGCAGCCATACCAATATCCTGCGGACGCAGACGAAGTCCGGCAGGACGAACTGCCTGCCCATTAGCAACATCTTCACCCCGGGGACGCCAGTTTCCGCCAGCCTTTACGCCAGCCGGAAAGCTCACTTGGCCGTCAGTAACCTCAACATCTTCCTGCATCACCACGGTATCGGCACCCTCAGGCATTTTAGCCCCGGTGAGAATACGCATAGTCGTGCCCGGCTTTAAGGCTTCGGCACTGGCATGACCGGCGGTAGATTGGCCAAGCAAAGGTAATGAAGTGGCTTGCTGGGGGTTTAAATCTTCAGCTCGAATGGCATAGCCATCAACTGCTGCATTGTTAAAACCGGGAATATCACGACCTGAAATCAGCGGCTCGGCCAACACACGGCCCTGTGCATCAGCCAGTGATACCAATTCAGTTTCAACAACAGGCTGCCCGGCCTCACGCAGTTGCGTTAGAGCATCGGGGACCGAAAGCAGATTTTCTCCATGAGCACAGCAGTCGTTAATAGTCGTCATGCTTAATTGTCCAACCCTACATAGTCGCTGATAAAAGCAGCGATACTTTCAACATCATTCAAATCCAGCACCGGGCCATCGACATTTAAATCTGCCGCAACAACCGGCGTTTCAGCTGCCAAGGCCACAATGTTATTGGCCTTGTCGTTATTCATCGGCTTCAAAGTAACAGCAGGTCTAACTGCCTGAATTTTGGGGTGAGTGTCACCCTTGTAGCCTTCAACCAGCACCAGATCCAACTCACCAAATTCTTTCAATAATTCAGACAGAGGCTGCTCACCTTCGTCCTGTAGTTCGTGCATTTTGGCCCAGCGCTTTTCAGAAGCGATCATCACTTCCTGTGCACCGGCTTCACGATGGCGGTAACTATCCGTACCGGGCTGATCGATATCAAAGCCGCAGTGTGCGCGCTTGATGGTGCCGAGCTTCAAACCTTTGCCGACAAAATAACTGATCAGTTTTTCCATTAAGGTGGTTTTGCCTGAATTTTTCCAGCCGGTGACGCCAAATACTTTGTTTTGTTGAACGTTCATTCTGGAGCCTTTATACACTTTTCAATTTTGTTACAGGTTCAATCACAAATTCGCGACGAATAAATTCATAGGCTTCGTCACAGCTAGGCTGAGTAAAAAATTCTTCAACCGGCTGCTGCGCCATAATCCGGCCATCTTGGATATAGATGATCTGCTGCGCTAAACGACGTGCCTGTGCCAGATTATGGGTGCTCATCAACACCTGAATGCCTGATTCGTGCATTGTTTTTACATGTTCTTCCACGTAGTCGCAAGCGCCAGGATCAAGACTGGCCGTTGGTTCATCAAGAAACAGGATTTCCGGCTTCAAAGCCCAGGCTCTGGCGATCGCTAAACGCTGTTGCTGACCACCGGATAGCACTGTCGCCATGCGGCCTGAAAGCCTCTCTAATCCTGCCCATTTAAGTGCTTGCTGGGCGCGTTCAGCTCGCTCACCTTTCGGACAGTTTCGTAATGCGTACATGATATTTTCTTTTGCGGAACGCCGTAGCATCACCGGCTTCTGAAACACCATGGTTTGTGGTGGTCGAGCCGAACTGCCATTCCAGCTTAAATTGCCTTTATTCGGCTGAAGCAGGCCATGGCAAAGGCGCAGGAAGAGGCTTTTACCGGAACCGTTTGGCCCTAGAACCACGGTAAAGGAACCCTTTTCCAGCGATAAACTCAAATCCTTCAACAGCTCAGTGCCATTGATGGAGAAGCTGACGCTCTTAAGCGACGGGCTAGACATGTTATTTCCCGCCTCTAATCGAGGACCAATGACTTACCCAGTGCACCGCAACATTGACCAACAGTGCTAGAGTTAGCAGGACAATGCCAAGCGCCATCGCCATCTCAAGATTGCCTTTACTGGTTTCCAGTGCAATCGCTGTTGTCATTACACGCGTCAGGTGGTCGATGTTGCCACCCACAATCATCACCGCACCAATTTCAGCGATAGCACGGCCAAAACCAGCCAGCACCACTGTGGTAAGCGCCGCGCGTGTTTCCCAGAACAACGTCGGTAGCGCCGACATAGTACCGATGTTAAATGATCTAAGCTGTTCACCAACCCGTTCCCATTCCTGCTGAAAATGTTGGCGGCTCAAGGCCACCACAATCGGTGTAATCAATACTGTTTGCGCAATCACCATT
>Ga0209395_1001010_pt1 | contig 40656 bp, 43 predicted proteins | sample GOMGulsemesocosm_3_FD_184635 | JGI IMG/M metagenome (GOLD analysis project Ga0209395, IMG submission 184635) | Methane-oxidizing microbial communities from mesocosms in the Gulf of Mexico - GOM9D Gulf of Mexico (SPAdes) (version 2) | ecosystem: Environmental > Aquatic > Marine > Cold seeps...
CTTCTAGAGAAGAGAAGAGAAGAGAAGAGAAGAGAATATGCTATTTTCATCGTCAATCCTTTATATAACGTTAAGGATGGTAAATATAGTACAATAAAATACATTGTCAAAAACAATATATTTTCAACTAGAACTTTCATTATATTCGCTGTTAACTAATATCATTTAAATATGACTGTTCATCCCTCTGTTAAATAGACTGCACTTCCCAGCGCGTAACGCCAAGTTTTTTGAGGTAGGAACCCAGATTATCTAGCCGCCAGGTTCGTAGTTCATCACTGCGACCATGGCGCACAATGTAAGCAAGCTGCTGCTCGGGGTTAATACCGACCAGTGAAAATTTTAACGCAGAGCTTTCACTCTCCTGCGCGATAAATTTTGTGATAGACTGTGTCTCTACCAATCGCGAAAACTCACCTTCTTTAACTCGATAAAACGTCACACTCATACAAAATACCAATTTGTAACCTACATATCGTCATAATGTCGAATCTACGACTTTTCTTCAAGGTTTACTCAAAATAAATAACCCTTTTTAATTTCTGCTGCGTTTATAACAACAAATCAATCATGCTAAGGAATTATTATGCGCAACTATCAACAGACCATCGCCCTGACCTTATTACTATCGCTAATCGGCTGTAGTGAGCAATCTACGACGCCACCGACCACTAATAAAGAAGATAAGCAGGCTGAGGTCATCGCTGAGCATAAAGATCAACAGACAGTGTTAGAAGTTACGGATACCGTGATGGTAGCACCTCCTGTACACGACGTTATACAGATACAACCGATCGCCAAGAGAGTGTTAACTAAAAACATCATTACCCTGCCCGCTAGGCACTACACCATGCCGCGCAAACCGGATTTACCAGATGTAAGACCTACTAGCGAAAACTATCAAAAGCTAAACACCAACCCAATACAAGTGGTTAGCGAAAATCCAGTCTCAACCTTTTCTGTTGATGTTGATAGTGGAAGCTATAGCAATATGCGCCGGATGATTAACCAAGGCTTCATACCTCCTAAAGATTCAATTAGGCTTGAAGAGCTAATTAACTATTTTGACTATCAATACCCTACTCCGACTAACACCGCACAGCCATTTACTCTGTCTACTGAGATAATGACCGCGCCATGGAATAGTGATCGCAAGCTCCTTAAAATAGGCTTAAAGGGCTATGAAGTGGCGCCACATCAGGTCGGAAATGCCAATTTAGTCTTCTTACTCGATGTGTCAGGATCGATGAGTCAACCCAACAAACTCCCATTACTCAAGAAGTCGTTATCTTTACTGACTGCCCAGCTCGATAAAAATGATCGGGTATCAATAGTGGTTTATGCGGGAGCCGCAGGCGTAGTGCTGGAGCCGACTCCTGGTAATGATCATTTATCCATCGAAGGGGCGCTACAGAAACTCAGTGCTGGCGGTTCGACTCACGGTAGCCAGGGTATCGAGCTGGCCTATCGTTTAGCACAGAAAAACATGATCAAGGGTGGCATAAACCGCGTTATTTTAGCCACCGACGGTGATTTTAATGTTGGCACCACCAGTGTAGATAGCCTGAAAGAATTGATTGAACAAAAGAAAGAACTCGGTATTGGCCTAACCACACTAGGGTTCGGTCAAGGTAATTACAACGATTATCTAATGGAGCAGTTAGCCGATATCGGCAATGGCAACTACGCGTATATCGACAATATTAACGAGGCGCGTAAGGTGCTGGTGGACCAACTAAGTTCTACGCTACAAGTTATCGCCAAAGACGTTAAGATCCAGCTTGAATTTAATCCATCTCAAGTATCGCAATATCGTTTAATCGGCTATGAGAACCGCCTACTACAGCGCGAAGACTTTAAAAATGACAAGGTAGATGCCGGTGATATGGGCGCAGGACACGATGTCACAGCGATCTATGAATTAACCCTAGTCAGCGCTAACAGTAAAAGCATAGAGCCATTACATTACCAACCTAGTACCGCGATGAGTCCTTCGACAGATTTAGGTCTCATCAAATTGCGCTACAAACAACCAAACGGCAATCATAGCGAATTGATAACCCAGGTAATAAGCCAAGATCTAATCGATAAGCCTGTCAGTAATGATTTTAAGTTTTCGACATCGGTCGCCGCCTTTGGTCAACTCATTAAAGGTGGAAAATATCTGGAAAATTATCAATATCAAGATATTATTAAATTAGCCAATAGCGCCAAAGGTCACGATGAGTTTGGTTATCGAAGTGAGTTTATTCAATTGGTGAGAACGGTCGCAGCCCTGCCATCACGCAGTCGCCAATTAAATGATAAACCACAGGACGATCAACCATCGATACATTAACCGATACTCAACTAATGACTAATTATCGCCAAGGCAGCTTAGCATCCTTTGAGCTGCTCTACGCGCGTCACAAAGGACCGAGTTTTCGTTACTTCTTGCGTCAATGTGCGGATCAACAGGTCGCCGAAGACTTGCTGCAAGAGTTGTGGGGCAAGGTTATTAAAGGCAAGGATAGTTATCGCCAGCAGGCTCTATTTACCACGTGGTTCTATACGATAGCCCATCATTTAGTCGTCGATCATCACCGTAGATTTACTCTACTAACAGAGCCAGAACAACAAACGATAGCGGAAGAAGCCGAACAGCCGGATCAACAAATGGTGCAACAACGGCTAAGCCAGCAGCTAAAGCATTGTATTACAAAATTACCAAGCGTACAGCTTGAAACATTCTTGCTTAACCAAGAAACCGATCTAACGCTAGCGCAGATAGCCGAGGTAGTTAATGCGACGAAGGAAGCGACCAAGAGCCGCTTGCGTTACGCCATAAAAGCATTAAGACAGTGTCTTAATCTCGAACGGGAGGACTAACTGATGACTAAAGACAATGATCAACTCTCGTCGCTTTATCAACAATCGGCAGATGAGCAACCTAGCGAACAGGTTAATCAAAAAATACTCGCCATGGCTAAGCAGACTCAACAACGTCAACGCCATAAAGAAAGTTATCGCAAATACCTGCCCTACTCTATGGTGGCAAGTATTGGCCTAATTGCGATACTAGTACACAATTTTCCACAGCATTATTTAGCACCGAGCCCAGAAGACTTCGAGCCTCAATACCAAGAGCAGACCCAACCACAGGCCGTTGCAGAATCTCAAGTTCAAGATAGTGCATTGATGCAAACAAGGGATAAATCAGCAGCTCATGAACTGCAGGTTCAAAGTCGTGATACGCTACCAACGCTCCAAAAACAACAGCACCAACCACAAATACGCAGCGCTAAGCGCCAGCAAGAAAACCGAGAAACTCCAGTAGAACTAACGGATAAAAAACGTGAAAAACAGCTAAAAGTCATTAAAAAGCTACTAGCAGCAGGGAAAAATAACAAAGCTATTACCCGCATAGAGCAATACTTGGTCGATTACTCATTCGATAGTCTGCCGCCAGAATATCAGACGATTTACCGAAAAAGCCGTAAAAACCCACAATAATTTGTCCTAAATCAACGATAAAAGTGAACTTGAGTTCACTTTTATTGGCGTTGCGGGTAAGCTCAATAAATCACCTTAATGATTTAGAGTATGCTATGGCTTACCGCCCGACCGATAAAACCCGCGCTCATATGGCGACCCAACGACAGAAGCTAATCAGTGGGGCCGAACGCTTAGTACGGCAAACAGGATTTAATAAACTAACTATCACCGCGCTCGCTAAAGAATCAGGCTTAGCGGTTGGTTCAGTCTATAAACACTTTAAATCAAAAGAAGATCTGCTCGAACAAGTGTATATAGAACTAACGTGTAACAACTTCAGTTTAGACCTTGGGCAAATCCATAGCTCTGATAATGCTAAAGAGCAACTGACCGCCGCGCTAGAGCAATTTTTCTCACAGGCATTAATGGCTGATAAACTATCCTACTCATTGTTCTACGAGCCAGTATCTCCCAATATAGAGCACCAACGTCAGACATTTAAGGCGACATTCTCTAAGGTATTTAGCGAGATAATCAGCTTAGGCATCTCACAACAGCTATTTTTGAGCCAACACCCCGAATTAAGCGCCAATGCTATCGTTGGTATCTTAACGGAATCATTATTAATCCCCCTCAATTGGCAGCATCAACAGATGCCAACATTTGAGCGGATCAGACTCATTCAGCAGTGTCAGCAATTTTGCCTCCGTGCTATTAGCTACGCCGGTGATGAATCGAGTTTTTTCGACTCTTAATTTTCAAGGATCCTTTATGTCCAACATCTCTATTATCATCGGTACTATGCTTGGTGCCAGCGAATATGTCGCCGATCGACTGACCGAACTATTAGAACAGCAACATCGCGTCACCAATCATCTGACCCCAGACTTGAGCCAATTTGATACGCACAAGGCGCAGACGTGGATTATATGTACATCTACCCACGGTGCAGGTGACTTCCCCGATAACATCGTTAACTTTGTCGAATCATTAATCGAGCAAGCTCCTGATCTTTCAAATATCCGCTATGCCGTTTGTGGCTTAGGTGACTCTAATTACGATACTTTCTGTGAGGCAGGGAAAACGATCGATCAATTACTCAATAAACTCGGTGCAAACCGATTGATCGAGCCACTATTTGTTGATGTTAGCTTGGGTGAATTGCCTGAGGATGATGCGCAGATCTGGCTTGAATCATGGAAAGATCGTTTATAAGCGATCGACTATTCGATCTATTTAACCATTAAAGTCGATCTAATTCACAAAGATCGTGATTGAATTTAGATCTAAATAACTCAACAAGGGGATCATTACAGCGCTAAGATCCCCTTTTTAGATCCCTCAAATCGATAAAGTTATCCATTTGAACAGAATTAATACAAATTAACATGTGGATAACTAGCGTATATCAGGGCAAATAAAAATACTTATTGCTGAATAAGATCGCGGTCAAAATCAACTGTGGATAAGTGACGATCTTATCCACGATCTAATACCAACTAAGATCATGATCCTTTAACAAGTTATGATCTCCGAATTGATCTTGATCATCATGATCTTAGATCGGTTACTAACAGATCCCCCCGATCATTAATAATAAGAGATAATAAAGATCTTTAAATAATTCTATATATATTACTTAGGATCCTCATCGAAATTGATCGTTTTAGATCGACAAAAATATTGCTAGAATATGGCTCCTCAAAAATGATTCTCGGTGTGGTGTGGTAAATGTTATTTAATAAGCAATTTGACGTGATAGTGATCGGCGGTGGTCATGCTGGCACAGAGGCCGCTTTGGCCTCGGCTCGAATGGGTCAACAAACGTTATTATTAACTCACAACATTGATACCCTAGGTCAAATGTCATGCAATCCCGCCATTGGGGGTATCGGCAAAGGACATTTGGTTAAAGAAATCGACGCGCTAGGTGGTTTTATGGCGCAAGCAACGGATGTGGCGGGTATTCAGTTTCGTACGCTAAATTCGAGCAAGGGTCCAGCGGTACGAGCAACTCGCGCTCAAGCCGATAGAGCACTTTACAAAGCGGCCGTTCGCGCTAAATTAGAAAATCAGCCTAACCTCACTATTTTTCAACAATCTTGTGATGATTTAATCGTTGAAAACGATCAGGTCACCGGCGTTGTTACGCAAATGGGCATTAAATTTACCGCACAATCGGTGGTATTAACCGTCGGCACATTCTTAGGTGGTCGTATTCATGTTGGCCTTGAGAATCACTCTGGTGGCCGAGCAGGAGATCCTGCGTCAATTCGTCTTGCCGATCGTTTACGTGAATTGCCTTTACGAATCGATCGTTTAAAAACAGGCACACCACCGCGTCTCGATGCACGAACTATCAATTTCTCTAAGCTGCAGGCACAACCGGGCGATACACCATTACCAGTATTTTCATTTATCGGTAAGCAATCGGATCACCCTGAACAGATCCCTTGTTACATTACGCATACCAATGAAAAGACTCATGACATCATTCGCAACGGCTTAGATCGTAGTCCGATGTTTACCGGTGTCATTGAAGGAACAGGACCTCGTTACTGTCCTTCAATCGAAGATAAGATCACTCGCTTTGCCGATAAAAATTCACATCAAATTTTTGTTGAGCCAGAAGGTTTAACCACCAATGAGGTTTATCCTAATGGGATATCCACCAGCTTGCCATTTGATGTGCAAATTGAGTTGGTTCAATCGATGAATGGTTTCGAAAATGCATTTATTACGCGTCCAGGTTATGCGATAGAATACGACTATTTTGATCCACGTGATCTTAAAATGAGCTTAGAAAACAAATTTATTAAAGGTTTATTCTTTGCTGGTCAGATCAACGGCACCACGGGTTATGAAGAAGCTGGGGCCCAAGGCTTGATTGCCGGGATGAATGCAGCGCGCTTATCGCAAGATCTCGATCCTTGGGCACCACAACGTAATCAAGCGTACATGGGCGTATTGATCGATGATCTTTCAACGTTAGGTACCAAAGAACCTTATCGCATGTTTACTAGCCGTGCCGAATATCGATTATTATTACGTGAAGACAATGCCGATATCCGTTTGACTGAAAAGGGCCGTGAACTTGGACTGGTTGACGATCATCGCTGGCAGTTATTTAACGAAAAAGTCGAAAGTGTCGAGCTTGAAAAGCAGCGTCTTTCTTCTACGTGGGTTCAGGCAAGCAGCGAACAAGCAGAGCAACTTAAAGCTGTGTTAAAGAATCCGATGAGCCGCGAAGCGAGCATGGAAGAGTTATTGCGTCGTCCTGAGTTAACCTATAAAAAATTAATGGAAATTAAGGATCTTGGTCCAGGTCTAGAAAAAGAAGACGCGGCGTATCAAGTCGAAACACAAATTAAATACGCGGGTTACATCGCTCGCCAAATGGAAGAAGTGGCCAAGCAGCAGCGCCATGAAAATACCTTGTTACCTATCGATCTCGATTATAGCTTGGTCTCTGGTCTATCGAATGAAGTTGTGGCTAAGATGACCGAAGCACGTCCTGCAACATTAGGGATGGCCAGCCGCATCTCTGGCATCACGCCAGCAGCCGTTTCATTACTGCTGGTCTATTTGAAAAAGAAAGGCTTGCTTAAGAAAGCGATCTAATACCAATTCCGTTAAATTAGTGGTCAGTTTATTCGTGAGGAAAAAAGGATGAGAATACATGTTCATTGTTCCCGACTGAATATAAGCATCTACATCCGTGTAGTTGAGGCATTTTTTTCGTGTTTAGTCACTCTAAATAGAAAATAAATAACGCGATTATCATTTGTTTTAGCCACTAATAACGATCAGTTAATTATCGGAATTGGTATAATTTCAGCATCAATGGATATGTTGAGCACGACCCGCTACAATCAAAGTCAATCAATTGTGGCAGGTACGTGTATGTTAGAAGCTAGCTATGACATTTCCTTAGTCAATAGAGTTCTGATAAGTAAGTCATTCGGTAGTTGGGATGAACTCACCTGCCTAGAATTCATCGAACAGTATAAAAGCATCGCCTCTGCACTCACTGGGCAGGCATGGGGTGGGCTGATTGACGTCAGTCAGTGGCAACTGGCGACTCCCGACGCTGAAAAGCTCGCGAGCAAATTTGAACTTTGGTGTTGTGAACACAATCGTCAGTTCGTTGCGATTGTAGGTAGTTCATCACTAATAGATTTTCAGCTCAAGCGCAGCGGGCTAGAAGCATCGTGCGATCAGGTACAAGTTCGAGCGTTTACTGAGTTTAATGACGCTGTCGATTGGTTCAAAGAGTTAGGGTTGTGGGACTAACTCACTATCGCTTTAATACCGAAAATCCCTTCTATTTACCGTCTATCACTTTTCTGATTATTTATCACGCCAACTGTTTATTATCTATGCCATGAGTAACTCCTGGGATAGTAAAATGGAATATTGGCAACGGTTAAATGCTTTCTACAAAACACTGATTCTGTTAGGGCTTGGTGGTTTTCTGCTGCTCGCGCCAGAAGTTGTTCCCTCCGTCATGCTGCTAATTGATATTGGGGGCTTTGAATTAGTATTTGCCTTCATCATCATGAACGCCAAGACCTTGCTCTGTTACGTCCAAGATCATTATCTGACGTTACGTCGCTTTCACCATCAAATATTATCCAGTGCTTTAGTTAAACCTAAGGTATTTTTCAGCCATGCCTTAACATGCTCGATCACGTTATATATAACGGGTTCATTACTGTTATCACTATCGTTTAGCGTGTTATTACCCGCCTTAATATTCAATGGTTTGCTAGTTTAAATCTGGTAACCATTTTTAAAAACAAACAATAAAAGGATTACATTATGAGTACTGCTTCATCACGGATGGCACTGATCGATATATTTGTCGCGCCAGCCAATGTATTTAATCAACTTAAGTTAAACAAAAAGTGGGCATGGCTAGGCTTAGCACTCATTATCACCATATCAGGGATTGCATCGCTGCTTTTCTTCAATGGCATGTCGCCCGAATGGATTGTTCAGCAACAGTTGGCACAGAGTCCTGATTTATCGGCGCAAGAAGCGACCCAAGCTGAAGATACGATGATGAAAATGGCTGAATATACAGGTGCTATGGCCGCCATCATTGGTGGTGTTTTTATCCTGTTAATGACCAGTGTATTCGCCGGTTATAACATGTTGATCGGAAAGTCGGCGGCGGTTACTAAGCCAGATTTTAAATATGGTGATTGGTTTAGTTTTACGCTGTGGACCTCGATGCCGGCAATCATTAATACATTGGGCTTTATGGTGTTATTTTTAACGGCCGCCACCGTAGAATTACCACTATCGATGGCGAACTACGCCTCTGTTAACCAACTGTTTTTCAACTATGTGCCAAGTGACGCGCTATATACCTGGGCTGAATCGCTTAATGTGTTCTCGCTATGGTCTATTTTCTTAACGGCGGTTGGCTTTCAACGTTGTTGTAGTATGTCACTGGTTAATTCAACTGTGGCGGCTATATTGCCATATTTTGTGATATTTGGTAGCTGGTTTGCGTTAGCTTAATACGGGGGATAAGATGAAAAAACTGTTTATATTTGGACTTATCGCCGCCACACTTTCCGGCCTCATTTACTGGAACAAAAGTAAAGGGGCTCATGCTAGTTTGCGGATTAATAGTGAGTTGGTGAGCGAACAAGTACTGGCGGATAGTATATTGGCGTCGGGCAACCTAATTTTTAATACTCAAATTCAGATTCGTTCAGAGGTAACCGGTATTGTTACCCAGGTGTTGGTCGAAGAAGGGGAATTTGTTGAGCAAGGCCAAGTATTAATGCAGCTCGATCAAACCGCCTTTAGTGCCGATGTTGCCAGCTATCAGGCGGCGGTTAACGCGCAAAAGATCGAAATTGAGTTTGTTACTGAGCAGCGCCGTGAGTTGCAACGTCAATTAGGTGTAAAACAGAAGTTATTTAAACAGAAGTTAATCGGTTTGGATGATCTCGAGCGCTTTAAAAGTGGATTAACGATCGCCAATATTAAGGTTAAAGCCGCTAAGGAACAGTTAAATCAACAATTAGCTTCATTGGACTTAGCGCAAGACCGTCGTAATAAAACCACCTTCAGAGCGACTATGCCGGGGTTAATATCGGCGGTAGATGTTAAGCCGGGAGAAACGGTGATTGCAGGATCGACCAATATCGTCGGTTCAGCACTGATGACCTTGGCTGATCCCCAAACGATATTAGCTGAACTGCGGGTCGATGAGGCGGATATTGCCAGTGTTAAACCCGGTATGAAAGTGGATGTATTTGCGGCCTCAAATCCTAAACAGGCGCTGCAAGGGCTGGTTGTAAGCATCGGCACTAGTGCGCGGTCAACACGACAGGGCTTAGGTTTATTCTTTCGGGTTAAGGTATTACTGACCCAGAGTGAGCAGCTTTATCCTGGCATGAGCTGCCGTGCTGAAATAATTACCGTGCAATCTCAACCGTCATTGAGTGTGCCTATTTCGGCGATCATTAGCCAGAGTGGTCAGCATTACGTATGGATGATCGAGCATCACAGCGCCAAGAAACAGCTAGTATCTGTTGGTATGGCCACCGATACCCACCAGCAAATTACGCAAGGGCTGAGTAAAGGGGATGAAGTGGTTACGGGGCCAAGTCGTCGATTGGGTAAGATTAAAGAGGGCGTGTCATTGCTTAAAAAAGAGGGCGAGCAGTAATGTCACACGAGAATGAGTCCGTTATCGAGCTGCGTAACATCACTAAAAACTATCAGATGGCCGATCAGCAGTTTTGCGCGCTCGACGATATTAGCTTGTCTATTAAGCGCAACGAGTATGTCGCTATCACCGGCCCTTCTGGGTCGGGAAAGTCGACGCTGATGAATGTATTAGGTTGTTTGGATAATCCGTCTAGCGGCCAGTATTTTCTCGATCAACAAGATGTTGCCACTCAAAGTGAGGCACAACTGGCTAAGATCCGTAATTATGGGGTCGGTTTCATTTTTCAAAGCTTTAATTTGCTACCTCGGGCGAGCGTGTTGATTAATGTGATGCAGCCACTGGTATATCGAGTGATGCCTAATAGCACCCGTAAAGAACTGGCTCTTAACGCGCTAGAACGCGTTGGTTTAAGCGATAAGGTTAACAGCTTACCCAATCAATTATCTGGTGGACAGCGTCAGCGTGTCGCCATTGCGCGCGCGTTAGTAACTAATCCCGCGATTATTTTGGGCGATGAGCCGACGGGGAATCTCGATAGTAAAACCACTGGCGATATCATGAAATTATTTGATCAATTACATGACCAAGGGCATACCATCATTTTGGTGACTCATGAGGCCGAAATAGCCCAACATTGCCAACGCGTTGTTCGTCTGGTGGATGGCAAGATTGAAAGTGATATTTGTAATACTAAGGAGCTTGCCGATGGGTAATACACTACATGCGTTTATCCAAGGGACAATGGCCGCGATGTTGGCAATTACCGCCCATGGCATGCGTAGTGCTCTGACGACATTGGGGATTATTATTGGGGTCGCCGCGGTGATCACTGTGGTGGCAATCATGGAGAGTCTCAGTGCTACCATTACCGATCAGCTCGATGATTTAGGCAGCGAGATGGTCACCCTGCAAGCACACACTAATCCAGAGCAGGAAATGCTCGGTCTCAGTAATAAATTAAGCTATGACGATTTCCTCGTACTGAAGGCAAAAACAAATAATGTCAGTGATATGACCGCGACTATGCGCGCCTTTAGCTTAGGAACTAGTGTGCAATATGGGCGTAATAATACGCAGACTCAGATCATTGGTACCGACAGCAGCTATCAGCGGGTGATTAACATTTACCCTGAATTGGGGCGTTTCTTATCCGAAAGTGATGACTTGCGCCGCCGTCGTGTCGCGTTTATCGGTAGTACGGTAGCTGAAAAACTCAATATGCCAACTAATCCGACGGGGGAATTTATTAACCTCAGTGGCGATTGGTTTCGGGTCATCGGTTTAGCCGAGAAACGTGGAAAATTATTTGGTTTTGACCAAGACAACTACATCATTGCGCCATTTAGTACTATTCGTTCATTAAACGGTAGCCAAGTAACTGATAATATAGATATTATGTTTACTCCAAATAAAGGCTCAAATTTAGAAAGTATCAAGGGACAGATGCGACAGACCTTACGTCAAAAACATAAACTCAGTGATGACGATGTCGATCATTTTAAATTTGTCAGTGCCGAGAAGATTAAGAAGCAATTTAGTGAGATAACCACGGCGGTCACTATGGTTGCAGGCGGAGTGGTCGGCATTAGTTTATTAGTAGGCGGTATTGGCATCATGAATATTATGCTAGTGTCGGTGACCGAACGCACCAAAGAAATAGGCATAGCCAAGGCACTGGGCGCTACGCCACAGTTTATCTTGTTTCAATTTTTAATTGAGGCGCTAATATTGTCCTTGCTTGGCGGCGTTATTGGTTTAGCACTCGGTTACGGTCTTGCTGCCATGGTGGCAATGTTTATGCCCGGCGATAGTGGCGTAATGGTCCCAATGTGGGCAATTGCCTTATCATTTGGTTTTACCACGGCGATTGGCGTTATCTTTGGTTTAGCCCCTGCTATCAAAGCCTCAAAATTAAATCCGGTAGATGCATTGAGATATGAATAATAATTTTAGACGTATTATTGGCGTAGTGACAACGCTAAGTCGCAGTTATAAAACGGTGACTGCGGTTTCAGTGATGCTAAATTTTGCGGTGTTTGTGGTGTTGACACAGCCATTAGTAAAGGACAGCGGTCAGCAGAGCGCTGTGATGGTGCGCGCGTTTCTTGATACTTTACTGTTTTTTATTACAACACACTGTCTTATTAGAACTTACTTAAAGTTGTCGTTAGTGAATAGGTCGCTAACGTTAAAGCGAATAGCACCATTCTTAGGCTATCTCTTGTTCGTCGCTATTATTTATACTGCCCTCTCTTTGGGGATAGGTAAAATAGATATGTTGAAATTTTCTGATATTACAGGCCTTCAGTTTAATAATGATACTGGAGGCATCGCTATAGATATATCTATGCCATTTATCATTGTTATTGCGATATTTAACACCTATTTCATGCTAATCGGTTGGGCCGTTGTGTATCTTTTTTGGGTTCAGCAAATTAACCGAAAAAAGCAGGAACAACAGATGCATATGGCGCAAGTTCAGCAACTGACCAATCAACTTAATCCACATTTTTTATTTAATGCGTTTAATAGTATTCGCGCGTTGATTTATGAAGATAAAGACAAGGCCGCGGACACGGTAACCCTCTTATCGGAGTTATTTAGAACGCACCTTAAGGCGCATTTAAAAGCTAAGTCTTCGTTAGTCGATGAATTAGAAGTTAGCTCTAATTATCTCGCCATCGAGAAGATCCGGCTTGAGGAGCGATTGCAGCTTAATGTCACCATCGATCCACAATTGGAGCAACAAACGCTACCGACACTCACCTTGCTAACCTTGGTTGAAAATTCGATTAAACATGGTATTTCACCCAATAGAGAGCCCGGACATATCGATATATCAGCGAGTGTGATCGACCCTAATACATGGCAGCTTAAAGTTAGTAATAGTGTAAATGCGATGAGCGATGCCGATGGTACCCGCACCGGATTAAAAAATGTGAAAAAACGATTAGAATTGATGTTTGGGGACAAGTTTATCTGGCGTCAATTACGCTGTCATGGAATTTACACGATTGAAATGGAGTTACCTCGTGATTAATGTCTTGATTGTCGATGATGAGCGGCTTGCTCGGGTCGAATTAAAACGACTATTGAATAAGTTTGAACATATCAATGTAGTGGCACAGGCGAGCTCAGGTGTGGAAGCGATAGAGTTATTAGCTCAGCACGAGGTTGATGTGGTGTTTCTCGATATTAAAATGCCAGAGATGACCGGTCTCCAGCTGGCTGAACACATTGACCCATCGATTCAATGTGTGTTCTGTACGGCGTTTAATGAGCATGCGGTGGACGCCTTTTCGCTTAATGCCGCAGACTATATAGTTAAGCCGATTAATCAAGCCCGCCTCGAGCAGACCATCGCACGCCTAAGTTCAAAGCCCGATCTATCTGACACCAACTATTTGCCAGATAGTCACGGTCTGTTATTAAAAATAGGTCAGGCGAGCCATATAATCCGGCTCAATGAGATTGAACGTTTCGAGTCTATTGGTAATCACGTGGCAGTCTATACCAACCAAGGAAAATCCTTTATTCACTCTTCATTGAGTAACGTGGAAAAACGTCTCGATCCGCAGATGTATTTTAAGGCCAGTCGCAGTAAGATCATTCGCATCGACCATATCGTCAAACTAGAAGAAGGGATGGCGGCCGGTAGTCTAGTTGCCATATTAAAGTCTGGTCGGGATATAGAGGTCAGTCGCCGTCAAACCAAGGGCCTTAAAGAGCTTTATAACGTTTGGTAGGATCTTTAGGTTCTAATCCATACCTCAAATACCACCGACCACCAATTGATTAATAAATAATCATTGCAAAAGAATGCCTATTTAGTGAATAATAATTTATTAGTGTAAAATTTGTTTTTATAGCTCAAAAGTATTGTTTGTGAGCACATTTATTATCAAGGGTCTTATCGATGAAATTTAATAAACTTATTCCGATCACCTTGCTGTGTAGCGCGAGTGTCGTTGCTGGTCAGGGTGATCAAGTGGGGAATTCACGCTATAGCGTCGCAACCCATAATGCACATGCATTAAATGGCGTTAATGCAGCCAGTATGAATGCACACCTAAGCCAAGCGTTTAATTTTGGCTCAATGAGCGCATTTAACTTCGGTGGAGAAGTGGGCAATGTTGATTTTGCCGATGATATAACAGATCTCATCGATGAGTTAGATCGCGATGATATTACCCTTGATGAAAGCGATGACTTAAAGCAACGTTTCGACGATTTGTTAGTACAGGCTGGAAATAATGGCTATGTTAACGTCGATCTTGGTTTTCAGTTACCGTTGTCGTTCGCTTGGAAACGAGAGTTAGATACTATTACCCTGTCATCTCGAGTTAAAGGTAATGTTAACGTCTCTATTTTAGATGATGAACTAGAATATAATGCACTGCAAGAGACGATAACTACCAATGCCTCTGGTTATGTCAAAGTCGCTGATTTAACCGAACTCTCTTTGGGTTATAGTCGGCTCGTGTGGCAAAATAAATTTGGCGACCTACACGCCGGTGTTCGTCTAAATGTACAAAACCTTGGATTATCTAAGCAAGTGATAGCGTTTGAATCGGCCGATGCTGATGAAGAGCTTAGTGATGTATTTCTCGATGACTATGAGGATGCTAAGGTATCTAGTACCGATTTTGCCATCGACTTGTCAGCCTATTGGGCGGGCATAAATTATAACGCCGGCATCACTCTATCTAACGTCAATGAGCCTGAATTTGAATTTGGCGAGTTGGGTAATGATTGTCTAAATAAACCCAACGAAACGTCGAAAAACAACTGCTTTACCGCTTTGCACTTTTCCGATCGTATCGCGCTAAAAGAAACTTATATCGCCAATAGTTACGCCACACTACAGGCTAACTATATTAGTGATGACAATACTTTCTCTGTTGATTTTAGTTATGAAACAGAGCATAACACCCCGGTTGGCATTAAAGAGCAATGGGTAACCGCTTCTATCGCCGCGCAACCTGAATCCATTTACGTCCCTAACGCTCGATTAACCTACTCCAGTAACCTGGCGGGTAGTGAACTCGATTACCTTTCCGGTGAGCTATCTTGGGGCTGGTTAGGACTTGCAGGCGGCTATGCGCTATCTGATACCACAGTCGATGACACTACTGTTCCTCGTGGCGGGTTTATTACACTCTCAATTAGCAATCACTTTTAAGGGCAACCAGATGAAACAATTTAAACTTTTGACCTTATCGGCCATTATTATTGGGCTAATGGGCTGTTCAGCAGAAGATCAAGACGTCGCTAGTAGCAATGAAAAACAACCGATCGCGGTCAGTGGTATCGTTATCGATCCTAATATCAGTTCATCGATAGTATTCGCCGATTATGATAACGATGGTGTGCTAGACGCTTTCGAGCCTTGGACGTTAACCGATGCCGATGGCTACTTTGGCACCAGTAAATCTGGCGAGGATTATTGTGCAAAAGGCGCTGAACACTGCTTAATATTAGCTAATAGTGATTCAGTACCGTTAGTGGCGGTTGGTGGCTACGATAATGTGACGTTAGAGCGCATCAATACCAGACTATCACGCAGCTTCACTGGCGAAGGGCTTCAGGTTATTACACCATTAACAAGCTTATCTTCAATGACGGTATCGGAAGATTTTGATAAAAGTATCGACTTTATGAGTAATGCATTTACCGAGGATCAATCGACTACGGCCCTCCAATTAGCGTTTAATCTAAATAAGATGGTTGAGATATTAACCCAAGTTTTAATTGCTGAGTATCCTGCGATTGGCGAAGAAGAATTATTACCGAGCGATCTGTCAGGCTTTGTCTTTCAAGCAATCGACAAAGTAGGTAGTGATCAAGAGCTAGTACTTAGTGACTTTTTACAAAAACATTCTGAGAACCAAATATCATTGATACTCGATGACGCAAGAACGCGGATTCATCAAGCCTATCAAGACGCTGGAATTTCTCTGCTTGCGACCTATGCGCCACCATCCAAAGATTCACGTTCGTATGCCGCTCAAAGTTATAGTGCTACACCAGAACAGGATATTAGTGACTTACTTGAGCAAATTCAGCTGCTAATTACTGCTAGTTTTGAGTTGGCCTTGGCCAATGAAAACATAGCTGAACTACCAAGATTACAATTAGGCCTACTGCGTCAGATTCAATTTACTGTTAACAGTGCTGTTAGCGCCATCGAAAAAAATGCGGATATATTAAGTGCCGTCACTCCGGTGATTGATGTGCTAAACGCTGTCGAAGATGATGCGATAATGTCTATATTTGGGCAAGACAGTTACGACAGCAGCTTCTTCAACAATAAATTGGTGGCGGTGCAAGCTGATCTGACCAATATTCTTAGTGAAATGGAAAAGCGTCAGATGATGCCTAAGCTAATGGGCGCTAAAAAGCTAACCCTCAATGAAACCACCGCTGAGGAAAAAGCCAAGATTACTTTTTACTTCGATGGTGAGCTATCAGGTTCATTAAGTGCTTGTGTCTATTATCAAGATCTCACCGATGCCACGAACATCAATAATACGCAAGGGACCTTGCTTAAAGGAAAGTGGAGCAAAGATGATTATCAGCTGCATGTTACCGTGACCTTTGCTGGTGCGCCGCGTTCGTTACGGATTAAGTCCGGTGTCGGAACTAGCTTTATCTTCGATTATGATACTAAAGATAAGGCATGGGATGGCAGTAAATCATTTGAAGCTATTGTTGGTGACACGCCAGCGACCAATGCCGCCTGTAAGGCTAGTTTCGAATAATATCATTTCCAAAAAAAAAGGCCGCGTTACAGTGAAGCTGTAACGCGGCCTTTTTTATTATGCCATTTCCATTAAGCTCTATCTTGGCGCGCGCCTAATGCTGGCTTGCCAGAGTTATGTGGACGGCGTTTAGGTTTATTCGCTGGCTTGGACTTAGCTTTCGATTTTAATGGCTTAGGAGCCGCGCTAGCAGGCTTATCCGCAGTATCTTTACCTGATGTCTTATTCTTGCTAAAAGTAGGCTTATCTTTACGAATATCCGGCTGTTTAGGATGCTTGGTCGCAAAACGCTTATTACCATGGCGGCTCGAATCTCGACTACGTTTAGTAGCCGCAATACGTTCTTCTTCGAACTCGCTTGGCACTAAACAATGAGCCTTGGTACCGATCAAATATTTCATGCCCATGCGGGTTAATGCCTGACGAATCAAAGGCCAGTTAGCTGGATCATGATAGCGTAAGAAAGCTTTGTGTAATCGGCGTTGGCGTTCACCCTTAGCGACAAACAATTCTTCGCCTTTCTTCTTGTACTTAACTCGTTTTAACGGATTGGTTTCCGAGTGGTACATCGCCGTTGCATTGCACATTGGTGATGGGTAAAAATTTTGTACCTGATCACACTCAAACTCATTACTCTTGAGCCACAATGCAAGGTTAAGCATATCTTCGTCGGTGCTGCCGGGGTGCGCGGAAATGAAATACGGGATCATGTACTGTTTTTTACCCGCCTGTTCACTAAATTCATAGAACATCTCTTTGAATTTATCGTAGGCGCCCATCCCTGGTTTCATCATCAGATCGAGGGTTTTTTTCTCGGTGTGCTCTGGCGCTATCTTAAGGTAGCCACCCACGTGATGAGTCACCAATTCTTTAACATATTCAGGTGACTGAATTGCCAAATCATAACGGACACCAGAGGCAATTAAGATCTTTTTAATGCCTTTAACTTTGCGCGCTTCTTTGTAGAGATCGACCGTGTGTTTATGGTCCGTATCTAACTTGCTACAAATTTTTGGAAAAACACAAGAAGGGTGACGACAATTTATTTCGGCCTTAGGATCTGAACACCCTAAGCGATACATGTTAGCGGTCGGGCCACCTAAATCTGATATTGTGCCGGTAAAACCGGGTACTTTGTCACGTATTTCGCCTAACTCGCGCAAAATAGACTCTTTAGAGCGACTCTGAATAACGCGTCCTTCATGCTCGGTGATCGAACAGAATGAACAGCCACCAAAACAACCACGCATTATATTGACTGATGTTTTAATCATATCGTAGGCAGGGATTTTAGCCTTACCATAACTCGGGTGAGGCACGCGCGCATAAGACAGACCAAACACAAAATCCATTTCTTCGGTGCTTAACGGAATGGGTGGAGAGTTAACCCATAATTCCCAATCACCATGGCGTTGTACTAAGGCACGAGCCGAATAGGGATTAGTTTCAAGGTGCATCACTCGTGCGGCATGCGCATAAAGCACCTTATCGCCTTTTAGCTTTTCAAATGACGGTAAGCGCACTACTGTCGTTTTGCTATCATGGCGTGATGGCCGTACGGTGACAGGCTGAGCGACAGCCTCCGCTTTTACCTTGGCTTTATCAACGTCTGATTTACAGCTAGTATCCGTTTCATACGGATTAATCATCTTAGGAACCATCGCCTTGTTAGGCTTTTCGATCCGTGATGAATCAACTTCTTTAAAGCCTTCAGGGATCCCTTTGCGCATTACTGCCGTGCCCGCAATATCAGTGATATTTTCGATCGGCTCATTGTTGGCAACGCGGTAGGCAAATTCGACGAGGGCGCGTTCGGCATTACCAAATAATAGAATATCGGCCTTAGCATCGAGCAATACTGAACGTCTGATCTTATCTGACCAATAGTCATAGTGAGCCAAGCGACGGAGGCTGGCTTCGATGCCGCCTAAAATTATTGGTGTCTCTTTGTAGGCTTCACGACAACGTTGTGAATAGACTAATACGGCACGATCAGGGCGTTTTCCACCTTCGTTATTCGGGGTGTAGGCATCATCATGGCGTAATTTACGGTCAGCAGTATAGCGATTGATCATCGAGTCCATATTGCCGGCGGTAATACCGAAGAAGAGGTTAGGCTTACCTAGTGCCATAAAGGCATCTTTATTTTCCCACTCGGGTTGAGAAATAATACCGACGCGATAGCCTTGAGCCTCAAGCACACGACCAATTACTGCCATACCGAAGCTTGGATGGTCGACATATGCATCACCAGAAACGATGATGATGTCACAGCTATCCCAGCCTAAAGCATCCATTTCCTTACGGGTCGTTGGTAGAAAAGGAGCTGTACCAAAGCTTTCAGCCCAATAAATTGGATACTGATTGATAGGTTTAACGGTAATTTTTATCGGAGTGTAGGCCATAAGATCATCTTCAATTGCTATGATGCGCGATTATACCCAAGCGCCGTGTTAAGCACCAGCGGCGTGTCATTAGAGTGTGAGGTTAGTAGAAAAAACCACCACCAATACTATTTTATCACTTGATAAAGGGCATTGGCTTGTTTGCATTTAAGGTTAAGCCATAGTTTATATTGTGAAACAAATAATGGAGTGCTAGAACGCTGTATTGACTCGGGGTCTATCTTAAATTGAGAAAAGTAATATTGAGCAGATAGAGAATTTGAAAAAATGAGGTCGATACGCTGCTTTTGGAGCATCTTAAAGGCGGATGTAATCGTTTCTGTCGAATAAACGTTAATTCCAGCGTCCGTGATTTTCTTAAATAATTCCCCTTGTTTGATGGAACGCAATAACCCGATTGTTTGTCCGCTAAATTGCGTTAATTCCTGCGCCGTGAAAGGTTGGGCATTTGGAGGGCGGTGACGGTAGATATACATTGGAATCGGATCTTGACTAAAGGTAAACCCTACAATGTCAGGCGTTATCACAACGGGACTTAACATACTGACACACCACTGATCACTAAAATTTATTATTTTATTGAGTCGTGCAGGGGGGTAAATCAGAGCGTTAGCGCGGTAGCCAGCGTCTTTTAAAATCGGTGATAACAATGTAAAAGATATACCTAAATCATGGCGGGTTTCGGTGGTGAACGGCGGGTATTCTACGGAGAGAATGTCTATGTTTGTTAATGATTGTGGATTAGTCGTGGCGGTAGATAAAACACCCAGTATTACACTAATCGTTGTGAACATTGCCAATGTAGACATGGGGGGCCTCGCTGTATAGTAAGAATTGCGTCGGCGTTAATGATAGCGTAATTTGATGTGATTGCTCGTCGCTACCCGTTATTGTGGCCTGTTGCTGAAAGTGAGGGCTTAACAAGATGCTGGTTGCCCCCGAGATAACATTACCATCGTGTTTAAGCATCACTAAATAATCGCACAACTGATCTATTTCATTGGCGCTATGGCTAACATAAATCATCGGTAAGCTATATTTAGTGCTATGTGCTTTAAGTTGGTTAATCATTAATTGCTTGCTCTGCCTATCCAAGCCAGCTAATGGTTCGTCGAGTAACAATAATTGAGGTTGGGCTAGTAGACTACGCACTATTGCGACGCGTTGCTGTTGTCCAGCTGAAAGCTTATTAGCGCGTTGTTTTAATAGTTCTGTGACGCCAAAATCTTCACATAGTTGTTCTAGTTTTAATTTTGGTTTTTTTACTGACCGCTGGGCTAACGCCAAATTTGATCGCACATCGAGATGGGGAAACAGGCGACTATCCTGAAAGACAAAACCGACTCTTCGTTGCTGTGGTGATACTTTTTGTTCTGTATCGAACCAAGTCTGTTGTTTAAACGATATTGTGCCTGACAGCGGGGTATCTAACCCGGCGATAAAGCGCAATAGGGTGGTCTTACCGGCACCCGACGGCCCAAATATACCGCTGATCCCCTGCGCTGGAAACTGACAATTCATCGATAATAGATTCGATGACTGCTGGTATTGTATATCGATAGATAACGACATTAATGGCGATCCTGTCGTTGTAATACGCTATAAATGATAAATAGCATCACCAGTGAACTAATCAATAATCCGGCGGCAATATTATGAGCTTGCTGATATTCGAGTGCCTCAACATGTTCAAATAATGAAATAGCGAGTACCTGAGTTTCCCCGGGAATATTGCCCCCGATCATCAATACGACACCGAACTCCCCTAGAGTATGAGCAAAGCCCATTACTGTGGCGAGCATAAAACTGCGTTTGGTCATCGGCACAATAATATAACGGATCTTATTCCAGCGGCTCAAACCCAAGGTGTCAGCAGCTTCGAGCTCTTTATTGCCAAGAGTCACAAAGCCGGCTTGTAATGGTTGAACCACAAAGGGTAATGAATAAATGATTGATCCAATCAGCAAGCCACCGAAACTAAATGCCAGTGTTGAGCCAGTAAGTGATTGCCACCACTGTCCCGGTAGATAATTCGGCGAGAATGCCAGTAGTAAATAAAAGCCGAGTACGGTTGGTGGTAATACTAATGGTAAGGCAACCAAGGCTTCAAAAAAAGGGCGTAATTTGCTGGTGCTCTTGGCGAGCCACCACGCAATAAAGGGGCTAATGAGCAGTAAAATAACGGTGGTCAGTAACGCCAATTTTAACGTTAATAGCAGCGCCATTAAATCGTTAGACACTAACCTTTCTCCGCATGTTTGAACGAGGGAATTGCGTAACCAGAAAGCAGGATTGTTTCACAGCCAGGCCCTTTAATAAAACTCATAAAAGCTTTAGCCGCGGCTAAGTTTTTACTACGGCGTAGGATCACTCCCTGTTGATTTATCGCGGGATAACTATCGCGCCTGAGTAAAACAAAATGCTCTTCAACCCCAGCATTAAGGAGTTCGCTGTATGAGACAAAGCCAGATTGCGCGTTACCAGTTTCAACAAAATGCAGTACCTGAGTCACATTATTACCACGGACTAATTTACCTTTGACGGTGTGATCTAGATTATTGTATTTTAAGTATTCTGATGTTGATTTACCGTATGGTGCTAATCTGGGGTTTGCAATTGCTAACTTACCCGTTTGCTGTTGAATGAGGTGATTAACATTGTCTAGCACAAGATTTTCTTGCTGCGGCATCCAAAAGGCGAGCTGGCCAATGGCGTAGGTCAATAATGAATCGGGATAGGCTAAATCCGCGTCGACTAGTTTTTGTGGTCTTATTTCATCGGCGCTGAGGAAGATATCATACGGAGCACCATGATAAATTAAGCTATAAAGCGCGCCCGTAGATGCACTCACTAAAGTGATTTTATGTGCGCTTTGTTGTTCAAATTCAGTGGCCAACTTTTGCGCCGTCGATTTGAAATTACTGGCAACGGCTATTTTTAAATTGGCGGCAACCGTGTTGAACTGAGGCAAAAGACACAGACAGAAAACTAACACGAAATGTCGCATTTATTGCGCTGCCCATTTATCGGCAGCACAGTGATCGGTTTCCCGTGCGTCCACCCATTGGTAACCCGTGTCAGTTTGTTCTTTTTTCCAAAATGGTGCTTTAATTTTTAGATAATCAATCAGAAACTCACAGGCTTCAAACGCCGCTTTACGGTGTGCACTAGCCACGCCGATATAAACGATTTGATCGCCAGGCAATAACTCACCCACCCGATGAATAATAATAGGATCGCCAATTGGCCAACGCGATTTCGCTTGCTCGACAATTTGTTCAAGCGATTTTTCGGTCATGCCCGGATAATGTTCTAACGCCATGGCGGCCACCTTTTGTTGCTGATTGAAGTCTCTTACCTTGCCCACAAAGGTCACAATAGCGCCATAACCATGTGGATTGAGCTCATTGTCTGTTAGCTGCTGATATAAATCGGCGATATCAAAATCGTCTGTCTGTACTTTAATCATCTTAACCGCCGGTAACAGGCGGGAAGAACGCGACTTCATCACCGTCTTTGACTTCGGTCTGCCAGTCACACATCTGTTGATTAACCGCCACCAGTAATTTATCTTGCTGTAGCGCCAAATCCCACTTATCACCTCGGTCTGCTAAAAGCTGGCGCAGCGTATCTAAATCCTTTAAGGCTGGAGTGAAATCTACATTCACTGAACCTTGGTCAATTATTTCTCGGGTTTGGGCAAAAAAAACGATGGTAAGCACGAAGTTATTCCTGTGAATGTAAATTGAACGCTTTGTCGCGTGGCGGCGTAGCTACCTGAGTCTAGCGTATTATCAATTGAATTGAAAATGATGGTCGTTTGGGGCATAAAAAAGCCACTGACTTTTGAGGTTCAGTGGCGAAACTAGGTTAGGATTCTAGCTGAGTAAACTCGGAATCGATAAAACAAGTAGCGTTATCATTGGGGTGATTACGGCCATCACCGGGATGAGGTTGAGTTCTTTTTTGTGGTTTGCTGTGCTATTGCTCATTTGACTATCACTCCTGTTTATCGTTATGTGGCTATCTTGCCGTATTTATTAGTCAGTGTTGTTGATTTGTATCAAGCGGACCACAAGCTCGGTTATTTTTTTGTAATATAGTGCTCTATCTGCTGCTCTAGTACCCGTAATGGTATTGAGCCCTGCGCTAAGACTTGATGATGAAACTCCTTGAGATCAAATTTATTGCCCAGCGCTAGCTCGGCCTTTCTACGCAGTCGTTTTATGGTTAATTCGCCAATCTTGTAGCTAAGTGCCTGTCCCGGCCATGAAATGTAGCGATCTGTTTCTGTTTTTATATTGTGTAACGACAGCGCGGTATTTTCGCTCATGTAATCGAGCACCTGTTGGCGAGTCCAACCTTTGGCGTGTACTCCGGTATCAACCACGAGGCGGCAAGCGCGCCACATTTCATAGGTCAGGCGACCAAATTGTTCATACTCGTTGGCGTAGTAATTCGCTTCAACCCCTAGCCATTCGGCATAGAGGCCCCAACCCTCACCAAACGCTGAGATATAAGACTTACGACGAAATTCAGGCAAGTGGCTTAGTTCTTTGTTGAGTGATATCTGTAAATGATGACCCGGCACAGCCTCGTGCAATGTTAAGGCTGGCAGCACGTACAACGGGCGCTTGTCTAAGGCGTAAGTATTAACCCAGTAGTAACCCGGCTCATCACTATTGTTACTTCTTTTATATCGGCCGGTGGTGTATTTGGGGGCAATCTGTGCGGGAACAGCCGCGACACCATAAGGGGTGCTCGGCAAATTCTTAAACAGTCTTGGCAAGATGGCGTCGGCTTTCTTCGCGAGCCACGCCGCTTTCTCTAACAATTGCTGTGGAGTCTTGGCGTAAAACTGCGGATCGGTACGTAAAAACTGTAAAAAATCGGCGAAACTGCCGTTAAAATTTAATGATTTGATTATTTGTGTCATTTCACCGCGTATTCTGGCAACTTCGCTAAGCCCGAGTTGATGAACTTGTTCTGCATCCATATCTAGGGTCGTAAAGTATTTTACGCGGTTATCATAGAATTCACGGCCATTTGGTAAGGCAGAGGCACCAACCGTTTTACGCGCTTGGGGAATGTACTCCTTGGTCATGAAGTCATAAAATTTTCGATAGCTGGCAATGACCTTATTTTCAATGACATTGAGGGCTTGGTTCTCAATCGTCAGTCGCTGTTTGCTACTTAAGCTAGCAGGCAGTGATTTAAACGGCTGATAGAAGCTACTCGAGTGCGCATCTTCGCTGATGAAGCTAGTTATTGTCTGCTCAAACCCTTGTAATACGGACTGTGGCTGAGTGTGCCCCGTGGAGAGACCTTGTTTCATCCAGTACATCTGTTGCTCAAAATAGCGGGGAAACTGGGCTAACTTGTGCAAATAGTTTTGGTAACTCTTCAATGAGGTGAATTTGTATTCACCTTTAATGTTGGACACCCCGGCATGAAAACCATATTCCGAGGTTAGCGGCATATAATGTTGATTGAAACGGTAACTATCCACTAGCTCTTGTAGTTGTCCACGTAAGATCAGCATATTAATCTTATCGTCGTGGTTGAGCGTTGCTCGGTCTATGTTATCTAACTGACTGATAAACTGCTTAAAACGTGTGTTTTTAAGCGCTAAGGCTTGTGGTGACATATCCGCTAATTGATGAGGACGTAGTGGTTTATCGTCTTGGCCTAGCCCTTGACGAAAACGCCAGCTACTCTCAATTATCTGCGCGAAGGTCTGTTGTTCGACAGTATTTAATTGCAGTGTGCCTTGCGCGTTGGCGAGGCTGGCGGCCGCATCATATTCATGATCCTGCACCGGCGGCGTGGTGAGTTGGCAGCCATTTAGTAATAACAGGGTGCAAAGCGATGCGAGTGTTTTATTCATATTGATTCTTATTTGATTATTGTTTGGAGAAGTAACCTTTCCATAACCGAGCGAGAGCGGCCTTGGCGCTGGTCTCAAACTCCAATTCTGGTTGGCGCTTACGTTGTTGCCACAGACCTAAGATTAACGCGTGGCTATCGCTGACTAAACTCTGGCTCTGTGGCAAATTCAGACTGGGAAACTGCTGGCTTATTAGTTGGGCTAAATTGTTGGATTGTTGATTAAAGCTCGCGTAGTACAGCTCAAGTAGTTCATCGTCAACATTAGGTTCAAGCATCGGGCTTGATAGGTTGGCAAGGTTAAGAAAAAGCTCATCGCCAAGTGGGTACTCTAAGAACGCATTGAGCATTAACCCTAGACTCTGGTGTTGCTCAACTGTTTGGGTGATCTGTGTAAACCATTGCTGGTAGTGCTGCATTAGTAAGGATAAATAAATAGCCTCTTTGCTCGAGAAATACAGATAGACAGTGCCTTTGGCCTGTCCACTGTTGGAGGCTATGGTGGCTACCGTCGGTAATGTGTGGTGCTGCCTAAATAACGATTCGGCACTATCCATGATAGCTTGATGCTTGTGAAGTTTATCTTCCTTGGTTTTAGCCCTGACTAAGCTCATGGATAATTTGCCTTTTTATTTATTATCTACAGTATAAATAGTGCTATGAATAGTGTTTGGGATCAACTTTTACTGCATCGATTGCGATCGATCAAAGTTTTAGCACCGCTATTGAATAATAATAGCGCTCCAATTGAAAAGCGCCATCGGAGTGCGAGACGTGCAAAAGAAAATACAATGGGATCAGGCTCTAATTGAGAAGTACAATTACAGCGGCCCACGTTATACCTCATACCCAACCGCCTTAGAGTTTGATGAGAGTTTCTCTGAAACTGACCTCGTGACGGCTATTGAAGGTAGTGACAATGATAGATTATCTTTGTATATTCACATCCCGTTCTGCCATATGTTGTGTTATTACTGTGGTTGCAACAAGATTATTACTCGTCACTCACATAAAGCCGATCAATATTTAGAGTACCTAGCGAAAGAAATTAAACAGCGCGCCGGACTGTTTAAGCATCAGACCGTAACTCAGATGCACTGGGGCGGCGGAACCCCGACGTTTTTAACCAAACAACAAATTAGTCATTTGGTTGAGTTACTGCGACGTGAGTTTAATTTTGCCGATGAAGGGGAATTTTCAATTGAAATAGATCCACGCGAGATTGAGTTGGATACCCTAGATCATCTACGAGAAGTGGGCTTTAATCGCATTAGCCTAGGCGTACAAGATTTTAATAAAGAGGTGCAAATAGCGGTTAATCGTGAACAGTCGGAAGAATTCATCTTTGCGATGATCGAGCGTGCTCGCGAGTTAGGCTTTGTGTCCACCAGCATCGATTTGATATATGGCCTGCCGCATCAAACAACCGAAACTTTTGCTCATACCATCGAGCGAGTGATTGAGCTATCGCCAGACCGCCTTTCAGTGTTTAACTACGCTCATTTACCTAGTGCCTTCCCGGCGCAACGTAAGCTTAAAGATGAAGATATGCCGGCGCCACGTGAGAAGCTGCAAATATTAGAGAACACCATTAATCAGCTGGTCGAAGCCGGGTATCAATACATCGGTATGGATCATTTCGCCAAGCCCGATGATGAGCTGTCGATTTTACAAAATAACGGCAAGTTACATCGTAACTTCCAAGGGTATACCACCCAGGAGGAGTGTGACTTGTTAGGATTAGGTGTCTCGGCGATTAGCCAAATTGGCAATTGCTATGCGCAAAACCAAAAAGATATTAAGAAATACTACAGTGACATCGAAGCTCACAACAGCGCGCTATGGAAAGGTGTTGGTCTTAACGAAGATGACTTTATTCGACGCAAGGTGATTAAGCAAATCATCTGTCACTTTGAATTGGACTTTTCGATGATCGAAGCGCAGTGGGATCTGAACTTCGAACAGTACTTCGCTGAAGACCTTGGGTTGCTGCAAACCTTTATCGATGACGATTTAGTCGAATATAATGACCGATCATTAAAAGTCACCCCTAAAGGCGAACTGCTCATTCGCAATATATGTATGTGTTTCGACATATATTTACGCGACAGCGCTCGCCGCCAGCAGTTCTCACGCGTTATTTAAGCGTTTAAGAGCGGGGTTTAAACGCGTTAGCACCCCGTTTTTTGGCGGTTCGACGATTGGCTTGTTTGTCCTTCGGCGGCCGCTTGCTGGTGCCGGTGGATGGTTTATCGGTCACCGGAAACTCCGCCAAGGTCATCAACGGTAACTCTCTCATCGTGAGGGTACGAATTGCCGTTAAAGCCTCCACTTCACTATGACTCACTAATGATATCGCAACTCCGGTCTGTCCCGCGCGTGCGGTTCGTCCGACACGGTGGATATATACCGGGGCGTTAGCGGGTAAATCTAAATTGATCACTACCGGTAGCGAATCGATGTCGATACCACGAGCCAGTACATCAGTGGCAACGATAACCTGTAGCTTACGTTGCTTAAAATCAGCCAAGGTACGTTGACGCTCTGTTTGGTCTTTTTCACCATGTAATGCCGCGGCGTTTAATCCTGCTTTACATAGTTTTTTGGCAAAGGCATCGGCACTATCGCGAGCACTAATAAACACCAATACTTGTTGCCAGCTATGGTGTTCAATCAGCCATTGTAATGCTTTGGCTTTGCTGCCTTTGTTAACTAAATATAACTGCTCATCAACGGTATCGACCGTGCTATTAGCAACGTGCGCCTCTATCCGTTGTGGCTTGTTGAGCAGTGGCAGCACCTTGCTTTCTAAGGCGCTAGGTAAGGTCGCTGAAAACATTAAACTTTGGCGTGTGGTCGGCGTGAAGGCAACTATTTTTTGAATATCTGACCAAAAGCCCATCTCCAGTAGGCGATCTGCTTCATCGAGCACCAGTTGTTTCAGTTGCCCAAGGTCAATTAATTGCTGTTGTAATAAATCGAGTAAACGACCTGGCGTTGCCACAATCACTTGTGCACCGCGCTCTATGGCAGCAACTTGCTGTGACTGTGGGGTGCCACCGCACAGAGTCACTAGTTTTATATCAAGTGGCTTGGCTAGGGATTGTAATATCATACTCACTTGGGTCGCTAACTCCCGCGTGGGCACGATAACTAAGGTTTGTGGACAAGCAAGCTGTGGCGCTATCGTTTGTAACGCGGGTAAACCGAAGGCTAATGTTTTACCGCTGCCGGTTTGAGCTAAGGCGAGTACGTCGTGTTGCGCAAGCACCAAGGGAATCGCCAGCTGCTGAATTTTAGTCGGCTGTTTTACATTATCGGGTAACGCCGCTAACAGAACTGGGGATAAGTTAAGTTGGTTAAAAGTCATGGTGCTGAACACTCAAAAGGAAATCATGGGTATTATACCCGTTATCACTGGCTATGTTCGCGCTTATCTTTCATAATGGCGCCTCGATATATCGTGGGTCAATAATGTCTAATAAACTAAAACAATATTTAGCAGATTCTGACCTATTGCTTAATGCAGTCGGTGAGGGAATTTATGGCTTCGATCAGCAAGGTAATGCGGTTTTTATTAATCCTGCTGCATCCTCGATGACCGGTTGGGACAGTGCCGAGCTATTGGGGCAAAATATTCATCAGTATCATCATCACAGTCATGCCGATGGCTCTGATTACCCCGCCACCGACTGTCATATCTACGGCACACTTAAAGATGGCATCAGCCGCAAGATTAATGGTGAAGTGTTTTGGCGCAAAGATGGCACTAGCTTCCCGGTTGAATATACCACGACCGCAGTTTACAAAGATAAGACGATCATTGGTGCCGTGGCGGTGTTTCGTGATGTTAGCGAACAACATGCCGCCGATCTTGCGCTGCGTCAGGCGTTGGTCGAAGTGCAGAGCTTAACCAATGAGCTGCAACGTGAAAATACTTACTTAATTGGTGAATTACAGCAACAATGGTCGGGGGAGGGTTTTGTTGGTCAAAGCATGCCCTTTCAACAATTGTTGCAGCAAGTCGAAGTGGTGGCGAAGACGGATAGTACGGTGTTGATCCTTGGTGAAAATGGCACAGGTAAAGAGCTGGTGGCCCGTAATGTTCATCGCCTTAGCACTCGTTGTGATATGCCGCTAGTGAAAGTTAATTGTGCGGCATTTAGCGATAGTTTATTAGAGTCTGAACTCTTTGGTCATGAAAAAGGTGCTTTTACTGGCGCGGTGGAACGGCGCAAAGGGCGTTTTGAAATCGCAGATAAAGGGACTATTTTCCTCGATGAAATCGGTGAACTGTCTTTGAGTGCACAAAGTAAACTATTGCGCGTGTTGCAAGAGCGAGAGTTAGAACGAGTCGGTGGTAACAAAACTATCGAGGTTGATATACGAATTATCGCCGCCACCAATCGAGATTTATCCAGTATGGTGGAGCAGGGGACGTTCAGAATGGATTTATATTACCGTTTAAACGTATTCCCATTGGTTATCCTACCGCTGAGGGATAGGGTTGAAGACATTGAACCGCTGTGCCAGACTATTATTACTAAGCTCAACGCTAAGCTAAATAAAAACATTAAGGCGATTAGTAATAAGAGCTTAAAGGCGTTGAAGCAATACGATTGGCCGGGTAACGTACGAGAGCTTCAAAACATCTTAGAGCATGAGGCTATTTTATCCAATTGTGACATCCTCAATGTCAACCACCGTTCGTTACGCCCGAGCGGTAAAAGTACTAAACTCGGATCGATGGAAAGTGCTGAACGGACACATATCCAAGCCGTCTTAGAACATTGCCATTGGCGTATTGGTGGTTCTGCGGGGGCATCTAGCATGTTAGAATTACCGGAAAGCACGTTACGTTCTAAGATGAAGAAACTAGGGATTAAGCGTCCACCAATTAATTCAGTAAGGTAAAACCAATGAGTGGTACAAATAGAGCCGATATAAGCATTGGCCTTGAGGTCAATATCGTTTTAAAACAAGATCAACGCAGTGGTAAGTTAACTCAAGGGACAGTACAGAGTTTATTAACCAAATCGCCGTTTCACCCACATGGAATTAAGGTGAGACTCGCCGATGGCCAGGTTGGCCGAGTAAAGGAAATATTAGAATAATGAGTTATTTATGTATCTATCATAAGAACTGTGCCGATGGTTTTGGTGCGGCATTAGCGGTCAAAGTATATTGCGATGAGATGGGCTACAGCTGTGAGTTTCTTGCGGCGCAATATGGCGATGACGTTCCTGATGTTACGGATAAAGATGTGCTTATCGTCGATTTTTCTTACCCGCGCGATATACTCATTACGTTAAAAGAGCAGGCTAAATCTTTACTGGTTATCGATCATCACAAGAGTGCGATGGAGGCTCTGGACGGTCTTGATTACTGTGTCTTCGATATGAACTACTCTGGTGCTGTCTTGACTTGGCAAACACTGTTTCCTAACAAAGCCGTTCCATTATTGCTGAGTTATATTCAAGACAGGGACTTATGGCAGTGGCAACTGATCGATAGTAAGGCTGTATCAGCAGCGCTACTAACGTTAGCGAAAACCTTTGAGCTATGGCAGCCATATTTAGCCGATGAGTTAGTGAGCGAACTAATTGTTAAGGGCAATGCGATTGTTGATTATCAGAATCAGCAGTTGGCGCGAACGCCTAAAGGGGACAAAGTCCCGATGGCCAAAATAGGTGGATACACCGTACCTTGCGTTAATAGTACTCACCTGATCAGCGAAATGGGAGAGATACTGGCGCAGGGACATCCTTTTGCTGCACTGTATTTTGACCGCAGCGATAAGCGTATTTATTCTCTACGCTCGGCCAAAGACGGTATCGATGTAGCGCAGGTCGCTCAGCAATATGGTGGTGGCGGTCATTTTCACGCCGCGGGGTTTGCGGTCGATAAACCTAATGTTGAAGTGATCTGATCACGGTATGTCGTGCTTCCCACGATATGTCACGAGCTGTGTTTGTTTGTTTTTATTTAAATTTAATAAAATCAGGTAGATAGTTGTTGGAACGTTCTTTGCTATAGGTGTGTTGCGTCTAATCACACTAAGTAAAGAACATGTCTGTATATATCGATCCTAAAGACCTTATTATAGGTCCCAACTCTAATCAATCATCTGCTATCTATGTGCGTGCGCAACAGGGGCTGTACCAACGTATTCGTCGCTATCTTGCATTTTTCCTGATGACACTATTTGTCGTGCTGCCATGGATAAGCATTGATGGAAAGCAAAGTATCTTGCTCGATGTTGCTAATCAGCAGATGCATATATTTGGCACCACACTTTTTCCACAAGATTTTCCGGTAATTGCGGGATTGCTAATGGTGGCGGCCTTTGGTCTGTTTTTCTTAACCAGCTGGCTTGGGCGAGTGTGGTGTGGCTTTCTATGCCCGCAGACTCATTGGCTGTTTATCTTTATCTGGCTAGAAGAGAAGATAGAAGGTACTCGAAATCAGCGGATGATGTTAGATAAAAAGCCGTTATCTGCCGCTAAAATCGGCAAAAAAACACTAAAACATGCTAGTTGGGGGGTAGTTGCCTTTCTTACTGGTACCACCTTTATTAGTTATTTTGTCCCGCCGGTGGTGTTGTATGTCGATCTGTTTTTTCTAAGCTGGAGTGGCTTGGTTACCTTTTGGGTGATGCTATTTGCCGTTTGTACTTACGGTAACGCAGGTTGGCTCAAGGAAAAAATGTGTCTGCATATGTGTCCTTATGCACGCTTTCAATCGGCGATGTTTGATCGCGATACCTTAATTGTTGCCTACGACGTAGAGCGGGGAGAGTCTCGCGGACCGCGAAAGCGTAAAGATGACCCCAAAGCTTTAGGGATTGGTGATTGTGTCGACTGTAATCTATGTGTTGAAGTGTGTCCGACAGGCATCGATATTCGTCATGGATTGCAGTATGAGTGCATCAACTGTGGCGCCTGCGCTGATGCCTGTGATCAAACAATGTCTAAGTTTAACTATCAACCCGGGCTAATTAGTTTTACCAGTGAAGCGCAGCTTGGCGGGGGAACCACCAATCTATTTCGACCTAAGATCATTGGCTATGGCATCATCAGTGTCCTAATTATTATCTCGATGGCGGTATATTGGAATGCACGTATTCCAGTCGAGTTAACCGTATTACGCGACAGGAATGTGCTATATCGCATCAATAACGACGATTTTATTGAAAATAGCTACCAACTTAAATTGCTAAACAAATCTGCTGAAAGTAAAGATTATCGTATTGTTGCTGGTGGCATTACCGATGTGAAGAATAGTTTAACTGAAGTGGTCACCGTGAAGTCAGGGGAGTTGGCGTCGTTGATTATGACGGTTACCGCCGATCCGATTAACCTGCCACGTCGGGTGTTACCGATTGAGTTGAAAATTGTCGATAATGAATCGAATACCGAGCTGGTGGTGTACGAATCTAAATTCTATAGCGAGTAAATGAAGGTCGCCAAAGAAAGTAACCAAAGAAAGGCGACCCGTATTTAGTTGCTGATCTTCATACTAATATCTGTCTAAACGGAACCGATTTTAATACGCATCTCAGCTTTGGCCTCCTGCGTCGCTCTAACTACGCCTTCCATGGCTACGCATGCGCTAAAATCTAAAAATTCGTCCCTGAATTTTTCTCCTAACAGGTATTAATATGAAGGCACCTAAGTCGGGAACGTGGTGTTCTTTGTCAGTTTATGATGTCCAAGTATACCTTACTCATATTGTCCTATATAAAAGTGTAGACACAAGTAACGGGCACAGAGTTATTTATCTATTTTTGCACTTCTCGATCAGCTGTTGCTTCTCTTGGGCTGATAAATAAGCCTGTGTTAGGCCATTTTGTTGTAATGTCTTGAGCTGCATTGCGCTTAAACCAATCGCGCGTGCTGCATCATTATATTCGTGGGCAATCTCAATGTCGCTCACCCCGGGATCATCGGTATTAAGGGAGACTAATAATCCATGGTCAAGAAATTTCTTGATCGGGTGTTCTTGATAGCTTGCTATCGTACTGGTTTGAATATTGCTAGTGGGGCAAGATTCGATGCCTATTTGATGCTTGGCTAAATAATCCATCAGCTTGGGATCTTCAATGGCTTTAACACCGTGACCGATGCGGTTAGCACCGAGTTGTTCAATCGCGTACCAAATTGCTTCGCTACCAGCGGCTTCGCCAGCGTGGACGGTGATGTTTAATCCACTATCGCGCGCTTGCTTGAAATGGCTCAAGAATAAATTACTTGGGAAGCCCAGTTCATCACCGGCGAGATCGATTGCGACCAGCTGGTCTCGCTGACTTAATAGTGCATCGAGCTCGACCTGACAGGCATCGATACCAAAGGTGCGAGAGAGTATGCCGATCATATTAACCTTAACATCATACTGTGCTTGGCCCTGGCGAATCCCTTCCATGACGGCTTCAACAACGCCTTGTACTGGTAAGTTGTGGCTCATCGCCATATAGCCTGGGCTAAAACGTAATTCTGTATAGTCTAAACCAGCGTTAAAGGCATCTTGCACGTTCTCAAACGCGATGCGTCTTGCGGCATCCAAATCACCGATCACGCCAACCATCCAATCGAGCTTGGATAAGAACGCCACTAGCGATGGTTCCTTTTCAACAACTTGCACATAAGGCTTTAAATCAATCGAGTTGCTTGCCGGGAGTTTGACATTAAACTTGTGGCCAAGATCTAAAATAGTGTCGAGCCGAACGTTACCGTCTAAGTGGCGGTGAATATCGGTGAGGGGAATATTTCTAGTTATCATTGTAAGCGCCCTTTTTTAGTTATTGTTTTATCATAGCAACAATTTTACGACCTTGTTTTGCGTAGGCATTAAACCTTTGCGCTAGCTCACAGGGTAAATCGTTAAAATTGATGTCGCTAAAGCCTAATTGTCGATAATAGGCGTTAAGGTGAGTCAGTGCGAAGGTATAAACAACAGGCGTTAAATTCAGGCTCTGACTGATCAGCTGGCTCGCGATACCATGGCCGCGATAATCTTCACCGACATACACACCAGTCAGTAACCAATATTTGTTGCACACAGGAGTAAGACGCGCTGCACCAACCATCCTGTGTTTATCACGAGCTACCCACACTAAATCATGACCCTTAGCACGATTGCTAATGCCATGGTCTTGATAAAATTTATTGGCTAGCGGAATCGCCTCCTTCGCCAGTACTGTAAAGGATAAGTCGTTAATAAGTCTTCCTTCGGGAGCGACCATATAGTGCGTATCGGTCACAATTTTTACGACATAGTGAAAGAAAAATCGCTCAACACGGTCTCTATTGAAACATTTTGTAATATTTAATTGAAGAGAGATTGTAATGAACCATTTAATTAAGCCGTTTATCGCGTTTATCGTTATTAGCTTAACCACACTATTGTCAGCCAATAGTCACGCAGAATCAAGAATATCAACGGCTTTCTTTAGTGATGTCGCTGTGTCTGGATACGATACAGTTGCTTATTTCACCGAGCATAAAGCGGTTAAAGGCGACAGTGACTTTTCCGCCGAATACCAAGACGCCACTTGGCATTTTAGCAGCCAACAAAACCTCGAATTGTTTCAAGCTAATCCAGCGCAATATGCACCACAGTTTGGTGGTTACTGTGCGTGGGCGGTTTCACGAGGCTACACCGCAGAGTCTGATCCATTGGCGTGGAAAATTATCGACACCAAGCTGTACCTAAATTTTGATTTTGAAGTGCAGGCAATGTGGCTCAAAGAGGCTAAGCAACGCATCATAAAAGCTAATAAAAACTGGCCTGAAGTATTGAAAAAATCATCATAGAGTAGAGAAATCGATATGAAAAACAAAGTAACGAGTATTTTTAGTTGGGTGATTGTCGCATGGATTTGTAAGGTCTTTTTATCTTCCTTGCCTTATAAATTTACCGATCATCCCGATACCCAACATATCTTCGGTACTATCGGCCTGTGGATACAAGACACTGTGGCACCAAGCTTAGGTCAGTGGTTTATTGTTAATGGCGCAGTCGCTGTTGGTGTGGTTGAGTTAATTGCGGCATTGGTGTTGTTATCGCCGCTCCTGATGTTGGTGATTAATAAATTAAATATCATGACCAATGTTCCCTCGCGACAGTGCATTCATATTGTCGGTGGACTGCTGTCCTCTGGCGTGATGGCGGGTGCGGTGTTTTTCCATTTAATCACTCCACTGGGTGTCGAGGTGCTACATAACGGACAAAGTGACGGCGGGTCATTATTCTATGCCGCAGTATCTATTCTCGTCTTAGGCCTTGTGCTTGCCGCGATCAACGTTGTTAGTTTACGGACACAGAAGTAAGCACTATGTTTATTCGCATATTATTGGTCATCAGCTATATCTTTTGTTGCATTAAGATGCGGATTAAACCGTGGCATTATTTTCGTCTCAATGAAGACTATTTCAATCAAAGCAAAGGGCTCTTTTCCAAGCTCGATATCGACAAATTGATCCCGTCACAGTGGTTATTACCGCAATGGGTCGATGAAGCAAGTCGTGAGCCCTCACGTTATCCGGTGTTTGTAAAACCTGAGTGGGGACAAAACTCAAAGGGCATCGGACGCGCGGATAACTTAGCGCAATTACATGCTTTGCGTTTAGTGCGTGATAAGTCTTCGATGCAGTATCTGGTTCAGGACGCGGCGGTGGGAGATATTGAATTTGAGTTATTTTCAATTGCCGATCATCTCGACCAAAGTCAATCTGCGGTGTTGTCTCTGACTCAAGTCTCCAACAGCGGAGATGAGCGTTATCCCGTTAATGGAATTTACAATCAGCAGACTAGTTATGGTGATTTAACGCCGCAGTTGACTCACAGTCAACGAGAAAAGCTTACGCGAATGATTAGTCAAATCGGTGAGTTTAAGATATGTCGTGTCGGGTTACGGGCCGATTCGTTGGCTGCGCTGGTTAATGGTGACTTTCAGGTCATAGAGATTAACTTGTTTGTACCGATGCCATTGGTCTTGCTAAGCCATAACACGCGCTGGTTAGATAAATTGCGCTTTGTGTTTACTGCGATGGTTGCGCTAGCGAAGGTCACTAAACGAGTCGATACCACCAAGCCTGCTAAGGCGATATTTTTTCAAAAACTTGGCCTGATGCGCCGAGCAAAAGATACAACAGGCAGCGAGATAAGTAATGAAAGCAATTAAGAAAATGATCTACGCTTGGATTAGTGCCAAGTTTATGAGCGGTTGTAGCAGCTACAATAGCCTTGAGACCCGTAAAGGCTGTCGTTCGAAAGAGCAGGCGCGCCGCATCTTCGATCAAGGTAATGTTCCTCACGCTAAGGGCGCGATATTCTTTAACCCTCTGGTCGCTCATCGCTTTGCCAAAGAGCATGGCTTTCCGCTGGTCATTAAACCTAACGTCAGTGGCTATTCTCGTGGCAGTCATTTTCCGATTAATAATTTCCTCCAGCTATATAAGGCGATATTTTTAGCCAAGCTGTGGTGGCCAACGACGGTTGTTGAACAGTTTTTACTGGGTAAAAATTATCGCGTGGTAGTGATCGAAGGTAAAATAATGTCGGTGATTGAACGCTTTGCGCCGCATGTTATTGGTGATGGTACACATAGTATTAGTGAGCTTATCGATCAGGAAAATGTAATACGCGCGCAAATGGAACTACAGCCATGTGTATTTCCGCTCAATAAAAGCGCCACCACTATACGTTTTCTTAATAAACAGCGTTTAACCCTAAATGATGTTCCTGGTGCAGGAGTGACGGTGGGCCTATTTTATCGGGTTGCACTGGCGCCTGGTGGCGTGGTCAGCACTATCGACAAACAAGCAATCCCTGCGATTAATAACGAACTGTTCTTAAAAATACTCGATCTGTTTGATGCCAATATATTAGGTATCGATGTGATCTTTGAACAAGATATTACGCAGCCATATGATGCGCAAAAATGTATTTTCTTGGAAGTAAACTCGCGTCCCTATCTTAAGATGCACGATTACCCGAGATACGGTAAAAAGGAAGATTTGTCTGTGTATTATAAGCAACTGGACGCGCTCGAAATTAATCAGGCAGATACCTACTAATGTCAGCCAGCCGCCTTTTTTATCGCTTCAGTGGCGTGCATTCGTTGCTGATTGGCCTGATGCCGTTTTTTATTCCGATAATCCTGTGGCAGCAGGGCTATCGCCTGGCTGAGATCAGTCTGTTTATTGCGATAACTGGGGTTGGCTTTATTGGTTCGTTAGTGGGTTGGCAGGCGCTGGTTCGTTGGGGACAAGGTGGGTCGATTAATGAGCAGAAAAGAATAGGGCAGCTGATTATCATTTTGTCGTTGACCGCTGAACTCGCGCTCATTGGTGTGCTAAGTTTTACTCAAGGCTGGGGCTTGCTCATTGGCGCTGCATTGCTCAATGGTCTTTATAACTGTTTTTATTGGACCACTCAGCGGGTGATGTTCAGCCAGATGACCAAGCAGCTGGCGGATAATCGAACCGGTAACCACTTTGGTAACTTTCAAATAATGGTGGTGATCTTGCTTAAGTTGGGCGTTTTAAGCGGCGCCTACTTGATGCAGCATCAGCAGTTTGGCCTGTTGTTTGGGCTCAGTTTATTATTGTCGCTATTGGCGATGGTAATGTGGTTTTCTCACTGCTCAAATATTATCGAGAAGGTGAATGTTCAAGGTCCATTGAGGCTTGATTGGCGCAATAAACTAGTATTTATCGTCGATGGTATCTTTCTGTTCTTTGAAAGTTACTTTTGGGTACTCACATTATTTATTATTACCGATCAGCATATTATGCAACTTGGGTTAACTGTTGTCGGTTTGACGGTCTTACTCAGTGCCATCTTTGTGCTGATTAAGCGCCGCATCGACAGTTATCCACCGCGCGAGGTCTTCATCGTTGCCATTGGTTTATATATCGTTTCATGGGGGCTGCGCGGGGTCATCATGGAGCAAAGCCTTGAGCTAAAAAGTTCAGAGGTGCTACTTTATATATTGATAATTGTCGTCGCATTTTGTACATCATTCTTTCGTTTGAGCTTCAACAAACTGTTTTTCGAACAAGTAAGCCAACAAGTGTCCGCGCAGCAGTTTATCGCCGCCAAAAGCTATTTATCACAGGCTGGCATGGTTGTATTCTTTGGCGCGCTGGCGCTAGTTTTACATTGGGGTGGCGAGGATGAGCACACCCTATCAACACTTTATTGGTTGATGATCCCGGTGGCGTCAATTTACGGGCTCTATCAGCTACCCACTACTTATCCTTTGACCCAATACTGTGCTGCACGACAGAGCAAACCGATCGGTGAAAACTTATGAATGAAATATTAAATATGAAAAAAATTACCGATGGGTGCATTGAGTCATTGGATCAAATGATTGATTTTATCGATAGTCTCGATGATGCGACCTATCAACAAGCCCCCAAACCATTGTTCGATAGTTCTATTGGCCAGCATTTACGCCATATTTTAGATTTATATATCGCCTTAATAAAACATCATCGCATCGGCGCGATTAATTATGATGTCCGGCGTCGTGGTATTGAGCTTGAGCATGTCCGTATCACGGGTATTGCTGAGCTACGCCAAGTAAAAAATTGGGTCAGTAGCCTAGCAACAGATCAGCTGACGCAAGACGTAATTATTAGCACCGAGGTCTCTATTTCCAGTATTCAAACAAGTCAGTGTCGCTCGTCGTTTGCGCGTGAACTATGTTTTGCATCGAGTCACCTGACCCATCATTTAGCTCTGATGGCCGCTATAGCGAAATATTTGGGGCTGCAAGTTGATGCCGGCTTGGGTATCGCGCCTAGTACCGCGACATTTATTCGAACGCAACAAGAAGCGTTATGTGTACAGTAAGCTGGCTCAGAGACGAAGGTGGCTACCACCTGTTATTTAATCGCGACGAGCAGCGAAGTCGTAGCCAAGCGTTAATACCGCAAGTCTTCGACTTTTCAGGGCGTAAGATAATTATGCCAATTGACCCTGATGGTAACGGGAGTTGGATTAGCACCAATCAATATCGTCTAAGCTTGTGCTTGTTAAACTTCTATCAAGGTGACATCCCTAAAGGAAAACTCACTAGCCGAGGGCTATTGCTAAAAGAGTTATCACATCACCAATATCCTGATGATATTGCACAAGCTCTCTCAACGCTAAAACTTGAGAATTATGCGCCATTTAGCCTGCTGGTGTTGGGTTATCAGCCATCGAGTCAGTTAATGGTTAAGATGTGGGTTTGGGACGGTCACACACTAACAGCGAATACACCGAATAGTCCGTATACCTCGTCGTCGGTGGCATTTGAGCAGGTGAGTAGTGAGCGCATGGCCTTAGCGCGTAATTTTCCAGTGGATGTATGCGTGCGTGATTTGGAAAGTTATCATCGCAGTCATGCGCCAGCGAAAGGAAAATTATCGGTGTGTATGCATCGTGAAGATGCAAAGTCGGTGAGTTTTAGTCGAATTTCAGTTCAAGCACAGCGAGTCGATTTCTATTACAAAAATGCTGCTCCTTGTAGCAATGTGCCGTTGAACAAGTTGAGTTTAGCGCTTCAATTAACGGCAGATGCTTAGCACCTACCGTTGGTCGAAATTATCTCATTGTCACAAATTCTTCACCCGAGGTTGGGTGAATCGCCACTGTGCGATCAAAATCAGCCTTGGTAGCGCCCATTTTGATTGCGACCGCAAAGCCTTGGATGATCTCATCGCTGTTAAAGCCGATGCAATGAAGGCCGACGACTTTCTCGTTATCACCCGCACACACTAACTTCATTCGTGTCGGTTGGCGATGTTGAGTGACTGCACTATACATTGCCGTAAATTCAGAAGTATAAGTCTTAATATTATCTCGACCAAATTGCGTGTTAGCATCATCTTCACTAAGCCCGATGGTTCCGATTGGCGGGTGACTAAAGACCACGGTCGCAATGTCGGTGTAATCAAGATGTGCGTCACTCTGCCCGTTAAATAAACGCTCGGCCAAATGACGACCCGCAGCAACCGCAACCGGGGTTAATTCTACTTTTCCGGTAACATCGCCGAGGGCATAGATACCATCGACATTGGTATTTTCATATTTGTCCGACGGGATGTAACCACGGCCATCTGTTTCAACACCAGCGGCAGCAAGGTTTAATGAATCTGTCACGGGCGTACGACCAATGGCCCACACTAAACAATCTACATCGATTGAATTACCGTTCTCTAGGTGCAGAGTAAGTGAGTCATCACTATTCTTCGTTACCATGCTTGGCGTGCTGTTGGTGTGTAATGTTGGTCCTTCTTGTGCCATTATCTCAACAAGAGTATCGCTAAGAATAGGGTCGAAACTACGTAAGGGTTTGGCTTTTCTCACCACCAAATGTGTCTCACTGCCAACTGCGTGCATCACGCCAGCAAGTTCTACCGCGATGTAACCTGCACCAACT
>Ga0209395_1001011_pt1 | contig 40606 bp, 34 predicted proteins | sample GOMGulsemesocosm_3_FD_184635 | JGI IMG/M metagenome (GOLD analysis project Ga0209395, IMG submission 184635) | Methane-oxidizing microbial communities from mesocosms in the Gulf of Mexico - GOM9D Gulf of Mexico (SPAdes) (version 2) | ecosystem: Environmental > Aquatic > Marine > Cold seeps...
TTGGCTATGTTGTACTAAAGTGTTGCCATTTGAACAGCAAGTCGCCGTAAATCCATCACGACTTCGGCGGACTTCCTCATGCCGCTGGCATAAGGGTTCTACCTACGTTCGAGGCTCTGGACCAGCATCTCGGCAATAGCTCCTCGGTAACCGCTCCTGCGTTACACTAATTACGCCCGTCCATGGCCTAAATGCATGGCCCTAATGCCTTACATCCATGTAAGAACATGCTGCTCAAGCTTGCTTTATCAAACACCAACACTTTCACTTAGTTGTGAAGCTAGCTACATTTAAGGTGAACATAGCCAATGCGATTAGTACTTTGATTCGGTAAGGCATCTGTAGCTTTATTGCCCCTCATTATTACGTTAGTTTTATGTGATCCTAGAATTTATGCTGCTTAACTATTTTTAATCTGTCATAGTTGAAGAGACACCATGGAAATATTCAATAATTACAAGGAAGATCAACATGTTGATTATGGGTATATAACCTGAGTGTCGGATAATAGATTTTACCCAATAACGCTCTTTTAGCCGCTATCAGCGTTGTTTACACTCCAAATAGCCAGCTATTGATTCGTTAAAACGCCTAGATATCCACTAAAAGTTCGTCACTGGGAATTAACTTTGTTTGTATTAGTTTATTTTCATAGTGTTATAAAACATTTATCCAGAACACAGGTTATATAATAACGAGCGACTTAATATGGGGATTGATGGTATAACTCTCATTAAGAAACAAGACTAATAAAAACTAAATGCGACCTACTGAGCTCGATTAATAATGGGATATTACCATTCAAAGCTATTGTGGTGTGTGACCGTAAGGGCATTAATCTTTGCGTTTACCTGGTTGACGCGCTGTCGCTCTGCCCATCAACGATGAGCTATCTCAGAGGTTATAGACATACAAGCGAGGTCGAAATCCGACGGTTTCAGATTTAGCCTATTAGGATAGGGACGCTCTAGGATGACCGTTTACTCATGGTTACGAGCGTATAATAAGGACATTTTATGAAGCTAGGTCTTTTTTTTACTTTACTTACTGTGGTCATGGCACTGCCTGCTCAGGCACATAACCAGCCAGCTAAAGAGTTTTTTGGCGCCCAGAGTGACGGATCACATCAACGCGCTCAACCTTATGGATCTTATGCGAAAGGTTGTCTTGCGGGCGGCGAACAGCTTGCTGAAACGGGCAGTACTTGGCAGGCAATGCGTTTGTCACGTAATCGCAACTGGGCCCATCCGCGCACGGTTGATTTTGTGCAACGACTCTCGCGCGACGCTAAACGCATTGGCTGGAATGGGTTGTATATTGGTGACATGTCGCAACCCCGTGGTGGGCCGATGTTATCCGGTCATCGATCTCATCAGGTAGGACTTGACGTTGATATTTGGATGCTACCGCCAACGGAGCTAAGCCTGTCGAAGAGTCAACGCGAGAATATCAGTTCTATATCGATGCGCCGTGATGGCGGGGCATTTGTGAACAAAAAATGGACGCCGGAGCATCACGCTATTATACGCGCCGCGGCTAACGACCGAGAGGTTGCGCGAATTTTTGTCTTTCCTGGGGCAAAAGTACAGATGTGTAAGGATGAAAAAGGCGATCGGAGTTGGCTGCGAAAAATTCGGCCATGGTACGGACATCATTACCATTTTCATGTGCGTCTGTCTTGCCCTAGTGGGGTGCGTGGCTGTGTCAATCAAGCGCCACCGCCGCCCGGTGATGGCTGTTCCGTTGCGCAGAGTTGGGTGAATGACATTCTTAACCCGGGCCCACCAAAACCAGCGGCACGCGCCAGAAGAGAATTAACTCTTACTGATCTGCCGCATGAATGCGCAAACGTTCTCAGTTCACGCTAGCCATTTATCTAACCAATACAGCTTATGGCTGCGGGTGAAAAAGCAGTAATGTCGGGCTAATACAAGCACAAAAGTGTGAGTAATAAAGCTGGTTCATATTTGAGCCTATGTTCTATAAAGCACTTTAATCACATGCCAGCCATGTTTAGTTTTGACGAGCATTGGGGTGGAAATTTCACCGGTAAAGCATGCTTTATCAAAAGCAGGAACCATGCTTCCTTTTTTGAACTCACCTAAGCTTCCGCCATTTTTACCCGACGGGCAACTGGAGTGTTTTTTTGCAAGGGTTTGAAATTTAGCGCCCTTTTTAAGTTTGGCTAAAATGTCCTCGGCTTGCTCTTTGTGTTTAACTAAAATATGTAACGCTGCTGCTGTTCTTGCCATAATAATCTAAGCCACTAGCCAACTATAAATAATCGCCAGATTATACGCTAGTTGGCTTTTGTGATACCAGTTGTCGGCTCAAGAAAAACTCCACGGCAATAAAAGCGAAAGGTACAATTGAGGCGGAAAATAAAGATAAATGGGTGACTAGCGACCATTTTTGTTGGCGCGATACCCCCGAAAACAACAATATGTAGAGCATGAATAATACGCCGTGCAGCATGCCCAATTGAGACACAAAGTCGCGGCTTATAAAGCCAAGCGTAACACTCAGTATTGCTAAATAAGAACAGCCTTCGAGCATGCTAACGACACGGAAAAATCTAAGCATTGATATAACCTGTGGAATTTAAAGCGGCATTATCCAATGATCAATAAACGGGGTCAAGAACGAACAAAAAATCCATTGTGCCATTTTAGTCATCGTTGTTTAAATTAAGTGACTTGATGACGCACTTAATTGGGAAACAAAGCCTATAATTAATTGATGAAGATCAAACGATATAAAGTAACAATAATATTACTGATATTATTTATTTATATACCACTTACCGCATCGGCTCAGTGCATTGGTGTGGTGACGGCTGGTGGTGGTCAGCAATACTGGCAAGCCGTTATTGGCGGTTCAAAAAAAGCGGCCACTGAATTAGGCCTTACTATTTATGCGCGTGGTGCTGTTGATGAAACCGACTCAAAAGGGCAGCGTTATATTCTTGATCTGGTCATTAATAAAAAAATGTGCCAAGGAGTCGTGCTGGCTCCAAATAGTGTGGCGCGCTTATCCGATGTCGCACAGTTGAAAGCTCGGGGTATTCCTACCGTTTATATAGATCGAGATATCGGGGGAGACCGAGTTAGCGTTATTAAAACCAATAATGCTGAGGCAGGAGTGCTTGCTGGTAAAGAGATGGTCAATGTTTTGAACGGTAAAGGAAAAGTCGCAGTACTGGGGTTGAAAAAAGGTGTTGTCACGACGAGCATTCGAGAAGAAGCTTTCATTAAAGAAGTTCAAACATCGGGCATTGAAGTGATCATTGACGAGTATCTAGGGAGCGGAATAGGGATTGCTAGGCAGAGGGCGCTAGACATATTAAAAGATGCTGATGAGATTGACGGAATTTTTACGTCAAACGAGCTTACTACCGTAGCGGTCATAACTGCTCTTAAAAGGTTAAACAAATCAGGAACAATTGTTCATATTGGCTTCGATGCTCATAGCGTTATTATACAATCGTTAATGGCTAACGAATTACACGGGTTTATCGCGCAAGACCCTTTTCAAATGGGTTATCTAGGGGTGCTTAATCTTTATCAAATTATGCAAGGCAAGGAGGTTGAGGCCGAAGTGACGGTTAAGGCGATATTGGTAAACAAAAAGAATATATCGGCACCTGAGGTAAAAGATATTTTGAAGGTTTATTTAAATCCGCTTAATCAAAAAGGCGCATCTCCCTAAAATAAGCAGGACAGGCATCGGTTACTGGTTGGTCTTTTATTTTTAGTCACAATCATCATTTCTTGGCTCTTTGGGGCTGTTATCAGCAATAGCGTTATGACTCGCACCATCCATAATTAATTTTGTCAGAATAACGATAAAGCCCCGGTGGGAGCTTTATCGTTAAATTAATTATTGGTTAATTTATTTTTCAGTGCGGAAACTTGCCACTGAGCCAGATAGCGTTTGGCTTAGTTGAGTTTGTTGCTTGGCATAATTTTCAACGTCTTGAGATAGCTGAGACATCATGGAAGCTTGGTCCGATATCGACACAATATTAACATTGATCTCTTCGGTCACCTGATGTTGTTCTTCAGCGGCGCGGGTTATTTGACTGGTCATGTCTCTAATTTTCTCTACTGCGACATCAATGTCATTAAAGGCAAAACTGACTTTTTCTGACGAGTTGATAACATCAACAGATTGCGACTGACTTATTGTCATATTCTCAGAAACTGCTTTAGTACGTTCGATCAATATAGTCAAAATTTGATTTATTTCTGAAGTGGAATCTTGGGTTCGTTTTGCCAAATTTCGAACTTCATCTGCAACGACAGCAAAGCCACGCCCTTGTTCGCCAGCTCTGGCAGCTTCAATGGCGGCATTTAATGCTAATAAATTCGTTTGCTCTGCAATCGCCTGAATAGTTAGCAATATTTTGTTGATATTGTCGGTTTCCAATTCTAGATCGGCAATTACGCTTTTCGAGTTTTCAATACTCTTTCCTAATTGCTTAACGCCTGAAATGTTTTGACTAATAACATCTCTGCCGGTTTGAGCAGCTTGAAGCCCTTGCTCTGATACGTTGGCCGTTTCAGCGCAACTGTTTGCGATTTGATTCGCCGATGCTGCCATTTGAGTCACGGCGGCAACCACTTGCTCAATTTCACTTATTTGCTGATTAGAGCACTGCGAGACTTTTACCGCGCTGGCGCTGGTGTCGGTCGACACTTGATAAATTTCATTGGCATTGGTTTTTATTGCTTGGATCATTTGTTGAGTGCGCTGGATAAACTGATTAAACCATTGGGCGAGTTGACTTGTTTCGTCGTTGCTTTTGACGTTAAGACGGGTGGTTAAGTCGCCTTCACCTTCAGCCAGCGTCTTTAGTTCATCTTTAACGGCATTGATTGGGTCAACAATGTTTTTTGAAAATAACAGCCCGATAAAAATGACCAGCGTTATTAATACAAGACTGACCACGGCTGTTAACCAAATTAAGTGTTTGGCACTAGCAAAAATTTCACCGGTTTGTTTAAAGCTAACAAACTTCCAGCCTAGCGTCTCAGACTCATACACATTGGCCATGTAACTAACGCCGTCAATTTCCAATTCCAGAATGCCAGAATCAGTGCTGTCGATGGTTTTAAAATAAGGTGCTGAAAGTTTCTGGAGCGATTTGAAGTTATTTTTAGGCTCATGTGCATCAACTAAAATGTTACCGTTGCCTTCAATAATCATAATAAAGCCAGTTTCACCAATCTTAATTTTTTGTACCATTTCGGTTAATGCTTTAACCGATACGTCAATAGCCACGACACCTTCAAACTCATTTTGCTCATTCTTGAAGCTTTTTATGACCGAAACATAAACAGCGTCGTCAGGCTCCCAGTAATAACCATCGATCCTTGCTACTTCGAAATTTGCAGCCTGAGCAACGGTGTACCAAGGGCGTAGTCGAGGATCCCATTTTTCATAATTACCGGTACCTGGCCATTCAAGGTATTGGCCAGCTTTATTTCCTAAGTACACATAGCCTAAAGCGGGATTATTATCGCCAATGGCACTAAATAGTTCGAAAATTTCTAGTTCTCGGCCCCCATTAGCTTTGGCCACCATTGCGGGTTTTTTACCTTCGGCGAAATAAGTACTGATTTCTCCTTGTTTGGTTGCGCGAACCACAGGGGTATCAGCAATAAAGGAAACGTTATAACTTAAGGTATCAAAAAAGTTAGTGAAAGATTGATCAATGATTGATATATCTAAATCACTAGCTTGAATAAAATCTTGTTTTGTTTGTTCGATAATATTGTTGGACGTTAAATATACAATGATAATAACGGGCAGTAGTGCGGTAATTAAAAGTGCGGATAAAATTTTACTACGTATATTCAGCATTTACTTCTCCTGCGGAATAGTTGTTCAGTTTAATGTGGTATTAGTAACACAATGTCTGATTTTTTTATTATAAAAAGCGACTAACTTCGACGATAAATCCACTGTATGTGCATTATTGTCGAGTTAATGACCTATATTACGCAAAATGGTCTAAAACGTCCATCCTGATTCGACGTAATAATAAGGGATAAACGTCAATCAATTGATTCAATAAATAAAATATCTGGCAGGCTCATAATTTCGATAGCTGAACACAATGACTGTTTTTTTTTGCTCCGCTGGTAGGTTAAATCATGATTACAGAAATTAATAACTGGTACATTGTTGATGTTTACCAAGATCAATCTTTTGAACAAAGCATGGGTAAAGTGCTGTGGGGCATTATCATTAACGATCAACAAGGCCGATTTGAGCCTGGTGATTTTGTATGCACGTCTAGATTATTAGAGATAAGAGTCGACGAGCGCGAAGTTTATACTCGCACCGGTAGTATTTATACCCTTAATGGACCCGGAGAGCAGGTTCGACTCACACAGGATGACCTAGCGATTATATCCAAAGGAGTATCACCTTTGCAGCTTGTTGAAATGCGGCAGTAACCGCTTAACCCTTATTTAACCTAGCATGGCGTAATCTGTGAGCCTTAATTACTCATAAGGCCAGCACCATGAACACAAACAACGAAAAACTACCTAAAATATCTCGATTGCTCCATATAATGGTCGCAATAGGTATTGTTGGCATGATGGCCATGGGTGTTTTTATGGCAGAGAACCAGGCCTTTTATTGGTACGGTATTCATAAATCTATTGGAGTCTTAATCTTGGCTTTGGCGGCGTTCCGAGTCATTTTACGTATAAATCACGGTTGGCCAAAACCATTAACTCAACACGGAAAAATACAAGTATTTATGAGTAAGGTAGTACATTGGACATTGCTGATATCGACAATTTTGTTTCCACTTTCGGGTGCCATAATGTCAGCGTCGCAAGGGCGAGGGCTGTATGTTTTTGGTGTTGAGTTAGTGGCTAAAACTGTCGATTTAGCCACTGGAAAGTCAGTGGTGATAAGCGAGTCATTGTCGCAAATTATGAGTTTGGTTCATGCTAATTTGATGCCGATATTATTAGTCGCTTTAGCTTTGCATATTGCTGGGGCATTAAAAGCGCACTTTGTTAGTAAAGATGCGACATTAACAAGAATGTTTTAGTGCTGGCTCACTTAGTACGTCGATAACCTAACATTTGATAGAGTTTTCCTTTTATTACCCGTTGCTGCGCAGACTTTATCAGTCCGGTTGCGTGATACCGTTTAAGAATGGCGTTGAGTAAGGGATCAAGCTGCTTTTTAGTCATTCCTGCTTTGATCGAATCTTCGCTTAGCAGCCGTAATAAGATTTCATCGAGCCCGGTCAGTAAAGCGTTGTTACTGCGATCATTGAAGATAGAGGGGAACACCAAGTCAGAGTCTCGTACTAAGCCTAGTGCTTGGGTAATTTCCTCAACAATGCAAGAGACTAACTTGCCGTGAAAACGCGCTAAATCAACCGGAATGAAAACATAGGCGAATATTATGTGGTTTTTGTTATTGGTCTTAATACTGGCAATGCAAACACTGCTATACAAATGCTCTGCTGCCTTTGCCCCAAGCTTTTGAGCAACCAATGGCTTGATTTTCGCCTGATTAGTAAAGTAATAGTGCACATTAGCTTGTGCTTTGTTGTTGGTCAGTTGAATATCTAACTGAGTTATTGCCGCTAAATGGGAGATTTGTGCCGAGAGTAATTTTTGGTGCAGGGCTTTGTCTGGCACTTGATGCTCTACATATATCCGTAACGGTTGCTGCCATTTTCTTAGCCCGTTATTAACGTGATCGCCATATTCGCTGCCAAGACTCACTTCGTAGAAACTTTTCTTGATATAATCGCTGCTCTGCCACGAACGTGCTTGGCTATTGAAACTAGCGGTGCAGGCTATGATGAGGCAAACTAAGCTTTTGATTGATTGTGTAAAATAATTTTTCATTAGTCCACAGTAAAGATAATTGGTCTATTTAGCTAGTGATTGCTTGTTACTGCCCAAACTTATGTTTTACCCAATATTGCATTTGATCCTCGAGACAAAAACAAGACGGCGGTCACATGTTATTAAATAAACAGTTTACTTATTGGGCTACGGATTATATAGTTGCGCCGTTAATTATTCTCCTCTCGTTTATTTAACCGATTATCTATTAAGGTAATCCGTGTTATGTCTTTCCCTTTCACAGTCAGCCATCACTCAAATTTTTAAGCTACAATTGTTGTCTGAGTTATCGAGATGCGTTCTCGTCTTAAGTTGATATCTATAAATATCTAAAAGTTTTCAAACAATAATTCTGCTTTTCCTATTTATGCGTTTTAGCGCAAATTAAAAGAGTTTTATTATGTCTTATACCTACAACGGTACTGTTTATTCAATTAAATCACCTGTTACATCTATTTCAGTAAACAAAAATAATGTTGTTGTTACCGATCAAAACGGTGCAAAGTTTATCGAGTTTACCAACCAAAGAGATTCAAAGTGCTTTTTAGCCTGGGTTTACCAAGTATAAACCGCGCGTCCGACTAAGGATGTGAAGAGTAAAGGGGCCGCAGTTGTTGATTCACCAGTCTATTAGCAATACTAGAATGAACAACTTAACTGCTCCTGCACCGCAATCTTTGCACTATTATTCTTGCACGTTAGTATTAATGTCATAACCCTTGCGCCATAGCACTAACGCATAATCCTTACACCATCTTCCTGACGGCACATCCGTGAAATTACATTTCATACAATACATTTCATACAATACATTTCATACAATACATTGTGTAAAATTTATCCTTGGCACTATTGATTAATTTCAGCCGCTAAGCGTCGCCGGAAAAGTGATTTTAAAATGTGCCCCCTTTGATGATTCAATGCAGTTAATGTCACCCGCTAGTTTAACCGTGACTATATTGTAACTAATCGACATACCTAAGCCCGACCCACCTGTTGCACGTGCGGTGGTATAAAATGGTTCAAATACTTTTTCTCGTTGCTTTGCATCTAAGCCCAAGCCATTGTCTTGATAATCGATAGATACAGTTTCTTTTATTAAGGTAATAATGATGGTGATTTGGCCATTATTCATTGCTTTAAAACCATGTTTGATTGAGTTCATGATTAGATTGGTTAAAACTTGAGAAATGGCTCCGGGATCACTGATTAAGTTGATTTGGTGATCGGACTGAACAACGATTGTATGATTGTTTAGGTTCAGCTGTGGCTTTAAGCTATGAATTAACTTATCGAGATAAATATTGAGTTCAAAGCTACGTATTTGTTCATTACTTTGGTCGACAGCAATCTGTTTAAAGTTTTGAATTAACTCATCAGCTCGTTCTAAGTTTCTCATTAATATTACGCAAGAATCTTGCACGCAGCTAATAAGCGCTTCCAATGAAGATTTTTTAAGCTGGTTGCTTTGATACTCTTGCTCAAATTTTTTGATGATCCCTGACAAATGTGAAGAAGCTGTTACTGCTATACCTAAGGGCGTATTAATTTCGTGAGAAATACCAGCAACTAAACTGCCCAAAGCTGACATCTTTTCTGATTCGACCAATTTGCTTTGAGCTTCTTGTAAATTTAATAGTGACACTTCTAGTTCTTGGGTTCTTTGGTGCACTTTATGTTCTAAGTTTTCATTTAGCTCTAGAATTTGTTGTTCTTTTTTGATGCGGTCAGTAATGTTTGTTGAAATTCCCCCTGTTTCGACCAGCAAGCCATTGTCATCATAAATAGGGAATTTAACCGATAAATAATATTCAAGGTGATCATTTTTCTCCATTTCTTGCTCGAAAGTGACGGGTTTTGCTTGTTCGATTACCTCAAGGTCATATTTTTGATAGGTCGTTGCCAGTGATGTCGAAAATAGTTCTGCGTCATTGTGCCCTAATACTTGGTCATATTCTAAGTTGTGGGTGGTGAGAAATTCCTGATTAACTAAGGTGTAATTACCATTGGTATCTTTTGAATAAATTAACGACGGTGAATTTTCGACAATTGAGTGAATTAATCGTTCTGCCTGCTTTCGTTTGGCCAGCGCTTTAAGTAAATTTTGCTGCATGGTATTAATGGCACTAGTTACTCGGTCTAAAACATCTTTGATCGCCGACTTACGTCGCTTTAAAATTAACAACCTAGCAGGATTTTCTAATTTTACGTTATAGGCCCAATCCGCTAAGCGATTCAAATGGCGGATCACTAATAAGTCGATAAGCACTAGAATGCAAATAGACATCAGAAAGGTTTTTACGCCTTGGGTGATGAGAATTATCAACGCTTTACCCATAAGCTGTCGATATATCTCGGTGAGAGTAACAACAATTTTTAATTGACCAATAATTATTTGACGATTGCCATCATCAGTAAACTTAATGGGATAAAGGCGGGTAAATGCGTTCTCCTCACTTGTTTGACCTAATTCAATAACCGAGTTGGCATAGGTGTCTGCAACCTCAACATAAATAGTATCTCGTTGGGTCAATACACCATTAAGAATACTGTGCATTACTTCTTTGTCTAATTTCCACATTGCGACAGCAACCGAGGGTAAAACACTCTCTTGTACTTGATCTAAATATATTTCTAGCGATTGTCGTGAGTCGCGATAATCAGTATATATTTGGATCATCGTTGCAATTACAGTAAATATGGAACTGAGAAAAAGAATCCAAAACAATAATCGCATGGAGAGTTTATCGCTCTTACGAAAAAACACTGTTTCTATTCTCCCATAACGTACATGTAACTTGGATTTGACTAATAATAGTCCATTCCTGACGTAAGAGTAGTAATAAAAAATTACTACTAATGTGCATCAGTCGGGGCATTTCTATACTAAACTAAATAGGCCTATAACAAAGAAGGCTTTAGCTATGTACCGCGAATTATTATTAGTGACCCTGCGAACAATTATTTTAATGTCACTGTCTTTGTGTTCCTTAAATGCAGTTAGTCAAGTCAATGAAAATAAACCAACAATTCTAGTGATCCATAGCTGGCATGACATTCTTTGGGACCGGCTGTGGCATAAGGCTTTGCACGACCAGCTTGCTAGCAAATATAATTTGGTGCGTTACGATCTAGACGCAATGCGAGCGACTCCTGAAGTATTACAAGCACATATCAATCATGCTTGGGGTTTATATCAATCACTAAAACCGAGTTTAGTAGTGCTGGGCGATGACGCAGCACTTGCCGCAATGGGCTTGCGGTTTGCCAATACTTTACCTGTTGTTTATTTAGGAATTAATAACAACCCACGTAAGTTAATTGGCGGCATCATGCCGGCTAATATTACTGGGGTTATTGAGCGACCTTTATATGAGCGGGCGTTACGACACATCATTAATCTATTGCCTGAAGGCGCTGATAGGGTGTTATTTTTAAATGATGCCGAACAAGTTGGCGCGAGTGTGACTAATATCAGTAATATTTTTAAAGGTAATACCACGACTAAGGTTGGCAATGTAACCATTGAGTTAACAGTTACAAGCGACTGGGATAAATGGAAAAAGGCGGTAATTGGCGCCAAACCTGCCGGTTATGACGCTATCTTGTTCGATTCTCGTTATTTATTATTTGATGAAAATGGCGTTTACGTTGAACCTGAACCGGGTGTTATTCGGTGGATGGCAAAAAACTCGCCCTTGCCGATGTTTAACTTTTATGAAGACTCTATCGGGCCTCGATTATCAGCAGGGGGCTGGGTGATCTCCGGTTACGGTATCGGTGTGGCCGCTGCTAAACTTGTAAAATCAATTCTGGAAGATGGGGTCCGTCCTAAGGATATTTACCCGGTAACTTATAGCAAGGGAGAGTATATTTTTAGTCGGGTCCAACTTAAACGGTGGGGCATTACGCTACCGGAAGATATCAAGAATAAAGCGTCATTTGCAGAAGATCTGCACCAGCTTTATACTTTTGATTGTAAAAACTACCCTGACTCTATTTGTTTTAATTAATCAATATACTGACCAACGACAGCAAATAGCAAGGCAGGGTATTTGCTGTCGATATCGATACATATTACGTAAGCTCGCGGTCAATATATCCGGACACTCAATTTTTCGTCGATGAAAAATACGCTTTACTGCACATGCACCGACATCTTGACCGATATCGGCGTTTTTTAACGCGCTTGCCGTGCCAACTACTGACCCAGAGCTACCTTAATAAGGTAATTAAGTCGTTGGGTTGTGGCGCTTCAAAATTTAATCGTTGACCCGTGATTGGATGGGTAACAGATAGGCGTAGTGCATGAAGCCCCATGCGGGGACCGTTAGCACCATAACGTGGATCACCGACCACGGGATAACCTAACCAAGACAAATGAGCACGAATTTGATGTTGGCGGCCAGTCTCTAGTTTTACTTCCAGTAAAGAACGCTTATTAACGGTGCGTAGGGTGCGATAATGGGTAATGGCCTTTTTCGCGTCAGGATGGGCCCCAATGTGCATCTTGTATTGTTTCGCATCTAGTCTTAGCGGTTGGTCTATGGTGCCACTGTCAGGTTTAGGGGCGCCATCAACCACGGCTAAATATACTTTTTCGGCCTCGGTCCAATTGGCATTAACGGCTTCGCGCATTTCAAGCGAGGTCGCAAACATTAATACCCCAGAAGTATCTCGGTCAAGCCGATGAACTGGCCATAATTTTACCGGTTGTTTCGCTGTAGATAACTGATTTCTCAAAATGGCCAAGGCATGTAATTTATTTTCTTTGGCTGTCGCGACGGACAATAAACCTGCGGGTTTATTGATCACGACAAGATCACGATCACTAAATATAATGTCTAATTCAAGGCTCGCTTGTTGATTTTTACTGGCGACAATACTCTTGCCCTGTCCAAGTACCTCAACACTGTCTCCGGCATCAAGCTGGTGGTCGTGTTTAACAACAGACTCGCCATTGACGATGACGTAACCATGTTGCAGTCGCTGTTTTATTTTCTTTTTAGACCAACCCTGTAGCTTGGTATTAAGAAAAAGTAATAGGCTGTGCGCCTCACTTACTTGGAATCTGTCTGACATTTGGTGTATTACCTTATAAAAAATTACCACAATCCGTATAGCTGGAGCAGCTACTTGGATGTTTACGCGCAGTGTACTCTGCATTGTACAGCTAATCTCTTATTATTAATGAAGGGTAGCCGCAAAAATTGATATTTTTATTGGTCGTTTTAAAAATACTATCAGCCGAGGTATGCCAACGGCCGAGCTGGCGTAATGACAAATACATTAATTAGAGAGTCAGCTCCATTGTGGCGCATGTTTTGTGGCCATTGATTATTGTTATCATAAGTTTGGGCGGGGCGGTGTTTATAATACCCAGCGCGTATTATTTTGGCGCGAGAGTGGCTAAAACATAATAATTATGATCGGGAAGATCCAATAAAGAACTGGTCAGTCCTTTTAGGGAGTAATTTATTCATATATTCAACTATTTAGTTGGCTTAATGATATTGAGTCTTAATTGTACAATTTTTGTTGACCACCAGACTTAACTCCTTTAACTTGAGCGGCAGGGTAAAGGATTAATAGTGCCAGCATGTTACAGCTGCTACTTGCCCTAGTAAAAAATAGTTGGACTTAACATAAGTCTAGCTAGTGGAAGGCATTAGGTCATTGGTGTCACCACAGAAAGTCAAAGGATTAGCTTTCTCTGTTTTATGTGAATATAACTATTTTGTTTAAAACCTGATGTCTGGCAATAAGTTTCTCATTAAGAATAGGCTACTCGTAATCTTATATTAACGAGGTACAAAATGAATATCTATTCTATTCGGGTCAAAATGCTATTGCCGCTAGTGTCATTAGCTTTAGTTTTAATTGGAATTTTCGTGTTGCTCGCCTATTCAGAGCGTGCGCAAAAACATGCAGTGAAAGAACAAATTGACAGTTATTTTGAGGCTATATCAGTGGTGCTAAATGCCGATCGAGATATTTATCAGGCACGGTTGGCTCAGGAAATGTCATTGAGTGGACACGGCACCGCGTTAGAGAATAAAAAAGTATTCGACGAAAATGCTCAACAAGTCAAAGACCGTTTCGCACTATTTAGAGGTTTTTTGGTTGATCAACCACAGTTACTGACTCAATTTGAATCATTTGACCAATTACATCAATCTTGGCTTAACTCAACTCAGCAACTCTTTGTCGCACCACAGACTCCTGTATTGTTAAGTGATGAGTTTAAGAATATGAATTCAGAATTTAGTAATATCCGAAAAATTCTAGATGATGCTGGCGATAAATTACGTCAGCACCTGAGTAATATTGAGGTTACTAACTCTTCGATTAAGGATTTAGAGCGTTACGTTGAAGCGATAACTCAAGTATTAAATGCTGACCGAGATTTTTATCAAGCCAGGTTAGCACTGCAAAAGCTGGTAAATAACAACGGTGATGTTGCTAATAACAAAATAGATTTTCACGAAAATGCAAAACAAGTATTACAGCGATTTAATGCTTTTAGAAGTTTAATCTCGGATCTACCTGCACTTATTAAACCTTATGAAAAATTTGATATTTTATTTAACCAATGGTATCAACACTGTGAAAATTTTATCGCCAGCTACGCACCTAACTCTCAATCTCAGCAAGGAGGCTCCTCAACAGACCAAGCATTTAAATCCGTTAGAAGTCTATTGGACACGTCGGGAGAAGTTGTGCGTCAACATGCCCGTGATAGCGAAAAAATCATGGAGAAAAATCTAGTCGAATCAAGAAACCTATCAATCATTGTGATTGCGTTCGTTTTTATTGCGGCACTCGCTTTTGGCTTGTTTGTAACAACAGCTATTGCGAAAGATGTCGAAGCGTTAACACGGCGAATTAAAGAAATAGCCGAAGGTGATGGTGACTTAACCTTGCGTATAAACTCTCATGCAAAAGATGAATTGGGCGCTTTGGCTAATCAGTTCGATTCATTTGTGGAGCAGCTACGGGCGATTATTGGCAGCGTTCAAGCACAGTCAAATGACTTAGGAGGCATGACAACGTCACTGCGCGATGTTTCAGCTCAAGCAAAGAGTATTACCAATGCGTTGGCTGATGCCTCTGATCAAATTGTTGATGCCGCCAATGAAATGAGTGTGTCAAATAAGCAAATGGCAGAGTCTGCGATAGTGACCGCGCAAGAGGCGAATAAGTCTGGAGATCAGACCCAACAGGGAATTGACGCGGTTAAATCATCTAATTCGCAAATCGTTAATTTAGCCAGTGGTATTGAAGAAACACTGGTTCGCTCAGAAGAGCTTGAAAAAAGTTCGGCAGCAATTTCATCGGTACTGGAAGTTATTCGAAAAATTGCCGATCAAACGAATTTGTTGGCACTTAATGCAGCGATAGAAGCGGCCAGAGCCGGTGAACAAGGCCGAGGCTTTGCAGTTGTTGCCGATGAAGTTCGGATGCTGGCGACCAAAACACAAGACAGCACCAATGAAATTGAAGCGATGATTGATGAACTAAAAGGCAATGTTCAGGCATCATCAAGCTCAATTATGGCAAGTCGCAACCATGTTGATACCACAACCCAAAATTTTCAAGGCGTTGTCAGTATTTTTGATGCGTTGACCGCTTCTTTTGAAGGTGTCAAAGAAATGGCCGAACAAACATCTCAGGCAACTCAAGAGCAATCATCAGTCTCTGGCTCGTTAATCCAAAACTTGCAGGGAATGAAAGAGCAAACTGATATTATTGAAGGTATCTCTGAAACAATCGATAGCCACTCAAATAAAATTTTAGAACTGTATCAACGCCTCAGTGCTAATGTTGGTAGCTTTAAAGTCTAGTGGATATGCAAATGGTGTTTTAATACCATTTGCATTAAATAATTGCCCACTTGTGCCAATTAAAATAAACAATAACGGCGTTGCTCTCAATCCCAATAGCTAGCTATTAGTCAATCGAGCGCCTTGTTCTAATATATTTTACTCAGGCACAACAAGATCACATAATTAATGCAAATGGTATAATCAGAATCGGTAGGCTGGGATAAAAAAGGCTAATCAAGTGATTGATTAGCCTTTTTTCTCGGTTTTTTATTGATTTACTGTCATTCGATTCAGTTTATTGATGTAACGCTAAATAGCTTTGGGTTGCTGTATTGAGTCGTTCTTTCTCACTGCTGGAGATAAAACTGGCTTCAATCGCATTAAAAGTGAACTGGGTTATTTCAGCTTTGGTCATTGGGTGGGCGTTAGCCACGGCCAAGAAGTTATCGGTCATGTAACCGCCAAAATACGAGGGATCGTCCGAGTTAATCGTTACACACAGCCCTTTATTTAACAGCGTTACAATATTGTGCTGTTCCATTTGTTCAAACACTTTTAGTTTTAGGTTCGACAGCGGACAAACGGTTAATGGCATACGCGATTGAGCGAGTTGCTCAACTAATTTAGGATCGTCCACACAGCGCACACCATGGTCGATACGAGAAATTTTCAATAACTCTAATGCCTCATAAATGTTGCTGGCTGAGCCTTCTTCTCCAGCATGGGCGACGGTTAAAAATCCATGGCTAAGTGCTTGTTTAAATACGCGCTCAAACTTACCTGCCGGATTGCCCACTTCGCTTGAATCTAGACCAACGCCAATAATCTGGTCTTTATAAGGGATGGCTTGTTCTAAGGTTTTAAAAGCGGCTGCTTCATCTAAATGACGTAAAAAACACATAATAAGCTTGCTGGTGATCCCAAGTTCTTGTTCTGCTTGGCCAAGCGCACGTGTTATGCCTTTAACGACTGTATCAAAACTAATGCCGCGTTCGGTATGGGTTTGTGGGTCAAAAAATATTTCGGTATGCATGACATGGTCAGTTTGGCAGCGTAATAAATAGGCCCAAGTGAGATCATAGAAGTCTTGTTCGTGAATTAACACGTTAGCCCCTTGATAATAAATATCTAAAAAGGATTGCAGGTTGTGAAAATTGTAGGCCTGCTTAACTTGGGCAATCGAGTCAAAGGGGATCGCAATATCGTTACGCTGTGCAAGCTGCAACATCAACTCTGGCTCTAATGTTCCTTCAATATGAAGGTGAAGTTCTACTTTGGGTAAGGCACTAATAAAATTTTTCATGGCTAAGCTCTTAATAAATTATTATATTTACTTAGCACTTTTCTATTGAAGATAAATTGTTTACAAAGAGAAAAGTACTACAGCACTAAACTCTTCGTAATCAGGAGTTTATGGTTCCTGGTAGAGACCCCCAAACCATATTATTGGGGTTATACGAAGTGCAAGTAGGTTGCGGCATTTGTGCCATCAACTCACTTAAGCTTAGATCTTGCCGTCTTTTATATAATAAGTCTAGCGCTAAATTATCCCAGTGATAGCTTATTGGCCAGCGGCGTTAATCCTGACCAAAAAGTACCGTTGCTTGGGTGTCTAACCACAGCGGGTGTTTGGTCATCACCTTAGAAAACATTTTGCTTTGCAAATAGTTATTAAGCCACTTTCGGACGTTAGGGTAGGGGGCTTGTAAATACCACTGGCGTTCAACCCGGGCAAACTGGCGAATAAAGGGCAAAATAGCAATGTCGGCCAAACTTTCTTGATCCGCTAACAAAAACTGATGACGGCTTAAACGCTGCTCTAAATCTTGAATATGTAATTCACAACTGTGGCGATGTTCAATAACATTGGGCTCTTTGTAGCGTTTCGCGCAGCGGTATTGTTCTAATTTACCTTTAAACTCTTGATCAAAGGTGGCGATTAGCTGACGTATCTGTGCTATCGCATTATCATCGGCACGCAGTAGCAAATTATCTGGGTCACTTTTGGTTAAGGCCCACCACATAATGTCGGCACTCTCTTCAATGACTTCCGGCGCTGAGCCCGTTGTGGGGGCTGATGGCAAGACTAATACAGGCACCGTACCTTTGGGTGATGCTTCGAGCATTGCTTGGGGTTTATTGCTCAGTACTATGTCGCGCAAGATCACCGGTTGCTGCGATTTATAAATAGCTATGCGCGCACGCATGGCGTAGGGACAATTTCTTAACGAATAAAGTATCGGTAATGGCATGATTTTACTCACCGTTTTTCATATTAATAGCAAAGGGATGACTTTAATCTATTTTAGCGATATTCATTAGGCAAATATACGGGTAAAATCCCCCCTTTAAAATTTACTGATAACAAGTTGTACCAATGACTCAAAAAATTGAACTATTAGCCCCTGGTGGCAGTGTTGACGCGATTAAAGCGGCCATTATTGCTGGCGCCGATGCGGTGTATTGTGGCCTAGATACCTTTAACGCCCGTAATCGTGCGGCTAATATTTCGTTCGACGAGCTTGTTGGGGTTATTCGGCTGGCGCACCAATATGAATGCCAGATCTTTTTGACCTTAAATATTGTTATTCTAGAGCGCGAATTTAAGACCTTGTCTAAGTTACTTAGTCGCTTGGCAAATACCACGCTCGACGGTGTTATCGTGCAAGATATCGGGATGTTTTACATTCTTAAAAAGCATTTTCCGACCTTAGATATTCATGCGTCAACTCAGATGACGACCCATAATATTGGTCAAATTCCATTTTTGAAAAAGCTTGGCGCATCGCGGGTTAACTTATCGCGTGAGTTAAATTTACGTGAAATTACCGCGATTAACACCGTTGCGCATCAAAACGATACCCTGACCGAAGTGTTTGTGCATGGTTCGTTGTGTATTGCATTTTCAGGGTTGTGTTATTCAACCTCGGCCAGTGTTGGTAACTCGGGCAATCGTGGTCGTTGTAGCCAGGCATGTCGCGAAGAATATGAAACAACGCCGTCGGGCAATAACTTCCCGCTTAATATTAAAGACAATTCGGCCTTTTTCGATTTGCCTGCGCTGATTGAAGCGGGTGTTGACTCATTTAAGATTGAAGGGCGCATTAAAGGTTCGAGTTATGTTCATACTGTGGTCGATAGTTTCCGTAAACAAATCGATGGTATCTTAGATACTGGTGAGTTAGTCGACGACGGTGAACGCTTATATAAAGTGTTTAATCGTGATTTCTCCAATGGTTTTTTACGCGGCGATCTTAATCAATCGATGTTTATTGATAACCCACGTGATAATTCAAAAAAGCATGCGCTTGATAAAGCGCAGCAAATATCTGTGGTGCAAATAGAAGATCCAAGCCGGGCGTATTACGACGATAAAAATGAAATCAATGCGACGGTCGACGACAAAATTAAATACCTAAACATTGATAAAATAGCGTTAAACCTTCGCTTTATCGGACAGCAAGGCCAACCGTTAACCATCACGGTTACCACACAAGAAGATGATAACGCGCCTAAAACCTTTAACGTCACCTCTACTAGCCCACTTAATGCGAGTGAGAGTGCGGGTATTGATGCTGCGATTGTTGAACAGCGTTTTAAAGTATTAAATAATGCTGCTTTTAATCTAGTTGAGCTTAACTTAGAACAGCTGGGTAGCGGACTTGTGATCCCATATAAAGAGCTCACAAACTTAAAAAATGACATCGCTTTAGCGCTCAATAACTCAAAAGCATTGTTGCCAGCGATAGAACTGCCAAAAGTAGTGGCTAATTCAAATGTCGAAAATAAGAGCCAGCCTAAACTGTCGATCTTAATTAGTGATTTAGCAGACGCTGCACTTGGCGATACAACCGATGCTGACATTTACTTTAAATTGCCCGACGCATACAAACGCGATTGCACCAAGTACATTGACCTTCTTAATGACAACCCACGTTTAATTCCGTGGTTCCCAGCCGTTTTAATTGGCAAAGATTATGATGTCGCGGTTAATATTTTAGAACAGGTTCGTCCTAAGCAAATCGTCACCAATAATACTGGCATCGCTTATAAAGCCTATGAATTAGGGATTGAGTGGGTAGCGGGTCCGTTTTTGAATACGACCAACTCGTATGCCTTAATGGCGTTAAAAGAAGAGTTTAATTGTAGCGGCGCCTTTATTTCTAATGAAATTAACCGTCCGCAGATTAAAAACATCGCCCGCCCGGCCAACTTTAAAATGCTTTATAGTATTTATCATCCGATCTTATTGATGACCAGTCGCCAGTGTTTTTTCCAGCAAAGTGTTGGCTGTGATAAACCACGCATTGACAATGGTTGTATGCTGTCGTGCGATAAATCGACCAGCATCACCAACCTTAAAGGTGTGTCGTTTGCGATAGACAAGCAAAAGGCCGGTTACCCAGCGATTTATAATCAAGATCAGTTTTTGAATATGGAAATCATTAATGATCTGAGCGATTTATTTGACGGCTTTATGATTGATTTAACCAACATTGGTGCTGGTGATAAGCAATCGCCGGATAAGGTTGCGTTAATTGCTCAGTTCGAGCAATTATTAGCGGGTAATGCAACGGTTGAATCTGCGGTAAACATTATGGTGCCTGAATCGACCAATACGCAGTACCACACTGGATTGTAATGGTTTAAGTTGTTGTTATGAAGGCTTGATCAAAGGCGCTGTTTAAAACAGCGCCTTTTTTAATGGTAGCGGTAATGGCCGGTAATTTTGTAGTCGAACAACATGTCTTCAAGTTGTGGACCGGCGCCAATATTATGAACCACTAAGGGTAAGCTGTTGAGCGTTGCCGCTGTGGCAATAATGCCAATGTGCGGTAAGTTATTGTCCAGTTGCCAAGTCACAATGTCACCAATTTGATACCGAGCTGGATCTTGCTCGGTGGTTAGTACCTTAGCGTGGCGTTTAAAAAAAGCCCGTAAATTAGGCACCCGTCGGTGATCAATGTTGGTGTCGGGGCGCGTTAGGCCCCAAATTCGTTTGGACGGGTATTGATCAAAATTGTGTTTAATGTCTTGATGGAGTCGTTGCTGCAAGTCAATGTCTAAGGCACGATAGGCACGGATAATAACATCGGTACATACCCCAAGCTGTTTAGGAATGTCACCATTAGGATAAGCAATCGCGTAATAGGTGCCATCGTATGTCACCACAGATTGGGTACGCTGTAACGCCGCCTCTGCTAATTTATGCGCAAATGTTTCGGCGGTAGCTGTGGTGGATAAAGCCAGTAGCGATAATCCTAAAAGATATTTCATTGCTCACCTTAATATGTTTAACCCTAGTGACGCCTTAGCTGATATCAATTGCCAGTCATTAGCTATTCGAGCGCCTTGTCCTTGCTTGTGTCCCTTGGGTGCAATATGCGTATATCGTTCATGCAATGGGTAATCGTTTGCGAGTGCTGCTTGATAGAGCCTAGTTTGGAATCAATTCATTTCTAAATTAACACTAATAATTATCTTAGTTCAAATGTATGCTGTGATAACTAAATAAACAAGTGGTGTAGCGATGACTATTAAGATCAATTCAAAATATCCTGGTGTGAGCGATTTACGCGCTAAAGCAAAAACTCGAGTACCAAAGTTTGCCTTTGACTACCTTGAAGGTGGCAGCAATGAAGAATATGGTTTAGCGAAAAATACCAATGCAATCAGAGAAGTTGAATTACGCAGTAATCTTTTGTCATCGGTTAGTGAAATCTCGCTTGAAACAGAGATTATGGGTCATACCTACGCTGCACCTTTTGGCATTGCTCCCATTGGACTGCAGGGTTTAATGTGGCCTAACGCCCCTGAAATTCTAGCCAAAGCGGCACTAGCCGCCAACATTCCTTATGTGTTAAGTACCGTATCTTCAAGTAGTCTTGAGCGCATCGCCGAGGTTTCACAAGGACAAGCTTGGTATCAATTATACAACCCAACCAAAGACGATATTCGGGTCGACCTAATTAAGCGGTTAAAAGCCGCAGGTTATAAAAACCTGATGATCACGGTTGATGTGCCAACCTTTGGTTATCGCCATAACGATATTAAAAATGGCTTGTCGATGCCACCACAAATGACCATTAGCAACATCATCCAAATGCTGCAACGACCACGTTGGTTGTTAAATACCGCCCTAGCTGGCAAACCTGAAATGGTTACGCTTAAACCTTACATGGACAAAAACATGCCAACCAGTGAATTGGCCAATTTTATGAACAACACCGTGATGGGTAAAGTCGATGCTGATAGCCTTAAAGTGATTCGAGATATGTGGGACGGTAACTTAATCATTAAAGGCGTGATCAGCGAAGCCGATGTCGCCAGTTCTATCGCATTAGGGGCTGACGGTGTTGTTGTGTCTAATCACGGTGCAAGGCAGCTCGACGTTGGTGAAGCACCAGTACGCCCTTTACAGCGTATTAGCGAACTGTACGGCGATAAAATATCAGTGATGATGGACAGTGGTTTACGTTCTAGTCCTGATATTGCTTGTGCAATGGCGAGCGGCGCCCAGTTTACTTTCTTAGGGCGTGCCTTTGTTTATGGGGTAGCGGCTTTAGGTGACCAAGGTGGAGATCATACAATTAACATACTCAAAAGACAGCTAACCCAGCTAATGGGACAACTTCGCTGTGCCAAAGTAAGTGATTTACCACAGCACTTAGTTTAATACCAACACCTGGTGCTGCGTTGCAGCGCCAGGTGCCATTATGGTGAGTCGAGTGTGTTATTTGAAATGATACTTTCAGGTATAAAATTAACCACAAATGTTGTGTATTGTCCTAATTCACTGGCACATTCAATTTTGCCATTAAGTCGATTCATTACGATGTTATAGATAATATTTAAGCCCAAACCACTGCCGCCACTTTCACGATTGGTGGTAAAAAATGGGTTAAATATTTTACTGATGTTTTCGACTGAAATACCCGCGCCATCATCGGTATAGGTTAATTTTATCGCCTGTCCAATCACTTCTATTTTGATTAAAATAATGCCGATGTCTTGATTCGGGTAGCCATGAATAGTCGAATTAATTAAAAAGTTCGACAATATCTGCGATAAGGCGCCGGGATAACTGGTTATTTCTAGGTTTTCATCGCATTCGACTTTTATCGTCAGATTGGTTTTTTTAGTGAGATGGAAAATACTCAGCCTAATTTCATCGATATAATTTTTAACGTTAAATGAGCGTTGCTCATCTGAGCTTTGATCAACCGATATTTGTTTAAAGCTTCGGACTAAATCAGCCGTTTTCTCTAAGTTTCGATTAATAATACGAGCCGATTCAAGGCTTGATTTTAAATAGGTTTCAAAATCGGACTGCGACATTTTTTTAAGTTGATATTTCTTATTTAATGATTGGGTGATATCAACAAAATTGGTGATAGCGGTTAGTCCAATACCAACAGGTGTATTAATTTCATGAGCAATGCCAGCGACTAAACCACCGAGACTGGCCATTTTTTCAGACTCAACCAAATGCTGTTGAGCTTGTTGTAAATTATCAAAAGATAGCTCTAATTCTTGATGGGCAAGCTCCACTTCTTTTTTCGCAGCTGATAACTTTTTAAACACCAAAAAGATTAAAACTAATATGCATAAAAAGCCTGCAATCAATTGATACAGCAGTCGATAATCTACAGCGGTTTTTATTTCACGGGTAATCCATCGGTCATAGATTTCTTGATGCTTAGCAAGCGGAATTGCGGCAATCACTTTATTGATAATGCCGACAAGCACTGATTGGCCCTCTTCAACTATCATCCGATGAGAGAAACCATAATCGAGTAATCCAACAATCCGTAAATCACTAAAGTCGGTTGCTAATTGGTGGCTAGCGACCGCTAAATGCTCGACAAAAGCATCAGCGGTACCATTGCGGACCATAGTGAGTGCATCGTTGATGCTCTTTGCTTCGATAAGTTTAACTCTTGGATAGTGTTGTTTAACAAATTCATATGAGCTATTTCCTTTGGGGATAGCAATTATCATGTCGTTGAGATCGTCATTTTCACTGACAAAGGTTGAATGGCCATCCATGACGATAGCAAATTTAAAATAAGCATATTCGTCTGACAATAGACCCATTTCTTTGTATTCAACAAGGTCTGATACACCGGGAATAAAATCGAGTTGTTTATTTTTAAAAGCCGTAATTATGTCACGCCATCGGTCAAACTTTTTGTACTCAAACGTAATGCCGGTTTTTTCGGCAACAATATTCATGTAATCTGCGGTTAGGCCACTAAAATGGCCATTTTCGACAATCACAATTGGCGCCCAAGTGGCTCCTGAATAGCTTAATACCGGCTGTTTTTTTAGATAGATCCTTTCTTCTAAATTAAATTTAATTTTCTGTTCTAAATAATCAAATCGTTGATAGGTTTTATATATATGCTGATAATGAGGCTGTTGTTCAAATATCCCGATATCAGGAATTAAATTAGAACGGGTTAATCTTTGCTTTACCTGACGCTGATCAAAAAACACTCTGACAAAACCCACTTTTTTGGTCAGGTTTTCGAGTAAACCAAAGCTGTCAAATTGGGTGTAATAGTCAAACTTTTTATTTGACGTTTGGTGGATTAAGACGTGCTCATTGTTGTAAATTTCAATTTTATTGATATAGGGTAATGAGTCTAACTCGTCCGTTATTAGCCCAATTGCTTTGAGGTCTTCTTTATAAATAAAGGGCGCAAGCAAGGAGGAAACGAGTGAGGTCAGTGCTAATTTTGGCGTAACGACGCCTTGCGAATAGTCATCAATAATATGTTGAAATTCACCGGATTTCTTTAATTGTGCTAAACCGCTATTGAAGGTATTTCTTAATTCACGATCACGAAATGCAACCTGAAATTCATTGGTATTATAAATCAGTAAATCATCCAACTTAAAGGCATCGAGCGTGGTGTAACCGAGCTGATAAGTAAGCCAATGCAAGATTGTTTTGTCGATAACGATGGCATCGACCCTGCCCGATGTAAGCGCATTGACTTGTTGTACTTGGTTGTCAATTTCTTGATATAAACCTAGCTGCTTGCTGCTCGAAAAGACATGCTGAAAGTGATCGCCTGAATACTTAAAAGCCCCCGTAAAGGCGAGAACTCTTTTGTCTGACAAATCACCTAACGTATTGAATGTAAAGTCACTGCTAGCCAGTGATACCACCACGTTGTTAAATTGAATGAAATCATCAGAGTAAAAAAATCCGTCATTAAGCTCTTTTACTGTTACGACAGCATCAACCTGTTGGTCATTTTGCAGTGCTCGGGCGAGCATTGGCAGAGGTAATTTTGTTACGGTAGCAATATCAATCGATTTTTCGTCAAAAATTCTTTTGATCAGATCAAACTCAATGCCTTTTAAGTGACTTTTGTTGAGGGTGAAAGGTTCGCGGCCAAGCCCCAAAGCGAGTTTAATCGATTTTTTGGGTTCACTGTGGCCAATCCAACGTTCAATGATTTGCTCTTTTAATTTCTGTGGAATGCTTTTCATCGATTTATGTAAAATCGACTGCAATAACGGTTTGTTTTTTGAGGACCAAAAGTATAATCCACGGGTATGAATATCATTTTGTTTGACTAACTTAACATTGTTGATTGCAGAGTTTTTTAAGATGTAATCAGTGATAATTTCAGCACTGAATAAAGCATCGACTTCGCCATTAGTTAACAATGAAACAGAACCGACTGTATCATTGGTCGGCACAATATTAATATTAGGAAATTTGTCCTTAACAAAATCCATCGTTGCAAAACCAGCAACAATGGCAAGTTTTTTGCCATTTAAGTCAGCAAATGAAGTGACAGAATTGTTACTGCTTAGCGTGAAAATGCCAGATTTAATGTTTAAATACGAATCGCCAAATAGACCAATTTTTTTTCGGTTTTCAACGAAGTAACTCGCGGGTAACAAATCTATTTTTTGTTGTTCAAAATCGTTGAGTAATTGTGTCCAAGGCTTGAGGATTGGCTTAAAGGTTAACCCTGAAATTTTGGTGATTTGCTGTAATAAATCGCCAACAACACCATAAATTTCCTTGCCGTCGCTAAAAATTATTGGCTGCCATACTTCAGCACCAACATTTACTATCGGGTTATCTTTAATATATTTTAATTCGGCAGTAGTGAATAATGAATCGTCAGTCGTTGACTTGGTATGCCATTTACTTAACAGCTGCTGATGTTGTTGTGGGGTGATTGAATTGATGCCTTTGATTAAAATTGCACTAAGTTCAGGCTGCTGTTTAGAGCTACCAATAGCGTACTGTCCAAACTTAGAAAAAAAAGTACCTGCTATTTTTAAATCGTATTGGGCCAAAAGTTTTGGTTTAGATGCACCAAGAAAGGTGACATCTGCTTCATTGGTACTAACTGCCTCTAGGGCTTGTTCTGGGTTATTTATATAAACTAGCTTAGCGGATGGTAGCTGAGTTTTTAGCAGCTCAACCATCACGTACTCTTTAATGACCGCAATACGTAGACCATTAAGATCGTCAAAGTGTTTGACTTGATGATTGTCAGATTTAGTAATTATTTTATGGGGATCGAAAAAGTACGGTGGCGAATAATTTAAATCTTGGGCTCGCTGCTTGGTCCAAGATAATGAAAAAATGCCATCAACGTGCCCCTGCATTAGGTCATTGAGGCCATCTTGCCAGAGTTTATAACGCTTAAGTTGAAAGTTGGTGCCGATGTTTTTATTAATTGTCGCCAGCAAATCGCTATTGTAGCCAGCCACAGTGCCATTTGGTTTAACAAAAACAAAAGGGTACCAATTAAAGGAGGAGGCAATTTCGACATTAGGATGTAATTTCAACCAGCGTCGTTCGCTTTTACTTAAGGTTGAGGTTCTCAGATCTTCGTTAACAATCCAGGTATTCTCAAGTTCAGTGATTTCATTAACAGAAATAAGATCCATGCCCTTTTTTACCAATGACTGCAGTGCAAGGTCATCTTTTGCGACGACAGCATGCACTTTTTTGGTTAAGTAAAAGTCCGATATTTTTTCATATCGATGATAATTTAGATCCTTAATCATCTTAAACCAGGTATTAACAGACTCGTTAATAAATGCATCTATTTGCTGATCATTCATCGCTTTTATGAGTGAATTAAGATCTCGAAAGCGTTTTATTTTAGTCAATGGAAAGTGCGTTTGAATATAACTGTCGTAAAACCCGCCGCCAAATACACCAATTTTTTTGCCCTTTAAGTCACTAACTTGGCCAATTTTCTCTTGATCGTTTCTTCTTACGTAAATATGGGCAGTTGTTGTATAAAAAGGGGCGAGCAAGTTCACTGAGTTAGGAGAGCTTTTACGCTTGAATAAACCCGTGTGCATTTGAACTTTGTTTTGCCTAAATGCTGTGGCTGATTCTGAAAATGATAGTGGAATGAACTCAATGTTGCGGTTAACTTTTTTAGCCCATAAGCGCCAGTAATCAACCAAAAAGCCTTGAGCCTTGCCGCTTTCATCGACAAAACTATAGGGCACCAAATCCTTAAACATTGAAATTTTGATCGTTGGTTCAACGGATGTTGGCGTGTTTTGTTGCGCTGATACCGGGTAGATAAAAAACAGCAACGCCATCAAACATATTAATCGCATCAATTTATACCTTATTTTATTGGTTTCGCTGATGAAAGATAAAAATTTTAGATAATGAAATTGTCGTTAGCTTGATCTTAGGTGTTTTACTTAAATCTACAGTGAGTATAGAAATATTAGCGTAATTTTTCAGTAAATATAATCAACCGGAGCGTTTTAATTTTAATCGCTTTATCTGGTGAAAAATAACAACGATAAATAACAGTAATAAATAAGGACTTTACTTTTGACTTAAATCTAAATATAAATGATAATCGTTTTTGTTTCTTTGGGGTGTAAGTGGAAATTTGGCAAACGTTGTTAATCAATGGCAATGATAATTTTGATAATCAGCAATGGACGCAGGCGCAAGATTGTTATCAGCAAGCGGTCGAATGCTTAGATATTTTATGTGCACAAGATAAGCAAAATTTTAATTTGTTAATGGCATGGATTAGCGGCTTGCATAATTTGTCTGCTTTATATGAAGCTCAAGGAAACTCGCGCTTAGCGATGAGCTACCTGATGCAGCCACACCAGCGGCTCATTGAACACTCACAGGCGCAACAATTTTGCTCTTCGGCGCAATTGTTGGTGTTACGCGGATTAAACATGACTTTTTCCGCTATTGTGGCGTTAAGTAAAAAATACCCCAACTGTGCCAGCTGCCAAGAGGCATTACCTCAAGCTCAAGTGTTGATGCGACAGGCACAGCCAACGATGCATTAGTGCATTACTTTAAATATAGAATGAAATAGTAAGGAAATATTTAGATGAAAAAATTAGTTAATGCTAAGCATGTTATCGCGCTTACTGGTTTGTTGTTTGCACCGACTTTGTTGGCGCATACTGGGCACGACCATACCGCTGCTGATTCGGGCTTAGTGCATTTATTATGGCTAGCGCCAGTATTGTTAGCCGGTGGTTTGTTAGCTTATCGCTATTTGGGTAAATCAACAGACAACAACAAAAAATAAGCATTCAAAGAAGGTATTTAGTATGTTCCATAAGTTAGTTTCAAATTTAGATAAAACATTCAAGTTTTCGACGGTATCGGCTCATTGTGATATTCCTTGTAAGATATACGATCCAAGTGCTGCTCAAATTGCGGTACTAACAATGATCCGAATGGTCGATTTATTGGAAGAATTAAACCAAAAATCATCATTAACAGCCAACGAGCAAGCGCAATTTTCACGTCTAGTCGCGCAAAAAGAAGAGCACGGTTTAAAAGCCAAAGCTGAAATCTGCGTTATTTGGGGCGACTACATTAAGCAACCACAGCTTGATCAATTCCCTGAGCTGCATACTTTAGTGCACAGCATCATGCTGACGGCCTCTAAAGCAAAGCAAGAAATAGATAAAACAGTGACCTTGGATTTATTAGACAAGGTTAATCGCTTTGCTGATATTTTTTGGCAATCAAAAGGTGTGGCGACGTTTACTGCGACTTGTCCATACCCTCCTGCACAAACAGTAGTTTACCCGAAACTGGGCGCTTAATGTGCTGGGCTTGCACTTTAGCAAGGTTATTGGCCGTAGTATGTCACCGAAAATACCGCAAGACAGCTATGTGTTAGTGATGCCTTGGTTAAAAATATTAGCGCTTAAACGCGGTAATATTATTAAGGTCAAGCACCCCCAATATGGTGAAATAATAAAATCTGTTGTGGCCATTGATAACGATGGCTGCATTTGGTTGCAGGGCTTGGATCCTAGCAGTGTCACTATTGCCCAAATGGGGCCGATTTCAGCATCCCAAGTGTTAGGTAAAGTGATAAAGATTATCGCGCCTAATTCGCGGCCTTAAACCATCAGATTATTGTCAATGCGATTAGTTTAATGGTAATCGCTTAACGAGTTTACTTAGCCAGCGAGGCAAACACCACAATGCCACCGAGTAGCAACATAAACCACTGTGGTTAAATGCCCATAGCGACCAGATAACTTCAATGCTCGACAAAATAAAAGCCTCGCATAACGTCCCAATAATTGAACTGCGGCCACCGGCCAACAAACAGCCGCCCAATACGAACGTGAGCTGGGGTTTCGCCGGATAATCCGAGAAGATCTCCCTCATTTAACCATTCGTGAATCGCTTAATAATCATGATCTTGATGAAGAAAGTTACGGTAGTTTGATTACTTTATTTAAGTCTGGCACAAAACCTTTAGGCGTCTATCGTGTTGCTGGTGGTACTAGCGGTGTGGCTAATGCGATAAAAAAAATGGGCTGGACTAACGATGTGGTGTATATCGGCCATCAATTAAACGAGAGCTCTTATACCTTGCTGCCTAATAATGAAATCGACGTCATTATTGACCAAGATTTACGCGCCGAAGCCGTTGCCGCAGTTAATGTGTTATTGCACTATCATAACGTACTGCCTAAACCTCCTACATACACGCCAAGTGCGCCAATTATCACTAGCCGTGAAAATATGGGAGTACGGATCCCACTGGCTTATTTAGGATAAGCTGTTCATCGTTGTATCTAGGGTTATAGCGAATATTAGCTATAATCCAGCCCCATTCTGGCAAGCTTTCACCCCCGTATTTTTTGTGTTTTTTGTTTATTATTCCAGCGAAAAACGTTACCTTCGACCATAGATTACTATTGGGATTATAGGATAGTCAATGGTGGTCTTTTTTAATGTAAACATCGCTATATTAAGCTCTAACAACGATTAATAAAGGAATATGTAATGACAGTTAAGCAGAAATTAGATGTTGTACCTGGCTGGCTTGGTGGGTTTGAAGCATCAAATCCGGCATTCTCTTATCCAACACCAGACCTTAGCTCCTTAGCAATGCAAGACAATATGCGCAATATTGCTAAGTTGCAGCGCCAGCAAGCGGTGAAGTGGCCTGAGTTTAGTTGGCAAACAAAAATGGGTCATGCTGATCCTAAACGATGTTATCAGATGTTCGCACCGGACATTTCGCGGATCGGTTACACTGATACTGGCAGAGTGTATTCAATTATTTGCCCTCAGCAAGGTATAACCTCTCCGTCATTCGGCACTTTAAATGTAGAAGTTACAGTGACTGGTACTAGAGGCTGGGTTAATGAAGATAATTTAGAGTGCGCAGCTGATTTAGCCGTAGTGGGTAAGATTTGGTTTAGTCCAAGTGCTAATCAAAGCTTCATTGTTAAGCAATTATGGGAGCATTTTGAAAAGAGCAAGTTGCCTTTCCCTTCGAAAAAATCTCAGGCGATAGTTGTCTCGACCCATAAAGTGGCCAGCCCTGAGCAACCGAACTTTGCACTAAATAAAGGTCAGAGCGATAACTTCAAGATCCCCGAATTTTCTAACCACGAAGACGAAGCGTGGACTGTAGGAAATCTGGCGGTTCAGATTGGACCAATCATAAAAACGGGTTACCCGGTAGTTGATGAATTTAATCAACTGATCATGGACGTATTTAACCTGGGTTCCGGTAATATGTTGCAAAGCGAAAATGTGCTGACATGGAACGTTTGGTTCACCAAACCAGAATTAGTCGACCAAGATGAGTGGGCTAGTCATGCATGGCGATGGCGCGAGTCGATCGATGCTGATCATGGTGCAACAGGTACAATCGCTAAATATTATGACGGTTCACCCTTCAAAGTTGATTTCGACGCAATAATGAAAGAAGAGCAAGATAAATTACATCATTTTTTGAAGCAAATTGAAGGCGAAGAGAAAAACAAAATTATTTCCTTTTTAAAAGGAATTTAAGAAATTGGTGCAATTAGATCGCAGTTATTTATGCAATTTTATTGCACCATCGCTCATTAATTTTGGCGCTTTATTAACTTAAAAGCGCTTGTTTTAATTGCTCGATTGCTGCGATAGTGGACGACTTGTTCTTAATTATTCTATCGTCCTAACCAAATATCAGGAGTAGCGCATGAAAATAATTGCATTTGCCGCCAGTAGTCACAAAAAATCTATCAATCAACAGTTGGCCGTCTATGCGGCAAGTTTGTTAACTAAGGTTGAAGTTGAAATTTTAGATATAAATGATTACGAGCTGCCGTTATACAGCCAAGATCAGGAGCAAGCGTTGGGGCACCCTCAGTTAGCTAAGGACTTTTTAGCCAAAATAACGGCTTGCGATGGTCTGATTATTTCATTTGCTGAGCACAATGGCTCCTATACGGCCGCTTATAAAAGCCTATTCGATTGGTGTTCGCGAATTGAACCTAAAGTATTTCAGCACAAGCCAATGGTGTTACTGGCGACGTCACCAGGCGCGATGGGCGCTTCAACGGTATTAGCGGCTGCGGTGCAGTCGGCACCCTATTTTAATGGAGTGGTTAAAGCCAGTTTGTCGATCCCCAATTTTTACGATAACTTTGACAGCGAAACCCAACAGCTAAGCCATGCCGAGCTCAATGTTCAGCTTAAAGATGCAGTTAGTCATTTAGATTATTTAAAGTAGCGCACTAAATAAGGCTTGTTTGCGTTACACGAGCAAGTCAGTTTGACTCAGCCATTTAATCATTTTAGCCGCTCCTCGATAAATATTATCTTCTTTATCAACCGCCTAAGCACGTCGTAGTATGCCCTTAAGATTAACCAAGCGTATTATTGTAGCGACCAGATGCTCTGGTCTGAATTTAAGCATATATTTTTGCTCGCAAGGCTCCTATGATGAATATTGGTCTGAATAAAATTCGGTTTATAAAACCAAGGGTAATGATGGCTTAGTAGCAGCCATTTAAGTTTCATCGAGGTGATGCATCTAATACTGTGCATTATAAAAACACCTTAATAATCAAGGTTGCTAGGAGCTTATTCTTAACAGCACGAACGCATCTTGCCATAGGTTTTAGCAACCCAATTAAATGATTAGGCGCGGTTGATACTGACTTGCAGTCTAATCAGTAAAGGTGAATTTGATGAATATATTACGTAAAAGTGACCTAGCACAAGGTGGGTTTGCCGGTATAAAAGAGCATCGTTTGGTGATGGATGATCAAGTGTTTAAAGGTAGGGCCAATCCTGGTGTGTCACAGGGGCTCGGCCATTTTGTCTATTTAGCTGACGCTCAATTTAACCCGATGGGCCAAACTGGTTTACATAATCACAAAGAGATCGACGTTATTTCTGTGATGGTTGATGGGCAGGTGACTCACGAGGGCTCTTTAAAGCATGGGCAGTCGTTACTCACCGGACAAGTACAAGCGCAACGAGCCGGCGGTGAAGGTTTTTCACATAATGAAATAAATCCAGATCAAGCTAAAAATAGAATGATTCAGTTATGGGTCTTACCCGAACAGGCTGGGCAGTGCGCAGATTACAAATTATATTCATTACCAAGCGACGGATTAACGCGGATTTATGGTGGGGCAGACAATCTGGGTGCCACTTTTTCCAGTAACACCCTAATCGATGTTGGTTACTTAAAGGCTGGTAAAAGCGTGAATTTGGACCAAAGGTTTGTGATGTATCTAGCGCAAGGCAGCGGTTTAGTCGATGGCGAAGTTGTTAGTGACGGCGACTTAATCAGTGGTGATTCGTTGGTGTTTGAAACCAATAGCCAAGTGATGGTCATTATAATCACTTTGCTTAATTAGCTATGCTGACTCGGTAATTACATCAGCGACCTTTCATCGCACTAATAAGTGAAGGCAAAGCCACTCGTTGAAATTGAGTGGCTTTGGCAGTAAAAGCGCGAATTATATCTCGGCTGCTACCACTGAAATTTCAACCAATAACTCTTCACGAGCCATGCTCGCTTGCACACAAGCGCGAGCAGGCGCAAAACCTTGTGGTACCCAGCTGTCCCATACGGCATTCATTTCAGCGAAATCGTCCATGGTTTTAACGTAGATAGTCGCTGACAAGATGTGCTCTTTGTCACTGCCGGCTTGCGCAAGCAGATCTGTTACTTTTTCTAACATGCTTGAGGTTTGCTCGGTGATGTCTTTGGTTGAATCTTTACAGACTTGGCCGCATAGGTAGACGGTGCCATTGTGCTTAACGATGCGGCTCATGCGCTGGGCTGTTTCTAAACGTTCAATTTTCATGCTTGACCTTAAAATAGTAATGTTGCTAAGACGAAGTCGTCATTAGCGATGATTGATTCAATAATACGACTGTCGATTGTACAGCCTAATGTTTAAAACCGAACTTAAAATCGTAATGAGAACGGTGCTAAATTATCCTATATTCTATGACTGATAACGCTCAATGCCTAAACCCTCGGTACTAATATCCGGAGTTTTTTCGCTCATTATGTCGCTTAAATACTTGGCCGAGCCAGTAGCCATGGTCCAACCTAAGGTGCCGTGTCCGGTATTAACAAATAAATTCTCAATGTCGGTGCGGCCAATAATTGGTGTGCCATCGGGCGTCATTGGGCGTAATCCGGTCCAGTAATTGGCTTGCGACATATCGCCAGCCCCGGCAAACAAATCTTTTAACACAAAGTCGACATTGGCTTGACGTGATACCGGTAAATCCGTGTTAAAACCAGTTAGCTCGGCTGTTCCGCCCACTCGAATGCTGTTGTCGAAACGAGTAACCGCCACCTTATACGTTTCGTCCATCACGGTTGAGGTTGGTGCTAAACTACTTTCAATAATCGGCACGGTTAGTGAGTAACCTTTTACTGGGTAAACTGGCAGCTTAATGCCTAATGGTTTGAGCAGCAGTGGAGAGTAGCTGCCTAACGCCATGACATAGCTGTCGGCCGTGAGCTCACCATGATCTGTTTGCACCGCTACAATTTTTTTATTATCAACGACGAGTTTTTCAATGGCGTGGTTAAATAAAAATGTAACGCCAATCTCTTGGCATTTCTTGGCTAATTCTTTGGTGAATTTGTAACAGTCGCCAGTTTCATCATCGGGCAGGCGTAAGCCACCAACCAACTTGTGTTCAACATCTGCCAACGCGGGCTCGTAATTAATGCAACCTGCGGTGTCCAGTAATTGATAATTAACGTTGCTTTGTTCAAGCGCTTTAATATCATTTTGCACCGCGATCAATTGTTTGTGCTGACGGAAAACTTGCAAGGTGCCTTGAGTTCGATGCTCGTAATTGAGTGATAACTCATCACGCAGGCTACGTAAGTTATCGCGGCTATATTCAGCCAAGCGTAACATGCGGCCCTTATTTTGCTGGTAGCTTTGTTCGTTGCAGTTAAGTAATAGCTTCATCATCCAACCGTAGAGGTTAGCGTCGGCCAAAGGATTAATCCGTAGTGGTGACAGGTCTTGCAATAACCACTTAACGGCCTTAAGCGGCACCCCCGGCCCGGCCCACGGGCATGAATAGCCGGGTGAAACTTGGCCAGCATTGGCAAAACTGGTTTCTAAAGCGACATCGCTTTGGCGGTCAACCACAGTTACCTGATGTCCGGCTTGGGCTAAATACCAAGCGCTAGTCACACCGACCACACCCGATCCTAAGATTAATACTTTCATTGCAAACTCATGCACGACTAAATAATGGCTCTGATTTTATTGATTTAGACAGACACAACAAGCAATGATTGCTAATATCAGTGTTAAGTTGAACTTAACGCTGATGTTAGGTTTAAGGCAAGGTTAACGCTTTTAGCTCAAAATGAAAGAACAATGAGACACTAATGAAATTAAATGGTCAAATTCTGGCGGCGCTGCGCACCTTTGAAGCTGCGGCGTCCTGTGGCAGTTTTACTCAGGCTGCCAAGCAGTTACATATAACGGCGGCTGCGGTAAGTCAGCAAATGACGAATTTAGAATCGCAGCTTAAGTTATGTTTGTTCGAACGCCATTCTCGCGGTATTCGCTTAACACCTTGTGGTGAGCAGCTATTGAATACGGTGCAACCCAGTTTAGACAATATCGCTGCTACTATTGATAAGTTGCAAGTGAGCAACATTACGAGCAATCAGTTACGGATTAAGTCAACCCCGTCTTTTGCCTATAAATGGCTAGTGCCACGGTTACAGCATTTTTATCAAGAATTCCCCGAGATTAAAATTCAAATTTTCGCCGACAGCGCCTTGGTTGATAAGGCGACCACCGATTATGATCTAGTGATTGATTTTGGCCCGATCCCATATCCTGGCAATGAAGCCGAGTTATTGTTAGCCGAGGCGCTTATTCCGGTGATGAGTCCGGCTTATGCAAAACAATTTAATTGGCACGATCCCGATTGCTGGGCGCAGGTGAATTTATTACACGATGCGATGCCTTGGCTCGGGGCGAGCCCCGACAGTGAATGGCGTTATTGGTTTAATGCAATGGCGCTCGGCAATAATGACAGTAGCACTGGACATTCATTTAACCGTACCGACTTGGCGATGGAAGCTGCAGCTGCAGGGCAGGGCGTGGCACTAGCTCGTCAGGCTTTGCTCGGCGATGATATAAGCAAAGGCAATTTAGTGGCACCTTTTGCGCCGATTAAGGCTGGATTTGGCTATTACTTATTGCAGGGTCGATCATCGAAAGTGCAGTCATCGTTACATGCTATTGAGTGCTTTAAAGGCTGGATCAGGCAGCAAGTCTTGCGCTGGGAACAAACCCAGAAGTCTCACTAAACCACTAACGTGCAGTTTAGTGTTGATGCTTTTGTTACTTGTTTTTTGCAACAGTTATGGCTGTAAAATCCAATCGATTAACAACTGTAAATTAGGTGCCTTGAGCGATTTAGGTTGGACTAAATAATAACCATTGCCTGAAGTGATGGTTAATGAATGCGGCGCAACTAACCGGCCCGCGGCTAAGTCTGCCTGTGCAAGCGTAACGTCACCAATCGCAATGCCAAACCCTTGCACCGCGGCATTGACCGCCAAATCTAACGTCGCGAAATGCTGGTTGTGATCGGCCAACAAGTCAGGACATTGGGCTTGTTTTAGCCATAACAGCCAATCACTTTTCTGCGGAGTGGCATGCAGCCAAGTTTTAGACTGCAGTTGATTGGTGCTTAGCTGCGATTTTTCCTCAGGCAATAAACTTGGGGCGCAAACCGGGGTTAAGCGTTCCTCAAACAACAGTTGCGATAGCAATGATTTATTTTGCGGCGCAGGGCCATAGCAGATTGCTGCATCAAAGGGTTCGGTCGCAAAGTTTACATTGTGTTTAATCGCCGACGTTAGCTCGACATCAATGTCAGGGTAGTGCTGCTCAAACGCCATTAATTTAGGTAACAACCAGGGCGTGATACAGCTAGGTGCTTTAAGTTTTATTTGCTGCCTGTCGCTGCATACTTGCTCGACCGCCCGGTTGAGTAAATTAAGCGCTTGCTCAACCAGTGGCAATAACTCGTTACCCTTGTTGGTTAAGGTTAAACCTCTGGCGTGACGTTGAAACAACCGAACCTTGAGTTGTTGTTCTAGCGACATTATTTGGCGACTAATCGCGCCCTGAGTTACGTTTAATACGTGGGCGGCGGCGGTAAAATTAAGCAGCTCAGCCGTCACTAAAAAAGCCTGTAATTCTTTGGTTGATGGTAATCGGTTGATCATTGCGTGTTACACCCTCTAGCTATGCGGTTTTGTCATGGCTAGTATGTCAATATTTCGATTCTAATTTCAATCTCGATTTGATTAAATCTAAAAATAAGATGATTTGTTGATCTTTTATTTCACCAAAAGTGAATTTGTATTCAAATTGTCGCTATTTGTTAGATTATTTATTCAAGAATGTAGAGGTGAATTGTGAGTTCGTTAGCTAAGAAACTAGTGCCTGAGGTGGTAGAAAAACTCATACCGTATCAATCGGCCCGCCGCATTGGTGGTCAGGGACATTTATGGCTTAATGCCAATGAACTTGAGCGTGGCTGTCAGTACGGTCAACTATCGCAAGGGTGTACCGACAACTATAATCGCTACCCAGATTTTTTACCGCATCAACTGGCGGAGCAATATCAACGCTACTGTGAACTAAGTGCCGGTGATTTAACTTGCGAAACCGTCGCGGTACGTGGTGCCGATGAAGCGATTGATTTATTGATCCGGACTTTTTGTCAGCCGGGCAATGATCAAATTTTGATTTGTCCACCCACTTACGCGATGTATGAGTTTTGCGCCGACGCTTTTGCCGTAAAAACAGTTAAAGTTGCATTACTTGATGATTTTCAGTTAGATGTTGCGGCGATAAAACCGCAGTTAGCCAAGTCTAGTTTATTATTTTTATGTTCGCCAAATAACCCGACTGGTAATTTAATTCATCAGCGCGATATTGTTGAGCTGCTTGAAGCCAGTAAAGATTCAACGCTGGTGGTGGTTGATGAAGCCTATATTGAATTTTCGCCTGCCGATACCGTGCTGTCTTTGATGACGCAGTATCCTAATTTAATCGTGATTCGCACCATGTCGAAAGCGTTTGGCCTCGCGTCGATTCGTTGTGGCTTTTTAATGGCGGCGCCACAAGTGATGGCGTATGTCGCACGTTTGATAGCCCCTTATCCTATTGCTGATCCAACGGCGACTATTGCCTTGCAAGCATTGACTGAGCAAGCGGTGTTGCAAATGCAAAGCCACACCGAGCAGCTCGTTGAGGTTCGTGACTGGTTTAGCCAGCAACTGCAGCAATTAGCGATAGTCGATATTGTTTATCGCTCGGCAACCAACTTTGTGCTGATTAAGTTTAATAGTGACAACAGTATTTATGATTTCTTGTTAAGCAAGGGCATAGTAACGCGAAATCAGGCCCATGAGGGCAAACTTGAGCGTTGTGTCAGAATTTCAATCGGCACTAAAAGCAGCATGGTCGAAACGTTAGCAGCATTACAAAGCTATTAATAACAGCAGAAAAAATAACAACAGCATCAGTAACAACAATAACAATATACTCAGAGGATTTTTATTATGAAAAAATTACTTACTGTCGGCGTTTTGGTGGCGACTGCTTTATTTGGCACCGTGCAAGCAGGTGAAGGAAAGGTCATTAAGTTAGCGTCAGACTTTACCTACCCACCGTTTAACTTTAAAGACTCATCGGGCACTCCGAGCGGTTTTGACATAGAAATTGCTGATGCCTTGTGTGCTCAAGCCCAGCTTAACTGTAAATGGGTTACCCAGAGTTGGGATGGTTTAATTCCGAGCTTATTAGCGCGTAAGTCGGACGTGATTATGGCGTCGATGCGGATAACCCAAGAGCGCAAGAAAAAAGTATTGTTTAGCGATAAATATTACCAAACACCAGCGCGTTTTATGACAGCGAAAAATTCGAAAATCAGCATCGATAAAGCCGGCTTAAGTGGTAAAACTATCGGTGTTCAAATTGGCACTATCCATGATCGCTACGTGACAGATACCTACGGTGATGTTGCGACAGTTAAGCGTTATACCGGACAAGATGAAGTTTATCTTGATTTTGAAAACGGTCGCTTAGATGCCGTTTTTGGTAATTCGGACCAATTAGTGTTGGCGTTTCTTGATTTAGAGCGTGGCCAAAACTTTGCGTTAGCCGGAGAAGCGGTAACCGACAAAGCTTATATTGGCGAGGGCACAGCGTTAGCGATGCGTTTGAATGACAAGAAGCTTAGCATGAAGTTTAATCAGGCGATTAAAGAAATTCGTGCCAATGGTACTTACGACAAAATTGCAGCTAATTACTTTAGCTTTGATATCTACGGCGAGTAAGCTCGCTATAATGAGCTCTGGCATAGTGCTTGAGCTCATTCGCTTAAATTCAATATAATTTAGCTTTAAATTACTACTCAAGTACTTCTATTTCTTTCTATTGCTTACTCTTGCCTAGTAGCTCCTATTGCTACTTCCCCTATGTCAGGTTGGCTTATGCTAGCTTACTATCCTAATTGTCATCGCTCGAATTAATGTGTAATTAATCTGTTATAGCAGCTGCGTTGAATACACAAGGTATTTCAAAGCACAACCTTGATATTCACCGGCATAAATATTGGTATTACTTGTGGCTGTATAGGTCAAAAAACGTTAACAGTTTTAGTTATGCTATATTTATTAGTAACCCTTAAATTTGGATTATCCAATAGCTGGCTCTTGCGATTGAGCGCAATGCAGTAAATAGGATTTTAAGCCGCTATCCAACCTGTAACGTCAGTTATTACAGGTATAGTGCATAGGTCATGACATGTCTCAATCGGTCAAGAACACGTTAGAATATTTCATTGTAATTATGCTTAGCTTTTTTACCTCAATAACAATGGCAGAGCCCATTAGCCAAGTGAGATTTTCAGGCGGCGCTCCTCTAGATTCCTACCAACCAAGAATAATTGTACCGATATTGACTGAAGCGTTCCAAAGAAACGGGATTAAATTTGATGCCCAATATCATCCGAGTTTACGCTCACTTAAAATGTCGAATTCGGGAATTATGGACGGTCAATTACACCGGGTTTATAACTTTCATCAAGTAAGCGCTGGCAAATATCCGAATTTAATCAGAATTGAGTCTAAGTTACTGTCGGTCTCGGTGGCTGTTTTTGCGAGAAAAAGCCTTAAGATTAACACTTGGGATGATCTAAAAGGCTATACCGTGATCTATTATCGTGGTCGCAAGAATGTTGAATCACAGCTTAAAAAAGTGCTGCCAGTTGAAAAAATAGGTAAAGCGACCACTGATCATCAAGCATTCAGGGTTTTAGCGGTTGGTGGAGCTGATGTTGTTATTTCGGAAAGTACCCAAGGTAAACAGATCATAGCGGCCAATCCACAATTAGCTGGCATTATTGAAGTGGTAAAGTTGGAAGAAACTGAAATATACGCATATATTCATAAAAAACATAAAAGTATCGCCTCAAAAATAGCAGAAACCATCGAGCAAATGAAACAAGATGGGACTTTTGAACAAATCATTGAGCATGCTAACCAGAATTAATTCAATGCTAATAATTAATCAGTTTGTAATAGCCTAACCGCCGTCATATCACCGCTTTCATAATTATTGCCACGGCGCAGCCTTATGCAGCAGGTAGCAATAATTATATTAGTGAGTCTGTATCTTTTAGTCCCCAGTGACCAATGAACGTTGCTGCTCTAGACCCATCGCAATAATGACCGGGTCACTTTTTTGCCGTTTAATAAAGGCTGCTTTATTGTTAATTCCTTGCCACCGCAACTCAATTAAACGTTGCGCGATGCTTGAGCTTAGGCTGTTTCCGGGGCCAAGCACAATAAAGACATCGGGGGAAAATTCTTTAATCGCGACATCGATGGCCCGATTAAAATAATACGGCTGGCATATTTGGTGATCAAGCGTGTATTGATATAGCTGGGCAACATCGGTCGCATGGGGCTGCCAAATATGGCCGCGGCCATCAATCAGTGGAATTGTCGGCGGGCAAAAAAGATCTTTAGCTAATAAGCCCTGCGCGTCATTAACCAA
>Ga0209395_1001013_pt1 | contig 40531 bp, 42 predicted proteins | sample GOMGulsemesocosm_3_FD_184635 | JGI IMG/M metagenome (GOLD analysis project Ga0209395, IMG submission 184635) | Methane-oxidizing microbial communities from mesocosms in the Gulf of Mexico - GOM9D Gulf of Mexico (SPAdes) (version 2) | ecosystem: Environmental > Aquatic > Marine > Cold seeps...
ATGTTTCTGCATACATTCCAACAAACGTAATTTCGATTACTGATGGACAGATTTTCTTAGATGGAGATTTATTTAACTCTGGTGTTCGTCCAGCAATTAACGTAGGTATTTCTGTATCTCGTGTTGGAGGTAACGCACAGATTAAATCAATGAAAAAAGTATCTGGAACGTTAAAATTAGATCAAGCTCAGTTTCGTGAATTGGAAGCATTTGCAAAGTTTGGTTCTGATTTGGATGCAGCTACAATGAATGTTATATCTAAAGGTCAACGTAATGTTGAAATTTTGAAGCAAGCACAAAATGACCCTTTTTCTGTTGAAGATCAGGTTGCTATTATTTATGCAGGTTCTAAGAATTTGTTAAGTAATGTTCCTGTAAACAAGGTGAAAGAATTCGAAAAAGATTACATCTCGTATTTAAATGCAAAACATAGAGATGCATTAAATACATTAAAAGCTGGTAAATTAACTAGCGAAGTTACAGCTACATTAGAAGCTGCAGCAAAAGAGATTTCAAGCAAATATTAAATTAGGAGTTTGAGTGTTCGTTCAATAGAACGAACACTCGGCTACTACACCTAATTCAACATAGAATGGCAAACTTAAAAGAAATACGTAACAGAATAACATCTATTGGTTCTACCATGCAGATTACTAGTGCCATGAAAATGGTATCTGCTGCAAAGTTGAAAAAAGCACAAGATGCAATTACGGCAATGCGCCCATATTCATCTAAGTTAACAGAGTTGTTACAAAATTTAAGCGCTACTTTAGATAGCGATGCTGGAGGTGATTTTTCTAATCAAAGGGAAGTTTCTAAAGCATTAATCGTTGTTGTTACATCCAATAGAGGATTGTGTGGAGGATTTAATTCGTCTGTGATTAAAGGAACAGAAAAAACAATTGAATCGAACTATAAAGATGCCTCTGTAGATTTATTAACTATTGGTAAAAAAGGAAACGATATTTTATCAAAAACATACAATGTAATAGAGTCAAATACTGAAATATTTGATGCGTTAACATTTGATAATGTTGCTGTTATTGCAGAAAAGTTAATGGATTTATTTGTAGATGGTACTTACGATAAAATAGAAATTGTTTACAATCAGTTTAAAAACGCTGCAACTCAAATAACTACTGTGGAGCAGTTTTTACCAATTAAGCCAATTGAAGGAGAAAATACTACTGAAAATCAGGATTATATTTTTGAACCTTCTAAAGAAGAAATTGTGTTGGAGTTGATTCCAAAATCATTAAAAACACAGTTATATAAGGCAATTAGAGATAGTTTTGCTTCAGAACACGGAGCACGTATGACAGCAATGCATAAAGCAACAGACAATGCAACTGATTTACGTGACGAATTATTATTAACATATAATAAAGCACGTCAAGCAGCAATTACAAATGAAATTTTAGAGATTGTTGGTGGTGCAGAAGCATTGAACAACTAGAAATATTTTCTAAAGAATATATTAAAAAGAGCTTATCAATTTTGATAAGCTCTTTTTTTTGTAGATTGGTGAATCATTTAAAATACCTTAGTAAAATTACAATTTATGAAAACAATAAAACTACTAGTTGTTATGTGTGTTGCGTATAGCTTTTCACAATGTAGCTCGATAAAACTAACAGAAAAAGCGCCGTTTACTATTTTTGGAGCTACCTATCATAATTGGGTTGGTGGTCAGCCTGGTGTGCGGGGAACCAATTTGATAATTGGAATCAAAAAAAATGATGACATCACTATTAAAAGTATTTACTTTAGAAATAAACAAAATACACCTAGTACAGAAAATAGAAAAGGAAAAGCATATTTAATAGTTAATGTTTCAACATCTAGTAGGGATGGTATCGATAAAATAATTGAACAACCTAGTAAGAAATTGGAAAAAATCAACAATTCTAAAAACGAACTTCCATTTAAATTAGAAGCGCACCAAGCGGTGATTAAATACTCGGTTGGAAAGCGCGTATTTTACTATAAAATTTCAAAAATAAAAAAAACAGAAACTATTTTTTATCCATAAAAATGGCAAATAGACCAGCGATAAAGGCACCCTATTCGGGGTGCCTTTTCTTTTTTGGCACGCAATTTGAAATTACAGTCATATAACTATAAAACGTAGGCATATGAAATCAGTAAAATTACTTTTAATCCTTTTTGTTACTGGAACATTTTTAAATTCATGTACAATAGATGATGTTATCTACGAAATACCTTTAGAAGATGTCGTTGCTGAATATGATTTGTGGTATATAGATTATCACAGAACAACTGGAACGGGAGATATTCCGTTTTTATCTAAGGCATTTACCGTATCATTTTTAAATGGACAGCTATATGCTAATAACAATATTGCAGATATTGGTGTAACTGGAAATGGTCTAGGAATTAAAGTGGGAAATTATGATACGTATAAGGGGTATTTAGAAACATATCACAATCTAGATGGAGGCTATGATTTTGAGGTGTATCAAATCTCTGCAAATGAAATTAGAATAGAAGATACCTTTAACAATGTTTCTTATTATTTAGTTGGGTATCAAATACATAATTTTGACTACGATAAATTGTTTTATGAAAATATTGAATATTTTTTGCAAGAGTATGTTGCTTGGGAAAAAACGAACACAAGTACCGCAGGATCAATGAACCCTTTTGACCAGGAAAATTACTTGCAATTTACGCCCGAAAACAACACAACATTTTACTCTTCAAAAGATGTTTTTGGCACAGATATTGATGTTATAGATTGGAGTTTTGTAGGAAGTTATGAAGTGTTTGATGTTCAAGATTATGATGACCTAAAGATTTTAACACTTAATTATGATAACGGAGACAATGAAGAATTTGAGTTAAGCGTTATTAATGACAGTACGATAAGTGTATACCACATAAGTTCGCAAACAACGTATGAGTTTAAAGGACGCGGTTTTATTCAATACTTAAAAGGAGGTATTTCAAAACCAAGTGTAAGGAACAGTGGTAGAAAACGAACTAAAATAGAGAGAACAAAGAAAGTTAGAAGACATTTAAAATAAAGTTTGGTTAGTTGATTTTTAGATGGTTGGTTAAGCAACCATCTAAAGGGAACCGCTCTAGAGGTAGAGCGGTTTTTTCATGCCTTATTTTTTGTTATTATTCACAACTAAAGTATCTTTAACAAAAACAAATTTAATGAGCTTAACGGCATTTATAACTGGAGCAACTTCGGGCATTGGAAAAGCAACTGCAGAACTTTTTGCAAAAAACAACATTCGATTAATACTTTGTGGAAGAAGAAAAGATCGATTAGAGGTTCTTAAAATAGAATTAAGTAGATTCACAGATGTCACAACATTGCAGTTTGATGTGCGTAGAAAAAAGGAAGTGTTTGCTGCCATTGATTCCTTACCGGAAAATTTTGGCAACATCGATATCTTAGTTAACAATGCAGGGAATGCACATGGATTGAGTACCCTTCAAGATGGGGACGTTGATGACTGGGATGCCATGCTAGATATTAACGTAAAAGGACTGTTATATGTTTCAAAAGCAATCATTCCAAAAATGATAAAACGAAACAGTGGTTTTATCGTTAATATTGGCTCAATTGCTGGAAAGGAAGTATATCCTAATGGAAATGTGTATTGTGCTTCAAAACATGCTGTAAATGCGTTAAACAAAGCAATGCGTATTGATTTAAATAAATTTAACATTCGAGTAGCCGCAATTCATCCGGGAGCGGTAGAAACAGAATTTTCAGAGGTGCGTTTTAAAGGAGATTCAGAAAAGGCAAAATCGGTGTATGCAGGGTATAAACCATTGCAAGCAGAAGACATTGCAGATATTATCCATTTTGTAGTGACCAGGCCCTATCATGTAAATATAGAAGATTTAATTGTGTATCCAACCGCGCAGGCAACAGCATCAATAATGAATAAGAATTAATTTTATGAGTACCTATTCTACTATTATTGCAGGTTGTATGTCTTGGGGTGACTGGGGAAAGCAATTATCTACTGAAGAAATGATTGCGCAAATAGAGATTACTTTAGAAACAGGCATTAGTACTTTTGATCATGCAGATATTTATGGTGATTATACAACGGAAGCCCAATTTGGTAAAGCATTTAAACAGAGTAACATTGCTAGAGAAGACATGCAACTAATTTCGAAATGTGGCATCCAGCTAGTTGGGAACACTAGAAAGAATACCATTGGACATTATGAGTATTCCAAAGGCTATATTATTCGAAGTGTTGAACAATCGTTAAAAAACCTGCAGACAGATTATTTAGATCTATTGCTATTGCATAGACCAAGCCCGTTGATGCAGGCAACAGAGATTAACGAAGCAATATCAATATTACAGGCAGAAGGAAAAATTATAGAGTTTGGAGTTTCAAATTTTACGCCATCACAAATGGAACTGATTGAAACAAACCAGAAAATATCAGTAAATCAAATAGAATTTTCTTTAACAGAAAACGTAGCCATGCACAATGGAACTCTTGATGCAATGCAAATTAATAAGATAACACCAATGTGTTGGAGCCCGTTAGGAAACGTTTTTGGATCGGAAACGGCACAGGCCATTCAGATACGGTTTGTTTTAAAAAAACTGTGTAAAAAATACAACGCAACAGAAGACCAATTGCTGCTAGCCTGGATATGTTCCCATCCAGCAAAAATTCACCCTGTTATTGGAACGACAAATAAAACAAGAATACAAAATGCTCAAAAAGCAATTGAAATACAATTGGAACTAGAGGACTGGTTTGAATTGTTAGTTGCAAGTCAAGGACATGCAGTACCATAAATAGTTATGATAAATAAACGCCTTTTAATTAAAAATCTATTATCTCATAATGATGAGAATAGTTTTTATGATAAAAAGCAAAAAGTAACACTAGATAATAAAGAAGGTAAAGCAAAGTTTATCAAACACATCTGTGCCTTGTCAAATTCGAATCCAACAAACAATTCTTATATTGTTATTGGTATTGAAGATGTGGTGAATAAAATTGTTGGAGTCGATTTTTTTGATGACAGTAAAATTCAAAATTTGGCAAATGCTTATTTAAAAAATCCGCCAAAGATTCAATACGAAAACGTGCCTTTTCCAACCTTACCGCGTCATAAAGTAATTGGATTGGTTACCATTTCTCCAAATAACAAGATTACATCACTGGCAAAAAACTCATGGAAGTATCAAAGAGGCGCTGTCTTTTTTAGAAGAGGAAGCAATTCAATGCCTTCTAAAGGAGGGTTTGAACTAAAAAACACCAACCAAGTACTTGTAGAAGCAATTGAAAAAAACGCCCAAAGTAATATTGAATTGACATTAAATGGGGTTTTTGACTTTATGAACAATCATAAAAAGGAATACCATCCACAATACAAAGTTTTTAATGAGCAGTTTGTGCTGTGCTGGGCAGGAAAAAAAACGATAATTAATGATAAAGAGTTCTTCTCTAGAGTAGATATTGAATTGATAAACGAACAAGTACGGTTGTTTTTTTCGGCCTTAGATGAAGTGCAAATTAGTTTCAATTCGCATTCGTTTATTATTACAGAATACATCCTACTTGGAATAGATAAAAAAGAAACTCATTACCCACTAGAAAAAACAATTATTCATTTTAAAGACAATGGCAAACACGATATTGTAAAGGAGTTTTTATTTACTCCTCCTATATTTGATGAAGCCGTGATTAATCATATTTTTACGAATAGTAACGCTATTATATCTAAAATAGAGAAAAAACAACCGCTGTCGGTTACAGAACATGAAGATGTGTTGCGTTTTCCTACCAATTATTTGATTAGTTACCTCTATGGCCATTTAGAAGCCCCAACTCAATTGCGTAAAGCCAAAGAGTATATAAAAAATAGGGCCAATAAAACTACTTATATAAAATACAAAGAAGCGCTTCGTGTGTTACGAAAAGTAAAATACCAATAAAATATACTCTTTTTTGAAACCCTATTGAAACAAATTCGTTTTTAATAGTAGCACCAAACAACCTACATGTCCCAAAAGATAGATTTATTGATTTCACAGAGTAAAAAGGGAAATAAAAAAGCCCAAATGAAACTCTATAAATTATATTGTGAAGCGATGTTTTTTATTGCTTGCCGCTATATACCAAATGAAGAAGAGGCAAAAGATGTCGTTCAAGAAAGTTTCATAAAAGCGTTTTCTAAATTAAACAGCTATACAGAAACAACAAGTTTTGGTGCATGGTTAAAACGTATTGTTATCAATCATTGTTTAGATAGGTTAAAGAAGAAACAAATAGAAACCATTTCTTTAGATAATTATCCATTAGAAGTGGTAGATGATACTTCTTGGAATTTTGATATAGGAATCACAAAGGAAATAATTTTAAATGCGATAGATCAATTAAGTTTAAAACAACAGTATGTGGTTAAATTATATTTGATTGAAGGCTATGATCATATTGAAATATCAGGGATACTAGAAATTCCAATTAAAACATCAAGAACACACTTAAGAAGAGGGAAGTTGCAATTACAAGAACTTTTAAAAGCACAAAAACATGAAGCGAGATATTAGAGAACTTTTTAAAGATGAAGAATTTCCTAAAAAGAAGCTACCCGCTTTTCACGAAGAAGAGTTTTTAGAGAAATTGGAGAAACTTCATAAAAAGGAACAACCAAAATTCATTGTGCAATTTTTTAAAATAGCAGCTTCAATTGTTTTAATGCTCTCTGTTGGGTATTATTTTTTGAGTACAGAAACAGCAGTAAATGAAGAAGACAAACCAACGTTATTTGTGAAAATTCAACACATAGAAAAAGAATATTTGAAAAACATAGAAACCGAATGGAACACTTTTGTAACGCTAACAACAGATAGAAATTTGGTTGAAAAATACAAAGAGAAGTTACGCAAATTAGATATGAATTATCGAGAGCTTTCTAAACAATTTGCAGAGAACATTAATGACATTAACATGCTGGAGTCGCTAATAAACAATTTGCAATTACGACTTCAATTAATAAAAGATATTAAAGAGCACCTGAAAGAGTTGAATCAAAAACGCACAAGTAATGAAACCATTTATATATAGTATTTTATTTTTGTTATCAATCAATCTTACCCAAGCACAAAGAGAAGAACTTGTCTTAAAAGAAAAGTTTAAAGTACATGAGTCCACCATTTTAAACCTTGATGTTGATAACGTTACAATTCTATTTGAAGAATCTTCTGATGATACAGTTAAAATTGATTATTCCATTCGCTTCAAAAAGAACTCTGAAGAAGTGGTTTATAGAGTTTTTAAAGATATTAATGCAAAAGTTACCAAACATAAAAATGTAATAAATTTAGAAGTAAAGAATTCCATGTATGTAGGAGAACTCCACAATCTTGACATAGATATGAGTTCATTTAAGGAGCTGCTTTTTGGTTATGTTAAAAGTGTTAAGGAAAAGAAAATAGCCTATAGATCAAAAGATTCTATATTGAAAGAAATTCAAGTTAGTTTGGGAACTGATACGCAAGATTATATTGAAAGACTTAAAAAGAAAAATCCTAACAAAAAATATGGAGAAGGCAGTAAGAAGTTCGAACAAAAGTTTATAATCCATGTACCTAAAAATCTAAAGATTAAATTGAAAGCGCTTCGCTCTAGAATCACTTTTAATTATAACATTGATAAACCCATTAAAGTAAATGCGTATAACACCTATTTTAAACTTAAAAAAGTGCTTAATAATAAGAACGAATTTGACCTACATATGGGGATTTTCCAAGCAGAAAATATTGTTGGAGGAAAGTTCAATTTTAAGGATGTTCGTAAGGCTGTAATAGGTACAGTTTCTAATGCAAAAATAACAACTGAATTATCTAAAGTTCAAATTGGAGAAATTGGTAAAGGGGTGAAATTTAACGATTTTAATAGTAAACTTTACTTTTACAATTTTGATAAGAATTTCAAGTTATTTGAGGTATCAGGTGATTATTCTAAATTATATTTTTTTGATAAAAAAAATACCGTAACCTTATCCGCATTTGGAAATACAACCACTGTTAACTTTGATGATCAAAAAGTTAGTTTTGAACCGAGAAAGGAAGGTAAGAAATATAAGATGCTTGAGAAGCAAGTTAAAAATAAAGAAAATTATTTTGGTCATATAAACATTAATATTACTCACGGAATTATTGAGATAAAATCTCGAGAAAAAGAGCACTAAATAAAAACCACGCAATTTGCGTGGTTTTTTCAGTGTTATCTATAATCAGGTTTTATAAATCAAATTTAATTCCTTGCGCTAATGGCAATTCATCAGAGTAATTGACTGTATTTGTTTGTCTTCGCATGTATACTTTCCAGGCATCAGATCCAGACTCACGTCCACCACCGGTTTCTTTTTCACCTCCAAATGCTCCACCAATTTCAGCACCAGAAGTACCGATGTTTACATTGGCAATACCACAATCAGAACCTGCATAAGATAAAAACTTTTCAGCTTCTTTCATTTCATTAGTCATAATTGCAGAAGATAGTCCTTGAGCAACACCATTTTGTTTGTCAATAGCATTTTCTACTTCTCCAGAATACTTCATTAAATATAAAATTGGAGCAAACGTTTCATGTTGTACAATTTCGAAATGGTTTTCAGCTTCAATAATAGCTGGTTTTACGTAGCATCCACTTTCATACCCTTCTCCTTCTAAAACACCACCTTCAACCAATACATTTCCACCTTCAGCTTTTGCTTTTTCAATAGCAGCTAAATAAGTATTTACAGCGTCATGATCAATTAACGGCCCAATGTGATTTTTCTCATCTAAAGGATTTCCAATTGTTAATTGCCCATAAGCACCCACAATTGCATCTCTTACTTTATTGTATACAGATTCGTGTATAATTAATCTTCTAGTAGAAGTACAACGTTGTCCGGCAGTACCAACAGCTCCAAATACAGCACCAGGAACCACTACTTTTAAGTCGGCAGTAGGTGTAATAATAATAGCATTGTTACCTCCCAATTCTAATAAAGATTTTCCGAAACGCTCTGCAACGGTTGCACCAACAATTCTTCCCATTCTCGTAGAACCTGTAGCAGAAACTAAAGGAATACGAGCGTCAGTTGTCATATATTCACCTACTTTGTAATCTCCGTTAATAATACTAGAGATTCCTTCTGGTAAATTGTTTTCTTTTAATACATCTGCAATGATATTTTGACAAGCAACTGAACATAAAGGTGCTTTTTCAGAACCTTTCCATACACATACATCACCACAAATCCATGCTAAAGCGGTATTCCATGCCCAAACAGCAACAGGAAAATTAAATGCAGAGATAATTCCAACAACACCAATTGGATGCCATTGTTCTCTCATTACATGCCCAGGACGTTCAGATGGAATTGTTTGTCCGTTTAATTGTCTTGATAAACCAACAGCAAAGTCACAGATGTCAATCATTTCTTGAACCTCTCCATACCCTTCTTGCAAGGATTTACCCATTTCATAAGAAACTAATTTTCCTAAAGGTTCTTTTAGTTCTCTTAATTTATTTCCAAATTGACGAACAATTTCTCCTCTTTGTGGAGCAGGCATATTTCTGAATGACAAAAAAGCTTCAGTAGCCGTTGCCATTACTTTGTCGTAATCTTCTCTTGTCGTTGTTTTTACTTTTCCAATTAATTTTCCATCCACTGGAGAGTAGCTTTCAATAAGCCCGCCATTAGAGAAATTATTTGAACCAGTAGAAGTTCCTTCGTTTATGTCTTTTAAACCTAATGCTTGTAAGGCTTCTTTAATACCAAAATCTGTCATTTTTATCTTGAAATTTAGCTGTTAAAACTGAACTCCAAAACTACAAATAATTTACAAACTAAAGATTAAACAAAAAGAAGAAAATTGTTTAATATTAAACAATTAAAATTAAAGCCAATCTTCAGGCAAAGGCGCTAATTTAAGCTCTTTGATTTCAGACTTAACTTCAAATTCAAAAATTGGTGTTTTTGGCAAGGAAAGTTTTATTTTATTCTTTTTTCTAATTTTTTTAATAACCTCATCAATAGATTTTCTTTCGCTAAGAATAAGATTGTTCATTATTAAATTAGATTCCGTTTTAAAATCAAAACAATCTACTAGATACGTAGGTTCATCGTTTTGATAAATAATCCATTGACCGGATTTTTTCTTCGGAATTTTAAGAATCTTTTTTGTACCCGTTAGGGTTCTGTAGGTAATCAGTTCGTACTTTTTCATTATAACAATTTAATTTAGGGGATTAAAAATGTAATAAAATGTTTATCTTCTTTTGAAAGACATGTATCAATAGCAATGGCAAAAATAATACCAAAAAAAGAAATACAAAAATTATTTAACATTAATTACAAGTTCTTCAAATATATCTTCTTGATTATTATCTTTTCCTTTCCATAATTTTAAAAGGTAATCTTCTCTTTGAGAAACTAAAATTGGAATTTTAAGCTCTTTTTGTTGGATAATTTCGGCACAAGATATGTCTAAATTTTTAACGGCCCTTACAGCAATAATTCTAGTTGAATCTTGGTATTGGTAATACAAGCTGTGAAAATAATGACAACTATTTGGCAAGGTGTATTTCACCATAATTGTATCTACTTGATTAAATGTAAAAAAAGCAGGAGCCGAAACTTCATCTATAGGCAGTAGTTTTAATTCTTGCAGAGGCGCTGTATTTTTTAGACACGAGCTAAGCAGGATGATACTTAATAATACTAAAAGATTTTTTTTCATGATTTTTCTATAGTTAGAATTGATATTTAAGTCCAGTGTAAACTCCTATTAAGTAAGGTTTGAAACCATTTGCATCTTTTGAAAAAGTTTTCATAGGTATTTTAAGCATTGGATTTACTGTTAATTTGAGTTTGGGATACAAAGCATAATCAAAATCAACGCCTAGATTCCCACTAAGATTAAAGGAATTTAAGTTATTTGCTTTTCCTAAAATCTCAGAAAAAGAACTAGAGGACACTTCAATTTTATTTTCATTTAAAAACAAAGAACTAATCCCCGTAATTAAATGAATATTAATTTTTTTGGTCCTAATAAATTTATATGTAGCTTCAATTGGAACTTCTATATACCCATAAGTTTGTATTAATGTTGCTTTATCTGTTAGTAAGTTTGCACCGCTAAGTAATAGAACATCGTTTTCTGCATTAGAAGAGCTAATAGAAAAATTAGAGCTCGTACTTGCATAGTTGATGTTTCCAAAATTATTTCCTGAAATATTAGAAACAACTGTTAAATTATTGGTTGCATAATCTAATTTTTGAAAATGAATACCAGATTGAATGGCCCATTTGTCATTTAATTGATACGCAATTTTCATCCCATAAGAATAATTACTATTCCCTTTAGTTTTACTTGCCTGTAAACTTGCATCTAAAGAAGACGTGTTGGAAAACGAATTGGAATTGATAATAGAAAAAACAGGGGCTAAGGACCATTTTTTTGAGCTCTTATTTTCTGTAACTTTTAGACTGTTCTTTTTGATTTCGGAGATAAAATCTTTTTTCTTTTTTTGAGTAAATAACGAATCTTTAATGTGCTGCTCTTTTTTTATTTGTTTAGTAGTAAGTGGAAATCTTTGATCTTCTTCATCTTTAACAACCACAGGTTTTTTTTCTGTATTCATAGCTGTTTTTATAGGAACAACATCAATTTCTTTAGTGCTTATTTGTGGTTTTTTTACCACTATGATAGATGAATTTATAGGATTCTTTTCTGTAGAAACTATTTCTGTTTTTGGCTCTAATACGGTTTTTTCTTGAAGCGTTTTTTTAATGTTTATCGTAGGTTGAACGATGATACTAGGTACCTCCTCAGTAGTATTAAAAATGGGAGGATATATAAAAACACCCAAAATTAATAGAGCAGCAACACCACTACTAAACCACCAAATAGGAAAAACTTTCCGTTTTTTCTTTTTTAGGTTGGCTGCAATTTCAGTCCAAACTTTTGGGCTAGGACTAGCCTCGAAGCCTTTTAGCTGTTCTTGAAAAAAACGATCTATATTTTTATGTTCATTCATCTACGCTTCTTGTTGTTTTTGTTGATGACTTTCTACTTCTTTTTTTAAGAATTGTCTTGCTCGTGATAGGTTAGATTTCGAGGTTCCTTCTGAAATTTCTAACATCGCAGCTATTTCTTTGTGTGAAAAATTATCCAATACATATAGATTAAAAACCAATCGATATCTATCTGGAAGTTGTTGAATTAAACGTAAGAGTAAATCAACACTTAACATTGTATTTAGATCAACTACTTCTTCAGATGGTTCTTTTATATGCTCTTCGGAAACAATTTGCAAGCGCGACTTATCTCTATATTTTTGTAGGGCAGTATGAATGGTAATTCTTTTCATCCACCCTTCAAAAGATCCTTTATGTGCATACTGATCTACCTTTTTAAAAATGGTAAGAAAACTATCTTGCAAAGTGTCTTCTGCATCTTCGTAATTTCTAGAATATTTCAAGCACACCACAAATAATTTATCTGCAAATAGCTGGTAAACTTTTGATTGTGCCGTGATATCTTGTTGGCAACACTTTTGTATGAGTTCTTCTAAATTAATACCTCGAATATTTATTTAAAAATAACTAATATTTTAACACTGGACGCCCATTTTCACAAACGATTTCTATAGGCTGTGAGGGAAGATCACAGGTAGAAATAATATCCCACTTTTTATTGTATACATCTTCTAATTCGGTGTAATCCTGAATCTTTTTTAGAAATGCAACATGGTTTATTTTATTGGAATATGCAATATACCCCTGTGGTCCACCACATGCTTTTGATCCATAAGTAGTATAATTCCACATGCTTGCATCTGTACAGGAAACGCTGTTTGCCAAGGTTTTGATTTCAGTGAAAAGAGTGGTTAAAATTTGATGCTCTTTTTCTTGGGAAGTCAACTCCCTTTGTACAATTAATTGATTTTCTGTAAGTGAAACAATGCGCCAATTAAACCCTCCAGGAAAATGTTGCATTGAAACCATAATCAACTTGTTTTCAGCCTGCCAATTTCCTATATAATCAGTAAAAACTAATGGGGCTGTGCCACACCATCCAGATGAGTGTTCAATAAAAACACCTTTGTTTTTAAATGAAACTCCGTAACTGTCATTTTGGAGGCTGCTGCTTCTTTTAAATGTGATGTTTTCATTAGTGTATGTTGGTTCTGTCCAATTTCCAATTAATAAATTAGTTGGATCTATTTCTAAATCTGAATTCTCACTACAAGAGCTCAAAAAGCCAATGCTAATAAAACAGATTGCTATTTTAAAGATGTTTAATTTTCCCATATGATGGTTTTGTTTGTTGCTTTTTCATGAAAATCTGGACAGATGTTTATCCCTGCAATGCCCCCAAATTCACAGATCTTTTCCCCACTACAACTATAAACAGTAATTAAATTGTCAGGGCAATTAAAACAAGGGTCAATCAGAAATACAGTTTCATTTTTATAGCGATACTGAATGATTTGTTTTTTAGCGGCATCGGTTGACTGCTCAAAAGAGATTTTAATATTATGTAACCAGGCCAACTCTTGTAGAGGCGCATTGGAAGAACAAGAAATTTCTTGAGTTTCTAAATTGTTTACACAAGAAATTAGCACTAATAAAGCAAAAAGGATAAGGGGTGTTTTTTTTAGATACATAACATTCTTTTTTTAGAAGATGTAGAAAAAGTAAAAAGGTTGCGTTAAATAATTCTATTTTTGTGAAAGTTTATGAAAGACCTTATTTTTAACATACAAAACGAAGCGGATTTTACCAAGGCTACACTGCAAGTGTTTAGACATCAGTTTGCGAATAATAAAGTGTATCGTTCTTTTTGTGATCTATTATATATACACCCTTCTGATGTAAACAGTATTGAACAAATCCCTTTTTTACCAATTCAGTTTTTTAAAAATAAAGAAGTTCTTTCTACGCTAGAAGATGTGCAAGAAATATTTACGAGTTCTGGAACCACAGGTGCCGTTACAAGTAAACATTTTGTAACAGATGTATCTGTCTACGAAGCAAGTTATTTAAAAGGATTCAAACATTTTTATGGGAATATTACCGACTATGTGGTTTTGGCGCTTTTGCCTAATTACCTTGAAAGAAAAGGATCTTCATTGGTGTATATGGTGCAAGATCTAATACAGAAATCCAATAATTCTGAAAGTGGTTTTTATTTGCATAATTTACCAGAACTAATTGACAAGCTAAAAGAATTAGAAGCTAGTAATCAGAAAGTTCTTTTGATTGGTGTGTCCTTTGCATTGTTAGATTTGATAGAAAAAGAATCATTCAACTTAACCAGCACAATTATTATGGAAACTGGAGGAATGAAAGGACGACGTAAAGAGATGATTCGTACAGAGCTTCATGAGGTTCTTGCGCAAGGTTTTGGGGTGGGAAAAATTCATTCAGAATATGGAATGACCGAACTATTAAGTCAAGCCTATTCTAATGGAAAAGGCATTTTTAAATGTCCGCCGTGGATGAAAATTCTTATACGAGATACTGAAGATGCTTTGACCATGCAGCAACCCGGTAAAGCAGGAGGTGTTAATGTAATTGATTTAGCAAACTATAATTCATGTTCTTTTATTGCTACTCAAGACTTAGGGAGAGTGCATACGGACACTACTTTTGAAATTATTGGACGCTTTGATAATTCTGATATTAGAGGCTGTAACTTAATGGTTCTTTAAGATTTCTTTTAACTGACAATTCATCTTTAAAATTAGACAGTTGAGTCAAGTTTTAATGGAGAAGAGGTTGTAATGCAATACTTTTATATCATCAAAATTAAATAGATGATACAAGTAACGAATTTATCAAAATCATTTGACCAACTACAAGCTGTTAAAAAGATTAGTTTCTCAATTAATAAAGGAGAAGTTTTTGGGCTTCTTGGCCCAAATGGCGCAGGGAAATCTACAACCATAAATATGATGAGTACCATTTTATCTAGTGATGAAGGGATAATTCTTATTGATGGAAACGACATTGAAAGTTCGCCAAATACTTGCAAGACACTGATAGGAGTTGTTCCTCAAGAAATTTCTTTATATGATGATTTTACTGCTTATGAAAACTTACTATTTTGGGGGCAATTGTATAAAATTCCATCCAAAGAATTAAAAGAACGAATTGAGATTATTTTAGAACTAATAGGTCTGTCTGAGAGGAAAAATGATTTAGTTAAAACCTATTCAGGAGGGATGAAGCGTCGCATAAATATTGCTTCAGCCATATTACACAAACCAAAAATATTATTTATGGATGAGCCAACAGTTGGTGTAGATCCACAAAGTAGGAATCGGATTTTCGAAATTGTAGAAAACTTAAATAAAGAAGGAATGACCATTGTGTATACGACACATTATATGGAAGAAGTTGAACGCTTGTGTAGTCGAATAGCAATTATAGATGATGGTAAAATTGTTGCTCAAGGCACACAATCAGAATTGCAAAAAGAAAGCAATGTAAAAGAAACGATCGAAATTAGGTTTCAAACAATTACTTCGACTCAAGTAGAAATTTTAAAAGAGGCATTTCCTTCTTTGATTCAAAACAATCAAACTATTACCGTTGCATGTGATGCAAATAAAGAGTTGTCAACCATAATTAGTATTTGTAATACAGTAAAACTTCAAATTGAAGACCTGAAGCTAAACAAGGTGAATTTAGAAACGATATTTCTGAAGTTAACAGGAAAACAATTAAGAGATTAATACTAATAAATCAAGCTAGACATTATGATACATAACATATTTAAAAAGGACTTAAAATTATTTTTTGCAGATAAAAAAGGTGCTTTGTTAACCTTTGCGCTGCCCATTTTGTTGATTTCATTATTTGCATTTGCATTTGGTGGAGTTGGTGGAAATAGGACAGCCAAACCAGTGCAGTTATTAGTTGTAGACAATGATTTTACAAAAGACTCTAAAGAAATGCTATCAAATTTAGAAGCCTTAAAAGGAGTGCATACAATTACAAAAGAAAAAATGGCTGCAATTAATTTGGTGAAGAAAGGAAAATATGTAGCGGTTTTAATGGTTGAAAAAGGCTTTCAAGATTCTGTTGCCTTAGGAAAAAGTTTGCCATTAGAATTAAAGTACGATGCAGCCCGAGAAATAGAAATGGGCATGTTGCAATCGGTTTTGATGCAAAACCTAATGGGGAGTGTTGGTAAGAAAATAATCAATGCAAAAATGGAAGCTTCTTTTGATACAAATTTCTCAGGTGTCCCTAAAAATATTAAAGAAAAAGCGTTGAGTTTAATGAATTCTGATCAGGGAGGAATGAACGCAATGATGGGAGAAAATAATGTGGGCTTGCAAATGACATCTGTAATTAAAGAAGACGCTAAAAAAGGGAATTTAGGGCTAATACAAGCGGTAGCCGGAACAGCCATTATGATGTTGCTATTTAGTATTGCTGGTATTGGTGGAGGCTTGTTAGACGAGAAAGAAGCAGGAACGTTGAAACGATTATTGTACTCTCCAGTAAAACCAACAGATGTATTGTTTGGAAAAATGCTTGCAGCTTTAGTAATCTCTATGTTGCAATTAACCATCATGTTTGTGTTTTCATGGATGGTTTTTGGATTGCCAATATTTAAAGATGTAACGTCTTTGATACTGATGATTATTACAACCGCTTTTGCAGTGTCTAGTTTCGGAATATTTTTAGTGTCAATTGCAAAATCACGTCAACAATTACAAGGCTATAGTACCATTATAATTATGTTAATGTCAGCTATTGGTGGAAGTATGATTCCGCTGTTTGTAATGCCAGAAATTATGCAACAAATAGCGGTAGTAAGTGTTAATTACTGGGGGATTCAAGGATTTTATGATATTTTTTGGAGAAGCTTGCCGCTAACAGAGATTTTACCTAAAATGGGTGTACTGATAGCAATTGGTTTAGGAATGACGTTGATTTCTATTCGTTTATTTAAAAAGAATGTATTGAAGATGATTTAGTGATTTTTGAAATGTTGATGTAATTATTTCACAACCTCATCGACTACTTGCAAAACTAGTATAGATGAAACAACTAATTACACTTTTATTTATTGGAATATCAACCACACTTTTTTCGCAACAAATAGATTACAATACTAAAAAAGGATATGTAGCAGAAGGGTATGATGTGGTTTCTTATTTTGTAAATAAGAAACCTTTAATAGGGAAGAAAAAACTACATGCCACTTTTGATGGTGCAAAATTTAAATTCTCATCTACTAAGAATTTAGAGCTTTTTAAAGCCAACCCAACCAAATACATTCCACAGTATGGTGGGTATTGTGCCTATGCGGTTGCTGCAAAAAAAACAAAGATGTATATAGATGCAGAGGCCTATGAAATTAGAGATGGTAAACTGTATTTATTTTACAATTCTTGGTTAAGTAATAAATTAGAGGATTGGAAAGAAGGAAATACAAAGAAACTACAAGCAAAAGGAGATAAAAACTGGGAAGTTCTAAAGCATAAGAAATATTAATATGAAACCATTAATAATAGCCTTCTTATTCATTTCTTCAGTTGTTTTTTCACAACAAAATGTCAATCTTAAAAATGGGTTTATAGCCAACGGTTATGATGTTGTCGAATATTTTAAGAATAAGGCTGTAAAAGGAAATAAAAAGTTCGTGGTTACTTTTGAAGGAATCAAGTTTAAGTTTTCATCAGCAAAAAACGTAAAAATATTTAACGCATCCCCAAAAAAATATATACCTCAATACGGAGGGTATTGTGCATATGCTATTGGAAAAACAGGAGAAAAAGTTTCTATTAATCCTAAAACATTTGAAATTAGAGATAAAAAATTATACCTGTTTTACAATGCTTGGGGAACAAATACTCGTAAACTTTGGGATAAAGAAGGTGCACAAGAACTCAAAAATAAAGCAGATATAAATTGGAGAAAGATGCTAAAAGAAAAATAAAAAAGCCAGCGATTTCGCTGGCTTTTTAGTTTTATAAAATTAGAGAGTCTACTCAACTTTTAATAAGAAATAGCTTTTCTTACCACGTTGTAATAACACATATTTATTTGCAATTAAATCAGCAGAAGTAATTGTGTATTCTTCTTTTACTTTTTCTTTATTTACAGAAACGGCATTTTCTTTTAAAGCTCTACGTGCGTCAGAATTTGATTTTAAGAAATTCGTTTTTGCAGCCAATGCTCCAATCATGTCTAAACCAATATCAATAGCTTCTTTTGCAACCAATGCCAGTGGCACACCTTCAAAAACATCTAAAAAAGTTTGCTCATCTAAAGATTTAATCTCTTCAGAAGTAGATTTTCCAAATAAAATATTAGAGGCTTTTATGGCATTGTCATATGCTTCTTTCCCGTGAGTCATTGTAGTAACTTCTTCCCCTATTTTCTTTTGTAACAAACGTAAATGTGGTGCTTGTTTGTGTTCTAAAACCAAGGTGTCAATTTCTTGTTTAGTTAAAAAAGTAAATATTTTAATATATTTCTCAGCATCTTCATCAGAAGAATTCAACCAATATTGATAGAATTTATAAGGCGAAGTTCTATTTGCGTCTAACCAAACATTTCCTCCTTCAGTTTTTCCAAATTTGGTTCCGTCTGCCTTGGTAACTAAAGGGACTGTAATCGCATAGGCTTTCCCCTGTGCTTTTCTTCTAATTAATTCTGTACCTGTGGTAATATTCCCCCACTGATCAGAACCTCCCATTTGTAGTTTACAGTTTTTCTCTTTGTATAAATGATAGAAATCGTACCCTTGAAATAATTGATACGTAAATTCTGTAAAACTCATGCCTTCTGTGTTTTCACCAGAAATACGTTTTTTTACTGAATCTTTGGCCATCATGTAATTAACAGTGATGTGTTTTCCTGTATCTCGTACAAAATCGATTAATGAAATATCTTTCATCCAATCGTAATTGTTTACCAATGCTGCTGGGTTTTTGGACGTTGACTCGTTAAAATCTAAAAAACGTTCCAACTGCCCTTTTACACCTGCTATATTTTTAGCCAATGTAGCTTCGTTTAATAAGTTTCTTTCGGCAGATTTTCCAGAAGGGTCTCCTACCATTCCTGTTGCTCCACCAACCAAAGCTATAGATGAATGTCCAGCTTTTTGAAAGTGCATCAGAATAATAATCTGTACTAAACTACCAATATGCAATGAATCTGCCGTTGGATCAAATCCAATATAACCCGCCGTTTTATTTTTTAATAAATAGGCTTCTGTATCTGGCATTATATCGTGTAATAATCCTCGCCAACGTAATTCTTCTACAAAATTTGTCATCATTTTTTAATTTATGAGAAAGCAAAGATACTTTTATCCTACAAAAAAAACTACTTTAGCATCTAGGATTTTTAGAATATAACTATGATTTTGGTAACTGGAGGAACGGGATTAGTTGGCTCGCATTTATTATATCAATTAACGTCTCAGAACAAGCAGGTCAGGGCAACATACAGAGCCTTAGAGAGTTTGGATTCTGTTAAAAAGGTATTCTCTTATTTTACAGAAAACAGTGAGGAATTGTTTTCGAATATTGAATGGGTGAAAGCAGACATTACAGACGTTCCTTCTTTAGAAAAAGTTTTTGTAGATGTAAAAGTAGTGTATCATGTTGCGGCATTAGTTTCTTTTGACCCTAAAGAGTATCGTAAGATGCGTCAGGTGAATATTGAAGGGACTGCAAATATTGTAAACTATGCCATTGCATCTATGGTTCAGAAAATTTGTTTTGTAAGTTCAATTGCTGCTATCGGAGATTCAATTAATAACGAAGTTGTCACAGAAGAGAACGACTGGTCTATTGAAAGTGGAAATAACGGATATGCAATTACAAAACATGGTGCAGAAATGGAAGTTTGGCGTGCCAGTCAAGAAGGTATTGATGTAATTATCGTAAATCCAGGAGTAATATTAGGTGCTGGTTTTTGGAATTTAAATACGGGGCTATTGTTTACTAAAGTTGCAAATGGATTTAAGTATTTTACTGAAGGAATTACTGGTTTTGTAGGGGTTACCGATGTTGTAAACGCAATGATTAACCTTACAGAAAGCGATGTGAAAAATCAAGGGTTTATTTTAGTTTCAGAAAATGTTAGCTTTAAAGCTGTTTTTACAGAGATTGCTCAGAACCTTGCTAAAAAACCACCAACAATAAAGGTTTCAAAAACAACCACTACCTTTTTAAGAAGAATTGATGTAATTAGATGTTTTATAACGGGTAAAAAAAGAATGATTACAAAAGACTCTGAAAAGTCCTTACATAGTAAAACCCTTTATTCTTCTGAGAAAATAAAAAGCAGCATTGGTTATGAATTTACACCAATAAAATTAGTTATAAAAAATGTTAGTGCTCGTTACAAAAGTGATAGTTGATCCTATTCAATGGGGAATAAAAGGACATCATCTTCATCTACCATTTCTTCAAGTTCCTTTTTTTTATGGGTTAATTTTGCATTGACCTCTTTAAAAATTAAGTCATATTCTTCAAGCTTAGAGGTGTAATAATAGTTGCTACTAATAAAACGAGTGCTATCGATTCTGTATTTATTATATACTAAAGATGTGTAATTTATTTTACGTTCATTATTTAGGTTTTTCTCAGAATAAGCGCTTTTAGCAATATATAAGTCTGTTAAGAGTAATACCATGGTATCTTTAGGAATTAAATCTTTAGGTTTCTCTAAAATGGTTTTACTATTGCAAGATGCAAGTAAAATAATCCCTGAAAAAAATATTAACTTTTTCATACTACCTGTTAAACAATAAGCGTTCCCCTTTTATTTCTTCATTAAAATTACCATTATCATACATCAAATTACCGTTTACAAATGTATGTGTAATAGTTGATGAAAACTCAGTTCCTTCAAATGGTGACCAACCACATTTATAAAGGATATTTTCTTTTGTAACTGTGTTTGGTTTATTTGCGTCTATTAGCACCAAATCGGCATAATACCCTTCTCTAATAAATCCTCTGTTGTTGATTTTAAATATTTTTGCAGGGTTATGGCACATTTTTTCAACTGCTTTTTCAATTGAAATAGTACCATCTTTTACTTTTTCTAAAATAGCATTTAATGCATGTTGTACCAAAGGCCCTCCACTTGGAGCTTTGGTGTAAATATTGTCTTTTTCTGCTAATGTATGAGGAGCATGATCTGTTGCAATAATATCTAACCTATCATCTAATAATGCTTTCCATAAACCAGCTCTGTCATCTGCAGTTTTAACTGCTGGATTCCATTTAATATGGGTTCCTTTTGTGTCGTAATCCTCATCAGAAAACCATAAATGATGTACACAAACTTCTGCAGTAATTTGTTTTTCTTCTAAGGGAATATCATTTCTAAACAAATGTGTTTCTTTCTCGGTAGAAAGATGAAATACATGTAATCTCGCACCTGTTTTTTTAGCCAATTCAATCGCTTTTGAAGAAGACAGGTAACACGCTTCTTCACTTCTGATGATTGGGTGAAATTTTAAAGGAATATCATCGCCATAAATAGCTTTATAATGGGCTGTGTTTTTTCTAATTGTAGCTTCATCCTCACAGTGAACAGAAATTAACATCTTAGTTGATGAAAAGATGTTCTCCAGTACTTCTTCGTTGTCTACCAACATGTTCCCTGTTGATGAGCCTAAGAACAACTTAATACCTGCTACATTTTTAGGGTTTGTTTTAAGTAGTTCTTCTAAATTATCATTGGTGCCACCAAACATAAAAGAATAGTTTGCATAAGAAGAGTTAGAAGCAATAACAAACTTGTCTTCTAACAGTTCTTGTGTAGTTGCTTGCGGAATGGTGTTAGGCATTTCTATAAAAGAAGTAATTCCACCTGCAATAGCGGCTTTACTTTCTGTTGCAATATTCGCCTTCTGAGTTAAACCAGGTTCACGAAAATGAACTTGATCATCAATGACTCCGGGAATTAAATAGGATCCTTTGGCATCAATAACTGTTGTGTTTGTTAGCGGATTTATTTTTTCTGCTATTTGTTTAATGCTGTTGTTTTCAATTAAAACATCGCCAGTAAAAACCGAACCTTCATTAACAATTTGAGCGTTTTGTATTAGTGTAGTTGTGTTCATTTTATTTTGGTAAGCCTTTAAGGCGTAATTTTAAAACTCCAAAGAGGGCTTCGTAAACAATTGAGCCATCCATTTTTGATTCTCCTAAGGTTCTGTCAGTAAAAATTACTGATACCTCTTTTATATTGAATTTGTGTTGCCATGCTTTAAATTTCATTTCAATTTGAAAAGCATAACCAACAAATTTAATCTTATCTAATTTAATTGTTTCCAATACTTTCCTTTTGTAGCAAACAAAACCAGCTGTTGTGTCATGAATAGGTATTCTTGTAATAAAACGAACATATTTTGATGCAAAGTATGAAAGTAATACTCGCTTCATTGGCCAATTAACAACATTAACACCTTTAGAATACCTAGAGCCAATAGAAAGATCAGCACCTTCATTTTCACAAGCATTATATAACCGAATTAAATCCTTAGGGTCATGAGAGAAATCAGCATCCATTTCTATAATATATTCGTAATTGTTCTCAATTGCCCATTTAAAACCGTGTATATAGGCCGTTCCAATCCCGTTTTTTTGTAAGCGTTTTTCTAAAAATAAAGAACTCGGGAATTCTGAAATTAATCGAGAAACAATTTTAGAAGTTCCATCAGGTGAATTGTCATCAACAATTAAAACATGAAAGGCTTTTTCTTGACTAAAGACTGCACGAATAATTGCCTCAATATTTTCTTTTTCGTTATAAGTAGGGATGATTACTAGTGTGTTAGACATGCTTTTTTCGAACTAAAAATAAGAGTAACAAATATACGCTATTTTATCACTAGTTTTGTGTTATATTTTTCATAAAACAAATTAATGCAAGCACTAGATCGAATCGATTATTCTAATAACTGGTTAACACTAGTTTTTCTGTTTGTTGTATTGTTACTAGTGGTTTTAAAAGCAATAAATCAACAAAAATTAATCGGGTATTTTAGTGCTTTTTTCATGAAAGGCTTTATTGTTAAAAAAACAGAAGAAAGAGAATCATTATTATCTGTTTTTAATATTGTGTTTTTTTGTTTTTCGGCAATAGTTTATGCCATGTTTTTTTCGTTTTTAGCAGCGTTTTTTATTGATATAACAGTCGATTTTGCTGTTTTTATGACAGTGTTGGGTCTAGTATGTGTGTATTTAGTGCTGTCTTTAGTCTTGGACGTTGGTTTGGCAAATTTATTTGAAATTCAACATGAGACGGGCTATCTCTTCTCAACAAAAATAGCATATAGATATGCGATTTCATTGATTCTTTTCCCGGTATTAATAATCACCAGTTACAGTAGTCTAGGTACATTTGTTTTGCTTTTTGTGTTTGCGATGCTGTTTTTAGTATCGCTACTCTTGTTATTCGTAAATAACAAAAACTTGATTCTTAATAAGTTGTTCTATTTTATTTTGTATCTTTGCGCCCTTGAAATAGCGCCATTATTAATTATTTATAAGATGATGGTTTAAAAAAGAAGATGTATGAAAGTGAAAACAATACTGGTCTCACAACCACCTCCAAAAACAGAAACTTCACCATATTTTGATCTTTCTGAAAAACAAAAAGTAAAAATTGATTTTAGATCTTTTATACATGTAGAAGGTGTAGAAGTAAAAGAAGTTAGAGCTCAAAAAGTAGATTTAAATAATTTTACTGCGATAATATTGACCAGTAGAAATGCGGTCGATAATTTCTTTAGAATTGCAGAGGAAATGCGTTTTAAAGTTCCCGATAGTTTAAAATATTTTTGTCAATCAGAAGCTGTAGCCTATTATTTGCAAAAGTATGTTGTATATAGAAAACGTAAAATTTATGTTGGTACAAGAACGTTTCCTGAGCTTTGTAAATTGATAAAGAAACATAAAGATGAGAAATTTTTATTACCATCTTCAGATAAATTAAAAGCATTAATTCCGGCAGAATTAGATAAGTTAGCTGTTGACTGGAAACAAGCAATTCTATATAAAACGGTGGTTAGCGACTTGTCTGATTTGGAAAATGTTTTTTACGATGTTTTAGTATTTTTTAGTCCATCAGGAATTGATTCTTTGTTTAAGAATTTCCCTGAATTTAAGCAAAATGATACTAGAATAGCCGTATTTGGTAATTCTACAGTTAAGGCAGCTACAGATGCGGGCTTAAAATGTGATATTACCGCACCAACACCAGAGACACCTTCTATGACTATGGCCTTAGAAAAATACATTAAAGGAGAAAACGGAAAGAAATAGTTTCTTTTCTTGAACTATACAAAATAACCGGGCAAATTTGCTCGGTTTTTTTATGCAAATAAAGTAGCAAAAGCTTCTTCTACCTTACCAACTAAGATAAGCTCAATGGTATGTTTTTTTGAAGTAATTTTATTGTATTTAGAGGTAACTAACTTTTTGTAACCCAATTTTTCTGCTTCTAAAATACGTTGATCAATTTTGGAAACAGGTCTAATTTCTCCTGCCAAACCAACTTCTGCAGCAAAGCAAACATGTGGAGAAATAGCGATGTCTTGATTTGAAGATAAAATGGATGCAACTACTGCTAAGTCTATAGCAGGGTCATCTACTTGTATCCCGCCAGTAATATTTAAAAATACATCTTTGGCACCTAATTTAAACCCAGCACGCTTTTCTAAAACAGCCAAAATCATGTGTAATCTTTTTAAATTGTAACCTGTCGTAGAGCGTTGCGGTGTTCCGTAAACAGCTGTGCTTACTAAAGCTTGAATTTCTATCATTAAGGGCCTTACGCCTTCTAGCGTTGAGGCAATCGCGGTCCCGCTTAGGTCAGCATCTTTTTTAGAAATTAGTATTTCTGAAGGATTTGAAACTTCTCGTAATCCATCAGATAGCATTTCATAAATTCCTAATTCCGATGTTGAGCCAAACCTGTTTTTTTGAGCTCGTAAAATTCTATATGCATGATTTCTGTCTCCTTCAAACTGTAAAACAACATCTACCATGTGTTCTAAAATTTTAGGTCCAGCAATGTGTCCTTCTTTATTAATATGACCAATTAATAATACTGGGGTTTCAGTTTCTTTTGCAAATTTTATCAATTCGGCTGTGGTTTCCCTGATTTGAGAAATACTTCCAGGTGAAGCTTCTATAGAATTTGTGTGTAATGTTTGAATAGAGTCGATTACTAAAAATTCTGGCTGAACTTTTTCAATGTTTTTGAAAATTTGCTGCGTGTTTGTTTCTGTTAAAATCAAGCAATTTGAAGAGGAAGCGTCAATTCTTTCTGCTCTCATTTTAATTTGAGATTGACTTTCTTCTCCAGAAACATAAAGTACTTTTTGTGGAATTGCTAAGGCTATTTGTAGTAATAAAGTTGATTTACCAATGCCCGGCTCACCTCCTAATAAAGTTACAGAGCCTTTTACCAATCCGCCTCCAAGAACAGTATCAAGTTCATTGTTATTGGTCTTGATTCGCTCTTCTGGGTTTAGTTGAATTTCTTCAATGCGTAATGGTTTGGATTTCTGTGTTTTAGCAGTTGCTTGTTTCCAGTTTCTTTTTTCCTCTTTTTGAATAACTTCTTCTACAATGGTATTCCATTCAGAACATGTAGCACATTGTCCAGTCCATTTTGGAGTTTGCGCTCCACAGTTTTGACAAAAAAAAGAGGTTTTAACTTTGGCCATTTAAGTATTGTAAGAGGTTATGCTTACAAAGAAAAGAAATTTACTTGTTTTTATTGTAGATAGGAAGAACTAAAAATGACAATCCACCAAAAACGATAATCATTGCAGTTTGGGCCGTCCACATAATCCATCCAAAGGCCGTTGCTGGTTCTTCTGGAATTCCAAATAAAGCCAATGCTCCGGCTACTGCAATAGGATATAAGCCAATTCCACCATTGGTAGCAGCAATACTAAACCCGCCAGCAATAAACCCAATTAATATACCTCCAAAAGGGACGTGTAGTCCTTCAATGGCAGGAATTGTGGCCCAAAACATAGCGACATACATTGCCCAAATAAATACCGTATGAAAAATAAATGCCCATTTGTTTTTCATTTTAAAAATACTGGTTACCCCTTCAGCTAATCCAGTAATAAAATTTTTAATTTTTAAGGCAATCCCTTTTTTAGCTTTTTTTAAGTATTGCGTAAGTATGTAAAAAACAATAACAACCCCAATGAGTATCATGATGATTTTTGTTGGATTGAAATTTTTTGTAAGTAGCTCGTAAATGAAATCAAACTGTACAAATAGAGTGATAACAATAATGCAAAGCATCATAATTAAATCAGCAATTCTTTCAGCAACAATGGTTCCGAAGCCTTTTTCAAAAGGGACATTTTCGTAATTTGCTAAAACTGCAGCTCTAGAAACTTCTCCTGCTCTAGGAATGGCAAGATTGACTAAGTAGCCCACCAAAACAGCTAACACGCTATTGGTAAATTTAGGTTTGTAGCCGATAGGCTCTAACATAAATTTCCAACGATACGCTCTCGATAAATGGCTAAGAACGCCAAAAAATAATCCCAATCCAATCCACCAATAATTGGCGTTCTTAAAATAAGAAACCAATGTGGGAATTGAAATACTAGATAAAGAATACCATACCAAAAAACCTCCAAAACTAAGCGGAAGAACAATTTTTAATGATTTCTTTATGGTGGTATTCAAACTTAAGTAAGGGTATTAGTTGCTTCGTTAGGGAAAACCAACGAGGGTTTAAACTCTTTCGCTTCTTCAAAATCCATAAATGCATAGGTAATAAGAATTAACACATCTCCAACAGCAACTCTTCTGGCTGCGGCGCCATTTAAGGTGATTTCTCCGCTTCCTCTTTTACCAGGAATAGCATAGGTGTCTAGCCTTTCACCATTGTTGTTGTTCACAATCTGTACTTTCTCACCTTCAATAAGATTTGCTGCCTCCATTAAGTCTAAGTCAATGGTAATGCTTCCTATATAATTTAAATCTGCACCGGTTACTTTAACCCTGTGAATTTTAGATTTTACTACTTGTACTAACATGTGGCGAAAATAAAACTTTTAAATGTATTTATAAGTTAAAAAATATAAAAAGGAATGCTATTTCTTTACGGGTAAAAAAATGTTATCTATCAATCGAACACTCCCTGCATTCACTGCAATAAATGCGCGGTACTTTTTCCCAATTTGTATGGTGCTTACTTCTTGTAAGTTTTTTTCATCTGCAATTGTAAAATACTCTAACTCTAATAGGTTGTTTTTCTTGAATTCGTCTTTAACAATGCTGTAAATATCAGCTATTTCTTTCGTGTTTATTAAAGTAGATGCCTTTTTTAGAATTTGATAAATCAATGGAGATGCTTTTCGTTGGTCTTTAGATAATCTCGTGTTTCTAGAACTCATTGCAAGACCATCATTTTCTCTAAATATTGGACAGCCTATCACAGCTACTGATAAATTTTCCTTTTCTGCTAGTTTTTTTACAACCTGTAATTGCTGATAATCCTTTTCTCCAAAATAAGCTCTATTAGGTTTGATAATTTCGAAAAAAGCTTGAACAATTGTTGCAACTCCATCAAAATGACCATCTCTAAATTTTCCTTCCATTTGATGTTCTATGCCATCAAAAGTATACGATTTAGAAAGTACGCTGTCGGCGTAAATTTCTTCGACAGAAGGAATAAATACGATATCGCATTTAGCATTCTTGAGTAGTGCTAAGTCATTCTCTAAAGTTTTAGGGTACTTTTCTAAATCTTCTGGCTTGTTAAATTGTGTTGGATTTACAAATATGGTAACCACAGAAATGGAATTGTTTTTAGCCGATTCTTCTAGTAAAGAAAGGTGTCCTTTGTGCAATGCTCCCATTGTTGGGACGAATCCAACTTGCTTGTTTTCTTGCTTAAGTATAGATAGACAATTAATTAAAGCTTTCTTTTTTTTAAAAATTTGCATAAACCCTATTTGTAAAATGTGTGCAAACTTACCATTTTAACATGAAATTAGCATAAAAAAGTGTATTTTTGCACTTCTTATAAAAGGAATTAATTCAATGAAAGATAAGAGAATATTATACGTTTCGTCAGAAGTAGTACCATATTTACCAGAAACAGAAATGGCATCTACAGCGTTTAACGCTGCTAGGAAAGCGCATTCTAAAGGTGTTCAAACTCGTATTTTTATGCCAAGATTTGGTGTAATCAACGAAAGAAGACACCAATTACATGAAGTAATTAGACTGTCTGGAATGAATTTAATTATTAATGATATGGATATGCCATTGATAATTAAAGTTGCTTCAATTCCTAAAGAAAGAATGCAAGTGTATTTTATCGATAATGATGAGTACTTTAAACGTAAAGCTATTTTTACAGATGAAGACGATAAATTGTTTGGCGATAATGACGAGAGAGCTATCTTTTTTGCGAAAGGAGTAATCGAGACTGTAAAGAAATTGAACTGGGCGCCAGATATTATTCATATTCATGGATGGATGGCCTCCTTATTACCACTATACTTAAGAGAGTTCTATAAAGAAGAACCGTTATTTAATGAAAGTAAAATAGTTACTTCTGTTTATAATAATGACTTTGAAGGAACGTTGAATACTACATTAGCAGAAAAAGTTAAGTTCGATAAAATTGATCATGACAAAATTACTGTTCTTGAAACACCTAACCACACCAACATTTTGAAAAGCGCCATCGAAAATTCTGATGCCGTAATTAAAGGAAGCGAAAGTATTTCTGACGATTTAAATTCTTTTATTCAGGACAATAACAAACCTGTATTGGAATATCAAACAGAAGAAACATTAACGGAAGCTTATTTAGAATTTTATGCTAACGAGGTTTTAGCAGAATAACCATTATTTTAAAGGAAAAATGATAAAAAAGAGTGTATATTTTGGTGTGTTTATATTGTTCGTAGTTGGAATAATATCATGTGAAAAAGATTTTAATGATATTGCATCAGATGTTGTGAAAAACACAAAATTTGATACTAAAGACACAATAATTGAAGTTGTAGTTACTAATAAGGCAATTACTAGTGTACGGGCAGATGGATTAGAAATTGGAGGGACGTTAGGTCAATATTTATTAGGGGTGTATAACAACCCGAATTATGAAAAAATTGAAGCTTCAGTTGTGTCGCAAATTGTATTAGATGCGGCAATTAAAAATACTGTAGAAGAAGAAAGAACTTATGGAACTGATACAACAGTTGTAACTACTATTGATACCGTGTTTTTAAAGCTGCCTTATCAAGCAACATTAAAGACAGGGACAACTTCAGAATATACCTTAGACTCTGTTATTGGAGATAAAACAAAATCATTTAATCTTAACGTGTATAGAACAGATACTTATATGAATAGGTTGGATCCTGTGAACCCAGCAAAAGCAAATAATTATCAATCTAATCACAGTTATCAAATTATTCCTGGTGAGTTAAATTCTGTTGCTAACTTCCAATTTAAGCCGAATCATTTAGACACTGCCTTAGTTTACAAAAGCAAATTAAGTAACGGAGTTGTGTATAAAACAGATACACTAAAATTACTAAATAATATGCCTTTTGCAAGGGTTGCGTTAGATAAGAGTAAGTTCAAAGAAATGTTTGTTGACAAATATGAGTCCTCTGAATTTGAGTCTCAAGAGTCTCTTAATGAGTATTTTAAAGGGATGTATATAGAGGCTTCAGGTAATGAAGGAGCGTTAGTTTCTTTTTTGTTTAACAATACAAATCAAGAATATAGACCATCAATAGAGTTAAGGTATACAAAAACAGTTGTAATAGGTGGCGCAACGGTGATCGATACAATTCAGAAATCAAATTCTTTTTTACTGTCTAATTTTAGTACAAGTTTGTATAAAATGACTGAAAAAACCTACCCGGTTGATAAGAATGTTATTTTGCAAGGAGCGGCTGGAAATGCAGCTCAAGTAACATTATTTGATTCAAATCAATTGAACATTTTGAAAAATAAGAATTGGCTTGTAAACGATGCATCCTTGACATTTTATGTGAATCAAGATATTGTTAAATATGATACAATTGCGACTCCATTTAAATTGTATTTATTTAAAGATGGAAACTTACAAGCAACCCAAATTAAAGATAGAATTACTGAAGGAGCAGATGTTTTTAATGGGAAACTAGTGCTTTCATCTGATAGTAAACCTGATAATTATACTTTTAGAATAACAGACTATGTATCAGATTTATTTAGTGGTAATTCAAGTTATAATCCAGTTTTAGGATTGAAAGTTTTTAATTTTACAGATGCGCCTGTAACTATTAATGACACCATAATGAGAAATTATAACTGGAATCCCAAAGCGGTTACGTTGTTAAACCATGACAAGACGTTAAATGGGGAAAGAAGAGCTCGATTAAAAATATCATATTCAATTAAAAAATAAAGCATCGCTATGTGTGGAATTACAGGTTATATAGGTTATAGAGAGGCATATCCTATTGTTATTAAAGGATTACAGAGATTAGAGTACAGAGGGTACGATAGTGCTGGTATAATGATGTTTGATGGAGATGATGTTTGCGTGACAAAAACAAAAGGGAAGGTTTCTGATTTAGAAACAATAACAGATAGTGATGAAACAAGGAAAAAAGGAAATATCGGAATCGGTCATACACGTTGGGCAACTCATGGTGTACCAAATGATGTTAACTCCCATCCTCATACCTCTATGTCTGGTGAGCTAGTTATTGTTCACAACGGAATTATAGAAAATTATGATACGCTTAAAAAAGAACTCATTAGTAGAGGGTATGTTTTTCAAAGTGATACAGATACAGAAGTTTTAGTAAATCTAATAGAAGAGGTAAAAAAACAAGAAAATTGTAAACTTGGTAAAGCTGTGCAAATAGCATTGACCCAGGTAATCGGTGCCTATGCTATTGCTGTTTTTGATAAAACAAAAACAAACGAAATTGTAGTTGCAAGGTTGGGAAGCCCAATTGCAATTGGTATTGGTAAAGATAACACTGAATTTTTTGTTGCTTCAGATGCATCTCCTTTTATCGAATACACAAAAGAAGCGGTGTATTTAGAAGATGAGGAAATGGCGATTATTAAACTTGGAAAAGGCATTAAGGTTCGTGAAATTAAAGATGATTCTTTGGTCGATACAAATACTCAAGAACTACAATTAAGTCTAGAGCAAATTGAAAAAGGTGGGTATGATCACTTTATGTTAAAAGAGATTCATGAACAGCCAAAAGCAATTTTAGATACCTATAGAGGAAGAATGCTTGCCGATCAAGGAATTATAAGAATGGCCGGTGTTGATGATAATTTAGAGAAGTTCTTAAATGCTGAGAGAATTATTATTGTAGCATGTGGTACTTCGTGGCATGCTGGTTTAGTAGCAGAATATTTATTTGAAGATATTGCTAGAATTCCTGTAGAAGTAGAATATGCCTCTGAGTTTAGATATAGAAATCCGATTATTACTGATAAAGACATTGTTATTGCAATTTCTCAATCAGGAGAAACTGCCGATACGTTAGCGGCAATTAAGTTGGCAAAATCAAAAGGTGCTTTTGTTTTTGGTGTTTGTAATGTTGTTGGTTCGTCTATTGCAAGAGAAACCCATGCTGGAGCTTATACCCATGCTGGTCCAGAGATAGGAGTTGCATCAACAAAAGCTTTTACAACTCAAATTACTGTATTGTCTTTAATAGCCTTGAAATTAGGAAAGGCAAAAGGGAAAATTTCGAAAACTCTTTTTCAAACTTATCTTCAAACCTTACAATTAATACCTAATAAGGTAGAAGAGTTGTTAAAAATTGACGAGCAAGTAAAGTATATTGCTTCTGTGTATAAAGATGCAACAAACTGCCTGTATTTGGGTAGAGGATTTAATTTTCCTGTAGCATTAGAAGGGGCGTTAAAATTAAAGGAGATATCTTACATTCATGCAGAAGGATATCCAGCTGCAGAAATGAAGCATGGACCAATTGCTTTAATTGATGAGAATATGCCAATTTTTGTTATTGCAACAAGTAAAGGCCATTATGAAAAAGTGGTTAGTAATATACAAGAGATAAAATCTAGATCTGGAAAAATTATAGCAGTTGTTACAGAAGGAGATACGCTAGTTAAGGAGATTGCAGACCATGTGATTGAAATTCCTGATACAGAAGAAGCGTTTACGCCATTGCTTACAACAATACCATTACAATTATTATCTTATCACATAGCAGTAATGTTAGGTAAAAATGTAGATCAACCTAGAAATTTAGCAAAATCTGTTACCGTAGAGTAATTGATTTTAGAATTATATTAAAAAACCCAGCTAATTAGCTGGGTTTTTTATTGATGGTTTATCATGAATTTTAGTGTGACTCCCTGCATTCCATAGCGTTAAAATATCGGTTGCAACCGTGGCTCCACTGCCTGCTGCAATCGCAAATTGACTTCTTAATCCAGCAATAGTTCCGCATACAAATAGCCCTTTGTCAACCATTAAATCTACATTTTTTAACTGAATTCGATCCTTTTTTACATTTGATCTTTTATGTGGTATAATGTATTTTTCGATTCCTTTTATGGTTGATGGCTTTGAGTAGTTTAATGCTAGGACTACAATTTTTGAATAATAAACAAACTTGTTTGTTGTAATTTCATAGCCATTTTGAACCGGAGAAATTGCAATTACTTTTTCGTCATTTATTTGTGAAACGTGCGAGTAAATTGTACTTAAATGTTCTTTTCCTTCCTTAAGGATCTGGTCTCCAGTTGTTCCGGGTTTTATCCCAAGGGCGTTATTAAATAAGGCATTTTGTAAATGAGATGCTTTTTGGTGTAGGATAATTCCAATTTTTTTATTTGAAGCAAATGGTTTTTCTTTGGCCGAGCCCAAAATTAAAGCACATTGCATGCCCGCGACTCCACCTCCAATAATTAATACATCAAAACTCGCCATTAAAACAACTCTTTAATGTTGGCTGCAAAAAGTTTAACCGCGATTGCTAACAAAATTACTCCAAATATTTTTCTAATAATATTAATGCCATTTGGACCGATTATTTTTTCAATTTTAGAAGATGTTTTTAAGACGATATAGATTACAATTACATTTAAAAATACAGCAATAATAATATTTTCTACATGGAACTCAGCTCTTAAGGATAGTAAAGTTGTCAAACTTCCTGGACCAGCAATTAAAGGAAAAGCCAATGGAAATACCGATGCAGTTACCGAAGTGCTTTCGTCGTCTTTATATAGGGTAATACCCAAGATCATTTCTAGCGCAATGAAAAATAAAATAAACGACCCAGCAACAGCAAACGAATTGACGTCTACTCCAATTATTGTAAGTAAACTCTTTCCTAAAAATAAAAATAAAATCATAATTACACCCGCAATTATGGCTGCTTTTTCTGATTGAATGTGGCCCGCTTTTTTGCGTAGGTCAATAACAATCGGGATATTTCCAATAATATCAATAACGGCAAAAAGAACCATAAATGCCGTAAAAACCTCTTTTACATTAAAATCCATAATAACAATAATTTTATCGTGTTAATTGATGACTAAGTTATCGTAAAGATATAGAATAAGAAAAAAATAAATGTATTTTTGCCAAATGTTTCAATTAGGAAAAACCATAGTTTCAGAAAATCTGATAGACAAAGATTTTGTTTGCAATCTTTCGGCTTGTAAAGGCGCTTGTTGTATTGATGGAGATGCAGGTGCTCCCTTAGAAAAGGAAGAAACGGAGATTTTAGATAAAATTTATCCAAAAATAAAGCCATTTTTACGTCAAGAAGGAATTGATGTTATAGAGAGTCAAGGAGCTTGGGTGACAAGCGATTTTGGAGAATTAGAAACACCATTAATTAACGATGCAGATTGTGCGTATGTTATTTTTGATGAAAATAAAACAGCTTTATGTGCTATTGAAGAAGCGTATAACCAAGGGATTGTTGATTGGAAGAAACCAGTTTCGTGTCATTTATATCCGGTTAGAGTGAAAGATTATAGTGAGTTTTCTGCTGTAAATTACCATAAGTGGGAAATTTGTGATGATGCCTGTTCTTTAGGTAAAGAACTGCAAGTGCCTGTGTATAAATTTGTAAAACAAGCTTTAGTAAGAAAGTTTGGTGAAGATTGGTATGAAGAACTTGAAAAAGTGGCAGAAAAACATTTAACGAAGTAAGTTGTACCTTTATAAAATAAATAGAAAATAGAATTATGAAAAAATATATACACCTTTTGTTCTTGTCACTAATGGTAACTTCTTGTGGTAGTTTAGACGAATTATTAGAGTTGAAAGTAGAAAATAGCTTAACAGAATCAATTTCCGTAAGTGTGCCTCAAACAGGTGCTACAGCCGTGGCATTTGATTTGTCAAGTACCGTCAATTTAAATACTGGTGATTTAGCACAGTATAAAGATAAAATATCAGCCATACAGATAAATACCTTAACCTACAAGTTCATAGACTTTACAGGAAATACCGCTGGAACGATTCCATCAGGTACCTTGAAATTTGATGATGTGGTGGTGGGAGAAATGACAGGGTTTAATATTTCTGCTGCTGCTGCTGCCGGAACTATATTTGAAATTACAGATGTTGCAAAACTGAATCTTATTGCCTCGAATTTTGTAAATAATTCGGAAGTTTCAGTGAAATTAATAGGGACTGTCTTGTCTGAAGCAGGGAACATGGATTTTAAAGTAGAAGTATTTATGAATCTGACTGCGACGATCAACTAATAATTTTTTTTTAAAAAAAAAGAGATGGGACCTGAAGCTTTTCAGGTCTTTTTTTGTGCTATAAATTTAAAAACTAGTTTATAGAAAAAGAGTTTGAATAAATTAGGTTCGACTTTTTTGAGAAACTCAATAGAATCAAGGCGTTAAAGAAAAATTAATTTTTAACTAACTGGTTATTAAGGCTTTATGTAAAATAAAATAAGAGCATAAAATAGACAAATGTGAACGTTTTGTTAAAAACTTCGAGTTATTGTGAATAAGTATGGCTTCGTATTTCAGACAAATTTTCCAATCTTTGTTAACGTCATTTCGACAAAACAACACAAACACAAAACAACTAAATTTCCTCAAGAAGAATGTCTGCCATAGAACCTATTTTACAGCCAAACGACAACCGATTCGTAATTTTTCCAATTCAACATGATGATTTATGGGAATGGTACAAAAAACAACAAGCTTGTATTTGGACCGCTGAAGAAATTGATTTATCGGAAGATGTTGCTGATTGGAACAATAAGTTATCAGACGATGAACGTTATTTTATCAAACATATTTTAGCTTTTTTTGCAGCTTCAGATGGAATTGTAAATGAAAATTTAGCAGAAAACTTTGTTAATGAAGTACAATACTCTGAAGCAAAATTTTTCTACGGTTTTCAAATTATGATGGAAAACATTCATTCAGAAACATATTCTCTATTAATAGATACCTATGTTAAGGATGAAACAGAGAAAGATAAATTGTTTAGAGCAATTGAAACTTTTCCTGCGATTAAATTGAAAGCAGACTGGGCGTTAAAATGGATTGAATCTGATTCTTTCGCAGAGCGTTTAATTGCTTTTGCAGCCGTAGAAGGTATTTTCTTTTCAGGATCATTTTGTTCTATTTTCTGGTTAAAGAAAAGAGGGTTATTACCTGGATTGGCTTTTTCTAATGAGTTAATTTCTCGTGATGAAGGAATGCATTGTGATTTTGCAGTACACTTACACAATCATCACATCGTAAACAAAGTGCCAAAAGCACGTATCAAAGAAATTATTATTGATGCCTTAAATATTGAAAGAGAGTTTATTACAGAGTCTCTGCCAGTTAGTTTAATTGGTATGAATGCAAAGTTAATGACTGAATATCTAGAATATGTAACAGATAGGCTCTTATTAGAATTCGGATGCGATAAAGTATACGATTCTAAAAACCCATTTGATTTTATGGAGATGATTTCTTTAGAAGGAAAAACAAACTTCTTTGAAAAAAGAGTGTCAGAATACCAAAAAGCAGGGGTAAAGTCTGGTGGAACTGGAAGTATCAGCTTCGATTCAGATTTTTAAGCTTAGTATTTCCCTAAGTACTAAGTTTTATACTAACAAAACGAAATTATATTCCTTTTTTTAAAGGAAATCATAAATAAAATTATACGTCAAGATTATGTGGATTCTTTTGGCGACTCAACAAACCAAATAACTAATTTAACACCTTATTTTAACATGGATGTACTAAAAAGAGATGGCAAGAAAGAGCCGGTAATGTTTGACAAGATTACGGCAAGAGTAAAGAAAATGTGTTACGGATTAAACAAAATTGTTGATCCTGTAAAAGTTGCCATGCGTGTTATTGAAGGGCTATATGATGGTGTTACCACATCAGAGTTAGATAATTTAGCAGCAGAAACTGCCGCTACAATGACAACCGCTCATCCAGATTATGCAAAATTAGCTGCAAGAATCGCCGTATCTAACCTACATAAAAACACAAAGAAATCATTTTCTGAGACGATGGATGATTTGTACTATTACGTAAATCCACGTACAGATAAAAAAGCGCCGTTGTTGGCAGATGATGTGTATAAAATTATCAAAGACAATGCAGAGAAATTAGATTCTACTATCATATACAATAGAGATTTTAATTATGATTATTTTGGTTTTAAAACACTAGAACGTTCCTATTTACTAAAATTAAACGGTCAAATTGCAGAGCGTCCTCAACACATGTTAATGCGTGTATCAATAGGAATCCACAAAGAAGATATTGACGAAGCTATTGCTACATATGAGTTGATGAGTAAAAAGTATTTTACACATGCAACACCAACATTGTTTAATGCGGGAACTCCAAAACCACAAATGTCTTCTTGTTTCTTATTGCAAATGCAAGACGATAGTATTGATGGTATTTATGATACCTTAAAACAGACAGCTAGAATTTCACAATCTGCTGGTGGTATTGGATTGTCTTTGCATAATGTAAGAGCTACAGGTTCTTATATTAGAGGAACAAATGGTACTTCAAACGGAATTGTACCCATGTTAAAAGTATTTAACGATACAGCTCGTTATGTAGATCAAGGAGGAGGAAAACGTAAAGGATCTTTCGCAATGTATTTGGAGCCTTGGCATGCAGATATTTTTGATTTCTTAGATTTGAAAAAAAATCATGGGAAAGAAGAAATGCGTGCTAGAGATTTATTCTATGCAATGTGGATCCCAGATTTATTCATGAAACGCGTACAAGAAGATGGAGAATGGACGTTGATGTGTCCAAATGAATGTCCACATTTATACGATACTTACGGAGATGAATTTGAGAAATTATATGCTAGTTACGAAGCGGTAGGAAAAGGAAGAAAAACAATTAAAGCACGAGTGCTTTGGGAGAAAATTCTAGAATCTCAAATTGAGACTGGTACGCCTTATATGTTATATAAAGACGCTGTAAATCGTAAAACAAATCACAAAAATTTAGGAACTATTCGTTCTTCTAACTTGTGTACCGAAATTATGGAGTACACCGCAAAAGACGAAGTTGCTGTATGTAACTTAGCGTCTATTGCCTTACCAATGTTTGTTACAGAAAAAGAAAATGGAGAGAAATTCTTCAATCATAAAAGATTATTCGATGTAACTAAAAAGGTAACACGTAACTTAGATACAGTTATCGATATGAATTACTACCCAGTGAAAGAGGCAGAAAACTCAAACTTCCGCCACAGACCAGTAGGATTAGGAATTCAAGGATTGGCAGATACATTTATCAACTTGCGTTTGCCATTTACTTCTGATGAAGCAAAAAAACTGAATCAAGATATTTTTGAAACCATGTATTTTGCTGCGGTAACTTCTTCTATGGAAATAGCAAAAGCAAAAGAACCTTATTCAACATTTAAAGGATCTCCAATGTCAGAAGGTGAATTCCAATTTAATATGTGGGGAATTAAAGATGACGAATTAAGTGGAAATTGGGATTGGGCCAAATTACGTAAGAATGTAATGAAACACGGGGTTAGAAACTCGTTATTAGTTGCTCCAATGCCAACAGCATCAACTTCTCAAATTTTAGGAAATAACGAAGCGTTTGAACCATATACTTCTAACATTTATACAAGAAGAGTATTGTCTGGTGAGTTTATTGTTGTCAACAAGCACTTATTAGAAGATTTAGTAGAATTAGGGTTGTGGGATAACAACATGAAAGAAGATATTATGCGTGCAAACGGATCTATCCAGCATATTGAAGAAATTCCTGCAGACTTAAAAGAACTGTACAAAACAGTTTGGGAAATGAGTATGAAAGATATTATCGATATGGCACGTCATAGAGGATATTTTATCGACCAATCTCAATCATTGAATCTGTTTATGCAAGATCCAGATTTTGGAAAATTAACATCTATGCATTTCTACGGATGGAAATCTGGGTTAAAAACCGGAATGTATTACTTAAGAACAAAATCTGCCGTAAACGCAAAACAGTTTACCTTAAATATAGAAAAGAAAGACGAAGTCATTGAAGATGAAAAACCAATGTCTGCTTCAGAGTTTAAAGCAATGGTAGACGCTTCAAAAAACGGAGCGCCAGATGACGATTGCTTAATGTGTGGATCTTAAGCAAATTCATATTCGTCCCTTGGACAAAATTAAATTAAAAGTTGAAAAAAGAGAAGCAGCAACGCTTCTCTTTTTTTGTTAACTTCGACATTATTTTTTTACTATGATGAACTGGGAACAATTACTATCCTTAAAACGATTTGGAGATACAGAAAAACGTGAAAGAGCTAAACAAGACGAAACACGCTTAGGCTTTGATGTGGACTTTGATAGAATTATCTTTTCATCAGCATTTAGAAGCTTACAAGATAAAACACAGGTAATTCCATTATCAGAAACAGACTTTGTACACACGCGTTTAACACATAGTTTAGAAGTATCTGTTGTAGGAAGAAGCATTGGAAGACGTGTTGGTAAAGCACTGCTAGAACGCCATCCTAATTTGGTTGACTTGGGCTATACATTCAATGATTTTGGCGCTATTGTAGCAGCAGCATCTGTAACCCACGATATTGGAAATCCTCCTTTTGGACATTCTGGAGAAAAAGCAATAGGTGAGTATTTTAAAAGCGGAAAAGGGCTTAAATTTAAAAACCAGTTAGCCGATAAGGAGTATCAAGATTTAATTGACTTCGAAGGAAATGCTAATGGATTTAAAATATTAACAGAAACCAGAGAAGGGGTTTCTGGAGGGTTGAGATTGTCATATGCAACCCTAGGAGCCTTTATGAAATACCCCAAAGAATCATTACCTAAAAAACCAACGAAACACATTGTAGACAAAAAATATGGGTTTTTTCAATCAGAAAAAAAAGCCTTTTTAGATGTAGTCGATAATTTAGGATTGAAACAAAAATCAACAACAAAAGATGTTTCATATTATAGACATCCATTGGCCTATTTAGTAGAGGCGGCAGATGATATTTGTTATACAATTATCGATTTTGAAGACGGCATAAACTTGGGCTTAATTGATGAAGATTTCGCACTAGAGTTTATGATAAAATTGGTTAAAAATACCATAGACACAAAAAAGTACCATTCGTTAAAACATACAAAAGATCGTGTAAGTTACTTACGAGCTTTAGCCATTGGCGTATTGATCAATGAAGCTGTAGAGATCTTTTTAGACAACGAAGAGCGTATTTTACAAGGAACATTTGATAAAGGTTTGTTAGACAGGTGTACCTACGAAGCACAAATTAACGACATACTAAAAATAAGCGTAGAAAAAATCTATAAAAGTAAAGACGTAGTAGAAAAAGAAGTGGCTGGGTATAAAATTATAGCAGACCTATTAGATGTTTTTGTAAATGCACTAAATAACACCCATGAAGGCATCTCATCTAATTATGACAAATTAATATTAAACCTACTACCTGAAGAATATACTATTCAGTCAGATGACTTGTATCGTAGAATAATGTCTATTTGTAGCTATGTGTCAAAAATGTCAGATAGCTATGCGATAAGACTACATAAAAAAATCAATGGAAACTTGATATAACAACTTTATTACTAACTTTGTAGAATTCCTGAAAATAAAATTTTAAAAAAAAATGAAGAAAAAAATACTATCCCTTTTTATTTTGGCTGTAGCTGCACTAGTTGTGTATACCATTTCAATAGAAGAAAATACCATTGAAAAAATACAAGCAAGACATGCTGATTTTTTGAAGAATCATGCCTATAACGAAACGTTAAAACTTTCGAAAAAAGAACGAAGAGCAAAAGGAATGCCACCAAATAAATATTTTGAACAAGAATATTTATTAGAGATGAATCCTAATACAGGGAGAACACATCCAGAAAATGTTTTTGAAGTTCAAAAACAATTAGAATCTGAAAGAAAACTACAAAGAGTTCCTGGAGATGCTTCAGATAATATGTGGATTGAAAGAGGGCCAAATA
>Ga0209395_1001017_pt1 | contig 40395 bp, 41 predicted proteins | sample GOMGulsemesocosm_3_FD_184635 | JGI IMG/M metagenome (GOLD analysis project Ga0209395, IMG submission 184635) | Methane-oxidizing microbial communities from mesocosms in the Gulf of Mexico - GOM9D Gulf of Mexico (SPAdes) (version 2) | ecosystem: Environmental > Aquatic > Marine > Cold seeps...
ATTCCCAAGCTTTTGTTTTTCATTTCTGCTTTTTTAAAATCGATTCTAAATTACAAAATTGAATTAAACTTTCATGGTTTTCCATTTTCCTTTTCTAAAGAACCATATTCCAATAATAGCAATCAGTATTTCTGCTAAGGTAATTGCCCAAAAAACACCGATTGGCCCATAATCTAATACAACTGCCATTAGATATGCAAAGGGCAATTGGAACAACCAAAAACAAATAAAATTAATTAACGTTGGGGTATAGGTATCTCCAGATCCGTTAAAAGATTGTATCACCACCATTCCGTAGGCATATGCCAAATACCCAGCAGCAATAATTTGCAAGCAAACAGCGCCATTTTCTATTACTATTGGATTTTTTGTAAACCAACTTAAAAATGTTTCTGCAAAAATTAAGTAAATAACAGAAACTGTTCCCATAAAAATAGCAGCATACTTTCCTGTTTTCCATACAGATTGTTCAGCTCTTTCAGGTTTTTTAGCTCCTAAGTTTTGTCCAACTAATGTAGCTGCAGCGTTACTCATGCCCCAAGCCGGCATTAAGGTAAACATCATAATACGAATTGCAATTGTATACCCAGCCAATACATCACTACCAAAAGTTGCCATAATCATCATTAAAATCACCCAGCTAGAGGTTCCAATAAAAAACTGGAAAATTCCACCAAGGGACACTTTAATTAAATTTAGCATTACTTTGGTTCTAAACACCAAATCTTTGAACCCAATTTTAATATATGAGTTCCCTCTAAATAAGACAAACAATTGCGCTATCACAGCCACTCCTCTTCCTGTTGTTGTTGCTATGGCAGCTCCTTCTACACCAAAAGCTGGAATTGGGCCAAATCCAAAAATAAAAATGGGATCCAATATGATGTTTAACCCATTAGATAATATTAACGTCCACATCGCAATTGATGCATTTCCTGCACCTCTAAAAATGGCATTAATTAGAAATAATAACATCACGGTAATGTTTCCCCCTAACAATATTTGTGTATATCCATATCCTTCTTCAATTAGGTCAGCTTCCCCTCCCATAAACCCTAAAATTTCTCTTGGAAAAAGAATTCCGATTACAGAAATAAGTATCGAGATTGAAACCCCTAGAAAAATAACCTGAACTGCAGCTTGTTTCGCTCCTTCTTGATCTTTTTCCCCAGTTCTTCTAGAAACAATAGCAGCTGCTCCCATGCACAAACCGATGGCTATTGCATATACTAAGGTTAATACAGATTCTGTTAAACCTACTGTTGCCACAGCATTTACACTTACTCTAGAAACATAGAATATATCTACCAAGGCAAATATTGACTCCCCAAGCATTTCAAAAATCATGGGTATGGAAAGCATAAATACTGCTTTTCGAATGCTTCCTGTTGTAAAATTTTGCTCTTTACCTGTAAGAGTGGCTATAAAATGTTTGAATATGCTTTTAATTGTAAGTTGATTGTTTGTTGACATAATAAATAAAATATAAAATAATAGAGATTAGCGTTGAAGAGGTTTCAATGCTAAAAATTTTGGGTCGTGTAAGAAACGACGAAAACTGGAGTCTATTTAAACAATCATAAGACGGCAAAGATGCGAAAATATTTTTAATTATTTAACGCTAGAGAATTAATTTCAATATCTTCGCTTTTATGATCAAAGTAGTACTTATTGGACAAGGGAATGTTGCTTCGCATTTGGCAACTGCATTTGATGCAGCTACCAATATAGAAATTGAGAAAGTAAATTCTAGGCATCTTAAAAACATTCCAAAAGCTGATGTTACTATTATTGCTGTTTCTGATGATGCAATTTCTAGTGTCTCAAATCTATTGAATGCGAGTGCTGGTTTGATTGTTCATACTTCTGGAACTGTACCAATGAATGACATGCATCAACAACGAAAAGGTGTTTTTTACCCCTTGCAATCTTTTACAAAAGGGGCTATTGTTGATTTTTCTAACATTCCGTTTTGCTTGGAAGCAACTAATAATAACGATTTGGAATTATTAGAGCTCGTAGCAAAATCTATTGGAGAAAAAAGCTATCACATTACCAGTAATCAACGTAAAAAACTACATTTGGCGGCAGTATTTGTAAATAATTTCACCAATCATATGTATCAAATTGGAAAAGATATTTGTGATGAACATCAAGTTCCTTTTGAAATTTTACATCCATTAATTGAAGAAACGTCCAAAAAAATTACCAATATCTCACCAAAAGAAGCTCAAACTGGACCTGCAAAAAGAAATGACCAACAAACCATTAAAAATCATTTAGAACAATTAAATTCGCAGCAACAAGAAATTTACAAACTCATCACACAATCTATCCAAGAGAACTAACATGGAAAAAAGTTATAAAGAATATTTACCACAAATAAACACGTTAATTTTTGATGTTGACGGTGTTTTAACAAACGGAATAGTGACTGTTTTTCCGAATGGAGAATTGGTAAGACACATGAATATTAAAGATGGATATGCTTTAAAAACTGCTGTGAATGCGGGTTTAAATGTGTGTATTATTTCTGGAGGAACGAATGAAGGTGTTAGAACTCGTTTAGAAGGATTGGGCATTAAAGATATTTACTTAGGTGCGCATGATAAAATTAAACAATACAACGAACTTTTAGAAAAATACAATTTACAACCTAAAAACGTGTTGTATATGGGTGATGATATTCCTGATTACCCTGTAATGGAATTGGTTGGTTTGCCTTGTTGCCCAAATGATGCAGCTCCAGAGATTCAAAAAGTATCCAAATATATTTCCTATAAAAAAGGTGGAGAAGGTTGTGTAAGAGATGTCATTGAACAAGTATTACGTGTTCAAGGAAAATGGGATGGAAACTACAATGCCAAATACGATTAATTAATAACCCCGATATTAAAATAAGTTCTTTTATGAAACACCTCCTTTTATTAGCTGTACTATTTATGACATTCTCAACCACTGCACAATCTATTTTTGGAAAATGGGAAAGCAGAGATGAAAAAACAAATAACGTAGATTCTGTTATTGAAGTGTATGAAAAAGATGGGAAAGCATATGCAAAAATTGTAGCAATAACAGATAAAACAAAAAAAGAAGCGCTATGTACCTTATGTGTAGATGAAAAGAAAAATAAACCTGTTTTAGGCATGGAAATACTTACTGGCTTAAAAAAAGACGGCGATGAATGGTCAGGTGGTACAATTTTAGATCCAAGAAATGGAAAAATATACAAATGCTATATTAAATTAGTAAAACCTAATAAACTAAAACTACGCGGATATATTGGTATTTCTTTATTTGGCAAGACAGAATACATGGCAAGAGCAACTGATTAAAGTTACTTAATTAGAAGCTTTACAGTAATAGACCTTTTCGCATTTAACTAAGCCTTCCATATTTTCAGAAAAGGTAAAAACATGTTAAGTAAACGTAATCATAGCGCTCTGTGTCTCTTTGAAAAACGTCTTACTTGTATCGTATAAAACAATTGTTATAAAAATAAATGAGGTTTCTTATTCAGCATTGATTTTTCACAATGCACTACTTTAGTACCAATAGCGTTATTAATTCTTGTCTCCTAACATGGGTACAAAAGCAAAATCACCCAACTCATGTTTTTCGAATTCTTTTGGAGATTTCCGTATATATAACGTCATAATTTGAATTTTATCTCCAACAGGAATTAACAGCCTACCTCCAACTTTTAACTGACTTAACAATGGTTTTGGCACAAATGGCGCACCTGCAGTTACAATAATTTGGTCAAAAGGAGCTGCATCTGGCAAGCCCTTATAACCATCACCAAAAATTAATTTCTTTGCTCTGTATCCCAACTTTGGTAAAAATAACGAGGTTTTTTTGAAAAGCTCTTTTTGACGCTCTATAGAGTATACTTCTGCCTTCATTTCTAGTAAAACAGCGGTCTGATATCCCGACCCTGTTCCTATTTCTAATACTTTATCACCTGGGCTTATTTCTAACGTCTGAGATTGAAATGCAACTGTATACGGCTGAGAAATTGTTTGCTCTGCAGCGATTGGAAATGCCTTGTCTTGATAGGCATGCGCTTCAAAACTAGAATCAATAAATAAGTGTCGTGGAATTTTACGCACTGCATCTAACACTTTGGTGTCAGTAATACCTTTTGCTTTTAGTACAGTAGCTAATTGATTTCTAAGTCCTTGATGTTTGTGAGTGTCTTTCAATTTTAGGAAAAGTTTGGGATCCTAAAATTACTAATAAATCTAAAAAAACAGTCATAAAAGTGTATCTTTGTTAGCGTTGGTTTTTTAAAGGCTTTTCTTGCTTGAAAATCAACATCTAACACAAAAAACTTATTACATATGCTAAAAGCAGGTGTTCTTGGCGCTGGTCATTTAGGAAAAATACATTTACGTTTATTAGAACAATCAGAAAAATACGAATTAATTGGATTCTACGATCCTTTTACTAAAAATGCAGAAAAGGTTGCAGCAGAGTTTGGATATACATTATTTGATTCTGTAGAAAGCTTAATTGCAGCCGTAGACATGATTGACATTGTTACACCTACTCTATCTCATTTTGATTGTGCTAAACAAGCGATAGAAAATGGATGTCATATTTTTATAGAAAAACCGATAACCAAAACAGTACTGGAAGCGGAAGCTATACGAACGTTGGCTAGTCAAAAACACATTCGTGGTCAAGTTGGACATGTAGAGCGTTTTAACCCTGCATTTACTGCTGTAAAAGACATGATTGATGCACCTATGTTTATAGAAACGCATCGTTTGGCTGAATTTAATCCAAGAGGCACTGATGTTCCAGTTGTATTGGATTTAATGATTCATGATATTGACATTATTTTAAGTGTGGTGCATTCACCCGTAAAAAATGTACATGCAAGTGGTGTTTCTGTCATTAGCGAAACTCCAGATATAGCCAATGCTCGTATTGAGTTTGAAAATGGATGTGTTGCAAATTTAACTGCGAGTCGAATTTCAATGAAGAATATGCGTAAATCGCGTTTCTTTCAAAAGGATGCGTATATCTCTGTAGACTTTTTAGAAAAAACTTCGGAAGTTGTAAAAATGAAAGATGTCCCAGAAAAACCAGATGAGTTTGCAATGATTTTACAAAATGCAGAAGGCGTTAAAAAACAAATTTATTTTGACAATCCAGAGGTGACCGCTAATAATGCTATTTTAGACGAATTAGAGTCTTTTGCAGATGCCATAAATAATGATACGACTCCAATTGTTTCTTTATCACAAGGAACAGAAGCATTGCGAGTTGCGCAACAAATAATCGATTGTTTCGACAATTAAAAATAAACAAAACACACAAATGAAAAACATAGCCGTAATTGGATCTGGTACAATGGGAAATGGAATTGCGCATACTTTTGCTCAATTTGGTTTTCAAGTACAATTAATTGATATTTCTCAAGCTGCTTTAGATAAAGGAATTGCAACTATTACTAAGAATTTAGATAGAATGGTTGCCAAAGAAAAAATTTCTGAAGCTGACAAAAACCAAACTTTGCAAAATATTACAACCTACACTTCTATTAAAGAAGGGGTACAATATGCCAGTTTAGTGGTAGAAGCTGCCACAGAAAATGTAGACTTAAAACTTAACATTTTTAGGGAACTGGATGAAGTTTGTCCAGAGGACACCATCTTAGCTACAAATACGTCTTCTATATCTATTACTCAAATTGCTGCGGTTACTAAAAGACCTGAACAGGTAATTGGTATGCATTTTATGAATCCGGTACCAATTATGAAGCTGGTAGAAATTATTAGAGGATACAATACCTCTGATGATGTGATGAAATTTACCGTTGATTTAACAAAACAAATCAATAAAATACCAGTAGAAGTAAATGATTATCCTGGGTTTGTTGCTAACAGAATTTTAATGCCAATGATAAATGAATCTATTGAAACATTTTATAATGGGGTTGCAGGGATCAAAGAAATTGATACGGTAATGATGTTAGGTATGGCACACCCAATGGGGCCATTACAGCTAGCAGACTTTATTGGTTTAGATGTTTGTTTATCTATACTAAACGTGTTGTACGATGGCTTTAAGAACCCTAAATATGCGCCATGTCCTCTATTAGTTAATATGGTGAGAGCTGGGAAACTTGGTGTAAAATCTGGAGAAGGTTTTTACGATTATTCTCAAGGAAGAAAAGCTGAAAAAATAGCAAAGCAGTTTGCTAAATAATGAAACCAAGACTCTTATTTCTTTTGATTTTTGTCAGTTTGACTTCATCATTCGGACAAAAATCAAGGAAGAGTGTACTATCTCCTACAAAATTTGGCATCCATTTTACACAAGGAAACGAGCGCAGTTTCTTGTTTAACGACCCTGATTATTTTTACCGAACAAATACGCTGAAATTTCAATTTTATTATCCATTAACACAATGGAGAAAACTTGACATCTCTTTAATTATACAGCCTCAAATACAGTTTATTCAGCATCAATTATATAATGAACAATTTGTATTACCAGAGGAAGAAAATTACTTAGATAAAAGAGCTCAATATACCAAACTAAAGAGTTTATCAATTACTGCCGTAGAATTTACTATTGAACTAAAAAAACAAGTAGTAAAGAATTCTGCTTTGTTTTTTCAATTAGGCGTAGGGTTGGCAATTATCGACACCGCTACAGAACGTTTAAAAAATGGGTTTACTTTTATAGAAAATGTAACTTTTGGTTTGGAGCAGACCATCAACAACCAGTACTCATTTCGTATATTTACTGGAGTTGGTCATGTTTCTAATTTAAACTTTCAACTCCCAAATGCTGGATATAATATCCTTAATACAGGATTTTCATTTCAATATACTTTAAAATAAAAAAGGGAACTTCAAATGAAGTTCCCTTTTTTATTACATAACTAATTTCTATTAGTTATTATCCTTTTTATCATCTTTAGAAGCTTTGTTCCAAATTTTAATTTCATCATCTTTGGTGATTCCTGAAAGCAACTCAACATTCACTCCGTCAGAAGTTCCTAATTTTACCTCTCTCTTTTCGAACTTGTCGCCTACTTTAATTTCTACATAAGGCTCTTCTGTTTTTCTATCGAATCTTAATAATGCTTCTTTAATAGACAAAACACTATCTTTCTTTTCCAACACAATATCAGCATTTGCACTATACCCTGCTCTAATAAAATAGTTACTATCTAAGGTTACATCTGCTTTAATTTTAAATTGTACTGCTCCTCCTTCTTCAGTACCTTTCGGAGCAATGAAATTTAATTTTGCCGGAAACTTTTTATTCTCAATGGCTCCCAAAGAAACTTCAATAACTGTCCCGTTTATTAACTTTCCTACTTCAGACTCATCTACTTTTCCTTCGAAAATCATTTTTGTCATATCTGCAATTGTAGCAATAGTTGTACCTGCATTAAAGTTGTTAGACTGTATTACTTGATATCCTTTCTTTACCGGGATTTCAACGACCATACCAGATGCTGTTGCTCTAATATTTGTATTGGCAGTACTTCCATTTCCTGCTGTAGATCCTTTTTGAATAATCTCTAGATCAGATTGTGCATTTTCTAAGTTTACCTTAGCATTGTTATAACTTAACTCTGCAGTTTCAAAATCTTGACGAGAAACAACTCCTTTATCAAAAAGACCTTTTGTTCTGTTGTAGGTATTCTTTGCATTGTTAAACGACAATGTTGAGTTTTTAACTCTACCCTTCGCACTGTTTAAAGACTGTATATTTGGCACAACTCTCACAGTTGCAATTAAATCACCTGCTTTTACAATGGCACCTTCTTCTAAAAATACCTTATCAATAATACCCGAAATTTGAGGCTTAATTTCTACTTCTTCTAACGGAATCACTTTTCCTGTGGCAACAGTTTTCTTAACGATTGTTGACTTGAAAGGTTTTTCAGTTTCATATTCTACGATACTTTTTTTGTTCTTTTTACCGAACCAAATAAGTGCCGCAATAAATAAGATTGCTATTATTCCTAAAATGATTTTTGCTCTTTTACTCATGATTTGTTAATTGTTTTATTCTTCTCTTAAAGCTTCTATTGGTTTAATTATTGTTGCCATAAAGGCAGGTATCAACCCTATTAATGTTCCTAACACAATAAGTATTAAAAAAGCAAATAATATGATTGGTATATTTACTGTGGGATTAACGAGTACAGCATCGTCTCCTTGTCCTATAAATTTATCAATAAAGTAGAGAACAATACCTCCAAATACAATTCCTAACATACCTGCTATGGTTGTTAAAAAAACAGACTCCAAAATTACTTGTCTTCTTATTTCTATTGGTTTTGCTCCAATTGCTCTACGGATTCCTATTTCTTTGGTACGCTCTTTAACGGTAATCAATAAAATATTTCCAATGGCAAATACTCCCGCAATCAAGGTTGCGATACCCACAAACCACGTTAAAAATTGCATTCCTTTAATAAAGCCAGTTACCCTCCCTATTCTATCTCCAAAATTAAAACTACCAAACGCTCTACTGTCTTCTGGGTGCACATTGTGCAAGTTTTTTAACGTCAATAATACATCCTGTTCCATTTGATTGATATCAACACCTTCATGGGCAGTAATCATCATCCAGTCAATTTTATTGGCTCTATTATATACTTTTTGAAAGGTCGTAAATGGAATATAAGCAGCGTCACCATCAAAACTAATACCATTAGTACGTTTATATACGCCGACTACCTTATAATTGATATTATTTATTTTTATATTTTCACCTATTGGATTTACATCTTTGTCAAATAATTGCTTGTAGATATCTTCTGCAATCACACAAACTTTAGCCTTTAATAAAATGTCGTTTCCATTAATAAAACGACCATAGATTAAATTTTTCTTCTGTATTTGATCTAAAATAGGATAATCACCACTTACTTGAAAGTTTCCTGACTTAAAATCTTTGATAATTAAATTAGTCGTTTGATTTCTAGGGGCCAAAAACTTTATTTCATCACTATACTCATTTTTTAAAACTTCAATATCATTAAATGTCAATCGAAACCTTCTTCCTTTTTGAAATCCTTTAAACGGTGTATCTGTCGACTGTGTCCAAACAAAAACACTATTTGTTGCAAAATTCCCAAAGGCCTTGTTAAAACTATTTTCTAACCCTCTAGCGGCTCCAAGTAATACAACTAGTAAAAAAATTCCCCAAAGCACTCCAATAATTGTAATTGTCGTTCTCAGTTTGTTTTTACGGATACTACCGTAAATTTCTTGCCAAGTATCTGAATCAAATAAAAATTTCATAATTAGTCTGCTCTTAATGCTACAATTGGCTTAATTTTCGCTGCTTTTTTCGCCGGAACTAATCCCGCTATTAACCCTGATAATATTAATATGATTGTCGCTGTAACAACTAAAGTAGTACTAACACTAGGTTCTTTAATAAAATATTCTTCTAACACTTCTCTTAGACTCTCTAAACTTAAGATGTAAGTCCCCACGGAAAGGCCTAAATACCCCGCTAGAGTTGTAATTAAAACCGATTCTTGCACTACCATTCCAACAATTGATGACGGCTGTGCACCAAGGGCTTTACGAATACCAAATTCTTTGGTACGTTCTTTAATTACAAAAATCATGATATTACTTATTCCAATAATACCTGCTATCAAAGTACCCGAACCAATAAAAATAATAATTACTGTTAGTGCAAACATGATTCCTCCAACCATTTGATTTGCTTCAGCCATATTCATAATACTCACAGCACTTTGATCATCTGGATGTACATTTAATTCTTTCCGTAAATCACGTTCCATTTTATTTCCAAAGGCAATGGCTTCATCTGTACTTAAATTGGGATTGTACCCAATTATTATTTGGCTCAAATGGTCATTATTCCCATATAACATTTGTGCTGTGGTGACCGGCATATATGTTAATCGCTCTTCATTATCTCCCCCAACATCTGAAAAAATACCTACAATTTTATAGGATATTCCACTTACATTTACGCGTTTTCCTAAAGCAGGTTTTTCTCCAAATAAATCTTTCTTTACTAAGCGTCCAATAACTATTACTTTAGCTTTATTTTTCAAATCCCTTTGATTGATAAACCTACCTTCATCAATAATTGTTTTCTCCAAGAATTGGTGATCTGGATGAACGGCTCTTAAGGTATAATTATCTTGTTTGTTTTTGTAAGATATATTTACGTTTCTACGAACTCTCGCCGTTTGATGTTGAATCTTGTCTTTGTAGGTATCTTTAATAAAGTTATAGTCTTTGTTCTTTAATTGAATTCTTCTGCCCGTTTGCAACCCTTTATAAGGTTTAGTAGTTTTCCAAACTCTAACGGCCATAAAATTATCTGCATCATCAGCAAATGCTTCTTTAAAGAAGTTCCCTAACCCAGAAGAGACACCAAACAATAAGGTAAATAATAAAATGGCAAATGCCACCGTAAAACCAGACATTACAGAACGTAACTTGTTTTTACTGATGCTTTGAAATATTTCTCTCCAACGATCTAAATCAAACATAATTATAGTGCTTTAACGGCATGTTTAAACGAATCATTATTAGCGGTTAATTCATCACTAATAATAACTCCATCTTTTAAACGGACAATTCTTTTTGTTTGCGCAGCAACTTCTTCTTCGTGCGTAATTACAAAAACAGTCATCCCTTCATTGTTTATATCTCTCAACAAGTCCATAACATTATCTGTAGTAGTCGAATCTAAAGCACCTGTTGGCTCATCTGCCAACACAACTTTTGGGTTTGTAACCAATGCTCTTGCAATGGCAACACGTTGTTTCTGTCCTCCAGACAGCTCATTTGGTAAATGGCTCGCCCAATCTTTTAATCCAACTTTGTCTAAATACTCCAATGCCGTTTTTAAACGTTCTTTTCTCTTAATACCTTTATAGTATAAAGGTAACGCAACATTTTCTAAGGCCGTTTTGTATGATATTAAATTGAACGATTGAAAAACAAATCCTAAAAATTTGTTACGTAAAATTGCCGCTTTCTTTTCGTTTAAATTTTTTATTAACTGTCCATTTAAGTAATAATCTCCTTCGTCATGTTCATCTAATAATCCTACGATATTTAATAGTGTAGACTTCCCAGAACCAGAAGACCCCATAATAGAGACAAATTCCCCTTCTTTTATATGTAAGTCTATTCCTTTTAAAACGTGTAAAGAATCTTTACCTATTGGATAAGATTTGTGTAGTTTTTTTATTTCTAACATTTGGATTCGTTAATTTTAATCGAAAATAGTTAATGTGTAATTTCAAGTTCTTAATGTTTTGTTAAAACGTACTTATTTATAACAAATTAAAAAAATTGAAATACTTCTGAGTATCTGACGCCTTAAAAAGAAAATTGTTACACCAAAATCGAAAAAAAAAGCAGAAATTTGCAAAATAAATGATTGAACGCAGAATAATTACCAAAAGATGATTCAAAAACTTCTTAAAAACAACAAAAAAATCATCCTTTTTGACGGTGTTTGCAACTTTTGCAATTCCAGTGTTTTAAGAATTATTGCCCAAGATAAAAAAAATATTTTCTTGTTTGCTTCGTTACAATCTAAACCTGGAAAACAAATAACAGCACATTTTAATATTGACACCACCCAAATTGACTCAATCATTTTAATTGAATCTGACACGGAATACTTTATAAAATCTTCGGCTGCATTAAAAATTTTAAAACAGTTTAAAGGATTCTGGAAGCTGTTTCAAATTTGTTGGATTATTCCTACATTTATTAGAAATAGGGCGTATACTTACATTGCAAAAAACAGGTATGCCTGGTTTGGAAAAAAAGATAATTGCATGCTTCCAACTCCAGAAATTAAATCTAAATTTATTTAAAAAATGAAAGAAATTAAGTGTGTAATATTTGATATGGATGGAGTTATAATCGATTCTGAATTACTACATAAAAAAGCCTACTATGAAACCTTTATTTCACTTGGATTGGATGTTTCTGAAGACCTCTACAAAACCTTAACTGGATCTTCTACTATGAATGCTTTTCAGAGATTGATTGCTCATTTTAATTTAAATGAAGATCCGAATGAATTGGTATTACAAAAACGTAAACGTTATGTGAATTTCTTTGAAAACGACCCAACTTTACATTTAGTAAGTGGCGTTGAAGAAATTATTAAATACTTCTACAACAAGGGGATTACCTTAATTTTGGCTTCCTCCTCTGCAATGGTAAATATAGATCGAGTATTTAATCGTTTTGATTTAAACCAATACTTTACCGCAAAGATTAGTGGCGCTGACTTAAAAGAATCTAAACCACACCCTGAAATTTTTGAAAAAGCAGCTGTATTGGGGAATACGCCTAAAGAAAACTGTATTGTAATTGAAGATTCTGACAATGGCGTAAAAGCAGCTAACGATGCTGGTATTTTTGTTTTTGGCTATCAAAACCCAATGGCAGCAGATCAAACATTAGAAAATGCTGATAAAGTCATTGCTAATTTTAGTGAGTTGATGAAGTTTTTTTAATATGTCTTTTTTGGTGAGAAGAGCACCTTTCTTTAATTTTTAATAATAATTTATAAAAAATATCCACAGTGAATTTTAAATAAAAATTGATGCGGTCTAAATTAATACTTCCTGTTATCATAATTTCTCAGTTCTGCTGCACCTCTCTTTGGTTTGCTAGCAATGGGATTATTTCAGATCTATTAGTCAATTATAACCTTCAGGGTTCGGCCTTAGGTCATTTAACCTCTGCTGTACAAATTGGGTTTATTCTTGGCACATTAATCTTTTCCATTTTCACTATTGCCGATCGTTTCTCTCCGTCTAAAGTATTTTTTATATGTTCGCTTGTTGGTGCTATATTTAATTTAGGAATTATCTTTGAAAGTAACACTCTCATCAGTTTACTTTTTCTTCGCTTTTTAACAGGCTTTTTTCTAGCGGGAATATATCCAATCGGAATGAAAATTGCAGCGGATTATTTTGAAAAAGGACTTGGCAAATCCCTTGGTTTTTTGGTCGGTGCCTTGGTGATTGGAACCGCCTTTCCTCATTTACTAAAAAACATAACCGAAACCATTTCATGGAAATCAGTACTCATTACAACATCTTCGATTGCCTTGTTTGGAGGTATCATAATGTTGACACTGGTACCAGACGGTCCTTATAGAAAACCTGGCAAAAAATTAAATCTGTTGGCATTTTCTCGGGTGTTCCAAAACCCTGAATTCCGTTCATCTGCCTATGGATACTTTGGACATATGTGGGAATTATACGCTTTTTGGACTTTTGTTCCAATTATTTTAACAAATTACAAAGCTAGATACACTCAAATAGAGTTTAATATTTCGATATGGTCTTTCATTATTATTGCTGTTGGTGGTTTGGCTTGTATAATCGGTGGCTACTTATCCCAAAAACTAGGTATAAAACGAACGGCTTTTTTGTCGCTGTTATTTTCATGTGTTTGTTGTCTTATTTCACCACTTATCTTTTCTACCGAAAGTGACTTGGTATTGTTATCTTTTCTTGTCTTTTGGGGCATGGTAGTTATTGCAGATTCTCCTCTTCTTTCAACATTAGTTGCTAAAAATGCACCTAATGAAATAATAGGAACAGCACTAACCATAGTTAATTGCATTGGTTTTTCAATAACAATAATTAGCATTCAATTAATAAATGAAATACGCACATTAACAGACAGTACTAGTATTTATATGATTCTGGCATTTGGTCCATTTCTAGGTTTGATTGCCATTAAGCAAAAGAATATAAAACACAAAACCAAAGCCTTGTAAAATACAGCTCAACTTAAACATTAGTACACCTTAAAAAAAACACCTTTAGGAGCTTCAATATTATTTTTCAATTGGCAAATGCTGTAAGCTTCCCCATTCTGTCCAAGAACCATCATAAACAGCTACAGTATCGAATCCTGCAACTGTTGCGCCTAATGCTAGAACACAGGCTGTTATTCCTGATCCACAAGAGAAAATAAGGTTTTTATTTTCTAAACTCATTTCTTTAAAGAGTGCTTGTAATTGGACTATTGATTTTAATTCTGTGTGGTTTAACAAACTCGAATATGGTAAACTTTTAGAAGTTGGAATGCGACCGCTTCTTATTTCTGCTCTTGGCTCTGGCGAAGTTGCATAAAACCTACCCGAAGATCTGGCATCTACTATTTGGTTGATTGAATCATTTAATGCATTTAAAACACTGTTTGAATTTAGCAATAAGCCTGCAATGTAATTCACGGTAAAATTGCCTTTCTTAAAAAGATGTCCTTGTTTTTCTTCAATATCATACCCTTTTTCTTTCCATGCTGGAAATCCACCATCCAAAACGGCTATATTGTTAAAACCCATTGTTTTAAAAAGCCACCAAACACGTGGAGCAGAGTAGATTCCATGTTCATCATATACAACAATACAAGCATCACTGTTAATTCCCAATGCTCTTGCGCTAGCCTCGAAAGACTTTGGTTCTAACACAGTATTAGGAAACTGTGCTCCTTGCAAGGAAAATTCTTTTTTAATGTCAAAAAATCGTGCTTTTGGAATGCACTGATTTTCTAATTTTTGAATCGTTTTTTTCGCTGTCACCTTAGGCAAGGTACCATTTAAAACAATTAAATTGGTTGCATCAATATTTTGACGCAACCAATTTACAGAAACCAAAGGGCTTTTTATTTTTACTATTTTTTCCATCATTCAATAAAACAATTGTTCTTCTTCCTGTTTTGAACATTTATGAATTAAAGTAAATCTAGTATGTTAAGTATTACTTTCCTTCTTCATAATTATCGTCCCAGTTTTTTACATGAGGCTCTCCTAATTTATCTACAGATTTCGCCACTAACATTGACACTGCAGCATCGCCAGTTACGTTTACAACGGTTCTACACATATCTAATGGTCTATCAACCGCAAAGATTAAAGCCAAACCGGCTTCTGGAATTCCAGCATATCCTAAAACACCTACCAACATTACCATTCCTGCTCCAGGAACTGCAGCAGATCCAATAGATGCTAATGTAGCCGTTGCAATAATTCCTAATTGCGTAGAAAAATCTAAATCCATTCCAAATGCTTGCGCAATAAATACCGCAGCTACTGCCTGGTATAAACTTGTACCATCCATATTAATGGTTGCTCCAATTGGCAATACAAAACTAGCTACCTCTTCCTCTACTCCAATATGCTCTGTTACTCTTTCCATAGTTACTGGTAGTGTAGCTGCACTAGAACTTGTTGAAAATGCCAATAATTGTGCTGGTGAAATTGCCTTCATAAAAAAGCTTGGCGTTTTTTTTGTAAAAACCATTACCAAAATATTATAAATAATAATCATCAATATCAATCCTCCTACAACCGTTAATGCATACCAACCCAAAGCTTTGAATAAATCCAAACTTGGAGATTCTACTACTAAGGCTGCTAATAAAGCAAATACACCATAAGGCGCAGCCAACATAATTAAATCCACCATTTTTAGGATGACTTCATTAAACCCATCAAAGAATTTTTTCACAGTACTTCCTTTTTCTTCAGGAATTAAAATTAATCCTATTCCAAAAAACACCGCAAAGAAAATTACTTGTAGCATATTTCTATTGCTAGTTGCTGCAGAAAAGATATTCTCTGGCACTAAGTCAACCAATGCTTGTAAGGGGCCGTTTTGCTGCTGTTTAGCGGCTTCATCTTTATATTTTGTAGTATTACTTCCATAGCTATCTACCATTTCTTTTCTTGTTTCTTCGGTAATTGACTTACCAGGGTTCACTACATTTACAAGTAGCAAACCAATAGAAACCGCAATCACAGTTGTTACAATATAAATCCCGATAGTTCTACCTCCCATTTTTGAAAGCTTCGAAATATCTTTAAGATCAGAAACTCCTTTAATTAGAGCTGCTAGAATAAGTGGAATCGCAATTAATTTTAGAGAATTGATAAAGATGGTTCCAAAAGGTTTTATCCAATCTTTAATAAATCCTTTACCAAAATCAAAGTTGGTCATTATTAGAGCGAAAGCCACCCCTAATACCATTCCTAATAATATTTTCCAGTGTAATGCTAGTTTTTTCATTATGTCTTGTTATAATTATAATTTTGAAAGGTAAAAAAAAATCAAAAACCACAAACCTTTTTCTTGAAGTTATTTTCAATTTCTAGATACTTAAATTTTCTTATGCTATAATCATGTTGTATTTTTGCAGCTTATTTATAAAAATGGAAAAATTAAAAAAGCGTTGGGGATTAACTTCTAATTGGCAAGTAGTATTAATACTATTGGTATTTTCAATTACTGGATACAGCTCTTTGCTTATTGCAAAACCAATTCTAGACTTAGTAGGCCTTGCTCAAGAAACAACAAATTCATGGATCTACAGACCACTAAGAATCTTACTAATTTTCCCTTTTTATCAAATCTTAATAGTGATGTATGGTTGGTTGTTTGGGCAATTTGAATTTTTCTGGAATTTTGAAAAGAAAATGCTAAAACGAATTGGTTTTAAACGTTTTTTCAAAGAGGGAAATAATTAATCATGGATTTTAATTACTTCATTAATAATTTACACGCATTAAAAGAGAATAAACTAGGAGGTTTAGATTCACAATTTAGATTAGCACCAAAAATGCGTTTAAAGTACAGTGCTGAAAAAATTACGGCTAGCAACCCCAAAAAGGCTGCTGTTTTGGCCTTGTTTTATCCTAATGAAAACAATGAAACTTGTTTTTTATTAACTCAGAGAGCAACATATAACGGAACACACTCTGCTCAAATTAGTTTTCCTGGTGGAAAAATCGAAACTTCAGACAAGAACTTAGCACAAACGGCATTAAGGGAAACGCATGAAGAAGTAGGGATCAAAAAAGAATTGATAACAATTGTTAGAGAAATTACAGATGTATACATTCCGCCAAGTAATTTTTTAGCAACACCATTTTTAGCATATTCAATACAAAAACCATCATTAAGTCTTAATCACGAAGTAGATCATACTTTTGATGTCAAATTAGCAGATTTATTAAATGATACTATGATACTAATATTTCTTCAATAAACATTACTACTTCTTACGCAAACAAAGTTGATGTACCTTGCTTTAAACTAAACAATTACATTGTATGGGGTGCGACTGCTATGATTTTGAATGAAATTAAAGAATTATTAAAATAGTCTTTTACAGGATTCTTTTGTATTTTAGCAAGCAACTAACTACGAACTACTAAACCAATTATTAATGCCTTTATTCAAGAGAAATCCTTTTGGACATATTTTGTATGTAAAAAAATGGATGATCCGAATTTTCGGAGTGATTTCACATGGTAGATATAGACGTTTTAATGATCTACAAATAGAGGGGTCTGAAATTATCAGAAACCTACCTGATAACAATGTCTTATTTATCTCGAATCATCAGACCTATTTTGCAGATGTCGCAGCCATGTTTCACGTATTCAATGCTTCGTTAAAAGGAAGGGTTGACACTATTAAAAACATAGGATACATCTGGAATCCAAAATTGAACATTTACTTTGTAGCGGCTGGAGAAACGATGAGAGCAGGATTACTACCCAAGATATTTGCATATGCAGGCTCTGTTTCTATTGATAGAACTTGGCGTAGTGAAGGTAAAAATGTAAACAGACAAGTAAAAATGTCTGACGTTTCTAATATAGGAAAAGCTTTAAATGACGGTTGGGTTATTACATTTCCACAAGGAACAACAACACCATTTAAACCCATCAGAAGAGGTACAGCACATATTATCAAAAAGCATAAACCTATTGTTATTCCTATTGTTATTGATGGATTTAGACGTTCTTTCGACAAAAAGGGATTGATTATAAAAAAACGAAATGTTTTACAGTCTATGGTAATTAAAGAGCCTTTAGATATTGATTACGAAAATGAAGATATGGCAGATATCGTTAAAAAGATTGAATTTTCGATCGAACAGCATAAATCATTTTTAAAAGTACTTACACCTGCAGAATATGCAAAACAAGAAGAAGAACTAAACAAGAAGAGAGAGTTTTGGAGTTAGTCAAATAAAAAAGGAGCAATATAGTTGCTCCTTTTTTATTTCAATTTTCTTTTTACTACCCTAACCAGGCATTCAGCATCCATATTATTTTTTCTTGCTCAGAAATAAAATCACTCATCATCGAATTTGTTCCTTCGTCATCAGCGTTAGCAGACAACTTCAAAAGCCCTCTTTCAAGAGTAATTAAGGCAGATAACGAAGCAACTATACCTTCTACTGCTTCTACATCATTTGTAACATTTTTTGCCACTGTTACCGATGCAATTTTTGTATAATCTTCAAACGTATGAATCGGTTGTCCTTGAAGGGTCAATATACGCTCTGCAATTAAATCTACCTTCTCTTGGGCATCAGAATATAGTTCTTCAAACTTTACATGTAACTCAAAAAAATTATTTCCCTTAATATTCCAATGTAAGCCTCTTAAATTTTGGTAATGCACTTGAAAATTTGCTAATAGCACATTTAATTCACTTGCAAGTTCTTCTGTTTTGTTTTTATCTAATCCTAATATTGTAGTATTCATTTTTCTATTTTTTATCTACAACAAAATTACTTCAACATTTCTTTTAAAAAACTATAAACATAATTGATAGTTTTAATATCTTTATCAAAAATACTGATACAATGACAATCACACAATTAAAATATGTGCTTTCAGTAGCCGAATATCAAAACTTCACCATTGCAGCAGAACATAGTTTTGTTACACAGCCTACTTTAAGTATGCAAATACAGAAATTAGAAGACGAATTAAGTGCTAAAATTTTTAACAGGTCCACCAAACCAATTGAATTAACAGAGGTAGGTAAGAAAATCGTCGAACAGGCCAAAATTATAGTTGACGAAAGTAATCGAATTACAGATATTGTACACCAACAAAAAGGCTATATAGGCGGTGAATTTAAGTTAGGGATAATCCCAACAATTATGCCAACGTTATTGCCTATGTTTTTATTAAACTTTACAAAAAAATACCCAAAAGTGAAGTTAATTATTGAAGAGCTTACTACTGAAGAAATTATTCGAAAATTAACTGACGGACATATTGATGCCGCAATTGCTGCTACTCCATTAGAAAACGAAGCCATTAAAGAGCGCCCATTATACTACGAACCTTTTGTTGGCTTAATTCCACAAGGACATCGCCTTTATGATCATAAAAAAATAAGTGTTGACGAATTAGAAGTTGATGACATCTTATTATTAGAAGATGGACATTGTTTTAAAGACAGTGTTCTCAATTTATGCAGAAGCTACCGAAGTGATTCTAGTAGAAATTTTCAGCTTCAAAGTGGCAGTTTCGATACCTTAATAAAACTTTCCAAAGAGGGCTTAGGAATGACGTTAATTCCATATCTACAAACCTTAGACTTAAGTGATAAAGACAAACTATTTTTAAGAGAGTTTGAAACACCACCACCTGCGAGAGAAGTGAGTTTATTATTTCATAAATCTCAATTAAAAATGCAACTGATAGAAGCTTTAAAAAGCACCATTGATGGGGTCGTTAGAGGAGCGATATCATTTAGTGATGTGAAAATTATTAGCCCATTGCAACGAAATTAGTGCAAAAAAAAGGAAGCCAATTGGCTTCCTTTTTTTTATTTTTTAATATTGACTACGCGTACATTTTCGCTCTTAATTCTTTTATTTTTGGATCTGATAAATAATCATCAAATGTTGAATATCTATCAATTGCTCCTTTTGGTGTTATCTCAATAATTCTATTTGCTACAGTTTGCGCAAACTCATGATCATGGGTAGAAAACAACACAGTTCCTTTAAAATTAATCAACGAATTATTCAACGCCTGTATTGATTCTAAATCCAAGTGATTTGTTGGTTCATCTAATTGTAAAATATTAGCTCTAGTCATCATCATTCTCGACAACATACATCTCACTTTTTCACCTCCAGATAGCACATTACATTTTTTCAATGCCTCTTCTCCACTAAAAATCATTTTCCCCAAGAAGCCTCTAATAAAAACCTCTTCTCTTTCTTCTTCAGTCTTCGCATATTGACGCAACCAATCAACTAAATCTAGTTCTGAATTTTGGAAAAAATCAGCATTTTCAAGCGGCAAATAAGATTGATTCGTGGTAACACCCCAATTATACTCACCTCCGTCTGCAGCTTCATTGCCATTAATTACTTGATAAAAAGCAGTAATTGCTCTAGAGTTTTTTGAAATAATAGCAACTTTATCTCCTTTATTTAAATTGATATGAATGTCATTAAACAAATACTCGCCTTCAAACTTTTTAGCCAAGCCTTCCACATTTAAAATTTGATCCCCAGCTTCTCTTTCACTTTTAAAAATAATTGCAGGATACCGTCTACTAGATGGCATAATATCGTCTACATTTAATTTATCAATCATTTTTTTACGACTTGTAGCCTGTTTAGACTTGGCCATATTTGCTGAAAAACGACGAATGAATTCTTCTAATTCTTTCTTTTTATCTTCTGCCTTTTTATTTGCCTGTGCTCTTTGTTTTGCTGCTAACTGACTCGATTCATACCAAAATGTATAGTTTCCTGAAAAGTGATTGATTTTCCCAAAATCAATATCAGAAATATGTGTACAAACAGAATCTAAAAAGTGACGATCATGCGACACTACAATTACCGTATTATCATAGTTTGCCAAGAAATTTTCTAACCAAGAAATCGTTTCAAAATCTAAATCATTGGTAGGCTCATCCATTATTAATAGATCTGGACTTCCAAATAAAGCTTGTGATAATAACACACGAACTTTTTGCTTACCATCTAAATCTTTCATTAATGCATAATGTAGGTCTTCTTTAATACCTAAATTCGACAACATTGAAGCAGCATCAGAATCGGCATTCCATCCATTCATTTCTTCAAATTTCACTTGAAGCTCTCCTATTTTCTCCGCATTTTCATCGGTATAATCTGCATATAAAGCATCCATTTCTTTTTTTATGGTAGACAGTTCTTTGTTCCCCATAATTACTGTTTCCAAAACAGGAATTTCATCAAAAGCAAAGTGATCCTGCGACAACACAGACATTCTTTTACCTGATTCTAAATGCACATGTCCAGAAGTTGGATCTTGCTTACCAGAAATAATTTTTAAAAAAGTAGATTTACCAGAACCGTTGGCTCCAATAATACCATAACAATTACCGTGTAAAAACTTGGTATTTACATCGTCAAACAACACTCTTTTACCAAATTGAACAGATAAGTTAGAAACTGAAAGCATTCTATAATAGATTTAAAATTTTTGCAAAAATAAAAAATTAAAATTGAGATTGTCGCCTTTTTACCAAGTTAAAACAAAAAATAAATTTACGCGTTAAAAATCCTGATTTTCATCCAATTACAAAATCCATTTTTTTTACTTACTTTTACTCAGATTTTTTTTAAAAATTACCAATACTTTAACAGCTACTTAACAAGAATTTATAGATTGAACTCTTAAATTTGCAGGTAGAACTATATGAATTATATGTTTAAAACTTTAAAATACTTTTTAATATTAACAATCCTTATTCTTATTGGTAGTTGCACAACTACTGAGAAAGAATCTATGACCTTTTTTGGAGGGAAAATAATCAATCCAAGATCTGGTTTTGTCTTGTTATACAATCAAGATAAACTAGTGGATAGCTTATTCTTAGATAAAGATGATAAGTTTGCTGGAAAATATAAAGATTTTAAAGAAGATTTTTATCTTTTTAAGCATGGTGATGAATTTCAGCATGTGTATATCCAGCCACAAGACAGCATTTTAATACGCTTAAATACTTGGTATTTTGACGAAACTTTAGTTTTTAGTGGTCAGGGAGCTGATAAAAACAATATTTTAATTGATTGGTTTTTAGAAAGTGAGAAAGAGAATAAAAATATCAATATCAATAAATATTTTAAATTACCACCTGCTTTATTTAAATCTAAAATGGATTCACTTTTAGCATTAAGACAGGATAAAATTGAAAAGTTCAAATCTAGAAATGAAAACCTACCAGAGGGCTATTTAAATGTTCTAAACATTATTGTAAATTATCCTATTTATAAAAGATTTGAAGCATACCCAAGGCGCAATAGGCATTACAACAACAAGGCAGACTACCCAAAGGTAAATGCTTCGTTTTACGACTTTAGAAATAAAATTGATTTAAATATAGATTCTTTAAAATATATCGGGCAATACAGTAGCTACATAGCATATAGATTATACAATATTGTTAATGTTAAAGGATTGTCTAGCAACTCTGATGGATATACAGAATCGTTGTTAAGTACAATTGATAATAGCATTACGAATGAAAAACTCAAAAACATTTTTTTATATGAAATGCTTGTTAAAGATTTTTTAGCTAGATCGAGTTGCGGTTTAGATAAAAAAAGTTTTCATAACTATTTTAAGTTAAGTTCCAATATTAAAGACAAAAAACAAGTTCAAAGAATTATAAATGATATTAAAAACTTACATGGAGGAGAAGCTCTGATGGATTTTCAAATTACCGATTACCTGAAAACGAAACGTAGTATTACGAAAATAACAAAAAATAAGAATAGTGTCATTTGTTTTTGGACTCCAAAATACACCTCAAATCTTCGTTTAAAAAAGAGAATCTCTAATTTAACCTCAACATTTCCAGATGTAAATTTTATTTTAGTTAAAATTTCAGATATTCATTCAGACTATGTTCATGGTATTGATATAAAAAACCAATATTACCTTGAGCCTTCTAGCAAGGCCAACCTATTTCTAACCAGCAAATTACCAAGGGTCCTTTTAGTAAATAAAAAAGGAACCATTGTTAATGGTTACGCCAATATCCATTCGCACCTCTTTAATAAGCAGGTCAAAAAATTACAAAAACAATAATTTGTAGTTCAATCCATTTATTTTAACGTACATTTGCACGTTTTTAATTTTAACCTAATTAAAGACTTAGTTTGCTAATACCCAGTTAATAAGTATTAAAAACTATTGCGAAATATATAAACCGAGTTTACAGATACTGGCGTCTGTGAATTCACAACAATTCACAGAATGTCAACATTTTTAGAGTTGGGGCTTAAAGAAGAAATCAATAAAGCTTTGACCGATTTAGGATACGAAAATCCTACAGTAATTCAAGAAAAAGCAATACCACAAGTTATTGCATCTACACAAGATTTAAAAGCATTTGCTCAAACCGGAACAGGAAAAACAGCAGCTTTTAGTTTACCTATACTAGAGCAAATTGACTTTAACAGTTCAGATACTCAGGCGATTATTTTATCTCCAACAAGAGAATTGGCTGTTCAGATAGGAAACAACATTAGAGAGTTCTCTAAATACTTACCAAAAGTAAAAACAACTACCGTTTATGGTGGATCAAGTATTGAAGATCAAATTAGATCTTTAAAAAGAGGTTCTCAGATAGTTGTTGGAACTCCAGGTAGAACTGTTGATTTAATTAAACGTAGAGCTTTAAAATTAGGAAGCATTCGTTGGATCGTTTTAGATGAAGCCGATGAAATGTTAAACATGGGGTTCAAAGATGAATTGGATAAAGTTTTAGATGCTACACCAGAATCAAAACAAACCTTATTATTTTCTGCTACTTTCCCAAGAGAAGTAGAATCGATCGCTAGAAACTACATGGACAATCCTGTAGAAATTACTTCTGGTGAAAAAAATAAAGGATCCGATGATGTAACGCACGAATTCTTTGTAATTAACGAAAGAACTCGCTACCCTGCCCTGAAAAGAATTGCTGATGTTAATACAGACATTTATGCAATTGTTTTTTGCAGAACCCGTAGAGAAACTCAAGAAGTAGCCAATAACCTAATCAAAGACGGGTATAGTGCAGATGCATTACACGGAGAATTATCTCAAGCACAACGTGATGGTGTAATGGATAAATTTAGAAAGAAGAGCATTAAAATATTAGTAGCAACAGATGTTGCTGCACGTGGATTGGATGTAACTGAATTAACACATGTTATCAACCATAAATTACCAGATCAGATAGAAAACTACACGCATAGAAGTGGTAGAACTGGTAGAGCTGGTAAAAAAGGGATTTCGATTGCGTTAGTAAACGGAAAAGAAAAAGGGAAATTACGTTCAATTGAAAGAATTATTAAAAAGAAATTCATTCAAAAAGAAGTGCCTACTGGTAAAGAAATTTGTCAAAACCAATTGATGCATTTAATTGACAAAGTTCAAAATGTTGAAGTTAACACGAAAGATATTGAGGAATTTTTACCTAGTATCTACGAAAAATTAGAAAGCTTAGATAGAGAAGCATTAATTCAGAAATTTGTTTCTTTAGAATTCAACAACTTCTTATCTTATTACAAAAACGCACAAGATTTAAACGACTTATCCTCTTCTAGAGGAGGAGATTCTCCTTCAGGTTCTAGAGGAAGAGCAAGAGATGAAAACATGACGCGTTTCTTTATCAACATTGGTAGAAAAGACGATATCAATCCTGCACGTTTAATTGGATTAATTAACGACCAACGTATTACAGATAATATTGACATTGGTGCCATTGATATCTTAGACACCTTCTCTTTCTTTGAAATTGACAAGAACTTTGAAGCGGGTGCTCTAGAAGCATTTGAAGCAAACAGACCAGAATACAATGGGAGAAATGTAAATATTGAAATCACGAATAAAGAACGTTCAGGTGGTGGAGATAGAAGACGCGGTGGCGGAGGAAGAAGAAGATCTTCTGATTCTAAAGGTGATGGCGGATTCGGAAGAAGACGTAGTGAAGGAAGAAGCTCTGATAGAAGAAGTTCTTCTTCGGACAGAAAACCAAGATCTGGTGGAGATAGACCTGATAGAGGCTCTGCTGATAAACAATCTGGTGGATTCGGAAGAAGACGTAGAGAAAGATAATCTCTTTTAACAAATAAATAAAAAGCGTATCATAAAATGGTACGCTTTTTTTTTGTGATATATATGAATATCCATCCATAAACTGTAACAATCAAAAAAAGCCTCAGTCATTATTAAAAAACAATAACATTTAATAAAACCATGACTTCCTCATCATTAATATTTACTTATTACCTACAGGCAAACAGCTTGAAATTATACAGGTTTATTTTACTATCAATCTCTTTTTTTTTCACCTACACAACAAGTATCGCCCAAAACACAACACCAAATAATAGTTCAGAATTTAGTTATACAAAATTTGAGTATGGAAACATCGTAACAACACATGCCCTTAAATACACCTTAAAAACTCCTAAAGGATTTACAGGAATCACTCCATATAATTTCAAAGCCGTCTATAATAAGCATCCTTTTAATGTCTCTATAGCAACCATTATAAGCAAAGATGTTTTTATTATGATTAGTGCAGAAAAAGTTACAGATTCTTCGGGTATCCTCGATTATAGCTACCACAAACCTGTTCGATTAAGTGGTGAGTATTTTTATATGAAGGATGATTGCGTACCATTAACTCCCGAGATCATGAAGGAAGCCAAAGATCTAAAATACATAGAGGAAAAAGGATTCGATTTTGGTTCTGCCATTTATATCAGACACTATTTTAAAAACACTTCCGATGGCACTTATGAATATGTTCTCAATTATGGTGAACGAGTATCCGATTGCTCGGCCAAAACAATTGATCGAAAGTTTATGAAGAGATTCAACAAAAAAATAATCAAGAGCGTCAATTTGACCGCTATAAAGCAATAACAAATTAAAAAAACATCACGGAATCTAACAATTAATACATTAAAAAATGAACACCCCTAAAAAAACAATTATACTATTTGCAGTATTGATAATCTCAAATGTATTTAGTCAAAACACGGTACGTCTTTATGGAAAGGTAACAGATTTCAATAACAATCCTGTTGATAGTGCCTCAGTATGGTTAAAAAACAAAATCAATGGAATTTCGATAAAAGACAAACGAAAATTATTTGACAATGCATATGAAACCTTTACTGACAAAGACGGAAACTTTTCTATTGAAGTAGAAAAGGGAACCTATTATTGTCTGTACGCAATTAAAGAATCTGATTATGGAAAAACAAAACTAGAATACTGGGCATGGAATTTACCTCTATATGATGATTTAGAAATCAACCCTAAATACGATCGATTAGAAGTTTACGGAATGAATGCTTTTGAACCACAGACAGGCCCCTTTGAAACCTATCAAGTATTTTTTAGACCAATGAGCTTAACAAAAGCATTAAAACTCCCTAAGAAAATTACTTCAGAAATTATTGATATAGCTCCAAAAGTGATTGCAAAAGAAGATTTAAAAGTTCAAATAAACGGAGTTGATGTAAAGATTCTTTCTTTAAACAGGGTTCAAGAATATAGTCGTAAAAAATACATGTATGGCTATTTCTTACAGATTCTTAAACCTAAGGCAGGTGAAATTGCAATTCCAGCATCAGAAATGGTAAAAGGACACGATAAAATTTCTATCACACTACACGCTAAAGAAACAAACGAAAAAGGAAAAGGAGAATATTTTATAAAGAAGATTGGAAATTAAATTGCATAAAAAAATCCTCATCAATATGATGAGGATTTTTTTTATATAAATATTTACTTATTCACTCATCATTGAGACCGCTATTCTTTTATAAACGCCGCCTTCTAATTTACTTCTAATTCCAGAAAATGCTGTAATTGTTTCGTCAATATCATCTTGTGTATGTGTTGCAGTTGGAATCAATCTTAAAATAATCAATCCTTTAGGAATTACTGGGTATACAACAATAGAACAGAAGACTCCGTAATTCTCACGTAAGTCGTTTACCATTGCCATTGCTTCAGGAATTTCTCCTTTTAAAAACACGGGTGTAATACAAGTTTGTGTATTTCCCAAATCAAAACCTGCTTCTCGCAAACCACTTTGCAATGCATTTGTGTTTTCCCATAACTTTGCCTTCAATTCTGGCATTGTACGCAACATATCTAAACGTTTCAATGCTCCTTTAACCATTGCCATAGGTAATGATTTTGCAAACATTTGAGAACGCATGTTGTATTGTAAATATTGAATTACATCTTTATCACCTGCAAAAAATGCGCCGATACCAGCCATTGACTTCGCAAAAGTTGCAAAATACACATCTATTCCATCTTGCACTCCTTGCTCACAACCTGTACCTCTACCATCTTTGCCTAAGGTTCCAAATCCATGTGCATCATCTACTAATAGACGAAAGTTATATTGCTCTTTTAAAGCCACAATCTCTTTTAAACGGCCTTGTTCTCCACGCATTCCAAAAACACCTTCAGAAACCACTAAAATCCCTCCACCAGTAACTGCAGCAAGTTTTTCAGCACGCTTTAAGTTCTTTTCAAAACTTTCCATGTCGTTGTGCTTATACACAAAGCGTTTTCCTGCGTGTAAACGAACACCATCAATTATACATGCATGTGTGTCCATATCATATACAATGACATCCTTTTTAGTTACCAGAGCATCTATTGCAGACACCATTCCTTGGTATCCAAAATTCACCAAATATGCCGATTCTTTCTCAACAAACTCAGCACATTCTTTTTCCAATTGTTCATGAAAATTAGTGTGACCAGACATCATTCTTGCCCCCATTGGGTATGCCATTCCATGCTCCATTGCAGCTTCTCCATCAACCTTTAAAACGGCTGGATGATTTGCTAACCCTAAATAATCATTGATACTCCAAGTAATAACTTTCTTTCCATTAAAGCCCATTCTATTAGAAATTGGCCCTTCTAATTTTGGAAAAACATAATATCCTTCCGCCATATCAGCCCATTTACCAAGAGGTCCTTTATCTCCTTTTATTCTATCAAATAAATCTATAGTCATTGTATTTTATCTGGATTTTTTACAGAGTGCAAATTAACAGTTTTTTTAGCAATTTTTCAAATAAAAAAGCCTCTGAGTCTATCAGAGGCTTTTTTATTATGTCAAATTTACCTAAGCTTCTTGCTTCACAACTCCATTTAATTCTTCTTTCATAAAACCTTGAGCTTCCATCCAAGCATCGCTATATATTTTGTTCATATACCTAGATCCATGATCAGGAAAAACCAATACAACAAAGCTATCTTCATTAAAAAAACCTTTGTTCGCGTATTGTTCTGTTGCTTGCATAACAGCTCCACTTGTGTAGCCAGGGAAAATCCCTTCTTTTGTAACTATTTCTCTTGCCTTTAAAGCAGCGTCTTTGTCTGTTACTTTTTCATAGAAATCGATAACATCAAAATTTGTGGCAGTTGGAATTAAATTTTTCCCTAAGCCTTCAATTCTATATGGGAAAATTTCACGTTCATCAATTTCTCGAGTTTCGTGGTATTTTTTTAGAATTGACCCAAAAGCATCAACTGCTAATACCTGAACATTTTTATTTTGTTCTTTTAAATACTTACCGATTCCTGAAATCGTCCCTCCTGTTCCACTTGCAACCACTATATGCGTTACTTTTCCTTCTGTCTGCTCCCAAATTTCGGGCCCTGTAGAATGGTAATGTGCATCAGAATTCAATTCATTAAAGTATTGATTAATATATACAGAATCTGGAGTTTCTTTATGAATTCTCTTAGCAACTTCATAATACGATCTTGGATCATCTGCAGCAACATTTGCAGGACAAATATGCACTTCTGCCCCCATTGTTTTAAGCATATCAATCTTATCTTGAGAAGACTTAGAACTCACTGCTAAAATACATCGGTAGCCTTTTACCATACTGATCATTGCCAAACTAAACCCTGTATTACCAGAAGTTGTTTCTACAATAGTATCACCAGGCTTTATAATTCCTTTTTTTTCTGCGTTTTCAATGATATGAATTGCAATTCTATCTTTTGCAGAATGCCCCGGATTAAAAGATTCTAATTTTGCAAAATAAGCCCCTTTTAAATCTTTCGTTATTTTATGTAATTGAACTATTGGTGTTTGGCCAACTAGCTCTAAAATAGTATTGTTAATTTTTTGATTTCTAACCATAAATATGCTTTTTGCACTTTAGTACAACAAATTATTCTATTTTATTCTCCAAATCTAAAAGAAAAGAATAATCTTTTGCTGTTTCTTTTAATGCATTAAATCTACCTGAAGCCCCACCATGACCTGCTTCCATATTTGTGTGCATTACTAATATATTTGAATCTGTTTTTAATGCTCTTAATTTGGCAACCCATTTTGCTGGCTCCCAATACTGTACTTGACTATCCCAATAACCAGTTGTCACGAGCATGTTTGGATATGTTTTTGCTTTCACTTGGTCGTACGGAGAATAACTTTTTATATAGTCGTAGTATTCTTTCTCTTTGGGGTTTCCCCATTCGTCAAACTCACCCGTAGTTAACGGAATACTTTCATCCAACATCGTAGAAATAACATCTACAAAAGGAACCGCTGCAATAATCCCGTTATACAATTCTGGGTTCATATTTACAATTGCACCCATTAACAAACCACCCGCAGATCCTCCCATGGCATATAAATGGTCTGCCGAGGTATAGTTCTGTTCTATTAAGTATTTTGAGCAATCGATAAAATCTGTAAATGTATTTTTTTTCTTTAATAACTTTCCATCTTCATACCAATCTCTACCTAAATATTCACTTCCTCTAATATGAGCCAATGCATATACAAAGCCTCTATCTAATAAACTTAATCTTGTAGTACTAAATCCATCTGGTATTGTATACCCATAAGAACCATAAGCATATTGTAATACTGGCGTGTTTCCATTAATTTTGGTATCTTTTCTATGCACTAAAGAAATGGCTATTTTTTTTCCGTCTCTCGCTGTTACCCAAACACGTTTGCTCGTATAATTATTTTGATCAAATGTACCGCCTAAAACTTCTTGTACTTTTTTTACTTCCTTTGAGGTATCTGCCATATTAAAATCAATCACAGAACTTGGTGTCGTCATTGAATTGTATGAATACCGAATCATATCTGTATCAAACTCAGGGTTGGCATAAACTTCTGCAGTATATGTTTCTTCGCTAAAAGGTAAGTAATAATCCTTTGTAGCATCCCAACGTTTAATCCTAATTTTATTCAGTCCATTCGTACGTTCTTCTAATACTAAATACTCTTTAAAGATAGAAACATCTTCTAATAAAGTATCTTCTCTATGCGGAATTACATCTACCCAATTTTCTTTAGACATTTTAGATACATGCGTCTTCATCAACTTAAAGTTTTTGGCATCATCCTTATTGGTTAACATATAAAAATGATCTCCATAATGCGACACGCTATATTCTAAATTTCGCTCTCTTGGTTGCACAACTTTAAAACTATCGTTTGGGTTATTGGCATCTAACACTCTATATTCTGATGACAGTGTCGAATATGAAGCAATAATGATAAACTCATTTGACTTTGTTTTTGCTACTCCAACTCCAAACGTATCGTCACTTTCGTGATAAACCTCAACATCTTCCGACTCATCTGTTCCCAACACATGTTTAAATACTTTATAACTTCGTAAAGAAACGGGGTCCTTTTTTGTGTAAAACAACGTCTTATTATCATTTGCCCAAACAGAACCTCCTGTTGTATTGGTAATGACATCTTTAAAAATTTCTCCTGTACTTAAGTTTTTAACCTGAATTGTATATTGTCTTCTACTAATTGTATCAACAGCAAAAGCAACTAACTCATTATTTGGACTCACATTTAAGCCTCCTAATTGATAATAATCATGCCCTTTCGCTAAATCATTTACATTAAATAATAGTTCTTCTTTGGCCTCTAAGTTTTTATTTTTTCTGGTAAAAATTGGATACTGCTCTCCTTTTTGATATTTAGTTATGTAGAAATACCCATTCTTTTTATATGGAACAGAGGCATCGTCTTCTTTAATTCGAGATTTCATTTCTTCAAATAAAGAAGTCTGAAAACTTTTTGTATGCGCCGTAATTTCATCATAGTACGTATTCTCTGCATTTAAATACGCTTCAACCTTATTGGTTTGCTCGTCTTTATCTTTTGCTTCTTTTTGCTGGTCGGATAAACGCATCCAGAAATAATTATCAATTCTAATATCACCATGCCTTTCAATTTCTGTTGGAATCTTTTCTGCGGTTGGTGCTTTTATTATCGTATTGTTCATTGAATCATTTTTACAAGAAGCTGCAAAAATAAGACTAAATGCCATAGCGTAAAACAATAACTTCCTCATTTTTTATATTTTTTGATTCGAGTGAAAATACTAAATTTGTGTCAAATACAAAAAAGAGAGAATTATGTTTGGAGATATGTCCGGAATGATGAGTAAATTAAAGGAAGCACAACAAAAGGTTGAAGAAACAAAAAAGAGATTAAACCAGGTTTTAATTGATGAAAAATCTACAAATGGTAAAATACAAGTTACAATTTCTGCCAACAGAGAAGTAAAAGCAATTCAAATAGATGCAAGTTTACTACACGATGCCGAAGAATTAGAAGACTATTTAATTATGACTTTAAATAATGCGATTAAAAAAGCGAGCGATATTAATGAGCAAGAATTAGCCGTTGCCGCCAAAAGCGGAATGCCAAATATTCCAGGAATGGATGTATTTAAATAAAAATAGCAGTTTAGAATAATCACTCCACTTTATCGTTTTAAATTGTAATCTACTCCGTATGAAAATGAAATTGAAAAAAGTATTAAAATTGTCGGGAATAACACTGGCAATACTCGTATTTATCTTGGCGGTAACTCCGTATTTGTTTAAAGACAAAATACAATCAATGATTGCTAAAACAATTAATGAAAATATCAATGCAACTGTTACTTTTGACAATATAGGTTTGAGCTTGTTTCGAGATTTTCCCAAAGCAAGTTTAACTATTGATACGTTTACCATTGTAAATCAAACTCCTTTTAAAGGTGATACTCTTTTTTATGCAGAAAAGATCAATTTAAAAATGAGTATTGGAGAACTCTTTAAAGATGCCTCTGAAACTATTGCCATACATAGTGTCACTACCACAAATAGCCATCTTAATATCCACATAAACAAAACCGGCTTAGGGAATTTTGACATTGCTAAAAAGTCAGAAACCAAGGCTTCAGCCCCTCAAGAAAACACGCCTTTTGCTTTAAGCATTCAAGAGTACAATATTGAAAATCTACAACTTTCATTTATTGATGAAACGTCTAAAATAGAACTTCTATTAACAGACCTTTATCATTCAGGTAAAGGCGATTTCACATCAGAAGTTTTAGATTTAAAAACCACAACAAAAACACTTATTTCTATTGAAATGGACGGAACAAATTACATGCAAAATGTTTCTCTTTCTTTGGATGCTGTTTTAGGTCTTAATTTAAAAACCAATACCTACTCCTTTAAAGACAACAAAGCATTTATCAATCAATTGCCTTTAGAGTTTAACGGACTTGTACAACTTGTTGAAAACGGACAACTTTTTAACCTTAAACTAAGCACCCCAAGCTCTTCTTTTAAAAACATGCTTGCTTTGGTTCCAGCACATTATTCTGGAAATTTAAACAAGGTAGAGACTTCTGGGGATTTTAATTTAAATGGAAGCATTAACGGAATACTAAACCAACACATGATTCCAAAATTTGATATTAATATCACTTCTACAAATGCCATGTTTAAATATGATGAATTACCAAAAGCTGTTAAAAACATTCATATCAATACTAGAATACGCAATTCAACTGGCGCCATAAATGACACGAAAATCAATATCAACACATTGGCTTTTACTATTGATAATGACGTTTTTGAAACAAGTGGTAACATTTCCAATATTTCTAAAAACCCCACTTTTAAATTATCTGCAAAAGGAACGATTGATTTAGCGAATATTTCAAAAGTATATCCTATTGATTTGAAAAAAAATATTAGTGGGATTTTAAACGCCAATATTTCTACATCTTTTGATGTAGCATCCATAGAAAAAGAAAATTATGAGCGCATTAAAAACAATGGGGTATTAAGTTTAAAAGGATTTACATATGCTGGTAACGAATTAGCCAATACATTTATTATTGATCAGACTTCGGTTGCATTTAATCCAAAACACATTAAACTAACGGCGTTTGATGCAAGAACTGGCGGTTCTGACATACATGTTACCGGAAACTTAGATAACTTCTATGGCTTCTTATTCAAAAAACAAGAGCTGAAAGGAAAATTTAAGATGAACTCCAATTTTCTGAAAATTTCAGATTTTATGACTTCAACTATTGATAATCTTGAAACAACAGAAACGACCACAAATACACAAGTTAAAATTCCGGCGTTCTTAAACTGTTCTTTAACAGCAACTGCAAAAAAAGTAAGCTACGACAACTTAACCTTGTCTAATGTATCTGGTGCACTGTTTATCAAAAACGAAACTGTTGCGCTGAAAGACTTAAAGATGGAATTATTTGGCGGAAATATCAGCATGAATGGAGCGGTTTCTACCAAAGAGAAAACACCCTTTTTCAGTATGGATTTAGGGCTAAAAGGCTTAAATATTTCTGATTCTTTTACGCAGATAGAAATGCTTTCCTCTATTGCTCCAATTGCAAATACAATTGAAGGAAAATTAAATTCGACTATTAAATTATCTGGAAATCTAACGCCAAAAATGACGCCAGATATTGGTACTATTTCTGGAGATTTATTTGGGCAATTAATAGATAGTAAAGTACATCCCAAAAACTCAAAGTTACTTTCTTCTTTAAGTGCTGAAATGAAATTTCTAGATGTTACAAAACTCAATTTAAATGACGTCAAAGCCTTTTTATCATTTAAAGACGGAAAAGTAACGGTGCCCCCTTTCCAAGTAAAATACCAAGATATAAATGTACAAGTAAGTGGTGATCATGGCTTTAACCAACAAATGAAATATGATTTAAAGTTTGAGGTTCCAACCAACTATTTAGGCGCCGAAGTTTCGAGTTACATTTCAAAATTAAGCCCAAAAGATGCCAAGAAGATACAGACAATTCCTATAACAGCAAGTTTATCTGGAAGTTTCACAAGTCCAACTATCACTACAGATATCCAACAAGCAACGTCTAATTTAGTTACTCAATTAGTACAGCAACAAAAAAATGCTTTAATTAACAGCGGGAAATCTAGCTTGCTAAAACTTCTTAACGGAAATAAAAAAACGAAAGACAGTACAAAAGGTAAAGTTACCAATATTTTGAAAGGACTATTTGGTAAAAAGAAAAAGAAGAAAAACTAAAAATCACACAAAAAATGCTATTTCAAGCAAAAGATTACATGTTGCCCTGTTTAAACAAAAAGCTGTTTGGTTTTGATTGCTTAGGATGCGGAATGCAACGGTCATTATTATTTATTGCTAAAGGTGAATTTATAGAAGCCTTTAAAATGTATCCAGCAATTTATACAATACTTTTATTTTTCATTCTAGTCTTGTATAATTTCTTATTTAAAAAGAAGGTCAACTCAAAAATTATTTATAGCTTGGCAGTACTTAATATAGTTATCATTATAACTAGTTATATTTATAAAATCTATTAACAAAAATTAACTTTATGAACAAAGAATTAAAACCAACTATTGTCTATGTATTATCTAGTATTAGTATCTTATGTTGCTGTTTTGCAGGGTTAGGGATTCTACTCGCTGGACCCGCATTTTTAATTGCTAATACTAAATTAAAAACCGCAGACGGTACTGAACATGGATACAAATCTATGAAATCAGCTAAAACCTTTGCCCTTGTAATGTTAATTATCAACGGATTGTATTTATTATGGTCAATATACTCAATTGCAACTGGAGGTTTAGATGAATTTATGGAAGCATTTCAGAAAGGAATGGAAAATCAATAAAACTTACTCATAAAAAAAAAGCCTGCAATTGCAGGCTTTTTTTTTATGAGTAAAACTAAGCAATAAGCTATTTGAACTCAGAAATAGTTTTCTTTATAATAGAAACACAATCCAATAATTGTGTTTTGTTCATAACTAATGGCGGAGCAAAACGAATGATGTTTCCATGTGTTGGTTTAGCCAACAATCCATTGTCTCTTAATTTCATACAAATATCCCAAGCTGTAGAGCTTTCTTCTGTATCATTAATTAAAACAGCGTTTAACAATCCCTTTCCTCTCACAGAAAGCACCAAATCAGAATCTTTTGCAAATTCCGTTAATTCTGTTCTAAATAGTTGACCCAAAGCTTCCGCATTTTCTGCTAGATTTTCTTCTTGAACAACTTCTAGTGCTGCAATTGCTACAGCCGCAGCGATTGGGTTTCCTCCAAAAGTAGAACCATGGTTTCCTGGCTGAATCACATTCATAATGGCATCATTTGCTAACACTCCAGAAACTGGATATGCACCTCCACTCAACGCTTTTCCTAATATTAAAATATCTGGCTTTACATTTTCGTGATCTACAGCTAACATTTTACCAGTTCTTGCAATTCCTGTTTGAACCTCATCTGCAATAAACAATACATTGTGTTTTTTACACAAGGCTTTTGCCGCAGTTAAATACCCCTCGGAAGGAACATATACGCCTGCTTCACCCTGTATTGGCTCCACTAAAAACGCTGCAATGTTTGTATCGCTTTCTAAAGCTTCTTCTAAGGCTTGTAAATTATTGTATTCTATTTTAATAAATCCATTGGTAAATGGACCAAAGTTTTTACGCGCTACAGGGTCATTCGAAAATGAAATAATCGTAGTTGTCCTACCGTGAAAATTATTTTCACAGACAATAATCTGTGCTTCATTTTCTGCAATTCCTTTCACTTCATACGCCCACTTTCTAGCTATTTTCAAAGCTGTTTCTACAGCTTCTGCTCCAGTATTCATAGGTAGCAATTTGTCAAAACCAAAAAGCTCTGATGCAAATTTCTCGTACTTTCCTAGCATGTCATTGTAAAATGCTCTAGAAGTTAATGTTAACGTTTGTGCTTGTTGCACCATTGCTCCAACAATTTTTGGATGACAATGTCCTTGGTTTACTGCAGAATATGCTGATAAAAAGTCGTAATACTTTTTACCTTCAACATCCCATACATACACACCTTCACCTTTACTCAAAACCACAGGAAGTGGATGATAGTTGTGTGCTCCATACTTGTTTTCTAAATCGATCGCTTGTTGCGAAGTTAATTGGTCTAAAACAGCCATTTAAAAATAATTTAAGGTTTATGTCTTTATTAAATTAGACATCGTTTAACATCCATTTAAGATGCAAACATAAAATAATTAAATCTCGCTTAGCGAGTAAAATAACCATTCCTTATCTACCTTTATCCTTTCGAAGGGTTCGAAAATTCAGCGTGGGAAAGAAATCATCCCTAAAGGCTTGCAAATTACTAAATATGCGGTTGAAAATAAAATTTATTCTAAAAAACAGTTCGTAAGAAGGAATCATTTTTCCTAACTTCATAACTTCTACATCATTAAAATGAATCTCTCTAACAACTTGCATATCATTCCATGAATACCTGTTTCTTTATCGTTTTCCAGTCTTTAATTATGTTCATTTATTTTTCCTGAAAGTGATGATACTTGTAACTCCAATCGTTTCATTTCTCGCAGTATGGCATTTTTATCCATTTGCATCCAAGCATATAATTTAATCATAACATTAAACACCATACAAATTACAATTCCTAAGCCCCATTTTATCAACTCATTTGTTTCTACAACAGTAAAAAACTGAATAAAACAATAAATCAAAACTCCAAAAACAATCAAGTTAACGATGTTCATTATGGCCACGATCCAGCCTAGTTTTCCTTGAAAGATTCCAACCACCATATCCCAAAGACCTTGTTCTTCTAAGCCATCATAAAACTTAGCCTCTTCTTGTGTTAGTGTATCTTTTATTAGTTTGTCTATATCTTCTTTATTTGTATTCATAATTTTAAAATTTAAATCTCATTAATAAGCGCTATATAATGAGGGGTTAGTATTCTTTTTTGTACTTTTTCATTCCTTTTTTTAGTCGTTCTCTAGCATGAAACAATCTTGATTTTGCGGTACCAATTGAGATGTCTAACAGCCCTCCTATTTGCTTTAATGAGCATTCTTCTATATAGAATAACTTTAAAACTGTTTGCTGATGATGCGGCAGTTTTGCTATTTCAAGTTTCATTTTTTGATGAACAGCATCCGAATACCCGTGTTCTCTCTCTTCAATTGCTATTTTAGGAGATTCGTCATACAATTTATGAAGGGTCTTTTGTGCTCTATTACTTTTACGAATCCAATCTACAGCTTTGTGATTTACAATACTAATTGCCCAACTTTTAAACTTCTCTGGTTCTTTTAATTGGTCTAATTTTTTAAAAATAACCAACCAGCTTTCTTGGGCAATATCTTTAGCAATTTGCACATCTTTACAATACCAATATGCCAATTTACAAAACTGTACATGCCATCGTTTTACTAATAATGCGAGTACTTCTTTCTTACCAGATTGATATAAAACAATCAATGCTGCATCTTGTTGGTTCTTTTGTTTTTCCATACTTAGTTTCATTCCATAGACGCATCAAAACCCAAAAGGTTCATTTTTTCTTGAAGTTTTATAAAGATAACTGATAATTCCACGAAATTGGGAGTTACAATCAATATCTTTTCCTAATTTTGCCAACCATAAAACACTTAGAATGCCACGTAGAGAACGAAACAAATTTGTAAAAAGAGGTCAGATTTTAGAATTAAAAATCGAAGATTATGCTTTTGGAGGAAAGGGAATTGCACGAATTCGTTCTGAAGAAGGAGAATTTGTCGTTTTTGTTCCGAATACCTTGCCTGGTCAATTGGTAAAAGCACAGGTAAAAAAATCTAGTAAAAAATACGCAGAATGTAGTTTAATGGATGTGTTGGAGATTTCTGAAAATGAGGTTGAAGTTCCTTATCAAGACATTCCTGGAGCTCCATATATACAATTGCCTATTGCGCAACAACATGCCTACAAAAAAGAAAGTACGCTTTCTCTTTTTAAAAGAATTGGAAAAGTTGCCAATATCGAAGATTTATTTGACGAGTTTGTTAGCTCTCCAGATGTGTTCCATTATCGCAATAAAATGGAATATGGTTTTTCTGCTATTGGATATGACAGAGTAAACAAAACAGATGTTGATGAATTTACTTTAGGCTTTAAAAGGCGTGGAACTTGGTGGATGGGAGACAACCTAGAAAAAGATTCTGGATTGTTTGACAAGCAAGTAGAAGACAACTTAAGAATTATTAGAAAACACTGTATTGAAACTGGATTAGCTCCTTGGCATGGACCAAAAAAAGAAGGTTTTTTTAGATATTTAGTCGTTCGGAAATCTCAGAAAACAGATGAAGTACTATTCAATTTAGTGACTACATCTTACGATTTACCCAATTTTGACCTTCAGAAATTCGCGCAATTCTTAAAAGATATTTTTGGAGAGCGTTTGGCAGGTCTATTACACACCATTAATGACGAAGTTGGAGACAGGACCATTGCAACATCTGGAAGTTTAGAACTGGTTTATGGTAAAGATAAAATTGTAGAAGAATTGTTGGGCTTAAATTTTGAAATTAGCATGAAGAGCTTCTTTCAAACCAATCCCAAATGTGCAGAGAAACTATACACCAAAGTTGTTGATTATGTATTAGAAAACAAAGATGCTGTAGACAACACAGTAGTAATGGATTTGTTTTGTGGTACCGGAACTATTGGTCAAATAGTTGCTTCAAAAAGTGACAATGCGCAAATTGTTGGTGTTGATATTGTAGCTTCGGCTATTGAAGACGCTAAGAAAAATGCCAAAAGAAATAAAATTGAAGGCTTGAAATTTTATGCGGCTGATGTTGGAAAATTCTTATCGGCGCATCCGCAATACAAAGGAAAAATTAAAACCATTATTTTGGACCCTGCACGCGCCGGAATCGCACCAAAGACGCTGCAAAAAATCATCGATTTAAATGCAGATAGAATGGTATATGTTTCTTGTAATCCTGCAACTCAAGCTAGAGATACCGAATTGTTAATGCAACATGGCTATGAGATTAAAAAGATAAGTTTGGTCGATCAGTTTCCACATACAGCTCATATAGAAACTGTAGTCTTGTTTGAGAAATAATCTAATAGTTTATTCGTTTATTTGTAGAACGAATAAACATTTTTAAAAAAAATGAATAAAAACATCCTATATCTATTCCTTTTCGCATTTATATTTAGTGCATGTGAGAAAGATGACATTTGTTTATCACCCACAACTCCAAAATTAATTTTGCGCTTTTACGATACGTCAGATCCATCAACATTAAAAGCTCCAACTAATTTATCTATTTGGGCAGAAGGAAAAGATACACTTGCTACTTTTAAAAATGTTTCACTAGATTCTGTTTACATTCCTTTAAATACAAACACATCACAAACCGTATATAATTTCAAGACATCTACATCTGGTAACGTTGCAGATAATGTGTACAATAAAATCACTATTAATTATACTACAGAAGAAGTTTTCGTTTCTCGTTCTTGTGGTTTAAAATCTATTTTTAATACGGTTACTATCACTTCAGATAACGGATGGTTTCAATCCTTTATGCCAAACTCTATAACTACCATTGATAATGAAACAAGCGCTCATGTTAAAATATATCATTAGTTTTTTAGTATTGATTGTCTCTTTTAGTGGATTTTCTCAAGTTAAAGATTCAGTTAGCCATACATCTCCATATGGTTTACGATTAGGGGTTGATATTAGTAAACCAATTATGGGAATGATTGATTCTAATTCTAGTGGAATTGAATTCGTTGCTGATTACCGAATTTCTAAAAATTGGTATATCGCAGCCGAATTGGGAAATCAAAAAGAAAGAACCGTTGAAGATTATACAACATCTACATCCAAAGGAAATTTCATTAAACTAGGGTTAAATTATAACGCCTATAAGAATTGGTTAGACATGAACAACGAAATATATGTTGGATTTCGTTACGGAACAAGTATTTTTGACCAAACATTAGATAGTTACAGAATTAACACTGGTAGTGATTATTTTGTTTCAAATACAACCGTTACTTCAATAGCTACAACCGATTTAAATGCACATTGGACGGAGTTTGTATTAGGAATTAAGGTAGAAACCTTTAAAAATTTGTATTTAGGCTTTAGCTTTAACTATAAGATTATGCTAAGTTTAAAACAGCCTAACAACTTCAAAACACTCTATGTACCAGGCTTTAACAGAGTTTTTGATACCGAAACTGGTTTTGGTTTTAACTACACTATTTCGTACACAATTCCTTTTGTTAATAAGTAATTGTTCAAACACTCCTTGTTTTTCATAACTTTATCGTCCGTTTTTTAAAACTTATAAACAATGAAGAGAATTCCAAGTGTTAATTTGGCAGATTTT
>Ga0209395_1001018_pt1 | contig 40382 bp, 33 predicted proteins | sample GOMGulsemesocosm_3_FD_184635 | JGI IMG/M metagenome (GOLD analysis project Ga0209395, IMG submission 184635) | Methane-oxidizing microbial communities from mesocosms in the Gulf of Mexico - GOM9D Gulf of Mexico (SPAdes) (version 2) | ecosystem: Environmental > Aquatic > Marine > Cold seeps...
ATCTCCGACTGGGTGGAGGTGTCGAGGCGAGTATGGATATTCTTCCTATGTACCTTAACTGTGCCTAAACTAATATTAAGTTGGTTAGCGATCACTTTCGATGAATGGCCTTGTAGTATGAGGCCTGATATTTCTTGCTCACGTTTAGTCAAAATCCCACGACCAAAACTGCCTAGTGCTTGTTTCATCACGCTGTCTGATTTTTCGTATTGTACGTACTCATGGGATTGAGATAACCAGAATTGTCTGACTAATGAGGCAATAACAGGGAAGATATCTTGCAGATGATGCATCTCATTACGGGTAATGGTGCCGAGACTTGTTTTGCGGTTGAGCGAGATAGCAAAAGTCACTTTTTCATCCAGATGAATGATGAGATTGATCTCATCGACTAGGTCAAAAATCTTATAACAAGTTTGGTAATATTCTGTTTTTTCGAATGAATCCGGCGCTATCTCAGCAAGACGACTGACCCCTTCGTTAACACCTGCTTGAATCTTGTTAAACAAAGGATCCAGAATAAAGGATTTGTTGATGTAATTATGCAAGGTCGGGCTTTGTTCAGCTGGGTCCGTGGGGAACAGCATAATAGGCTTGAATGATTTTTTATAGGTCACCATGAGCGCACTGTTAAAGTGGCATTGAGTTTCTAAAAAATCAGCTAAGGCCCGAGGGAAACTGCGTAAACGGATATGATCAATTAAAACCGCAAGATCCTTGTGTAATGAATCATTTTTTCTGTCTTGAGCGTAGCGGTTTTGCATGACATTTCTCGCTTATTAATATGAAGCTCAAACAGAGTTTCATTATTTAAATGAGCCGTTAAGTCCTCCTTTACTATAGCGGCTTTGTTATTTTATTAGGGTTCAAACCTCTGAATCACGTCCTGTCATTCATTTTTCTATTCGGTTCAGTGTTAAATATCCCTAACATCAGCCAAGGTTAAATTAAAGCAGTGGCGCGCTTTCTCGCAAAGTTCATCCACTTCTTCTTTGCTAATGACCAAAGGCGGTGATAGCACCATGCGGCTGCCGACAGCGCGCATAATAAGGCCATTATCAAAACAATGATCACGGCAAATAAGGCCCACATCGATATCGTCGCCAAACAAGGTTTTGCTTTCTTTATCCTTAACCAGTGCAATACCCGCGACTAACCCCACACCTTCAATATGGCCCACTAATGGGTGCTTCTCTAGTACCGTTTTAAGTTGCTGCTGGAAATAAGGGCCTATGTCTTCTTTGACATAGTGAATGATATTTTCTTGTTTCATCAGACGAATATTTTCTAGGGCGACAGCCGCGGCAACTGGGTGGCCTGAGTAGGTGAAACCATGGTTAAAGTCATCATCATGGGCCACTAATGCTTGGCTAATACGTTCGCCCACAGCGACAGCGGCTATGGGTAAATAGCCAGAAGACAGGCCTTTGGCCATTGAGATAATGTCTGGTTGGATATTAAAGGTATCACTACCAAACCAGCCACCGGTACGGCCAAAACCACAAATGACTTCATCAACGGCCAATAAAATATCGTATTTTTTACAAATACGCTGTATCTCAGGCCAGTAGCTTGAAGGTGGTACGATAACGCCGCCAGCCCCTTGGATAGGCTCAGCAATAAAGGCGGCGACACGGTTAGCGCCCACAGCTAAAATCTTTTCTTCTAAGGCTTGGGCACAGGTGAGACCAAATTCTTCAGGGTTCATGTCGCCTGCTTCACCGTACCAATAAGGTTGGCAAATGCGTTCGATATCCGGCACCAAGGGCGCACCTTGTTTATGCATACCGCTCATGCCACCTAGGCTAGCACCGGCTAAAGTACTGCCATGATAGGCATTTTCACGGCTGATGATAATGCTCTTCTCTGGCTTGGTTTCAAGCACCCAGTAATGTCTAACAAGGCGCAGAATAGTGTCTATGGCTTCTGATCCTGAGTTAGCAAAAAAGATATGATCCAAGCCTTTAGGGGTGATACTGGCGATCTCTTTGGCGAGCTTGGCAACCGGTAAGTGGGTGGTTTGAAAGAAGGTATTGTAAAAAGGGAGTTGTTGCATTTGCTGAGTCGCAGCATCGACTAATTCTTGACGACCATAACCCATGTTGACGCACCATAGCCCCGCCATACCATCGAGCATTTTATTGCCCTGGTCATCCCATACATAAACGCCTTCTGCCCTATCAATGATACGAGCACCTTTGTTGTTTAAGGCTTTTGTATTGGTAAAAGGATGAAGGTGGTGGCTTGCGTCCATGTCTTGCACATCTGCGTTGCTAAAAGCGTTTATCTTGTTATGGTCTAGCATCACTTTCTCCTTGGAAAAGAGTACCCAATTGAGTGCTATTTTCACTGTCTGTTGTTTTTTATAAGCTGAAAAACGCCCCAAAAGTGGCGAATATTTAATCTAATATGATTTCATTTTGTGATCACAAAATTAAAAAGTCAAATAAAATGATGTAAAAAATAATCATGCATGATGAATGAGGATCGGGATGTTTTTATTATTTAGAGAGGATTTTATAGTGTTTGATAGGGTTATATTGTGCGGAAAATCAGTGAATAAAGGTCGTAATAAAAGCTTAATTACGACCTGCGTTGGCACATTCTTCGATGAAATGATGTAAACGTTCTGGGGTGGAAACAAAGGCGATTCCTTCACGAATATCCGCGCTAATGGCAAGTTGTAAGGCGTGGGAATTCTGACTTTCTATGGCTTGCATCGCTTCATCATGACGGTCAATAACATAGTGCTCTTTCAAGTGTCGGCTGGCGAGACTTAAAAATGGACCCAGTTGTAACCACAGGCTTTCGATCAAGGGCATGCTAATTTGATGGGGGTTAGCCGTATAAAGAGCACGGTGAAAGTCTTGATTGAGTAAGTTGATTTGCTCTAGGTTTCCTTCTTCTTGTGCGGCATCAATACGCCTATCTAATTCACGCAATTGCTCGAGCTTAGGCTTATCTATATAGGCTAGAGCTCGGGCTGCTGCATGGGATTCAAGGGCCATTCTAGCTTCGCATAACTCGGTAAACTTCATGGCGGTCATGTTGGGCACCATGACACGGCGATTGTCTTTTATTTCTAATGCATTCTCTGTGGCAAGTTGGCGTAAGGCTTCACGAATAGGCATGGGACTAACCCCTAGCATACCCGCCAGTTCTCGTATGGTTAGAGCGCGTCCCGGTAATATTTGGCCATTCATCACAGCGTGACGTAATGTCATATATACCCATTTAGAGATAGTTACACTCTCATCACGTTCAGTTAAGGTAAATTTTATTGGTGATTTCTTATCCATGATTTTTATTTTTCTGGCTAATTTTTACCATATTCTAAAACGATCATGATGCGGGTTAAATCTTTATTTTAAAAAAATTCAGACGGCATCCAAAATATTAGAGAAGTATCATTCTTTATTTATTTGTGATCACTAAAGTAGTAATGTGAGTTATAACATTACGAGATGACTTAAATTTGCGCACGGCACTTATGCTGGGTCAAAGTTTACGAGAGAGAATCTAAAATGCCTGTTCATAGCGAGAAAGAATTCGATCTGTTTATAACTGATTTAAACGGAAACCTACGGGGTAAGCGCATGCCTGCCAACTCACTTAGTAAGGTGATGGAAGAAGGGGTGAAGCTACCTCGCTCTGTTGTCGGTTTTGATTTTTGGGGTGATGATGTACTGGACAACGGTCTGGTATTTGAAACGGGTGATAGTGATGGCATCTGTATGCCTGTCCATGATACGCCTGTGCCTGTTTCTTGGGCCGAATCACCTCGTGATCAAATTTTAGCCACCATGTTTAATCCCGATGGCACTCCCTTTGGTGCAGACCCGCGTCAAGTGTTAGCGGGTGTCGTGGATAAATTTAAAGCGCTGGGTTTAACACCTGTAGTGGCCACTGAGCTGGAATTTTACTTGATGGATGCCAAGTCTGAAGAGACACAGCGCCCTCAACCACCCGTCTTAACAGAAGGTCACGGTCGCCGTTTGATCGAAACAGATTGTTATTCAATCGATGAAATGGATGGGCTTTCTGCCTTTTTTAATGAAGTACGTAATGTCTGTAAAGAACAAGGTGTCCCTGCGGATACTATTATTTCTGAGCTAGGCCCAGGTCAGTTCGAAATTAATCTAGAACATGTTAACAACCCTATGCTAGCGGGAGATCAGGCGATTATGTTTAAACGCCTGGTGAAAGGTCTGGCCCGTAAACACGGTCACCTTGCGACCTTTATGGCAAAACCTTATGCCAAGAAGAGTGGTAACGGCTTTCATGTGCATTTTAGTTTGTTAAATGAAGTCGGTGATAATGTATTTGATAATGGCGGCGAAGAGGGTACCGATGTGCTTAAACACGCGGTTGCCGGTTTGATGCATACCATGGCAGATAGCATGCTGGCGTTTGCGCCTCATATGAACTCGTACCGTCGTTTTATGGTGGGGGCTCACGCACCGACATGCGCGAGTTGGGGTTATGAAAACCGTACGGTTGCGATTCGTATTCCAGATAGTCCGAATGTAGCACGTCGTATTGAACACAGGGTTTCGGGTGCGGATGCCAATCCTTATTTAGTATTAGCAACGATTCTAGCGGGTGCCCTTTATGGCATCGAAAACAAGCTAATGCCGCCATCACCCATTAAAGGTGATGCCTATACTGAAGTGAACCCTGCGTTAGTGCTGCCCAACAAGTGGGATGATGCCACCGAGAGCTTCTTTAAAAGTGATGTGTTAAGAGAATACCTGGGTGATGAGTTTGTACGTGTCTTTACTGCGGCTAAGCGCCAAGAGCAAAGAAAACTGCATGAACAAATATCAGATATTGAATACGAATCTTACCTTGGATACCTATAAGATTTGTTTAAATAGGATTGAAAAGTCATTAAGCGTTTGAAATGTAATGACTTTTCAAAATACCCTTCAGGGGGTATATAGATATAAAAAGGGCTGGCGTAAATTTAATACAGGATATGAAACGTATCTTAGTAGAGAGGCCAATAAGATCTCTCTACTCATTACAAAAATAAAAAATGGATGTTTTGATGAGCTAGGCAGACTAGCTTCATTGTTGCTTTTAAATCATCAAATACATTGAGTAGCTAAGGCTACAATAATTGGAGAAATTAACATGCATCATAAGAAACTTGGTTTAGCAGCCGCTTTAGCATTCACTCTAGCAGCACCTATGACAATGGCCGAAGAGGCTGTGGTAAATATCTACAACTGGTCGGATTATATTGACCCTGCCATCCTTGAAAAATTCGAAGCGCAAACCGGCATCAAGATTAACTATGATGTTTATGATTCCAATGAAGTACTTGAAGCTAAGTTAATGTCAGGTTCGACAGGTTATGATGTAGTCATGCCAACAGGTTCTTTTTTAGAGCGCCAAGCCGCCGCGGGTGTTTATGCTGAGATTGACCGTAGCCAACTTAAAAATATTGGCAACCTAGATGCTGAAATGGCAAGCAAGGTTGCTCTGCATGATGCGGGTAACAAACACAATGTGCCTTATACTTGGGGCACCATTGGCCTAGGTTATAATGTTGATCAGGTTAAAGCGCGTTTAGGTGATGTGCCTATCAATAGCTGGGATCTAGTGTTTGATCCCGCGATTGCTGCCAAGCTATCTGATTGTGGTATCAGCGTATTGGACTCCCCTGCTGAAGTGATGTCAGTTGCACTTAACTATTTAAATCTTGATCCAAATTCAGAGAAGAAATCGGACCTTAAAAAAGCGACTAAGTTGATCTCTGCGTCTCGTGATAGTTATACCAAATTTTCCTCTTCCCAATATATTTCTGATCTAGCCAATGGCGAGTTATGTGTTGCCATGGGGTATAACGGTGATGTATTGCAATCTCAGAGCCGTGCGCTAGAAGCAGGTCAAGGTGTCGACATACGTTATATCATTCCTAAAGAAGGGTCTTTGGTATGGTTTGACTTGATGGCCATTCCTGCTGATGCACCTCATAAAGCCGCAGCCCATAAGTTTATCGACTTTATCCTTCAGCCAGAAAACGCAGCAGGTGTATCTAACTATGCTTTTTATGCTGTGCCTAACAATAAGGTTGAGCCATTCTTATTAGATGAAGTGCGTAATGACACCTCTATCTACCCAACGGATGCCGTGAAAGAAAAGTTGTTCACTCAAAAAGCCCATGCGGTGAAGTTTGATCGTTTATTAACGCGTGCTTGGACTAACATTAAAACAGGCCGCTAGTAGTGAAATAGGGAGGCTAGAATGCCTCCCTATTTTTTATCTAAATTAGTTGTAACTAATTGTCTTTAAACTACTTGTAAAAATATCTGGATGAAATTAAGACGCATTAAGTTAATTGTATTAACACGCATTGATTTGATATTTTTAACCACAGAGTCACTAGCTAAGTATTTGTATTGGCGAATATTTAGTTAGAGATTCCGTAAATAGTATTCCATCTTCGACATCGATTTGTTCAAGTTGCATGGGTGCTGTTAGAGCCATTAATAACAATAAAGATTAATCGAGGGTTTGCCATGACTTTCTCTGAGCAGATTGTGCCCAGTTCAATACTAACACCAGATGCACAATTACCACTTTGGAAACAAGACGGTGCTGAGCCATTTTTACGGATAGAAAATATCACCAAAAATTTTGGTGAGTTCAAAGCGGTTGATAACATTTCACTGGATATTTATAAAAAAGAGCTTTTTTGTTTATTAGGGGGATCAGGTTCAGGGAAAAGTACTTTGTTACGTATGCTGGCAGGTTTTGAAGAGCCAACCAGTGGTCGTATTTTAATTGATGGGGTAGATATGGCAGGTATTCAGCCATGGGAAAGACCCGTCAATATGATGTTCCAGTCTTATGCTTTATTCCCCCATTTAAGCGTCGCGGATAACGTGGCTTTTGGCCTTAAGCGTGAAGGCATTGCCAAAGCCGAAATTAATAAACGTGTCGCAGAAATGCTGGGCATGGTGCAGCTAGGGCATTTAGGTAAACGTAAGCCCCATCAATTATCAGGTGGTCAGAGGCAGCGTGTTGCTTTAGCTCGAGCACTGATTAAACGTCCCAAATTATTACTCTTAGATGAACCCCTAGGTGCTCTCGATAAAAAACTAAGGGAAGAAACTCAGTTCGAGCTCATCAATATTCAAGAAGAGCTAGGTGTGACTTTTGTTGTGGTAACCCATGACCAAGAAGAAGCCATGACATTAGCGACTCGTATTGGGGTGATGAATCAGGGCATCATAGTGCAAACCGATGAACCCCATGATGTGTATGAATATCCCAATAGCAAGTTTGTTGCTGACTTCGTGGGTTCGGTCAATATGTTTGAAGGCAAGGTGATTCAAGATCAGCCAGATAGCGTGCAAATAGAGTCAAAAGAAGCGGGTACCACCCTATTTGTTAATCACGGTATTAATTGCTCACCAGATCAAATTGTTCATGTGGCGATTCGACCTGAGAAAATTCGTATTACAAAGAGTGAGCCCGAAAAAGGCGTTAATTGTATACAGGGCGAGATAGAAGAAATTGCCTATATGGGCAGCCTGTCTGTTTTTCGTGTGCGTTTGCCATCAGGAAAAGAAGTGCGAGTTACCCAACCAAACTTTACCCGCAGTATGGGTGATCGATTTACCTGGAAAGACACTGTCTTTTTACATTGGGATGACGATAGCAGCGTGGTATTAACATCATGAGCATGACAGCTAAGTTACAGAAATATAATTTTATTAAGAAGGTGAACTGGGGGCGCACATTCGTCGCGGGTGTACCTGCCTTCTGGTTAGGATTGTTTTTCTTCGTACCTTTCTTGGTAGTGTTTAAAATATCACTATCTGAAGCCACAATTGCCATACCGCCTTATATCGACTTATTAGATGTGGATATGGAAGAGGCGTACATTTCCCTCAAGATAAATTTGGGTAACTATCTCTTTCTGTTTGAAGACGATTTTTATCTAGATGCTTATTTAAGTTCGGTCAAAATCGCGGTGGTCTCCACCTTCTTTACCTTGCTGGTAGCGTTTCCGATTGCTTATGCGATTGCTAAAGCGGACGGCTCCAAACGTGTTTTGTTGTTGGCTTTGGTGATTTTACCCTTTTGGACTTCCTTCCTTTTAAGGGTCTATGCCTGGATGGAGTTCTTGAAAAAGAACGGTCTAGTGAACGAGTTTTTGCTGACAGTGGGCATAATAGATGAGCCACTAATCATGCTGCAGACGGACTTTGCTGTCTATATCGGCATTGTTTATACCTACCTGCCTTTCATGGTCTTGCCCTTATACAGCGCCCTCGAAAAAATGGATGGCACTCTCATTGAAGCGGCACAGGATTTAGGCTGTAAGCCGATGCAAAGTTTTTTCCTTGTGACCTTACCTTTGGCAATGCCGGGTGTAATTGCAGGCTGTGTCTTGGTGTTTATCCCTGCGGTCGGTGAATTTGTGATTCCTGCTCTCTTAGGTGGCGCGGATACCTTGATGATAGGTCGAGTGCTTTGGGATGAGTTCTTCTTAAATCGGGATTGGCCGATGGCGTCAGCCGTAGCCATAGTGATGCTGGTGGTCTTGGTATTACCCATAATGTTAATTCGTAATAGTCAGGGTAAAGGGGAGGCAGTCTAATGCAAACTAAGTCGCGTTTTCTAACCATCACGGCGAGTCTAGGGTATTTGTTTCTTTATGCGCCTATCTTTTCCTTGATCATCTATAGCTTTAACAAATCTAAACTGGTGACAGTTTGGGGAGGCTGGTCGTTAAAGTGGTATAGCGAGTTATTTGAAAATGATCAGATTATTGATGCTGCTTTATTGAGTCTTAAAATTGCCTTTATCAGTGCCTCATTAGCTGTGGTCTTAGGCACTATGGCTGGTTTTGTTTTGAGTCGCTTTGGTCCTTTTAAAGGCAAGATGATTTTCTCGGGCTGGGTCACCGCACCCTTGGTCATGCCCGAGGTTATAACGGGACTATCACTCTTATTGCTGTTTGTGGCAATGGAAGGCTTGTTTGGCTGGCCGTCGGGTCGTGGTACTAGCACTATTATTATTGCTCATACTACCTTCTGTTTGGCTTATGTGGCGGTTATCGTGCAATCACGTTTATCCAGCATGGATGAAACACTTGAAGAAGCGGCAATGGACTTGGGCGCTAAGCCAGGGTCTCTCTTTTTCTTGGTGACCTTGCCTTTGATCATGCCTGCCATTATTTCAGGTTGGTTATTGTCATTTACCTTATCTCTAGATGATTTGGTTATCGCCAGCTTTGTATCAGGCCCGGGCAACAGTACCTTGCCTATGGTGATCTTCTCGAAAGTGCGATTAGGGGTGACGCCTGAGGTGAATGCGCTGGCAACCTTGATGATTTTGGTTGTGGCTCTGGGTGTCATAGGTGCGATTTATCAGATGCGTCGACAGGCAACCATGACAGTCAAACTCGATGAAAAATAAAGGCCTGTTAAGGCCGCTCAAAACAGACAAAAATAGTTTATTACAGGTGCTTATCTGATGGTTAACCAAATGAAAATCGGTATTCTTGCAACTGGCATAACACCGGAAGAATTAATTGAAAAACATGGCTCCTATGGGGACATGTTTGTGGCTCTATTTAATCAAGTCGCAGTAGACTTTGAGTATCATGTTTTTGATGTTAGGGAAGGCGAATTTCCTGATGACGCAACACAATGTGATGCTTGGGTGATTACGGGCTCCAAGTATAATGTTTATCAAAATACCCCTTGGATGTTACGCCTTAAAAGCTTGATTCTTGAGGTTTCAGTTAGTGGTCGGCCCATGGTCGGTATTTGTTTTGGTCATCAAATTATTGCTGATGCATTTGGTGGCGTGGTTGATAAATACCCGGGAGGTTGGGGAGTCGGCTTACACTCTTATAATCTGACCCAAGGTAGTGATTTTATTAATGATGCGCCTGACTCTTTTGCAATCAGTGCTATGCATCAAGATCAGGTATTAAGCTTGCCTAAAAATGCTAAGGTCTTTGCCGAGTCTGAGTTCTGCCAATATGCCGGTCTTATCTATGATGATCAGATCATGACATTACAGGCCCACCCTGAATTCAATTTAGCTTATGAAGACGAGTTAATTGACCTGCGAAAAGGTAATGCGATTCCACTGGATGTGTCTGAAGTGGGTTTGGCTCAAATTCGTGCACCAGGGGCCGCGACTGACTCTGTCATCATTGCCCATTGGATGGCTGATTTTTTACGACTGCGAATGCTTCCTTAGTGCGTTATAAACAGACGGCGCTATCGGTCGTCTGTTTCTCCTCAAAGGTGTAATACCCTTCCACACGAGATAAATGATCTGAATTCTATAGGTCAGGGATACGGCCGTTTATCATGCCTTCAAAGGGCAGGAGTCACGCAATGAAAATGAGTGTTAGCCAACGTATTATTTTAACCATGGGGGTTATTCTATTTCTATTTTTGGTCACCTCTTTGGTGTCATTTCGCAGTTTTAACCAAGTCAGTAATACGGTTAATGCTGTCATTCACGATAGCTCACCACGTATGTATATGAGTGCAAATTTGAGGGCGAATCTAGCGCAAACCAAGTACCTGTTATTGGATTTCTTACATCAAGATAATAGTACCAAAAGGAACCTAGCTCAGAACGATGGTGACGATATAGTATCTCAATTAGCCTCACTCAAAGCAGACTTTGAAGGGGACTTTGAACGACTGGGCGTTTTGACAACAACACCTCAGCTTGATGAAATTAAGGCATTAACACAGACTATTTTTCAACATGCGCAAGGTATGATAAATCATCGTCAGACCTATAATAGGGCGGTGAATAGTGTCAATGAACAACAAGAGGAATTTGAGTATCTCACCGATGAATTGCCCTTCACTATTGAAGACCTTTTACACGAAGAGTATCGCCTTAAGCATTTACAACTACTCAAGCCATTACACAATGACATGGTCTTTCTGATCAATAAAGTAACGGCTCTATTATCCCTAAAACAAGGGGAAGAGAGTCATCTAGTCAAGGCAGATATCGACAAATACCAAGACCGAATTGATACCAAGTTAATGCAATTACAAGCCTTGGATGTGGATGCGTTTGAATCCATTGTTGAAATTTGGCAGCCTTATAAAATGCAATTAACTGACTCAAATTTAACCTTGATGTCCCAGCTAAAAGCTCAAATAGCCCTTACTGATTCCAGTTTATTATTAGTCGAAATTGAAACTTTGGTAGCAAGCAATACAGTTAAGATAGAAGTCTTTGCGAGTGCTGCTAAAACCCATGCAAGCAAGCTTGCTAAGGTGACGGATGCGAGTGTAAACCAGGGTAAAATATTACTACTAACGGGGGCCATACTAGCCGCACTTTTATCTCTGTTATTAGGTTATGGCCTAGTGCGCTATATCAAAACATCTTTGATACGTGTGATGTCTGGTATGTCTCAAATGAGAGCGGGTGATCTTACCTATCAGGTAGAAGAAAAGGGACACGATGAGCTAACCCAATTAGCACAGGGTAGTAATGCGCTTTCTCAAGAATGGCAGGGGTTGGTAAAGCAGATTTTAGACACGGTCAATGCGGTGCATATCAGCGCCAATACCAGTCGTAATATTAGTCATGAGAGCTTAGAAGGGGTTGCTAAGCAAAGCATGCAAAGTGCTCGTTTAGCCGCGACAGCAACCCAGATGGAAGCCAGTGCACTTGATGTCGCACAACATGCCAAAACGACTTTATTAGAAGCCGAAAAGGCAGAGTCCATTTTGCAATCTAGCCATCAAAGTTTGACTCAAAATAGCGAACAAATACAAGCCTTGGCAGCGCAAGTGGATCTGGCCATGTCAGAAGTGAGCAGCCTCAAACAAAATAGTGATGCTATTAGTAATATTATTCATGTGATTAAAGAGATAGCAGAGCAAACGAATTTACTGGCATTAAATGCGGCGATTGAAGCGGCCCGTGCGGGTGAAAGCGGACGTGGTTTTTCTGTGGTAGCCGATGAAGTACGAAGCTTGGCAAACCGGACGCAAGGCTCAATAATTGATATTGAAACACGAGTCGCTAACTTGCAGTTGGGGGCGCAGAAAACCGCAAAAAGTATGGTCTTTTGTACTGAGCAGTCAAAAAACTGTAGTCAGGATTTGAAGCAAAATACTCAACAGCTAATTCAAGTCTTAGATTCGGTTAGTCAAATGCGTGATATGAATGCTCAGGTGGCGAATGCCACAGATGAACAAAAGCTGACTGTAGCGGATATTAGCCAAAGCTTGAACGAAATCAATCACATCATGGTGAAAGGTAAAGTCGGGGCAGAGCAAGCCAGTCAACAAGGTGATGGATTGCTGGGTTTATCCGACGAATTATTAGGATTAGTGAAACGCTTTAAAGTGGCCTAAGAAGACTCATATAGAGAAACCTGTATAAAGGGCGTTTTAAACTTTGATTGATTTGTCTTTATCTGGCTGTCTGATATGCACTTTCTTTTAACCTGAAAATACCCTTAAACCGTAAGTTTTGTAGGCTCATATGCTTTAGGGTAATTTCTCTTCGTCGGGCGAATAACATTAATCTAGTTGAGACGAGGTTTTATTCTTGCTAATTTGAATTTTAATAAGAGGCTTAGGTGACTGCCAGCCTTTTAATAATTGGATTAGGGAGTATTCCATGCAAGCCACTATTTCTTCTGCTTCACTGTTAGATCTCTATGAGGTACTTAATCGAGAAGGCATTGTGTCTTCTGATATTGAGTCTCTATTAGGGTACAGCCGAGCGCAGCTGGATGATGTGGCGTTACGTGTGCCAGTACAGTTGCAAGATCAACTGTGGGATTTGGCCATGGCAGATGGAGCAAAACCCAATATAGGTTTAATTGTGGGTACCCAGATTAATACCAAGCTGGTGGGCTTACTGTCACAACTACTGATTCATTCTGCCAATTTGAGAGAAGCCTTAGGTCATTTTGTTGAGAATATTGCACTGATGAATCAGTGCGAGAAAGTATCGTTACAAAAACACAGTTGGGGTTGTCGTCTTATTTATAAAAATACCTACCCTAAAGGGGTTCGTATTAGTGAAATTGAGCGCAGCTTAAGTGCTGCTATTACTTGGGCCAGTCGTTTGTCTGGTTCTCAGGTTTTCCCCATACGAGTGGGCTTTCCATTTGCTAAGGTGTCCTATTTTACTCAATATCATGAGATTTTTGGCGAAGCAGTGAGCTTTGATCAAGCGTTTGCTTATATCGACATTGCCAATGAGACTCTTGAGCTCCCCGTCAAAACTGCCAATGTATTTATTAAAGAGGCGCTCATTGGCTATATAGACAGGCATTTTGATGAAGTAAATCATACTGAGTCTAGCCTGCGTAGCCAGGTCAAACACCTTATCGCTGAAGGGATTAAAACAGGTGCTTTTAGCTCAGATGAAGTGGCACTTAAGCTCAATATGAGCCGCCAAACCTTGCATCGAAAATTGACCTTAGAGCACACCAACTTCAGTGCCATTCTGGCAGAAGTGAGAAAAGAGAAAGTCATGCACTTTCTTATCTCTGATCAACATGTATTTGATGAAATTAGCGAAGCACTTGGCTTTAAAGAGCCCAGTGCTTTTTATCGCGCGTTTAAATCTTGGTTTAATATGACACCGAATAACTATCGACAATTAATGAAACAAGGGAACGTATAATCCTTCTCCTTGTTTTTTACTTCCTATAAGCCTTCTGGCGCACTTTAATTCTTCATTGTTAGTCATCCCTCACACTCAGTGACTTTTTGTCACCCTAATGAGACAAATTACCAGTATGTTGCAACAGAATGACATAAGTCATGGCTCGCAATTTTTATACTCTAAGGTGATTGATTTCCTTAAGATTTGCCTGAAAGCCGAATAGGCATTTTTTAAAAATAAAAATAATAACAGCTGTTAATGTGATTAGGAGAGGGTTATGAGTGCTCAAACGGTGATTAGGAAACGTAATATTTTGGCTAAAGTGCCGAGTATTTTGGCGGGCTTACCCAGTTTGGTAAAAGGGTTAAAAATAGCGAATACCTCAGATAAATCCAAAGCCGTTGGTTTAGGTCTTTGCATCGAAAAAGCCGTCAATGAGAACCCTGATGGACTGGCGATTCTCTATCAAGATAGACAGCTTACCTATACTGAGTTTAATCAATGGATAAACCGACTGGCGCATTACTTTCTTGGCCAAGGCATAAAGAAAGGGGATTGCATTGCCATCATGGTTGAAAACCGCCCTGAACTACTGGCGGTTGTTGGTGCCTGCGCCAAAATTGGCGCCATTGCTGCCATGCTTAATACGGCCCAAAAGGGCAAGGTGTTGTCCTATAGCATTAACTTGGTAGAGCCCAAAATGATGGTGGTGGGCCAAGAGTGCTTAGAAGCCTATCAAGCCATCCGGGAAGATACCCATGTCGCAACAGATAAACACTATTATTTGGCCGATCAAGATACGCTTAATGTACCTAGCGTGACACCCTCTGGCTGGCATCATCTGGCTGAATTAATCTTAGGGCAGAGTACTGAAAATCCGATTAATTGCCAATCAATTTACCCTGACGATGCCTGTTTTTATATTTACACCTCAGGTACAACAGGGATGCCCAAGGCAGTGGTCTTTAATCATGGGCGTTATATGAAAGCTTATGGCTCATTTGGATTTGCCTCTGTGCGCTTGAAAGCTAATGATCGCATGTATGTGCCTTTGCCTTTTTATCATGCTACCGCCATGGCGATTTGCTGGAGTTCTGTGTTGGCAGGTAATGCTTGCCTAGTGATGACAAAAAAATTCAGTGCCAGCCGATTCTGGTCGGACATCAAAGAATCAAAAGCCACTGCATTTGGTTATGTGGGAGAGTTATGTCGCTATTTGGTTGAACAGGCACCAGCGGCTCACGAAGAAGAAAATAGCATACGTATTATTGTCGGAAATGGAATGCGTGCCTCTATTTGGGATGAGTTCAAACAGCGCTTTGATATCCCTAAAATTATGGAATTTTATGCGTCAAGTGAAGGTAATATAGGTTTCACTAATGTGCTCAATTTTGATCGCACGGTTGGGTTCTCACCTTACCCTTATGCCATTGTTGAATACGATAAGGAAAATGATAAAGCGTTAATCGATGACCAAGGAAAGCTGCGTAAGGTTAAGCGTGGTGGAGTGGGATTACTGATAGGTGAAATTACTCAAAAGAGCCCTTTCCACGGTTATACCGATGCCGCTAAAAGTGAAAAATGCATCATGCGTGATGTTTTCAAAGAAGGGGATGCTTGGTTTAATACCGGTGATTTAATGCGTGATATTGGCTTTAGGCATGCGCAATTCGTTGATAGAACGGGGGACACATTTCGCTGGAAAGGGGAGAATGTCTCGACTACAGAAGTTGAAATGTTAATTGATGCGGTAGATAACATAAGTGAAACCGTGGTGTATGGCGTTGAGATCCCCAATACTAATGGCCGTGCGGGTATGGCATCAATAAGATTAGACTGTCAGTTGGAAGAGTTTGATTTTAGCCAGCTATTAGATGAACTGAAAAAAGATATGCCCAACTATGCCATCCCATTATTTTTGCGTATTAGTAAGGGCGTTGAAATGACTGGGACCTTCAAGCATAAAAAAGTACCGCTCAAAGAAGATGGTTTTTGTCTTAATAAGGTGGAAGAGCCTTTATATGTTCGTTTGCCCAATGCCGAACAATACATACCGTTAACGAAAAAATTGCAACTCGAAATTGAGCAGGGGCAACATAGATTTTAATCCTGTGGATGGTAGGTGCCTTAGGGGGTGCTATCATCCTAGAAGGGGTTAATTGATGCGACTTTCGTCCTTTTAATAGTCAGCCATATGGAACTAATTCCTTTCCATTTACATTATTAATTTATATATGGAAACAATTTAGACTTTATTTTGTCGAGCAGCTAACCCATTTAGCTGCTCATCAAAGATAATTTAGAGGCTATTATGAAACCATTTAAACTGTTACTTCCCTTGGCTATTGCACTGTCAGCAAGCTTTTCCTTTGGCGCTGCCCAAGCGCCTGAAATAACCACAGTCAATGGGGTCGCAAGTTACCCTGCTGGTTATCAAGGTACGCCTAAGCGTGCAGTCGATGAAGACCCATTTTTATCCCCAGAAAATTCAGCATTAATCTTAATTGACTATCAACCTCATATATTGATGGGCGTTCGAAACATTGACCATAAAGACCTGATGAATAACTTAACCGGTTTAATAAAAACTGCGGTCATGTATGACTTACCTATTATCTTCTCCCATGTGGGTGTGGGTTTGAATGATTCACAACCTATGATGGAAGCCCTGACTAAATTGGCACCCAATGCAGTATTTGTTGATAGAACCAGTGTTAATGCGTGGGAAGAGCCAGAATTTGTTAAAGCTGTTGAAGCAACGGGCCGTAAAAAATTGATTATGGGCGGTTTATGGACGGATGTGTGTTTGGCTTATCCCGCTATTGAAGCTGAAAATAATGGTTATGATGTTTATGTACCAGAAGATGCCGTCGGCAGTATTACGCAATTGAGCCATGAAAACGGTATGAAAAGGATGGAAAGAGCTGGTGTTGAGAGAATTACTTGGAATGTGGTCCCAGCAGAGCTACAGCGTGACCATGCTCGTTCAGAAACGGTTGTCCCTGTGACTCGTATTTTCATGGAATACTTATTTAAAATGGACCCAGATAAACCTTGGAAATAAGCTTTTTACGAATGTTCTGATAAAGAGCGAGAGCTTCAGCTCTTGCTCTTTAAGGGTGACTAGCTTAGTTGAAAAAAATAATAAGTAGAAAAGCTTAAGCCCAAGCTGATAATAAAATATCTAAGCCACTTTTGAGGCACCTTATTGGCATATTTGACCATTTGATAACCGCCAATGGCTGAGCCTAACATCATCACTAGGGCTTCTGGCCAGGCAATCAAGCCTCCCAGAATAAAAATGGCCACGCTAATTAATGACATAAGGGTGATCATGAGGTTTTTAATCGCATTGGCTTGGTGAAAGTCGCTATAACCGATTATGCGTAATAATGAGAGCATGATAATGCCCATTCCCGCCCCAAAAAAACCGCCGTATATTGAAAAAACATAGACCAATAACTGTCCTGTCTTCCCTTCTTTAAGTTGCAGGTTCTGGCAGTGTTTTACCATCAGTGTGTGAATAGTATCGCCCAGAGCATAAAGTAAGGTTGCACTCAGTAGTAAGTATGGCGTGAGCGAGATAAAGACATCAGACGAACTGACTAATAAAATCAAGGAGCCTGTCACTGCACCGAATAATCCCGCACATAAAATACTCATGAGTGCGTGTTTTATATGCTTGAACTCTTTTCTATAAAATGGAATGGCGGCGGCATAGCCAGGCATTGTGGCTAAAAAATTACTGGCATTGGCTATATTGGCTGGCATGCCTGTGCTAATTAGTACCGGAAAACTGAGTAGGCTGGAGCCACCAGAAATAGCATTGATAGCACCACAGCAAAGGCCTGTGATAAAAAGGTATAAATAGGTTTCAGTTGTCACTGTGGTTAACTCAAAGGTGAATTTAGCGTGTTTGGAAGTGTTTGGTGAGAGGCAATAGTGACAAACTTTATACAAGAGGAAAAGCGAGTATTTCCATAGGAATACTATAGAAAATCTAATCATTTTTTGTTTTTTCGAGTGCTAAATAAAGGGTATAGCCAGCACTGTTAATATGTCACTAAGCAGGGTTTTGGCGACTAAGGCTAAAAGTTAATGATAGGGGAGTTTTTGAATAGTTTATGTGATGATTGGCCTTGTTCAGTAGAGATATTGACAGTAATTGTTTTGGTAGATGGGAACGGCTTAAACCAATGAATGTGCATAGTATTAAGTCGGTTCATTTTTTTACAGAGAAAATGATATTCGACGAGAAACGTAGAATGGTTTTCTTTTCTACTTGTTTGTTGTAACGACAGTGTTTCACTTGTTTCGTAATTTTTGCTTATCCCTTCATCAGGGGCAAGTGAATGTACTAGCCTCTGGTTAGTTAATTTACAGCCCGCTCTTTGCGATAAATTAAATAACCTAGAGGTGTTTTTGAATTCTTTTAGCGCCCGTGTAAAGGCATTTATTTGAGCGCTTGTTTTAGGTGAATCTTCAAACCCAACCACATCCATTCCCGGCGCTTTGATCAAAATTTGTAACTGGTATCTGTTTTTTAAAACGTTGAATATCACTTCCCCATGCGTATGGGCGCTTGAGTCAGAGCGAGTATTCGCATTTATAGGCGAAATCTGACATAAACAAATGACCAAGCCAAGGCTCGTTAATAATTTCATATTTATATCCTCAATATTTTAAAAAGTTTAAAAATCAAGGCGGTCTGTTGGTGAGCGAGCATGCTAGGTAAGCCCTATTTGGGTTATCTGTGTTCGGCTTTTCGATTTCACCGCAAAGGGTTCTACTCCTGCTTGCAATGGAATATCAGGCCTAAGATACGGATTGATAATCTGTAAATTTACGAGTATTTCAACAACCTTACCTCACCAAAATTGACCGACTAAAGCAGTTATAGCAAAAGGGTTAGATTTTATGAATTGGCAACTTGGGGGGTTCTTGTGGAGATTTATTGATGAAAAAAGGTGAGATTAATAAACCCTATAAGACTTTAGTCTTATACTGTTAATGGTGACATTGTTATAGAGTGCTGCAGAATTCTGCCCAATAACACTCAATTGATTGATTTAAGATAAAACGCTGGAACTAAATTTGAAGTATTTGATAAGCATAATTACCCTTATATTCATGCAATATCCTGTCTTGGCGGATGAATTTTTGCACGTTATTACAGAGGATTGGAAACCCTATAACTATGCTGACAATGGTGTGATAAAAGGGGAATCGACAGAAAATGTCGAAAAAGTATTAAAGCGAGCGGGCATTGAATACCAAATTAACCTTTACCCTTGGTCTCGGGTTTATAAAATGGCTTTGAATAATAAAAATACCTTAATTTATACCATTATTCGTATGCCTGCCCGTGAAGGGCAATTCATCTGGTCTCGTCCCATTCTTGATACTGAGTTTAGCTCTTTATATCGTTTAAAAGATCGTAAAGACGTGAAAATGAGCCATCTTGAAACAGCTAGGAAGTATAAAATTGGTGTCATCAAAGACAGTATGAATTATTACTATTTTCAAAAGCGAGGCTTTGCTGATGTCTTGGTCCCCGTGAGTACAAACCATACTCAAAACCTGTTGGATTTATTGCAAGGCAATATCGACCTTATGGCTTCAAGCGATAAACACTTTTCTTACGCCGTTCAAGAAGTGGGGATTCAACCCGAGGTATTTGAAAAAGTGTTTCCTTTATTTGAAATACATCCCTATATGGCTTTTAGTCATAATACCTCTCCTGTCATTATTGATAAGGTAAATCGTGCTTATGATGAGTTGGTTCACGAAGGGCTGTTAAAGCGCTTTGAGTAAATACTCAGGTCTCTCCCTCTCATTTAGACTGAATCTTGCTAGCTTAAATACCATAGATAACTTTAACAAAGCACTGTACTTTTAAGCACCCAATAGAGAACCTAAAGCATTTGAAAACATAAATATGGATATTTATATGATTCGACGTGTCAAAGTGGCTGACGCACAACAAATTTTAAACCTGAGTAAGCAGCTTGTAACAGAAACCGATTTTATGCTGCATGAAGTGGGGGAAGAAAACCTTACCTTGGCTGAGCAGGAAATCATATTGTCGGATTTTGTTAATAGCTCAAATAAAGCCTTTTGGGTATTGGAAGTAGAGGCTCAGATTGTGGGGCTGTGTGTTGGAATAGGGGGGCGGGTAAGACGAAATCAACATAACCTTTATTGTGTCATGGGTATTTTACAAGCTTACACAGGCCAAGGTTTAGGTCGAAAGTTATTAGAAACATTAGAAGGCTGGGCACATAATTCAGGTCATACTCGTCTAGAATTGACTGTGATGTTCCATAATAAAGCGGCAAGGGGACTATACCTATCACAAGGGTTTGAAGAAGAGGGCGTTAAGCGTCAATCCTTGAAGATAGAGGGGGATTTCGTGGATGAAATCTATATGAGTAAGCTTTTAGTTTAAGGTGTTGTTTTTGTTTTATTGCTTTATTAGGCTCTCATATGATGACTTATTTTTTACCTGATGAGATATTTTGTCTAATCCACTGAGAAGTCACGCCATTGTGTTAAAAAAACATTAAAGTTGTCGTATTAAGATTGGTTTTAGTCGGTAATTCCTTTATCTTTGCGCCTTTAATTTTTTTAGCCTAGATTGCTTATTTATCAAACAAGTTGTTAAGTAAGTTTTAAGCATTTTTCAGTATTGAGTGCGTATTGCTAAACCACTAAAACCAGAGACTGCCATGATTGAGATAGAATGGCAGTGTATTTTTACTAAAGGGTTATATCATGGATAAAGTATTTATCAGTGCTCAAAAATTATTAGAAGACTCGTTTGAGTTAGCGCTAAAAATTTACGACAGCGGCTTTCGTCCAGATTACATAGTAGGTGTTTGGCGTGGTGGTGCACCCGTGGGTATTGCAGTACAAGAACTACTACATGTCTTAGGTGTAGAGTCGGATCATATTGCTATTCGTACCTCTTCTTACGATGCCATTGGTGAACGTAATAAGAATGTAAAAGTGCATGGCTTAACCTACTTGATTAAACGTTTGGAATCGGAAGACAGCTTGCTGATTGTTGACGATGTGCACGACAGTGGCTTGAGCATTCAGCAAACGATTGTTGATATTCAAAAAGCCTGTAAAAAGAACTCTCCTGAGATTCGTATCGCAACGCCTTATTATAAACCAAAGAACAATAAGAGCGGCCGTATTCCAGATTTCTATGTGCATGAAACGGATGAATGGTTAGTTTTTCCGCACGAATTTGATGGTTTAAGCACGGATGAAATCCGTCAGCACAGACCTGAATTAACTAAGATCGCTAATCGTATTGATGAGATTAAAGGCAAAACAAAATAGTTTGTTTTTGCTAAAAAAATGCCAGTTGAATAGTATTTAACTGGCATTTTTTTGTCTAGCCGCTTACTTAAAGCGGCCTTCGAAAAGTGTTTTATGCTCTGTTAAGGCTTGCCAAAAGTAGTCTTTACAGGCCTTCACTCTTGCTGTGTTTTTTAAATCCACATGGCTTAATAACCATATTCCCCAGCCAGGTTTTTCGCTATCAACTTCTAAACACTGGACCCTTGAGTCATTAATTGAATCAGGCAGCCAACAGGGCATTCTTGCTATTCCTATTCCCGCTTTTACCGCCAGGTACATGCTGTATAGATCATCTACTCTTAAGGCAATTTCAGCGTTATTAAAAGAAGATGCCCACTGGGGCGTGTCTTTTTCATCACCCCAGACAATCAGTTTTACCTTCTCCTGCCCTAATAAAGAGGGGTGCCCATAAAGTGCCATCTGCATTTTACACACCTCTCTACCAACTAAATAATCAGGCGGTTCAGGGGTAAAGCGTATCGCAATATCGGCTTCTCGATTGGCTAGGTTACGAACCCCTTTTGCGACCAATAAATCTAACGTGATATTAGGCTGTTCTTTTTTAAAACCTGCAATGGACGGCATCAATAAGTGGTTTAACAAATCATTTGGCATCGTCATACAAACTCGACCTTCAAGGCGTTTGTCATTAGCAAATAACTGACGTTCTAACTTGAGGTTTTGCTCTTCTAATACTAAAGCAACGTCATAAATGTGAGAGGCTGCTTCTGTCATCTCGTAACCTGTCTGAGTTCTGTCAAACAGGCGCACGCCATGGCGACTCTCTAAGGCTTGAATACGACGGGAAACGGTTGAATGATTGACACCTAATTGACGTGAAGCTGCTGAAATAGAACCGGCTCTTGCGAGCGTTAAAAAGTAGCGAATATCGTCCCAGTTAGTCATGGCTGTTTTCCATTAGGTATTGCTTTTGGATGTTATAGCTGTGCTTTTATGCACGAACATAATGCATTTTTTGATAATTTATTATCATGAAGTATAGGCTTATAGTTTTGTTATTCCAATCAGACCTAGTCGATTGAATCCTAATGACTTTAAGAGAGAGAATAATAATGACAACTTTATTTAACCCTATACGTATTGGCGATTATCAGTTATCAAACCGTATTGTTATGGCGCCTTTAACACGGGGACGCGCCAACAATGAGGGCGCTCCTCAAGGTATTTCAGCTGACTATTATGGTCAAAGGGCGACAGCCGGTTTAATTATTGCAGAAGCAACGGCAATATCGAAACAAGGTCGAGGCTGGATGAATTCGCCTGGTATTTATACGCCTGAGCAAATTTTAGGCTGGCGTAAAGTGGCTGATGCTGTGCATCGAAATAAAGGGCGTATTTTTGTTCAGCTTTGGCATATGGGGGCCGCGGTACATCCTGATTTTATGGATGGTGAAAAAGCGGTATCGGCTTCAAAAGTGACCTTAGAAGGTGCCCTGATGACGCCAAAAGGAAGGAATAGAGCCTTTGAACAAACTAGGGCGCTGACTAAGGTAGAGATCAAAGCAATTATAGCGGATTTTGTTCAAGCCGCTAAAAACGCTATTGAGGCGGGCCTTGATGGTGTAGAAATTCATGCTGCCAATAGTTTTTTAATTGATCAATTTATTAAGGATGGCAGTAATCAGAGAGAGGACGAATATGGTGGCAGTATTGATAAACGCTTGCGCTTTATGTTGGAAGTCGTTCAAGCCGTCACAGAGGCCGTAGGGCCTGGTCGTGTTGGGATTCGTCTATCGCCTATGAGTCAGGTGTGGTCATTGTCGGATAGTCAGCCTGAACTGACGTATTTAAGCGCCGCAGAAAAACTTAATGGCTTTGATTTGGCTTATTTACATCTACTCGAGCCCCGTCCAGCAGATGAGAGCGCATTATATCTGACGCCAAAAATACGAGAAGTATATCAAGGTGTGCTAATCGCAAACGGAGGTTATCAAGCAGATAGTGCGAATCAAGTGATTGCTAATGAAGAAGTCGATGCTGTCGCATTCGGGCAGGCCTTTATTGCTAACCCTGATCTGGTTAATCGATTGGAAAAAGGCCAGGTTTTAAGTGACGCAAAAGCTGAGTTTTTCTATACGAATGAAGCGATAGGGTATTCAGATTACCCAGAATTTGAAGCCAGTGAGTCGGTCAAGATAAGTAATTAGTATCAAGTTGGGCTTTAATCTAAGAGCCTGAATAGGGTAAAGCCCTTTTGCTTTGATAAATTAAAGTAGAAGGGCATTTTTAGGTAAATGTAGAAGCAAGTTAGGTATCTGCTATCATGTTCATTCGACCGCTTAAGGATAAAAGTGAATGGCAATGGATGCTCAAAATGAAAGCTAAAGATAGTCTATTTTTTTCATCCCTGTTTTTGTCTCGTCTTGCTGATCAGATCATTCTGTTTATGGTACCGCTTGTCGTATTTCAGCTTACCGGAAATGGCGCCTTGTCTGGTCTCGCTTTTTTCATTGAAACCTTACCTAGGTTTTTAGCCTTCCCTATTGCTGGGGTTCTCTGCGATATCCTTTTACCTTATTCGATCGTATCTGTGAGCCAAAAAATAAGGAGCATGATAGTACCCTTGGGTTTACTTGGTTTTTATTATATTGAGAGTGTGTATTGGTTAATGGCTATCGCGGCTTTGGTGGGCATTGCGACAAGTTTTGCTTTAATGGCCAGAGAAATGATTTTGGTGCAAGCCTTCAGGCATTCACGCTTTGAGAAGGTATTGTCTTATAGCAGTTTAGCAGATCAGTTAGGCATGGTGTTAGGACCCGTCTTAGCCAGTGTGTTACTTTTATTTTTAAATTGGCAGCAGAGCCTTACGCTTTGTGTCTTTTTATTTTTATTATCTGATGTGAGCCTGGGTTATTGGTGGCGTGTCGGTTGCCTATCACTCAGCGTTAAAAGTCATCAGTTGCCCAAAGAGCTGACTGTCTGGCGAATACCTTCCTGGTATCACTTCTTTTCTCAACAGCTGAAACAAGGAGTAGGGCAAATTCTTGCTTTGCCCCAACTCATCCCCGTTATATTAATGGCGTTTTGTATTAACCTTATTCTGGGTTTAACCTTAGCCAGTATGGCCCCCATTTACACGGGCTTATTTGCTCAATCTGAATCCTCTTATGCCCTGTTACAAACGCTCGCAGTCTTGTTGAGTATTATTATCTTGATAGGGATTGCTAAGTGCCCTTTAAACTTATATTGGATGGGCACTCTGGCTTTTGTAGCCGTCTGTATCGGTGCTTTAATGACGGCATTGAGTCAAGATTACTTTGTTTATTTATGCGGTTTTTTGCTTATCATAGGCTTCGATAAGATGTTTAGTATCTTTCTACGAAGTCTGCGTAAGAAGTTGATACCAATAGAGAATCTAGGGAAAAGTACAGGGCTCTTGATACTGCTAAATAATATTGCTCAGCCTTTAGCAGGCTTAACCATCGCCTTATTAGCAGGGACCTATCTGATCCAAGATATCCTGTTATACACGACGCTTTTTGTCTGTGTATTTGGTATTTTGTTGAGCAGCTATTTAGTGCTTAGTGTAAAACAATAAGGCTCACTTTAAGGGTATAAGCTCTAAAGGATAATTGTTTAAACGATAATGATTTAGAGGTAACAGTTGAAGAGAAACACCTTAATTGAGCCAATATAAGATATATATTGTTAGTTAGTCTGTCATTATTTCGATGGATAAGTCAGTAAATTAATCATTTCATTAGGATCTTCAATGATAAAACGTTTTAACTATTCAGTTATTGTTGTGTCAGCCATTTTTCTCACAGCATGTGCCAGTACACCAGAATTAACCTCAGACCAAGTTTCACAGCTGGATGTGGCGGTAGTTGATTACGGTATATATGAATTAGTCTCGATAAGAGAAGTCGATAATGAAACGGCGATAGCCGGATCTAGCCTAGTGACTAAATCCCAGAAATTAACTGAGAAAACGGCAGTCGTTGTTGCTGATGCAGGCATCACATTTGGCGTGTCTTTTAAAGTGACAGGTTTACCGCCTAAAAGAGCATTAATGCTCCGTGAAGTTATGATTTTTCCAGAAATGACAGATCCTGATTCTCAAATGACACAGTCTTATTATGAGGTGACTGAAGAATATAGAAATAATGATGTTGCGTTTGAAGGCTTCACGTTTGAATATGATTGGGAAATGGTTAAAGGAGACTGGACCTATCAGCTATATTACCAAGATACCTTGTTAGCAGAGCAAGTATTTGATGTGAAGTAGAGCAAAAAGCGATTAAAAAGAGCCGTCACCTCTCATTGAGAATGACGGCTTTTCGGGTTTTTGAACTAAGTACTAAGTTTTAAATTTATTGACCTGTTCGCTAAGGTCTGACGCTAAGGTCATCAACTGATCACTGGAACTGGATATCTGTACTGCACCCTCTGAAGACTCTTGTGCAGAGCTGCTTATTCGGGCGAGGGATGCGTTAATTTCTTCTGACACAGAGCACTGCTGCTCACTGGCAAAAGCAATGTGGGTATTCATTTCCGTACTTTTTTCAACTGATTGAGTAATTCCCGTAAAGCTCTGGCTGGCTTCCATCGCTTTAGAACCAACTTGCTCTGCTTCGTGTCGGCTGCTTTGTACCGCGTCCACGGCCGTACGTGTACCCTGTTGCAGTTTTTCTATGGTACTGCGTATTTCAGTGGTTGAGGTTTGTGTTCGTTGAGCTAGTGTTCTTACCTCATCGGCTACTACGGCGAATCCACGGCCTTGCTCGCCTGCTCGGGCTGCTTCGATCGCGGCATTAAGGGCCAATAAGTTAGTTTGCTCAGCGATATCATTGATGACATCCACCACAGAATTTATGCTCACACTATTTTCATCAAGGGTTTTTATTTGTTCTGACACATTGACCATATTTTCTAATAGGGCGTTAGTTGCGTGTACGGTATTTTCCATTACAGCATTGCCTTCATCTGCTTGATTCTGCATGTCTTTGGCATTCTGATTGGCTTTTTCTGCGTGGCCTGAAACGTCTTGAGATGTCGAAACCATTTCATTCATGGCACTGGCTACTTGTTCTATTTCAACCTTTTGACTATTAATGTTTTTACTAGTGAGCTCACTGACTGAGGTCATTTCAGCGGCTGCATTTGAAAGCTGACGTATAGCATCACTGATGCCAATAATCAGCTTACATTGCTGTTCTTGCATGCTATTAAAACTTTGCCCCATTTTCGCTAATTCATCTGAGCCAGAACTTTTAATATTAAGGGTTAAATCAGATTCGGTGGCGACCTTACACATGGCTTTATTAAGGTTGCTTAAGGGCACATTTATTGACTTGAAGGTAGAGTAGCTCGTTATTAGGAGGAGGAGGAGGACAATAGCGGTTAAGCTCCACATCAGCATCTGTTGATTGTGGTAAACGGCTTTAATATGCTCTCTTTCTTCTTTTGCCACCGCTAGCTGTAATGCGACAAGTTCGGTGATTTTTTCACTGATTGGGTCGATCGTTTGATAAAGCGGGCCATTAAAGGCTTCTAGGCTATGGGCCATAGTGCTTTGTGTTGAGCCCCTTAGTGCATTTTCTAGTTTATCTAAGGAGCGGTTGGCATCAATAAACAGTACTTCAGCCTCTTTGGCTAATTTCGCTTCACCCTTAGTTAACGTTGTGCTCATGTACTTTTGCCACTTCTGAGTGATTTCACGTCGGGCTTGCTGTACTCCCTTAAGCGCTTCTTGGGATGTCATAATACCAACATCCGCTTTATTAACCGCATCGATGACAAATACAGCATAGTTGTCGGCAATGCTTTTTAAGTCTTCTAAGGGAATTACCCTGTCTTCATAAATTCGGCCGACACCGGCGTCCGCTTTTTTTAAAGCAGACAGAGAGACAAAAATAATGATTGCGATACTTAATAATGGAAGTAACGAGCTGAGGATTAATTTAGTACGAATGCTTAAGTTGGTGAGTAACATAGTCCTTCTCCCTTGGAGTGTATTCTCATAGTGACGGTTAAATCGGAGGGCAAGTATAAAGAAATACACTAATAATACTTTAGCCTTAGATTACTCTTCACTAAATCTCCAAAATTGAGTTTAGTCATATAAATGTCAGTTAATTGTGATATTCAATAAACAGAGTAAGCCGCGTTAAATTACCTAACATGGGATAACTGAGGCAGTTTAAATTACTTACTTCTATTAAGTGCTTCAATGGTTGCTTTTTCGGTTAGCCATCCCATGATGTCATAAGTAACCTTATCAAAAGGTGGCACAAACATTTTCGTTTTAAAAATTTGACTTGGATCTCCTAGGATAGGGTTGGGTTCAACTTCTGAAGACGCAGCCACCATAGAAAGCTTTTGAACCACACGATTTTGTACTTTTTTACCTATGTAATAATTAGCAAAAACTTCAGCGGCTTCTAATTTTTTGCCACTCACACCCTTGGTAAAGTTAATCGTGTCCAGCCAAGCCATATGACCTTCTTTAAAATTTATCATTTGCCAATTAGAGCCTTTCGCGTTTTCTCTGGCAATTTCCGGCCCCCAGCTGCTGATAATATGTAAGTTCTCATTAAATTCAGGGGAAACGTTCCAAAAGTGGCCTGCATTCGCATAAAGCGTGGAGAGTCGCTGCTCTAATAAAACCCTTTCATTGTTTATGTCCTGTATCTTGCCTTCTTGAACGGCTTCATAAATATAAAAAGGTGATTTATTTAGGCTCATCAGACTTAAACCTACGTTGTACCACTCTTGGCTTTTGTTGAGAGAGTATTTTCCTTTCCAGTTACTTTGCCATAAGTCTTTGATTGAGGTCGGTACATTGGTGGCAGGTACTTTATTTCTATCGATATAAAAACCATAAGTACCTCCTCCCCAAGGAATATAAAGAGGCTGTTTTTTGCTATTTAGACCCATAGGCAGGTGGGTGAGTGTTGGCAATAGATGTTGGTAGTTACTTAAGCGGGGGGAATGGATATCAATTGGCTGTAATAATTTAGAAGTCTGTTCTAGGTCCATCTTGATAAAAAACAGGGTTAAAAAAGCAATATCCACTTTATTCGCTCTAATCTGGGCAAACATTTGTTCAGCCCCTTCTGAATATGGGCTGATAACTTGAGCCTCATAATCATAACCCTGCTCGTCTAGAATCTGATTTACTTCCAACAGCTCTTCTTCGGTGACGTAACCTTCCCAAGTGAGAATTCGTAGAGGTTTTTTTGACGCGGCATGACTGATAGTGGATAGGCTTAATAGCAAAATAAGGCTAACAAAGCGCATAAAAGTAAAATATCTCATTAAATGCCTATAAGCCTATGTGCCCGCATCCCTGAATGAGCCCTCATATAGGCGTTAATAACTGAATCCTATGTACCTCAATTCAGTGTAGCTCTTCTTTAATAAAGGGTGGTTAAATTACAGAGTGATAAGAGGGGTTTTCGTTTTAGCTGCTTTGTAATATAAAAAAAGGCCCCATGAAGGGGCCATCAAGTTGCATCACTTGGAACTTAAATATTATGACGGTGATTAACGGCCGGTTTTTAGATCCGACCACAAGCGGTTACGTATTTTGGCAAGCTTTGAAGGCAGTTGAGAGCTCATGTAAAGCTTGGATTTAGTTTCATCCGTAGGGTAAATTGCAGGATCTTCAATGATTTCAGCATCTATCATGCTGTTCGAGTCCGGATTAGGGTTCGCGTACCAAACATAGTTTGTGATGCTGGCAATGACATCCGGGCGCAAAATGTAGTTAATGAATTGATGGGCACTGTCTGGATTTTTTGCATCAGCAGGAATAGCCAGCATATCGAACCAAATCTCACTTCCTTCTTTTGGGATGCTGTAAACCACTTCTACACCATTGTCGGCTTCTTCGGCACGCGCAGCCGCTTGAAAGACATCACCAGAGAAACCTACCGCCACACAGCTATCGCCATTGGCTAGGTCATTTACATACTGGGACGAGTGGAACTGTTTGATATAAGGTCGAGCACCTTTTAGTGCTTTTGCAGCAGGGCTTGAAGGTTTGAAGTCGGAGCGTTTTGTTTTACCTATATCTTGACCTGTGTAATGTAGCGCTATGGTTACCATTTCATCAGGAGAATCTAAATAAGTGACACCACAGTTGGCTAATTTTTCCATATATTCAGGTTTGAAGATGAGATCCCAACTATCCACGGGAGCGTCTTCACCTAGGGCTTTAGCCACCATTTCTGGGTTATAGCCTATGCCTGTCGTTCCCCATAAATAGGGAACCCCAAATTTGTTTTGAGGATCTTTCTTTTCAAGGGAGGACATTAGAAAGGGATCCAGATGATGCCAGTTAGTTAACTTACTTCTATCCAATGGTAGAAATACACCTGCTTTGATTTGCAGTTCCATAAAATAGGAGCTGGGAACGACAAGATCATAACCTGAATTACCCGCAAGTAGCTTAGCTTCTAGGGTTTCATTACTGTCATACACATCGTAAGTGACCTTGATACCCGTCTCTTTTTCAAAGTTAGCAATGGTATCTTCTGCAATATAGTCAGACCAGTTATAAAGCTTGAGTTCCTCTTGTGCCTGCACCGGGGTTGCCAGTGTGGACAGGGCAAGGGTCAAACTTGATAAACCTAGGGTAAAGCGGGATGTTAAATTGACTTTCATCTGAATAGCCTCTGTTTATATGCGTTATGGGTGTTCTAACCCCATAACAGTGGTTTTTATTTTTATATATTCTCAGTTAGCTGAAACACTCTTATTAAACGTATTACTTAAATTTATACATTAAGTAATAAAAACTCCCTTTCCCAAGAGCTAATTACCTTATGGAAGGTTTCAAACTCAGCGCGTTTAACACCGATATAGGCGTCCACAAATTGTGAGCCCATGAGATCTCTTAACTCGGGGCATTCTTCAAGAAGTCTTAGGCCTTCCTCTAAAGAACGGGCAAGTTCTACTGTATCGCCTTCTTCAGCCGCTGCGTCAGTGGTGGGCTTAGTCGGTTTAAGCTGACCTTTTAGACCTAAATAACCACAAGCAAGACTGGCAGCTATGGCTAGATAGGGATTGCAATCTGCACCTGGGAAACGATTTTCAATACGCGTTGCGGCTTTAGGGGCTGCGGGAGCTCTAAGGCCAGTAGTACGGTTATCTATTCCCCACTTCATATTAATGGGGGCAGAAATTTCAGGCGCGAAACGGCGGTAAGAATTCACGTTAGGTGCAAAAAAACTGATTGCATGGGGCGTGTATTTTTGTAGACCACCAAGGTAGTGATAAAAGCGCTCGCTAAATTTCTCTGTTTCACTGGCAAAAATATTTTCTCCAGTTTTCACATCAATCAAACTTTGATGAATATGCATTGAACTACCTGGCTCATTTTGCATTGGCTTGGCCATAAAGGTGGCATAGATTCCATGCTGTATTGCTGTTTCACGTAGGGTGCGTTTAAACACAAATACCTGATCGGCTAGGTCAAGAGGGTCCCCATGTAAAAAATTAATTTCCATCTGAGCTGCGCCTGTTTCGTGGATAAGAGTATCCACATCTAAGCCTTGTGCCTCACAGTATTGATAAAGGGTATCAATCACAGGATCAAACTCATTAACCGCGTCTATGCTATAGGACTGACGCGCAGTTTCACGACGACCGGACCTTCCTATGGCAGGTTTCAGCTCAGAATCTGGGTCATTGTTTTTTTGAATAAGATAAAATTCTACTTCAGGAGCAATAACAGGTTTGAGCCCTTCTTTTTCATACAGAGCGAGTACTTTTTTGAGCACAGAGCGGCTCGCTAAAGGGTGAGGATCACCCTCTACCGTATAACAATCATTGATTACCTGAGCGGTTGGTTCATTTGCCCAAGGGACTAAACGAATCGTATTGGGATCGGGTGTCAGTACCATATCCCTATCTGTTGGATCGACGATATCATAATGATTATCTGCCCAATCCCCAGTGACGGTTTGCACCAATAGCGTTTCCGGAATACGCCCGCCTTTTTCATCTAAGAACTTCTTAGTTGGGTAAAACTTGCCACGGGCGTTACCTGTCATATCTGGCAGAGTAGATTCAACTTCTGTAATTGCATTGTCTGTGAGAAACCGCTTAATGGCTTCCATAAATCACCTTTTTTGTATGGGCTCTGGTTCATAGTTTGGCAGACGCGAACGGCTATGCCTAATGCCAATTTGTAATTCTATAATGACGTTCTAATTTCAATAAACCGAAACATCATTCGCTTTTAGGCTATTTGAAAGAAAATATTATTGCAAGCAAAAGCAGTAAAAAAACATTAAAAAATGGGTCTTGTAAGTATTGTTAAACCGAATTATCATTCGGTTTGTTGTTTTCTGTCTTGGCGCTTTAAGATGGAATGACTTTCTTGCTTTATTTTTTGTCGGAGTTTTGAATGAGTTTAACTGGCTACCAAACATCCTATTACCTTGATAGTGCGAATCACAAAAAAGACTATGCAGCTCTTCTTGGCGAAGAAAGCTGTGATGTTTGTATTATTGGTGGCGGTTTTACGGGGCTTTCAGCGGCATTACACCTCGCAGAACAAGGTTATTCCGTCACTTTATTAGAGGCGCAAAAAATAGCTTGGGGAGCATCGGGCCGGAATGGTGGCCAAGTGTGCCAAGGGCATAATATGTCCCATCAGGAAATGATCAGTAAAGTAGGTCGAGATAATGCGGATCTTTTATGGCAAATGTCACTGGATTCAGTGGACCTGGTAAAAGACCTCATCAACAAGCATCAAATACAATGCGATCTCAAGCAAGGTGTTTTGCATGTGGCCAATAAAGCCAAACATTGTGAGGGTTTGAAGCGCAGTGTGGACTACAAACAAACTATTTTGAATTATCAAGAGATTGAATACCTTGATAAAGCCACTGTATCCGCCATGTTAGGCTCAGATAGCTATCATGGGGGAGAGTACTGGAAACAAGGCGCTCACTTACACCCTTTGAATTATGCACTGGGCCTTGCTGATGCGGCTGATAAAGCCGGTGTTCGTATCTTTGAAGATAGTCGAGTCACAGGCTACCTAGCGGGTGATCAGGTTCAGGTTAATACCGATAAAGGCCAAGTCAAAGCTAAGTTTATGCTATTAGCCTGTAATGGTTACCTTGGTGATTTAGAGCCCAAGATAGCGGGTAAAATTATGCCTATTAATAATTTTATTCTCGCTACAGAACCTTTAAGTGATGAGATCTGTGCTCGAATTAACCCACAAGATGTCGCTGTGGCCGATTCTAAATTTGTGATTAACTATTTTAAATTATCAGCGGATAATCGCCTTTTGTGGGGTGGCGGTGAAAACTATACGGCTAAATTTCCCTCAGACATAGGCCAATTTGTACGCAAATACATGCTCGAATTTTACCCAGAGCTTCGTCATACCAAGGTAGATTATGGTTGGGGTGGCACCTTAGCGATTACGCTTAATCGTATGCCATTTTTCCAGCGAATTGAGCCAAATATCTTTGTTGCCCAAGGTTATTCTGGTCACGGCGTTGCTATGGCGACATTGGGAGGCAAGCTTATGGCAGATGCTATCAGTGGTAATGCTCAAGGTTTTGATGTGTTTGCTAAAATGCCATCTCCTAGCTTCCCTGGCGGCACGCTTTTACGCTGGCCCGGGCTGGTGGCTGGTATGCTGTATTACTCTCTTCGTGATAGGTTATTTTAAAATCGACGGTTTGCTTTATAATGGCTTAAAATGGCACTTACCCAATATAAAGTAAATCTGGAAATCAATTAATGCCTCAAGCTCAACCTGATCAAACGGCGACTGAACAAACCAAAAAGCAAGATCTCACCCGCCGTTCTGCGCCCGTGCAAGGGCGTTCGAAACAACGCTCGAAAAAAATCATGGATGTGACCAGTGAGCTGCTTGAAAGAGTCGGCTTAGATGATCTCACCACGGTTTTAATTGCCAAAGAAGTGGGCATTTCGGTTGGCTCCCTCTATCATTATTTCCCTAATAAGCATGCGATTCTTTATGCGATAGCAAATGATTGGCTTGAAGAAATAAATAAAGTCCTTAGAACCATCGCAGACTGGCCCATTGAAGACATGGCGTTGGACGATTTACTGGCACAAATGTTGGCACTCAACCTTAAAGCCTATAAAAAACAAAAAGCCATTCTTACTTTAGTACAAGCTATGTTTTCTGTGCCTGAATTACGAGCCTTAGATGAACAGCATGATGAGTTAGTCATTTCTCATATGGCAGCAACCTTTAAACGCATGGGCATTCAATCTCATATTAAAGAAAGAGAGCGCTTAGGACGCCTATACCTTGAAACCAGCCACAGTGCATTTCTTGTGATAGTGAATCAAAACCCAGAGCGAGCTAAACGCACCTTATCAGATTTAAAACTCATGTTAAGTACTTTGCTGAAACAACACTTGAATTAAAATCATTTCTTTAAATAGAGGGTTTCATTATCTGCTTTTTATGTAGGTGATGGCCCAGCTCTGAGATAAGAATTGCTGCTAGAATGAGTCCCGCTCCTAAGCTGCCTTGCAGATCTAATACCTCCCCTAAAAAGACCCAAGCCGCAAGAAAAGCAAACACAGGTTCGGTGGCAAAAATCAAGGCCACTTTGGCTGGTTCGAGGAATCGTTGACAGGCAGACTGTGCCCAATAGGCATAAGCACTACCTAATATACCCGTGATTAAAATAGCACTGATGATGATAGGGTCTAGTAGGATATCGAAAGCAGAAGAATCTCCTTGCCCATAGAAAAAAGGTTCGTCTGTGATAGACAAAGCGATCAGACTGTAAACTGCTACCGCTGACATCTGAATAATACTCAAACTAATGATGGGTAAATTAACGACAAAACGGTCTGTGAGTAAAATATGAATGGCAAAAGCGAATGCACAAATAAGTACCAAAGCATCACCCTGATTAAAACTCAAATCATCTCCCACTGTGAGTAAATACAAGCCTAGAGTGGCTAAGGTGACACCAAGCCAGACATTCCAACTTGCCTTACGTCGTAGCGCTAACCAAGCTAAAACGGGCACGAGAGGCACATTGAGTCCAGTGATAAAACCAGCGTTTGCAACACTGGTAAATCGCATGCCTTCTGTTTGAGCATAAAAACCAATGAAGAGTAAAAATCCTAAACTAAAACCAGAAAGAAAAAGACGAGGAAGTTGGCTACTTTTTATCTTTTCTTTATTAAGTAGGTAAATGGGTAGCAGGGCTAAACTGGCCAAAGAAAATCGTAGAGTATTAAATAAATGGGTAGAGACCTTGCTAACCGCAATATCAACCAATACGAATTCAGCACCCCAGATAAAGGCGACAGAAAAGAGAATAATAAAGGCGAAACGAGATGAGTTTGTCGTTCTACTATTTAACCGCATGTTGAGACCCAGATAAAAACGAGAAAAGGGTGAAAGTCCATTTCACCCTATCGATAAAGACCTAATGAGTTCGAGCACTAAACCCCTAATTTATCGCGTAAGTTGTAATACCATGCACCCATGGCGGTATAGGGGATGCGCATGGCTTGGCCTCCCGGGAAAGGATATTGAGGCAAGCCTGCAAACACATCAAAACGTTTGGCATCACCTTTAATAGCATCACAAATGACTTTTCCAGCAAGATGAGAGCAAGTAACGCCATGGCCACTATAACCCTGTGCGTAATAGATATTGCTACCAATACGACCCAGTTGAGGTAAGCGCATCAAGGTTAGAAGGAAGTTTCCCGTCCAAGCGTAATCCACTTTAACACCTTCTAATGCGGGAAATGTTTTGAGCATTTTGGGTGTGATCATGGCTTCTATTTTATCTGGTTCACGAGCGCCGTAAGTCACACCACCACCGTAAATAAGACGGCCATCGCCCGAAAGACGATAATAATCGAGTAAATAATTACAGTCTTCAACGCATTGACCTTGCGGTAATAAGGTATCTTGCTGAGCTTGAGATAAGGGCTCTGTTGTCACGACCTGAGTGCCGCATGGCATGGCCTTGGCTTGCAGTTTTGGTACTAGACCCTCTAGATAAGCATTGCCTGCCACTACCACATAATTGGCGGTAACACTGCCATGTTCAGTACGAATCACCGCGCGTTCACCTTCTTCAATGGCGATAACTTTTGAGTCTTCATAAATCACGCCACCTAGACTTTCGAAGGCGGCGGCTTCACCGAGAACTAAATTCAATGGATGAAAATGGCCTCCCGACTTATCTAATAAAGCGCCAACATATCTATCACTGCCGACATAGTTTTGTAGGTCGCTTGCTGATAATAGCTCTAGATCTTGGTGGCCGTGGGATTGCCAAAGGTTCTTTTTACCTTCTAAGTCTCGCATCTGTTTTGGGTTGCAAGCTGCAAAAATGCCCCCATTTTTTAAGTCACAATCAATCTTATAATCTTTGACGAAACGGCGAATGACTTTAGCGCCTTCAAACGCCATTTTACCCATTTCCCTGCCGGTATTTTTGCCGTAATGCTTTTCGATAAAATCCACATCACGGCTATAACTATGGACGATCTGACCACCATTACGGCCCGATGCACCAAAACCAATGCGTGTTCCTTCGAGAACAGTCACTGAAAAGCCTTGCTCTGCTAGATGAAGTGCACTCGACATGCCCGTAAATCCAGCACCTATGACACATATGTCGCTGCTGATATCCTGAGTAAGGCTAGGACGTTGTACTTTATCGTTCGCAGAAGCGGCGTAATAAGATGTTGTATGTGAAGACTGTGACATAATCTTTCTCTTATCTTTATACCCAGAAATGTTTCTAAGTAGCATTATTGGCCTCGACATGGTCCGTTAGCTTGGGCATGTCTTCGTTTTCAATAAGATACGTCTTGATGCTATTCGTAGGATATACCCAGTAAGGTATATTTTACTTATTGATGCAATGGCAAGCGGTTTTTACTTATAAGGGTTATAGCGACAATTTGTCTCTATTCAACCTCAGGCTCCATTTGTATTATGGCCACCAATCATAGAAGAAAGACGATAATATGGAGGTTTGGTTATGGTTTTAACACGTAAAAAACCGCGGGACTTTGTGTATATAGATGAGTTAAGAGAGGCAGACAATAATTGGCCTAATTACTTTTTAGCTAATAAAGTATGGGTCTTTTTTGATTCTTACAAAGCCCAATTAGCTGGGGATCTTCCTTATTCACGTATTGTTGTATCTTGTGATAATGAAACCGGTTGGACCTTGCATAAAGACTGGTCAGAACTTGCTCAGCTTGAGTTAATTATTGAGCAAATAAAAACGCCTATATCGCAAGCTCAACTGGTTAAGTTAGGATTTGTGAAATGGTTTGGATGGTATGAGTAGCGCCATCACACTTCACTATTAGGCTATTCTCTTATTAAGCGGCTTAATTGACCCTTAGTGGTTAAGTCCGCTTACACCTCTACTTTCTTCTTTAGCAACTCCGATTCTTTTCTGTACTTTAGACACGAATAATGACAACGCCTTACATTATTTAATGGTAAATTTTGCACTCAGATAAAAATTGTTTATAGATTCAGTTTATCTTTTTTATACTCATGACTGTGTTTTAACATTATTACTTCCGATTCGAAAAGGTCTTTGACTGATGGGTAAGGTGTATCTTAAAGGGTTGTTTTTTGCCATTACGGTGGGTTTTCTGGGTTTTGTAAGTGCTTACTACCTCACAATTAAAGTGAGTGATCGCCTGATAAATCAAGAATATATCAAGCTGGAACATGCGGCTAAGCAAATTTCTATCCGCTTTCAAGATGCTATTGATATATCGGTTAATGATTTAGAGGCGCTTCAAGCCTTTTATAGCGCTAAACAACAAGATTCAACACAGGACGAATTCAACCAGTATATGGCGGTGTTGGATATTGAGCAGCGCCATTACATTCAAGCGTTAAGCTGGGTCCCTTTGGTTTATGATGATAAAAGAGATGAGTTTGAGACTTTTCTTGTTAGTCAGCAAAGTGACTTCAGAATCAAGGCGCGTGATAAAAATGGGGCTTTAGAGGCGAGTAAACGCAAACCCTACTACACGCCTGTTACCTATATAAGTCCTTATCATAAAAATAAAGCTGCTCAAGGGTTTGATCTCAGTAGTAGCCCAACAAGGCATGCATCCCTACACACTGCTCGAGATAGTGGTGAGATGACGGCAACCTCAAAAATTCGATTGGTTCAAGAAACAGGTGAATCCTATGGTTTCTTGATCATAGCGCCAGTTTACCAAAAAGGCCCCTATCCAAAAAATCCACAAGCGCGAGCACGCTTGTTACTTGGTTATGTTACTGGTGTTTTTAGAATTGATACCTTGATGGAGAATGCACGCGAGCAAGCGGACGACATTGGATTAGAGCTGACATTGCATGATATTGAAAAAAGTGGGAACAGCTTACTTTATGGACAAGCACAGGATGTCGTCGCGTTTAGCTTTGACATAGGTATTCCTGATCGTCATTGGCAGTTAAATTTGTCTCTTAATAAGGCCTTGAAAGAAACGATTGAGTCGCCTTCAATTGCTAACTGGATATTGGCGGGTGGAAGCCTAATCAGTTTGTTATTAGCGTTATCGTTTTATGCCTTACAACTATCTATCATTAGATCGCGCCATATTAGTCTTTTGAGCCAGCAGCTACAGATTCAAAATCACGAATTAGAAAATACAGTTGCTGATAGAACAAAAGCCTTATCAACACAAAATGGTATTTTAAATCAGCATGTCGAACGTTTAGAGAGCCAAAAAATAACACTCTCTCGATTAATGCATGAGTCTGAGTTTGCCAAAAGAAAGGCAGAAAAACTGGCCAATGATTTAGCCCGCTCAAATCAAGATTTAGATGAATTTGCCTATGTTGCTTCCCATGATTTAAAAGCGCCATTGAGAGGTATTAGCCAATTATCAAATTGGATGGTGGAGGATGTTGAGGAAGGCAATTTTGAGGGGATTCCTAAAATTTTAGGCATGATTACGGGGAGGGTGAAGCGCTTAGAAACACTTCTAAACGACTTGTTAGCGTATTCTCGAGTAAACCGACATGAGTCCAATCTTGCGTTACTGGATTGCACCGAATTAATTAAAGCCCTGTTTCCGCTTTACTCGCCTGTCTCTGGTTTTAAATTGACGATAGAAGGTGATTTACCCACTTTTTATACACTAAAGGCCCCCTTGGAGCAGGTGCTACGTAACCTTCTTAATAATGCGTTCAAACACCATGATAAAAGTGAAGGTAAGATTATTATTAGTTGTGATGAAGATGATTCGTTTTATACCTTCATGGTGAAGGATGATGGACCCGGTATCTCAAGCGATCATTACGAACAAATTTTCAAAATGTTTAAAACGCTTAAATCCCGTGACGAGGTAGAGGGTAGCGGTATGGGCTTAGCCCTCATAAAAAAAATAGTCGAGCATTATCATGGGCGTATCTATGTGGAGTCGACCTTAACTAAAGGCAGTGCCTTTTATTTTACTTGGCCCAAGACTATTCTTGACGTTAGTGATTAATATATGTGGATAAGAAATAATAAAAAACATGAAAGAAACCTATGATGGTGCAAGCATATTGCTTGTAGATGACGACGACATAGATGCTATGTCGATCGAAAGGAGCGTAAAAAGGCTCAAACTATCTATCCCTATACATAGGGCTAGGAACGGTTTGCAAGCATTAGAAATATTACGAGATGGTCATACCATTAAACATCCTTATATTATTTTACTCGACCTCAATATGCCGATTATGGGAGGCGTGCAATTCTTGCAAAAAATTCGTAAGGATGACGCTCTAAAAAGATCCATTGTTTTTGTATTAACAACTTCTTCAGCAGATGAAGATAGGGTTGCCGCTTATAATGAAAATGTTGCTGGATATATTGTCAAAACGGACGCGAAAGATGGTTTGAATAATATTATTAAGATGTTAGATCAATATTGGGGTGTTGTTTTACTACCAAAGTAATCATGAGGTTGAAATTTAGACTGATTAATTTTTAGAATTACTAGCTACTATTTTCACTGTATATCTTTGACTACCGCTTTAATCATCGACAAGTAACTGTATATCTACTTACTATTTCTTATTCACTCATAACTAAATAATCCCATGAAATCTATGAGTTAACTGCTATGCTTAAAAAGTGGCTTAACTCACAGGGAGTGGTTAAGTCATTATTCTTCTCTTCTTTTTCTTACCAATAGTAACTTTTTGATCAAGGAGTGATCATGAGTTTAGCGAGAGTTTATAGTCGTGCCCGCGTGGGCGTTGATTCCCCTCTAGTTATAGTAGAAACCCATATATCCAATGGTTTACCAGCCTTAAATATTGTCGGCCTGCCTGAGGCAGCTGTACGCGAATCCAAGGACAGAGTTCGCAGCGCCATCATGATGAGTAAGTTTGAATTCCCAACTAAAAGAATTACCATTAATTTGGCTCCAGCAGATTTACCCAAAGAAGGTGGGCGTTATGATTTAGCCATAGCCGTGAGCATATTAGCGGCCTCAGGTCAGTTGGGAAAGCTTGAGTTAGATGCTTTTGAATTTGTTGGAGAGCTGGCTTTATCGGGTGACATTCGAGGTATTCCTGGCCTATTGCCATCCGCCATAGCTGCGGCAAATGTACAAAGGCAATTAATATTACCCAAAGATAATCAACAAGAAGCAGCCCTAGTGGAAAGTAATCACCTAGCGGCTGTACATTTAACCCAAGTCACTAGCTTCTTGATGAAACAGTCATTTTTAAACCAGTGTATTGCAGAGCCCATAGAAAGAAAGCTGACACAATATAAAGATATGGCAGATGTAAAAGGCCAATTCCAAGCTCGTCGTGCTTTAGAGGTCGCTGCTGCTGGTGGTCATAATTTACTCTTTATTGGCCCCCCTGGCACAGGGAAAACCATGCTGGCCTCACGTTTACCCGGCATTATGCCCAGTATGACAGACGCAGAATCTCTTGCTGTGGCGAGTGTGCAATCTGTGTCGGGACGAAAAATGGGATCTGATTGGCATTGGCAAGAAAGGCCTTTTAGGTCACCTCATCATTCAAGTTCAGCGGCGGCCCTAGTGGGAGGAGGATCAGTACCTAAACCGGGTGAAATTTCTTTAGCGCATTGCGGCGTGCTTTTTTTGGATGAATTACCCGAGTTTGACCGAAAAGTCTTAGAAGTTTTAAGAGAGCCTTTAGAAAATGGTGAGATTCATATATCACGGGCTCGCGGGCAAGTGTGTTACCCCGCTAGATTCCAGCTTGTTGCTGCCATGAATGCTAGTAACGAGGCCTACCAAGGGGATGATTATTATGCCTCAAAGACAAGCCAAAGTTATTTACGTAAACTCTCAGCACCATTTTTAGACCGTATTGATTTACATGTGGAGGTGCCTCCGCTACCTTCTAATATT